>Ga0209452_1000059_pt1 | contig 52486 bp, 72 predicted proteins | sample WorMetimpBELIZE1_FD_187388 | JGI IMG/M metagenome (GOLD analysis project Ga0209452, IMG submission 187388) | Marine gutless worms symbiont microbial communities from Max Planck institute for Marine Microbiology, Germany - Olavius imperfectus... | ecosystem: Host-associated > Annelida > Digestive... | reverse complement strand
GGCGCTCATTACTGCTTCGGCAACTGCATCATCTACCAAAGTAATCAATGTCAGTGGCGGCGTCACTGTTGTCGCCCAAAGCGTATCGTTATTTGAAAAGCTTAATACATTTAACGGCGCAGCAAGTGTTATCGCCACCTCACAATCCAGCGCATCTAAACTTGTGCCGTTTAACGGGCAAGCCACGGTCAGTGTTACGGCTAACGCATCTATCATCGATGGGGATCTAGAAATACATAGCTTCTCAGGTGGCGCATTAATTACGGCAAGCGCTTCAGGGCAGGCGATGAAAATCGGGATAGTTTCTGGAAGCGTTAATGTCACTGCGTCAATTTCTGCGCAGGCGAGCAAAACAGCGCTACTTAGTGGTAACGCAACAGTGTCTACTTCAACGCAATCCTTGCTCAGCAAGATAGCAAACATTACAGGTAATGCGATAACACGAGTCACCACACTAGCAGCGGTGCTTAAACGTGTCACGCTATCAGGCGCATCGCGTGTTGTCGCAACAGCTTCTGGCACTTTCTTTAATGCCGAAAGCAATTTAGAAACCTACGAACTGACAGTTCAAGGCCGCGTAAAAGCGCCAATTGTCGTTCAAGGCACAGTCAAATCTCTCACAATACAAGGGCGCGTCAAGTAGCCCCCAACGCAAGGTAAAATGACAATGGAAATTACAATCCCAGCGCTTAATGCAGCAGCAGACGCGCAAACATTGAATACACTTAAATTGCATTCTGGACCGGCTGGAACAAACGGCACAGCAAACCAAATTCCTGGTGCTAGTGTTGCAGCAACATACGCCGCAGCATCCAACGGCTACCGTGACCTAGCAAGCGCGGTTGATGTTCCCGTATCAGCAGGTGATACCGTTTCTCACTTCTCAGTATGGAATGGGGCCACTTTTGTTTTTGGTGATGTGCTAGACACGGCACCAGAAACTTATGCAAATGACGGTACAGCGAGAGTTAACTCAGCGCGACTCACATTCGCCAAAGGAGAGTAACCAATGAAGGACTTGCTTTACCAGCACTCAGACAATGTTATTTCTGTACCTATCGTTGATGATGTGACCGGTGAAGCAATCCCCGCGTCTAGCTTCAGTGATGCGGAATACATCATTGCAACGCGCAGCGGCAAGGTAAAACTTCGCCTTACCCTAAATAAGGGTGTAACGATAAATGGAACATCATTCGAGGTCACCATTGACGATGCATTACTAGACAACACCTTCAGAGGAAGGTTTGTTCATCAGTTCGTTGTATGGAATTTGTCTGGCGATAAGTTGCCACCTGTCTTTAAAAATGAATTAGAAGTTAGTTCGGTGATTCTATGAAAATAGTTGTGTCAACGTTTAAGGGGCAAAATAATGCGTTTGCCCCTCGCTTGATAAATACAGAGCAAGCGCAGAAAGCCAGCAACTGTATCGTTAGGGATGGAAACTTAACGCCGCGAAAAGGGAATAGCAATGTATCGCCTGCTCCTGCTATTGCAGCTGATGCTAAGACTATTTTTCTTTATCAAGGGGCGCACTGGTTTAGCTGGCCTAAAGACGTTGATGTGGTTGATAGTCCTATTGCAGAGGATGAATACGACAGGGCGTACTATACCGGTGATGGCGTGCCGCGCTATACAAATAGCAGTATTGCCACCGGTGCAGGCGTCCAGCCATTTGCTAACAATACGTTGGGGCTTGATAGCCCTGACGCATTTAATGCTAGTGTGACTTATCACGATCAATCTAATGACTTAAATGGCCGTGATCCTGCTGACTTCGATACTGAGCCTGAAAGCGGTTTTCTTAACCTGGAAACCGATGACGATGAAACCCGATTCTATGTTTGTACTTACGTAACCGATTTTGGGGAAGAGAGTGCGCCTAGCGTGGTGTCTCAAGAGTTAAATGTATTTTGTGAAGATGACAGCGTTACGCTTACATTTTCAGATACAGGTGGTTTTGGCACACAAAAAATAAGTCGAAGACGCATTTACCGAAGTGCGACTTCTGGCGATGTAACCCAGTTTTTCCTGGTCGATGAATTACCAGTTTCCACTGCCAATTACACAGATACTAAATCTGTCTATGAATTGGGCGCTGAACTCGAAACTGAAGAGTATTCGAAACCCCCTGAAAACATGAAAGGGCTTATCGCTACGTCTAATGGAGTGGTTATTGGTTTTGTGGGCAATACCGTGGTGCCTAGTGAGCCTTATTTGCCTTACGCGTATCCACTTGCTTATCGTCAAACGTTGCAAGATAAAATTGTCGCAATGGCTGAAATGAGTTCTGGCGTGGTTATCGCTACCGAAGACAAGCCTGTCATCATGCAAGGAACGTTACCCGATAGCTTTACTATGACGGTCATAGATGCCGCATTACCATGCGTGTCTAAGCGCTCAATGGTGGATATGGGGGAGGCAGCAATTTATGCCAGCCACGAAGGTTTAGTGTCTATCTCGCAAAGCGGCGCCCAACTTATCACCAAAGACCTGCTTAAAGAAGAGTATTGGAAGTCACTCGATCCGAGCAGCGTGCAAGGGTACCGATACAATGAATTTTATGTAGGCTTTTATGGTGGCACTGCAGGCTTTGTGTTTGATTTGCGCCGCGGCGATTTCTTTGAGTTGGATTTTTACGCGGATGCAGGCTATTTCGATTCTTCTGCTGGCGTTCTCTACCTTGTTGTAGATGGCGTGCTTGTTAAGTTTGATGAAGGAGGCGCGCTTAACTATGAATGGACGTCAAAACAATTCGATATAAACGCCGTGACCCTCTCTTGCATGAAAGTATTTGCACCCAATCTTACCGCTACCAATGTAACGCTGTACGCTGATGGCGAGCAACTTACGAGCTTTCCTTTACTGGGTGCCGACCCTGTTGTTCGCCTTCCCGCGTTTCGCGGCTCACGCATTCACATGACAATTGCAGGTAGTGACGAAATTGAGGGTATCACATTGGCAACGTCACCAGGTGAATTGAATGGCTAATAACAGAAAAGCGTTTTTAGGCGTAGGCGGCAAGCCAAAATTTTCACAGCCAGATCAGCAAAGGCACATAGATTCTGTATCTAAGAACATCGCTATTCTTACTGGTCAAACGAAGAACACTAAGGATAGGGCGGTACTAGTTCGCGATTTAATGGAGTTCGGCTTATTAGATGCGCGAGGCAGGTTCACCGGTGGTGGCGGCACAACTATTGTGGGCGGTGGAAGTAATGGTGGTGGCATTGTAAACCCTAACCCCGAAGCACCCACCAAGCCAATTAACGTAAGGGCGTCAGCGGCGTTTACCACTATCATGGTGCAATGGGATTTCCCTAATTATGCTGGGCATAAACATGCGGAGATATGGCGTAACACTATCGATGCGATAGGTGATATGACTGACCCAAGGGAAGAGGGTGAGGCGGCGCTCGTTGCTACTGTGGCTGGCTCTATGTATATGGATAATGTATTACCTGAAACGGGTTACTACTATTGGGTTCGTTTTGTAAACGATGATGGGCTAGCGGGGCCAGTCCACAGCCCTAGCGGAGTCTACGTAGAAACCCTGCCCGACATAAACGCAGTGATTGAAGACTTTCAGGCAGAAAGCCTAGCGACACTTGAGGGGTTTCAAGAGAGCTTCACCAGCCAGATAGATGCCATGAATCAAATCATGGAGGATTTTAACTTTGCTGAAAAAACAACGCTAATTAATTCACACGGCGAAGAGATAGAGGCATTAGCGACTGGCTTGTTTGAGCAGGTAGTTGTCACTGAAAACAATTATGAGAATTGGGCGGTGCAACTTTATTCTCTTCAGTCATCGTTTCTTGATGAAGAAGACAACCTTTCGAGCGCTTTCATCAACAAAATGGCGCAAGTGCTAACGGGTACTAACGGCATTATAGCTGGCGAGATAGCTACCTATAACGTCCAATATGGTGGCAATACGTATACTCTAGCTGAAGGCATTAAAGTTAGTGTGGATATTAATGGTGAATACACTAAACAATGGGGTGTGCAAACTGATTTAGGCAATCTTCAGCATGGGGTTGGTTTCGTTGACAACAACGGAAAAACTACCTTTATGGTGTCTACAGACAACTTTGCTGTATTTAACCCTGTCAATGGCGAATGGGAAGCGATATTCGGCGTGCGCGATGGACGCGTTGTTATTACTGATGCAGTGATCGGCAGTGCAATTTTGGAAACGCTAGCGGTGCAGTTCTCAGCTGTATTTGAAAATGAAGTGCTGGTAAATGGTGAGCTAACCGCATGGAAATTAAAAGGTGCACAGATAACAGGGAACGCGCTATGGATGGTTAATGGGAATCATTCACTTGCGGTGCATCCAGATGATTACCTAGCGCTATGGTACGGTGAAGCCGTCTATTACAACGTTGAAACCGATACCGATGAACGCTCATTAGGAAATGCAAAGTTTGCTCTGACAAATGATGGGAAGGTAATAGCGCGTGGTCTAGAATTGTACGACTACGACAACAACTTGCTAATGGACGTTAATGGCTTAAACGGTGCGTACATCAAGAATCTTACCGTTGACACGCTGAAGATTAGAAACAATGCGGTAACCGTTAAAAGCTACTCAGAAACCGACCCTGTAAACGTTGCCAAAGGTGGCTCTGCAGTAATGTGGTCTGCTTCGCACTATCACGATGGTGAAGTTGTGAAAGGCAACTTGCTTGTTGATGTAGTCATTGAAGCGGTGAGGACAACCGGTGGTAGTCCTGACGATCAAATAACCTTTACTGTCGAAGTGTACGAATCAAGCTTTTATCAGAATGTACTAGCCTCAAAGACTGTAACTACGGGTTGGCCTGAAAACGGCGGTATTTCGTTTTTCACGCCCGTTACTATCTTTATTCCTGAACTATCTGAAGAGTCTATTAGAGTGAAAGTTACCGGCGTAAGTGCCGGTGAAGCTCACACTATTTCAATGAGTACGGTGGTGCAAAGTGCCAAACGTTAATTATACAGAATACAACGTAGCTACGGGCAGGATATTAAGGTTTGCCTCATGCTCTTCCTCGAGAATGCCGCCACTAATGCCAGGTGAAGGCAGGTTAATGGAGGCTTCTGATCCTAAAACACAGATTGTGGTGAATGGTGAAATTGTGCCTAAGCACACATTTGCCGTGAGCGCAGTGAGGAACGGGAATGACATAACGCTTAGCAATCTGCCAGAAGGAACCATTATTACCGTAGAAAACGAGCAATTTGTTATGGATGATAGCGGAGTATTTGAGTTGGATTTGGATCAGCCTGTAGCGATTACATTCACATTGACACATGACCTATATCAAAAAAAGGTAATAAACGTTGAAAGCTAGTTTAAGAATTGGTCACAGCGCACCACGAAAAAAAGCTTATATGCCTGTTGGTGATCAGCTAGACGCCATTATTAAAACGTTTGCTCATTTAGAGGGGCAAGGTGTAGATATTGGTGATGATGGGCGTGAGCTCGTAGCCCACAGTAAGTGGGTTAAAGCGTCGTTTGTCAAAAAGTGAGCAATTGACAAAAACCGAGTTTTGAAGTAATTTTTCTCATACTGACACAGACCTCGCCTTACGCGGGGTTTTTTCGTTTATGCAGCCTGAAAACTTCTATCCCGATATCAAGGCGCTTGGCAAACGCTACGACGAACCCGAACTTCTCGCCCAGGTTAAAGAAGCTATACAGAGCGGCGATGCCGTGCCTGTCACAACCAAAGAAACACTAATCATAGTTAAGCCCATATATGACCATCAATCCCGAACAGGAATGCTTGTTTGGGTGGGTATTCATCGGGCTCAGAAAGGCGTGGGCAAATACTTCCAACTTGTTCTTGATATGGCGAGAGCAGCAAATATGACTTTTATTCGCTTTGAAACCAAGCGCAAAGGCTTTGCCAAGCTAGGCGCTCGTTTTGGTTATGAGCGAATAGGGCAGCGTAACGATTACACGATTTATCAAAAAGAGGTTTACTAACATGGGTGGCGGTGGCGATAACAAAATTGAAGAAACACCTGAGCAACGGGCACAAGCTGATGTAGCAATGATGCAGTGGAAGGACTATTTAAATAAATACCGTCCTTTTGAAGATGCGTTCATGGAAGACGTTGATCGCATGAATACGGGTCAGCAATACAATCAAGTTGCTGGCTTAGCGGCCGTTCCCGTTGAAAGCCAGTTCTCTAACGCTGTTCGTGATACTTCTCGCGCAATGGTAAGCGGTGGCTTAAATCCCACTTCAGGCGCATTCAGATCCAACCTTTCTAAGCTTGATAGAGCCAAATCGACAACCAAAGCCGACAACATGAACCAAGCTCAGGTTGGTCAGCAAAACCGCTATGTAAGCGGCATTTCTAATATTGTCAGAATGGGGCAAGGTCAAGAGACTGAAGCAGTTCAAGGCTATGGTGATTTAGCGACGAACTCAGCGAGAAAGGCTGGTAATGATGCCAACATAGCGCTAAACAACCGGCGCGATAATCAGCAATTAGCCGGTGCCGTTGTGGGTGCAGGTACGCGATACGGCCTCAATTACATTGATAATAACGGTGGCGCATAATGTCTTACCTTAAAAGAGCCTATGACGATGTAATGACCGAGTTAGATTTTAGGGCTCGCGGTCAATATCAATTAGGCGGCATAGACCCTAGAGACGATGAATATGCGTCGAAAACGTATGCGCAATTAATCAGAAGCCAGTACGCCGATTATCAAGAGCGCTTCCAGCCTTACGAAGAGCGCATGATGGATCTCGCCACTTCGCGTGAACTACTTGATCAGCAACTTTCCCGTATTGGCACAAACATTAATGCGTCATTTGCCAACCCGCAATTTAGTGCCGGGGCACTCGCTTCCCAGCGATACGGCACACAGCAGACCGCGCAGGAACGCAGCTTCAACACGCGTCAGTCAGAAATGGATAGAGCGCTCGCAACCGCTAACGCCAAAAATAACACACGACTGGCAAACGCAGACATGAAACAGAATATGGTTACCGGTGGCTCGTCAGTGCGTGGCCTAATGGTAGATAACTAACAGGGGCTCAGTATGTACGGCTTAATTAATACCGGCGCTAGCAAAAAGCAACAAGCGATATCTGGTTTAAGAAAAAGTGCAAGCGATGAAAACAATCGCAACATTGCTAATGAAAACATCAAGCAAGCTGAAAGCGCTCAGAAAAAAACTAATGCAGGCACAGGGGCAGCAGCGGGGGCTACTATTGGCGCTCAAATGGCGAGTGAAATGGGGCTAAGCGCGGCTTCAATTGGCGCTTCAGCATTGGCTAGTGGCGGCATAGGACTAGCCGCAGGTTTACTTTTATCGGAGTTGTTCTAATGAGTATCGTTGATGGTTTTCGCCAAGGCTTTGGCATGATGAATGACTACTATAACCAGCAGGATAATCGCGAATATAGACAGGCTAGTCTTGGCTTGCAAAATCGCCGCATGAACATGGCTGAAGAAAGTCACAACGCCAATATGCAAACGGCAGCGTTAAATAGAACGTTGCTGCAAGGTCAAGTTGATGACATGCCAGCGGCTTCCGAGCATCGCAACACAATGCGCGGTTTGCAGGTTAGAGGGCAGCAATTAAGCGTAGAAGGACAAGAAACGCAAAACGAAATTAATGATTTTAATCTGAGTGCAGCAAAGACCAATCAAGGGTACAAGGATGAAGATAGAAGAAAGCAAAAACTGATTGAACGCGCAAAAGCCTATTATGACGCAGGGGATTTTGAAGGGTTCGCTCGCGACAGAAGTTTCGCTGGAAGTGATCTTGAACTGCTTCAAGACAGGGAGGGGATAGACGCAATAACTGATTTAAATATGGCTATTGAACTAGGCGATAATGCTGGGATTGTTTCTAGTGCCAACCGCTTGTTTAAGCCTAAGCTCAATAGAAATGTAGGGCAAATGAAAGGGCGCAATGATGGAGTAATAAAAGACATAACCATCCTAGACTTTGTACAGCAACAAGACGGTTCGATCAAGGTGCCTGTTCGCGTAACCACCGATAAGGGTACATATAATTCATACATCAGCGAAATGCGTGGCATTGACCCCAACGACCCCGACAAGAAATTTACCGCCGATGAATTGTTTGGTAAAGCCGCTGTAATGGGTAACTTTGCTTCCCGTATGAAAGCAAGCGGGTCAATGGATAAAGTACGTAATGGTCTAAGCAACTATTTCGCACCTAAAAGCGATAAAGGTAACGGCATCCCTGCCGAAGTCCAAAGCGTTGCATTACTTTCTAAGATGACCGGCATTCCCCCTAAAGAGTTGGTCGAAGCTAAATACTTTTCACAGAAAGACCCAAGTGGCGCAACCATGCGCAAAACCGCACTTGAACTTGCTCAGAAAGACCCTCGATGGGAAGAGGCGCAATACATGGATGACCCCAAGCAGAGAGCAGCGGCAACGCAAGCAATCATTAAGGAATATACTGGCTACCTTGGCACACCTGAAGGCGGTCAAGTCGGCACGCCGCAGCCTCAACCCAACCCAACGCCAGGTAATAACCAACATTCTCAACTAATACAGCAAGCCGCAGAAGCGATACAAAACGGCAAAGATCGCAATGCTGTCATTCAACGCCTAGTAGAAATGGGCGTTCCACAAGACCAAATTAATCTGTAGGTATTAAATGGCTATCGACCCAAACAACCCATTTGCTGATCTTCCTGACGCTCAGAACGACCCGTTTGCAGACTTGCCCGATGCGCAACAAAGCGAGTCGGGTATTATGCCGGCGCTTGGTGCTGGTATCGATAAAATGCAGGAGCTTGGCTACCGTGCTGTAAAAGGCTTTACTGATGTTGGCGTGCCACAAGAAGAGCAAACCAACGCTTTAGGTCGTGCCATTGGTCAAGGTGGTGCGCTTTCTCGTTGGGCAGATGAAGGCATTGCGCGAAACATTGAAGAGCAAAAAGCCTATACGCCTAGTGTTGCATCCTATAAAGATATTGACTCTATTGGGGATGCTGCAAGCTACGTGGGTGAAATGACCGCACAGTCAGTGCCAATGATGGCAACAGCGTTGAGCCCTGCAGGCCTATTTGCAATGGGTGGCGGTTTATCGAATGAAGCTTATGAAGCGCAGCCTGAAGATAACAAGCAGCCGTGGCGTGCAACCGCTTCAGGCTTTGGTCAAGCTGGCTTAGAGCGCTTAGGTGTTGAAACCGCTATAGGGCGTGTGTTTGGTGGCGAAGGCAAGCAATTCGTTAAGCGCGTTGGTCAATCAATGCTGGGCGAAGGTACTACGGAAACTGGTCAAGAAGCGTTAGCGCAATGGGGTTCAGGCAAGTCGCTGGATGAAATTGAAAACCTAGATGAAGCGTTTGTGGGTGGCGCATTAGTGGGTGGTACTATTCGCACCGGTACAGAAGCAGGTAAAGCGGCTTATGATAAATATCGCGGCGAAAGACCTGAACTTAGCGACATTGAAGAAACCGACCTAACTCAAAGTGCGTCTAGTGCTGAAAGTGTCATTCCTGACCCATTTGCAGATATAGGGCCTGCACAGGATCAAACGGTTACTGGTAACGAGATTGAAATTATACCTGGTGAAACCGCAGGTGACTCGCAACCTAATTGGCAGTTTGGTCAAAATGACATGCCATACCGCGGCGAAGTCACGCCTTACGTTTATGACGGTGAGTATGAACAATACCGTGAAGCACCTAACTCCGTTCCCGTTGGTGCAGCATTAGAAGCACCTATTATTGATGGTGAGTTTGAACGGCCACGCGGCTTACCTAATCGCGCTGATACTATTATCGGTGAAGACGGTAGGCCAATGCAGCAGGCGCAAGAGTTCGCTGACTCAGTTGGTCAAGCATCAAATAGAGCATTGCCTTTTGACGATGTTATTTACGCTGAAGATAAGCGCGACATTCAAGTTAAACGAAACGGTGAGCCGTTTGGTGGACGCCGCGCAGCAGAATTAACAAAAGAATTTCGCCAAGCTAAAGAGCAAGGTTTGAACCCGCAGGTTATTAGAGTAAATGGCGGTTATGGTTGGGTGACTGATGGCGAGCAACAAGTTACGGCGCCAGAAAATGTAGCGCAGCAAACGCAACCTACTATCACAACCAACCCAGCACAAAAACGTGATGCACCTAAGAAATCAAATCGCACCAAAGTTTACACACCAAATGGCAGAGAGCTTGAAGTCGAATACGCTATTGTGGACGCTGATCAACTTGTTACCTCTAACACTGATGATGGTCGCGTAAACCCTGATTACCCACAAACATTACAGCCACGTGATAGAACGCGTGCTTCCTCTGAAATCCAGATTAACAGCATTGCCAATAACTTAAATCCTGCCTTATTGGGCGAGAGTGCTACAACTGGTGATGGTGCACCTATCATTAGTGATAGCGGTATTGTTGAAAGTGGTAATGGGCGAAGCCTGGCATTAAAGCGTGCGTATCAAAACGGTAAAGCAGATAAGTACAGAAGCGCATTAATCGAGCAGGGTTATGATGTTTCAGGCTTTGAAAAACCTGTCCTTGCTCGTATTCGCCGCACGCAGATGAATGATCAAGACTTAGTTGACTACACCAAAGAAAGTAATGAGCGTAGTACGCTTTCTCTTAGCGCGTCTGAAACCGCCAAGGCTGACGCCAAAGCAATTGGCAATATCATTGCAGACTTTAAAGGTGGTGATATTTCAGCAGCTGGGAACCGTGATTTTGTTCGCAAGTTTATGCAAGGTGCCGTTAGTCAATCAGAACAAGCAAGCATGATTGACAGTCAAGGTATGCTTTCACAAGACGGACGCCGCCGCGTAGAAGCCGCGATGATTGCCAATGCGTATGAAAATACTGAATTGGTTAATGACCTGTTTGAAAGCTCTGATAACGACATTAAATCTATCGGTGGCGCATTGCTTGATGCTTCAGGCGATTGGGCCAAGATGCGAGCAGCTAAGAAAGCAGGCGCAACGCAAGACGATGTTGATATTACAACAAACGTTATTGACGCTGTTAACCTGGTACGCCGTTCTCGCGCTGAAGGCAAGAAACTTAGTGAAATGGTATCGCAAACTGATTTGTTTGCCGGTGACATTGACCCTACAACAAAAGTCGTTCTTGGTATATTCTATGGTGGTGAAAACTTCACGAAGCCGCGCAGCCGACAACGCGTAAAAGAAGCGTTAAGCCGTTACGCTGAATTAGCCAGTAATACCACTGGCGGCGATGATTTATTTGGCGGCGAGTTAGAAACCGTTAAGCCTGAACAACTTTTAGGAAAGGCAAATGAAGCCAATGAACAAACAGACCGACAAGCAGAAGCCCAAACAAGCTTACTCGACCAAAACCCTGAATCTATTGGGCAAGGTGGCGCAGGAGATCGGGGAGAAGGACAACGACCCGCAGTTAGTGGAAATGGGCAGGCAGGCGCAGAAAGCGAAGTAACAGAAGCCAAAGAACCGCTAAAAAGCGGTTTTTTAACACCTGAAGAAACGCAGGGCGATAATGACTTAACCATAGAACAGGTTATGGACTTAGGTCCAGCGATAGCAGGTGCAGGCGGTAACGCTGGGGCTGGTTTTGGTATTGGTAGCCTAGTTGCAAAACAAGCGCGTGATGTTGCCAATAAAATTCAGTCTGACATGCGCGAAGGACTTACTTATAAAGAAGCGCTTGAAAAAGCTAGAAAGTCTGACGATTTTGGCACTGCGCAGTTTGAAAAAGCAGCAAGTCAAGCTTACCCAGCAAAGCCCAAAGAAACTAAAGAAAGCTCAGTAAGTGGTGAAGAGGTTATGGAAATGTTCCTTAACGCTGATCCATCAAAGGCACAACAAGAAGAGACAGCCGCTAATCAATCGGTAGATGAAAGCCTTAAAACAAAACTGCTGAATACTGCAAAACGCTACCAAGACTACGCCAACCAACAGGCTGGGAAAGAATATAAACCCAATGAAACAAGAGTCGATGTAGGCAGCGATGGTGATAAAAAGTCAATTGGTGCCATCAATGAAGCGAAAAGAAGAGGTAATGTTCGCCGTTTACGTGGGAAGGCAGAAACCTATAAAACTCTAGCTAAAAACCTGAAGCCTGGTGAAACGCAGCAAGATTTAATAAATCGCATACGTGAAGCTAATGGCGATAGCAGGGCCGATGAAATTCTTTCTGATTTAGATAATTTAAAATATTCAGTATCAGGAAAGCCATTTCAAACTGAGAAATCTGCAAGGGCGTCTAAAGCATTTAAAGATATTGATGGCGCTGAAGTAGTGCCCGTTAGTGGCGGGTTTGCCGTAAAGCCAGTTAACGAAGTTAGCGCAAGTGATGACTTTGCGAATAAAGCAGAGAAAAAACCTAAATCTGAGGCTAAGCCAAAAGAAACGGTAGCGACAAAGCAGGAAGGCAGCAAGCCAGTTCACGAAAAGCGCGAAGCGTTTTGGGATAGATACAGAAAGGCCGATGAATCACTGACGGTTGATGACGCTAAATCAGTAATGAATGACATTATTGGAAATGAAGCCGAAGTAAAAGAGTTTATTGGCTCGCACACTGTTGCCCAAATCAAAGATAAGTTTTATCGCGGCTGGCATGACTCAGGCATGAAGAAGAGTGAACTTATTGATTCTTCTTATGAGCAGATGGTTACCGAGTTTGGCTTTATTGCTAGCGATAGCGGTACGCTTTCAATTTCTGGCATTGGTAAGCAAGCACGCTTTAACTCTATCAAGCAGAAGTTTGAAGGACTAAGTAACGAGAAATTTCGCGACAACATGAGAAAGCGCAAAGCTGAAACTGATAATGCAATCAGTGAGCGCAAGAAGCGTGTTGAGGGTATGAGCAACCCACAAACGCTTGAAGACTTTAGGAATGCGGTTCGCAATGGCTTATCAAACGACTTCACGCCAGAGCAGTGGGCACAATATGACAGGCTTCACGCAGATGAAAGACTGGCTGAACAAGCACAGCGTGAAACCAAGCAAATCAGCGCTGTAGACGGTGAAGTTAATTACGAGCTTCACGAAACCACACACAGTAAAAAAGGCCATGAGTTATTTATAGTGTCTTTATCTGATCGCGTAGACCGTGACCTTTATACTGAACTAAACACCAAAGCCAAGCAGTTAGGTGGCTATTACTCTGCTTATAATAAACAGGGTGCAATACCTGGCTTTCAATTTAGAACTGATGATGCTCGCAATGAGTTTCTAAAAGTGCTTGAAGGTGAGAGCGTAGAAAAGACAAAGGTATCGAAAGATAAAACAGCCAGCCTTGAAGAGTTAGCCGATCGCATAGAAGAACGCGCTAACGACTCACTTAACACTGACCGTAAAACCAATACAGCAAAGCGTTCACGCGAGGCAGGTTACGCCATTGCAAACGCTGAAGCTGAATTAGCGAAAGCCGCAGAACTAAAAGCTATTGCTAAAGCTATCAAGGATGGCACGGCCAAATACATCACCAAGTTATCTAGTGGCACTGAGCGCGATTTACTTACCTCACTATGGAATGGATTGCGCCACAACGCCGATAAAGAACTTGTTGAAACTCGCTATGAAGGCGGCATGGCTGGCGGTCTTAAATGGAAAGAGGGTGTAACGTCTGAACAAAAAGTAAGATTTGCAGAATACCCACTTACGCGCATGTACCCCGATATGGTTAAACGTGTAGCTAGCAAAATGGCCGACACGAAAGGCTATACAATGGCGGGTAAAAAATTACTTGCTGATGCTGAAGCGGAAATAAAAAAGCAAAAAGACAGCCGCACGCGCATGTATATCGCCAACCATAAACACTTTGGGAAGTTCAGAGAGTTTATAAAAGCCAATGCTGAAAATGCCTACTATGAAGACGTAGCAAAAGACTTTAACCGCCTTCAAAGAATGGGTATTACTTCTACACCTATGCTTCGCGCTGCATTGCTGGAATATGATGCTATAACGCGTGGCGCACAGCCAATAAACACCAACAACAAAGTTAAAAAGCAAATTGAGCTTTCCAAGTTTCAAGGTAAATACAAAGAAAACGACTTCTTTAACTCTACGCCAATAGTCGCTAAGAAAGTTATTGAACTAGCAGACATTGAAGAAGGCATGAACGTGTTTGAACCAAGCGCCGGTGTAGGTAGCTTGGCTGATGCAGCGGCTGAAATTGTTGGTAAAGACAATGTTGATACCAACGAAATAGCACATGGCTTACGTGAATATCTCGCTGAGCAGGGTTATCGCCCAACAAGCGCCGACTTCTTAACCATGAGCCCTAGTAGAACATTTACTTTTGGTGATGTGTTTGAAACTAAAGACGGTGTTCGCGGCATTATGCGCGGCAGTAGTCGCGATAGGGTAAGGCTGGTTGATGAAGATGGAAATTCAGTGGGCCCAACTCGCTACTATACGCGAAGCGATCTAACCGGTGTAGAAAAGCGTGGCGTTAATTCAGGCTACGACCGCATCATAATGAACCCGCCGTTCTCTAAAGGGCAAGAGGCTCGGCACGTTGCACATGCTTACCGATTCTTAAAGCCTGGCGGTAGATTGGTCGCTGTAACAAGTAGTATGGCCGGTGAGCGCTCTAACAAAGTAGACAAACAGTTTAGAGAGTGGCTTGATGCAGTTGGCGCAGAAGAAGCGCCATTGCCAGAAGGCGCATTTAAAGAGGCTATCAATTCAACGAATGTAAATACAAAAACAATCGTTATAGATAAGCCTAAAAACGCCGATGATGATATTGAACCACCACTATTCTCGCTCAACGCTGGTACTGTCACTGGTAACGCCAACACGCGTACCATCAGTCGTTCTAATGCAAATGAAATCGTCAGTCGATTCGTTAAGGGGCTCACTAGTGCGGGTAAGAACTACGTTTCTGTTGTTTCTTCGTATGATGATCTTCCTACCGAAATAAAAGATGCAGCAAAAGCCCAAGGCGTAGAGTATCAAGTAAAAGGCGTATTCCATAAAGGCAAAGTCCATGTGGTTTTAGACCAGCATACCAGCGCACTTGATATGGAAACAACGCTTTTCCATGAGGCTTATGGTCACTTAGGAATCAAAAACCTATTTGGCGATGACATTACCAAAAAGCTAAATTCACTATTTATTGCTAACGGTGGCCTGCAAGGATTGCGCGAAACAGCGAAGCGCCACGGCATTAACCTAGAGAAGTACATCAAAGGTTTAGACAAAACCAATATGCCGCAGGAAATGAAAAACCGCGTACTTATGGATGAACTTCTAGCGCACCTGCAGCAAAGCAATAAGCCCTCTGTTAAGCGTCTAGCGCGTGAAATAGTAGGCATGATCAGGGAAGGCTTACGTAAACTTGGTTTACCTGGGCTTTCAAAAGTTACCGATAGTGATTTATTCTATGTGCTGAAGAAGGCGAGAGCGGCGGCTAAAAATGGCCCAAGTCAAAGCCCTGCTGAAACACTATTCCGCACAACCGATGATGCTGCACCGTTTACCATGCCAGAAGAAACCTGGACTGATAACGCATTACGTTTTATTCAAGACAAGTTCAACCGCGTTAAGCGTGCGCAAGATACCATTCGCAAAGCTGGCATTGATATTTCAGATTCTGCAGACGTTTATGGCGTGGAGTCACTTTACTATGGAAAGGTAGAAGAAGACTTCAGGCAGTTGGCAGAAAAGTACCTAGAGCCAATGGCTGAAAAAATGGCAAAGCATAATATTAAGCAAGAAGAGTTAGACCTTTTCTTATATGCCTTGCACGCGCCAGAACGAAACGCACACATTCACAGTATGGACGAGGAAATGACAGCCGGTTCAGGAATGACCGATGATGAAGCACGCCGCATTCTTGATGCTGTAAACCGTGATCCTCGCCGAAGAATATACAACGAACTGCAACAAAGTGTTCGCGAAATGATTGACGAGCGCACACAGCAAATGTTTGAACAGGGCCTTATTGATGAAGAAACGTTCTCAGGCTTTCAAGATAACTATCAATACTACGTACCGTTAAAAGGGCAAGCCAAAGACGAAGGCGGCAAACCCAAAGGAACGGGTATGGGCTTTAATATCAAAGGTAAAGAAAGCATTGCAGCACTTGGCCGTAAGTCTCGCGCTGAAAGCCCGTTACTTCATGCTTACCTAGATACTCAAAAGGCTATTACCCGCGGCCATAAAAATGAAGTGGGCAACGCCTTACTCAATTTAATTGAGGAAGCACCGAACCCTGAACTTTGGAGCGCTTACACTACTGAAGGTCCATTAGAAAGAAAGAAAGGACCAGACGGTAAAATTAAGATGGTGCCAATGTCTAAAGAAAAAATGTCGGCATTGTCTAGCAATCCTCAATCAGAATGGTTCGCTACCAAACGTGATGGCATGGAGTATTACATCAAGATTGATGATCCAGTCTTAGCCATGCAAATGAAAAATGTCGGGGTTGATAATGGTAACCGTATTACCCAAGCACTAGGCACGGTGAACCGCTTCTTGTCGATGATGGCTACCTCTGCAAACCCTGAGTTCTTGATCACTAACGTTACGCGTGACGTTCAAACCGCACTGTATAACCTAGCAGCTGAAAGTGATGTAGATGACGGAAAGCTAAAAGGCGTTGACGTAAAAGCACTCACTAAAAATGTATTGCGTGATATGCCTAAAGCATTGGCCGGTATTCGCCGTGCGCTACGTGAAAACCGAACTGATACAGAGTGGTCACAGATTTTCGATGACTTTAGAAAGGCTGGCGCTAAAACTGGCTACTTCGATATGAAGGACATTGAAACGCAGAGTAAAGATCTTCAACAAATGATGAAACTACAAAGCAAGCCCGGGCTAATTAAGCATGGCAAGGCTGCATTGAAATTCATCGAGGATTATAACTCTGCAGTTGAGAACACTATCCGCGTATCTGTTTATAAGAACGCTATCGATGCAGGCATAAGCAGACACCAAGCCGCAGTAGTAGCCAAAAACTTAACGGTGAACTTTAACCGTAAAGGGCAAGCGGGTACGTGGTTAAACTCACTCTATCTATTTGCTAACGCTGGTATTCAAGGTACGGCAAACTTCGCTCGCGCAATTGGCACATTCAAAACCGTAGACGGTGAAAGAAAGCTAAACCTTGCACAGAAAGCAGGAATAGCGATGGCCGGTATAGGCTTTAGTATGGCGTTAATGAATCGCTTTATTGCCGGTGAAGACGATGACGGTGAAAGCTATTGGGATAAAGTGCCAGAGCATGTGAAAGAACGTAACTTTGTTTTGATGCTACCTGGTAGTAATGAGTATGTGACATTCCCAATGCCATACGGCTATAACATTTTTGCTAACTTTGGTACCGCTGCAGAGTCAATCATAAGCGGTGGTGAAATATCTGATAATGCTGGGTTCCTTACAAAAGCTGCAATGGGCTCATTCTTGCCTATTGGTTTATCTGAAGGTAAAGATGCTCTTGGAACTGCTGTTAAAACCATAATGCCTCAGATTGGTAAGCCATTCATTGATCTCGACTCCAATACGAATTTCTTCGGCAGTGCAATTTACAGTGAAGCAAACGAAAACTACGGTAGTAAAAAATCAGATGCTGGCAGCGGCTTTAAATCTACCAATGAGTTTTACAAGCAAGTGGCTATGGGCCTCAATGAAGCGACTGGCGGTAGTGAATACCAAAGCGGCTTGATTGACGTACACCCTGAAACGGTTCGCTACATGCTTGAATACATTGGTAGCGGCGCTTCTCGTTTCGTTCTCAATACATCAGAGACAATTGCGCGAGGTACACAAGGCGAGTTTGAGCCAGCACGCACACCATTTGTTCGCCGCTTCTATGGTGAGACTACTGATCACGGTGACAGCAATACTTTCTATGAAAGGCTAGATGAAGTGGAAACGCTGCAAGCTGAATTAGAATCATTGAAAGGTAAAGCGCGTCTTGACTTCAGAAAGGAAAATAAAGATAAGCTTCGACTTGTTAGTGACGCAAAACGCACTCAGAAAAAATTGAAGTTGCTACGCAAGCGGCTGGATCACTTCAAGGAAAAGGAAGACAAGGAACGCCAGGAAAAAGTAGAAGCGCAGATCGAAACAGAAATTGACCGCTTCAATCTGAAGTACAACGAGATTAATGATTAAGCACATTGGTGACGCCGATATAAATAGGAAGCAACACAAACAAGCAGATAAATAAAATTATCATGGCCTGTTTAAAGTAGCTTTCTATTTTGTCGCGTATCACGGCATAACTCGCAAATGGAATGAAGTAAAAGTATAGCACTATTTATTTTCATTTATTACGCTTCTATACTGCTTTTTTAATAATCAATAAAAGTTAAAGGAATAGCGATGAAAATTGTAGTGCTGGCACTTCCACTATTACTTACAGGCTGTGTAATAAATCTTGACGGCCAAAGTAAGCAAGAGCCTACTGGTGAGTACCAATGGGTAAACGATAAAGCCTTTGCTTCACACAATAATGGTGAACTCTCATTTGAGGAAGTCGATCACCTATTTGTTGTGGCCAAAAGCGAATGCACTATTGAGTCAAATAAAATTCCAATTCCACCGCCTTCATGCACTCAGCCACCACAGCAAGATTGCTCTAAAATGTCTGGTGCTGCACTCGGCTTCTGCCAAAGTGGTGCCATGAGCTCGAGACAAAATTGTAATTACAGTTCAGTGAACGCAGCATATAGAGCGCAAGACGAAGTGTTTAAAAGTTGCATGACGTTGAAAGGGTGGAAAGAAAAGTGGTTTCCATTCGAGCAAACCGCAGAAGACTAACCTTACTAATAGAAGCTAGGTAACTTCACTTAGCTTCTACCTTTCTAGAAATCCCCATCAAATACTGTATATAATAACAGTATGCAAAAGAAGTTACTCATTTACCGAAACGGCGAACATATTCAGACGGTAACCTATGTCAAAGATCATGGCGTTTGGGTTGCTACTCATTTCTTTCACGACAAGTACATGCCATTTGCTTTGCACTCACCTTTGTCAGATCAAAAATCAGCTATGGAAAATGAAGGGTTAACGTGGGAGTGGATCTAATTCATTTTTTAAAAATGTGTCGAAGTTGAGATGAATCATTTTTAAACTCCGCTCTACCCCTTTAAATACGTGATGGTTTCTAAAACGTGCCAAAGAAATGTTTTAATTTCGTTTTGTTCTCTTATGTGACTTTTTAGCTTGTAGGCCTCGTTTTTAAAAGGTTCTTTCATATTTTTCCATTGTTAACGTTTCACTTTTGCGTCAAATGCGCTTATTTAAAGCTTGAATATGTTTCGCTGTTGTGTCGAAATATCGCGACTCTTGTGTCGAATGATATTTTTAACTATGGCTCTTACGGAATCTAAGCTTCAGGCATTACACGGAAAGAAAAACAAAAACACAAAAATCATTCCCGATAGGGATGGACTCTACATTAGTTGTGGTCTTAAAGGCAAACTAACTTGGGTGTTTCGTTATCGCTTTGAGGGCATTCAAAAACGAATGACCTTGGGCACATACCCTGAATACTCTTTAGATGAAGCGAGAGAAAAATTGATCTCGCTAAGGCGAAAACTCCATGAAGGAGTAGATCCCAAACTGCCCGAAGTTGAAACAAAAGAAAGGGTGACGCTCACCTATTGCACACAAAAGTGGCTTGAAATAAAAGTTCCCACTTTAAAGCCTAAAACGCAAGGACAGTACAAAAGCACCGCGAGCATATACTTACTTGATAAAAACTTTAATGTTGATGTTCAGACCGCAGCGCGTGAAGAATGGATAAGGTTCTTTGACAACGTAGCTGAAAAAACATCACGTGTTAACTCTGGCCAAGTGCTTAAACTGGTTAAAACGGTTTTGCGCTGGGCTCGCTCCCGTTCCTATATTACTGGCTCTACCGTACTTGATTTTGAGATCAGCGCCGTAGGTGATAAGCCTAAGCAGGGGCAGCGTAATTTGCAGATGCACGAAGTTGGTTTGTTGTGGGCATTGATTAATAAATCTCGCGCAACGCCGGCAATAAAGAATTGCACAAAACTACTACTTATATTTGGTGCGCGTAATGGTGAAATACGCGAAGCGCCTAGAAGTGAGTTCGATTTAGAGCGTGGCATTTGGACGTTGCCGCCAGAGCGAAGTAAGAACGGCAAAGAGTTAAGAAGGCCTATACCAGAAAAAGCCAAAGCGATTATACAAGAACTCGATGATACCTACGGGAAAGATGGTTACCTAATACCTGGGGCGCACCTTGGTACTTGTGTCACCCATCCAGCTTTAAGGAAATACGTGATCAGGCTTAGGCTGAAGATGCTAGACATAGACAAAAGCTATCGCGCTTTCACACCTCACGACTTTAGGCGAACAATTTCTACCCGACTCTCTGAGCAGGGAATTTTACCGCATGTTACTGAGAAAATGTTAGGGCATGAGTTGGGCGGGATAATGGCCGTTTACAACAAACATGATTGGATAAACGACCAATTAGAAGCGTATGAACTTTGGTGCAAGATGATAAGTGAAGCGGCTCAAGAAGAGCTAAGCCGCCTCGCTAACGTGTGATTTCATTTTGATGTAGTGATCTACATCGATTGAAGAGTAGCGAAACTTCTTCCCCGTAAACAGACTTACCGGTTTTGGAAAGTCAGGGTCGTAGTGTTCGCTGCTCGGGTTCGTTAGTTTTTCATAGGTAGATCGGCCTACACCAAGCTTTGCAAATAATTCATTTTGGCTCATAAAGTATGGGCCACGAATTTGAACTTTCTTTATTTCTTCACTCACGCTGCTTCCCCCTTTAATACACTTTCAAGATAAACGATGCGTTCAATGTCAGAGCGTGAGCGCATATTTCCAGTTGGCGAAACCGCCTGAAACCATCCATTATGGCGTTGAGACCACTTATCATAAATGAACTTGCCGCCAAGATATGACTTGTTATCACGGCGCCAGTATTTAGGTGGAACGGGCGCAGATTCAAAAACTTCTACATGCGTCCAGCCTTCAGGCGCATTCGCTAATAATTCTTGGTTAGTCATTGGTAGCCTCGCGTTCAGAAAATTCATATTCGTGATTTTCGGGCATAGTGATTCTAGCCATAACTCGATGAACATCATCATTCATAGGCAGGGATTCGTGGATAAAGTGGTTGTTACCGTAGTAAACAGTGTCAGCCTTTAAATTAAAACCTTCCCCCAAATCAATGTGAGAACAATCCCCACCTTTATTCGGCAAGGCGTCATACTCGCCTATCCAACCCTTGCACGCGTGATAGTTTGAGCAGATTATAATGCCGCCTTTATCAGTGTTGTATTGGCGTTTGTGAATAGGGTTATCGATGCTCCTTCCATCTTGACCAACCTTCCAGCCACCACCACCACCAAAAGTCATTTCTAGTGGCTCATAATTACCATCGGTGTGAGGGCCACCTCGCCTTAGCGTTTCTCCTTTTTTTAATTTTTCACCATGAATGGTAAAGAAGGCAATTCCATCTCTATTTTTCACTCCATCCAGCATTTTGCTTGCGATTGATTTTGCGTAACCTGGCAAGCCCTCAAGAGTTTTTAGATTAAAAGGAATCATCGAATACTCACCAATAATAAGAGGTAAGGAAATTTTACCTGTCTCTTTAGCGATACTAATCATGCTGCTTTCTCCAACTGGTCATTTTCCCACGTAGACAAGTATTCAAATGCACCTAGCTTGGTGTAAATCTTATCTAGTGTTTCAATTTCTAAATCCACTTTGTCACCGATAGCAGGAACGGCTACCCATGCCAGGGTGATAACGTGTAGGTTATTCTGCTTTGCTAAAAACGCTTTGTGGTGCGTGTTTAGAAATTCGTTAAGTCTTGGGTCAGACTGGCGATAAGCTGACTCACAATGAACCGTTTCGCTAACGATGTACTCTTTGCCTTGTTGGTCACGGCATACTACTGAACACTCGAAATACCATTTCCACGGTAGGCCAGCGATAAGTTCAGCGACTTGCTGAGAAACCTTAACTTCATTACACGATTTGTAATTCATTACCGTGCAATACTTTGCCTCGCCTAATACCATGGCAATGCAAAGGTTTTTAAGCGCAGTTCTAGCAATCATTTGCTTGCGCTTGATTGGGGTGTTTGCTTTGCGCTTACTCACTTTCTTCCCTCACTGGCGGCACAATCATCGGTGCAAAATTCGATTTGCTGATGATTTCATTACAGATAAAAAGCTTTTGTTTTAGCTTTTCGTTCTCAACTGCAAGGTCGTTGTGGTTATCTTGAAGCCACTCTGATATTGCTTGCCTCGCGGCTGCTAGCTCGTCCTTATTAAAGCCGCTTAGAACGGTTGAATCGCTGACATAAGAACTTGATGATTTATAACTGGCGTTTTTCAGCTTATCCACTAAGCTATCGACCATTTTGCTAAACATGCTCTTGCTCCTGGTTTAGAAGGCCAAGCGCGAAGCTTTTAACTCTTTCAACTGCGTGAAAATCACCGACAAGTTCAATGCTGCTATCACCTTTATGTTTGTGAGTCACTATTACCTCTTTAATGCCCTGCATGTTAAGGGTAGGCTCAGAATATGTGATTTTATCCATCACTCTTGCTCCTTGCGTAGTTGTTCAAACCTAATAAACCAATCTTCTATCTCTTTAGCTTTTTTTGCCGTTACTGGCGAGCTTGGTGCATAGAATAACGCTCTGATTAGCTCTAAATTGCGCTTCCTAGGCGATTCCAACTCCCTAACACGCTCATTAGCCTTTGCTAGTTCCTCAGTAAGTTGCGCATTCATTTCCTTTTCACTTTCCAGCGCTTCACTTCTAGCAAGGATAGATTCACGGTCATACTCAGCAATCTTATTTGAGTAAATCGAGCACTGTTTGATTTTTGACTCGCAAAGATTTTTTAGTGCAAAAAATTGCTTCTTCAAATCATCATAGTTATCTGCTGGTTTAGCTTTAAGTGAGTTCGGATTTAGCATCACTCTTTCTCCTTGCGTAGCTGCTCGTTTTCTTTTGCGTCACTACCAAAAAACTCGTTAAGAATTGACCTCATTCCTATCCTGCCAACCTGAAAAAACACAGCTGCCAAAGAAAAAAGCCATGTACCTAAACCTACAACAATGAATACTGCTAAATGTTTTTCAATAGTCATAGTTCCATCAGGGGCGTCAACTAGCCCCCAGGCGACCAAAGCAATCACGCTAAGTCGCAAAAACCATTTTATTTTGAGATTACCCATCACTCTTGCTCCTTGCGTAGTTGTTCGATTGCCTTATCAGCTAGAAACGAATGTTCATCATCGCAATATTTTTCGGAAAACCAGTTAACACCTTCAACCTTCTTCTCTATGGCGAATTTGTTTAGCCACTTGCCAAACTCAATGCAGTATTCATGCGGAGTTAAGCCCCATTTGCTAAATGCCACATCTTCCGAAGTCTCTCCAAATTCGTCTGTTTCTGATTCGACCATCAAAAAAGCATTCTCAATACGACTTAAGCAATCAGAAAAACTATGAAGGTTTCTAATGTTTGTGCATATAACAGACGTTGCTAATCTATTATTGTTTTTAGCGTTGAAGCCTAGCGCATTAGCAATGCTGTTTGCGTGCAACTCCAACTCCTCCACACGCTCATTAGCATCCACTAGTTCATCATGACAATTTTGAAAAGCATCAAACAACTGATTGTAGTTTTTATTTGAAAGCTGAATTTCTTCAATGGCGCTTTCAAATAGCTGCCCCAGTGCATTAGCACCTTGCTTTCTGTGAAGCCTCGCTTGTACGCGAAGCATGTCTTGTAAATCACTCACGCCACTCTCCCCATTTGTGCTTGACCTTGAATAGTGTCGATTAATGCCGATGCACGGTTTTTCGAAAGCCCTGTTTTCTGGCGCACCGTTTCAATACTTTCACCCGCTTCTAGTAGATTCTGAACACGTGCTACCACAGTGGCATGAATGCGTATTGGCTTGTTGTTTATTATGATTGTGGTCATTTTGCCTGTTCCTGATAAACGAGCTTTCCATCTAAAATTGCATCAACGATAGTTCTGAACTCCCAAGCCCAATATTGACTATCTACATACACGCGCATCTTTCCGTAATCGTGACGCTTTCTCTCAATAAAGCGCTCAGCTGCTTCTTTCGTAAAATGGCAATTAACGTATTCCCACTCTACGGAATATCCATCTATAGACAGTTGATCAACTTGCTCTAGGCAGTCCCATTGTTCGCTTTCTGTCATTTCAAGGAATGGTGTTTCATAATCATTGAGTTCGAAATAACTCAAAGCATCTTCATCAAGCGATTCAACAAAGCTTTCTAAGCTGAAATAAGTCGCATCATTTTCAAGATCGGTAATACACTTGTTGTCCGTGTAGTCTGTATTGATGCCGATAATGTGACGCTCCCTCTGAACCACGAATAAAGCATTCGCTGTAGCGTGTTCTTTAACGTGTTCGCCGCGAACACCTTTATGCAATCGAGCGACAAATTCTTTGAAATTCTCAGCGTTTATTTCAGCGCCATTGACTAATGAGTTTTCCATGGTTTTTATCCTTAGCCCCCGAAGGGGCTGTAATATTCTTTACCTTTTAGTAAGAAAAGTTACAGAGGTGGCCTAAGCCGCCTCTAACTCAATGTTTTCGCAGCGAACCCAACTCCATTCGTCTGCTGGGTAATCTGCCTTTTCAGGTGTAAGTGCTAGAAGGCGCTCAGTGAAATCCACTGCAATTACGTACTTCTTTTTACCTTCGTGGATAACGAACATATTCGCACCCCACCTAGTGTTGTCGAACTGCTCAATATCCATCACGCCACCTTCTTCAAGTTGTTAGCCTTAACCGATTCAACGAACTCGCGTAAGTCGCTGGCGTAAGGTTTGTTGGCTTCTTCAACTAGCTTGGCTAGCTGATCCATAGCATTTAGCTCCATTACTGAGTATTGGCGCGTTGGTGCTTGTTCTTGTCGAACCACGCTAGGCGCTGGCTTCGCTTGCGGTTCTGGTTGAACTTCTTCTTTTGGCTCATGGGTAGGGGCTTCCTGTGCTAACTGGTTTGTTGCTGCCACGTACTGCTTGTTGCTTTCTGACTCAGCATCAAAACGGGCTTTCTCTTCCGCATCACGTTTGGCTTGCTCTTCTGTTCGCGCTTTCGCTTCAGCTTCACGTTGCAGTTTCGCTTGCTCTTCTTGGCGAATGCGTTCACGTTCTGCATCTTCTTTGGCTTTTTGTTCAGCCTGGTAAGTTGCAATGCGAGCCGTTACCAACGTCTTGAAGTCTTCAGTTGCTTTGAAAGCAATTTGAGCCCAGTCGTTAAAGAGAAAATCGAACTCGCGGTTATCAGCAATAACAAGCATGTTGGCTTGTGCTACTTCGACAAACTCAGCGATCTGGATTTTTGCTTTCGCAACTTCGGTATCAGCGGCATCTTGAAGTGATTCAATAGTGCGCTTGCCTTTCATGGCCTCATAAACATCAGCGCCAATAGGAGGAAGAGGGGCGTTAACTTTTTCCTCTGCCGCTTTGCCTGCTTGCAAGAGTTCAACAGTAGCCTTGCTAAGAATTTCTTGGCGAATCTCTTCTTTGCGCGACTTAACTTGCTTGTCTAATTCAAGGCGCGTTGAGGCAAGTGATTTTTTAATGGTCTTTAGCGTTTCACGTAGGCTGTCAATATCCTGCGCACCGGCATCAATAGACTTTTCCACTTCGGTAATTTTCTTTTCTACCGAGCGAATGTATTTCACTTGTTGTTCTGCTTCACCAAACTGGCTATCGGTTTCAGGCGAGGTGTTAAGCGAATTGATAAACTCACTTACTTTTTCAGCGAAGCCTTGAACATTTGAATTGCTGATAAGCGCCGTTACCTTTACGTCTAGCGTAGGTATCAGCTCTGCTTCGACTTCTTTTTTCTTAACCAGTGATGAAGCCTTAACCTTTTCAACTTTCGCTTGCGGCTCATGGCTTTCTAAATCAATGGCAAATTGCTTCCAGCCTTTAATAAGCGCTTCGCGTCTTTCAGGAACTGACACGTAATACATTGCTTGCCAGTTGTCTTTCGTTCCATCACTGGTAACGAAGTAGCACTTATCCGCACCAGACACTAAAAGTTGCTGCTCTAACTGCCAATAGTAGTGAGGCTCTAGCACGTTATTAAGCACGTTCTCAGCAAGCGTTTTGTTGAAAAGCTTATGCTCAAAACACACATCATCAAACATGGTTAAACCGTCAAAGCTGGCAAGTAGCGATAAGCCTTCAACCTCTAGTGAGCCGGTAACAGGGAATAAATCTTCACCTACATCAGCGGCAGCAAGAGGACGCGCAGCTTCTTCAACTGCATGGCCTTCATCGAAAAGCTTTTGTAGGTACTTGTCTACAATCGTGGTCCAACCTTTCTTTGCATCTAGCAATTGGTTGCGACTAATGTTTTTGTGATCACCCATCATCATTGGGGCTTCTGATGCGGTGAAAAATTCTTTGCGTAGCTCTAACCATTCTGGTGAGCCCTGGGTAACGTTGATATGCTTCATGGTTATGCTTCCTCTGGTACGTCTACAATGGCTTCAATCTGCTGTCTGATTTCATCAGGCAACGTGAATTGAGACTCAATCATTTGAATGAAGTCTTCAGGCTTTTTTCTGCCAGCACTGATGGCGTTAGCCATTTTGTTAGCGTTCTCGTTGAACTGCTCTTGCGTGTAAATGGGCAGGGCTGGCTTGCTTTCAACTTGTGGCGCAGATTGCTGTGGCGTTATGTCACGCTCGCTTCTATCCATGTCTTCAGCCTCTTCGCGAGTCACCAAGCCTGCTAACGCATCTGCGAACTGGTTACGCAAGCCGAATCCGCGTGCACGCATTGCTAACATGCGCTTTGGGTGCTGCTTCCATGGACCTTGCTTGCCCCATAAGCCTGCTAACTCCGCATCTTTCTGGCTGTAAGTTTGGGTGTGCTTTTCGCCACCTTTACGCCATACCGTACAAGTTGCTGTCATGGTGCTTTCGTCAAAGCTTTCTGTAATGCCCCCAAACACCGGCGAGTTTTGAACGAGCGCTAATAGCGCATCACCGTAAATAGAAGGGCGTCCATTAATAACCGCAATGTTCTGAATTGATTGAAGAGGGTTTAAACCAAGCTCATGCCCCATCATCATTGCAACAAGCGTATCTTCAGGCTTGTTCATGTAGTTCTTAGGCGCTAGCTGGCTGTGACAAATCATGTTCGCCAACTGCATTGCTTGCTCTAGGTTTTGCGGTGCTAAATCGAAACCGCTGCTTTTCATAATGTTACCCATGATTTACTCTCCCTAATAATGAATCGAATGCGATAAGCTCAACTTTGTAGCGGTTGGCTTTGGCTGAAATACGTGTGTTGAACCCTAGAAAATCCCAAAAAAGACGCTCTCGGCGAGCCGACTTGATGCTTTTGTATTTGATAATCACGCTGCGTCCTCCATAGGGTTGCCATCCTTGGCAGACGATGGAACTGTTTCAGTTGCTGAAAAAGGGTTGATTACATCAATAGGCACATCGACGTTGTTAGCCATTTCAAAAAACGCGTCTACGGCATCAGAATCGATGTTTAGCGTTGTGCCAGGTACACCTTCACGACATAGCGTTACATCGGTGTCACGTGAATTGGTGATAGTTTCTAGGCGAGTAAAATACTCACTGCCATTTACGCCACTATCACGCCATTGAAGGCAAAATAAGCCTTTAGTGTTTGTGGTTCGGATTTCCATCGTTTATCATCCTCGTTGCTATGGCTGCTCTGTCTGTCCAAAACTTCGCAGCCGTGGTGTGTGCCCCTTCGGGGGCGCGGTTTACTTCTCTAAATCAATACTCTTTATTGCTTCTACCGTTGAAATTACAGCGATAAAGAAGAGCGACACTAGCGTTATCGCTATTAGCGTGAGTACCGTGTTCATTCGTCACGCTTACACAGTTTTTTTCTAAGGAAGGCGCCAACTAGGAACGCATAGGCACCCATCAAAACAAAGAGTCCAATTAAGAATAAAAACGTGCTCATGCTGCTTTCCTCACTTCCATAAACTTGTCACGACCCATGTAGTGCAGGGCAATGATTTCACGCGTTGAATTAACGCCTTTCTTTCTGCTTATTGCAGTGGTGTGAAACTTGATGGTTTGTAGCGACAAGCAAAGTTTGTCAGCGATTTGTTGCTGGCCCATACCGACAACAATCAAGTCATAAACTCGCTGTTCCGCTGGCGATAACTCGCCCTCGTAAACATTTACTTCGCAAGTAGAAGTCAGCTTTGGCAGATAGGTGTATCTGTCAAAGCGGTGTGCATGCGCCTGTGCTTGAAAGTCGCGCTCACCTATTACTTGCTGAACCGACTCGCCAATAGCATTGCGAATTACATCAATGGATTGTTCAGTAATGATGCACATCCGGTCATCAAACTCTTTGCCGTTGATTGACACGGTGGTGCCTGGTTTAAGGAAGATATGTAATTTGGTATTCATGCGGCTTTACCTTCTACGTTGTAGAGAAAGTCACCAATGTGGTAACCGTTAGGCGCACGATTGAAGGTTTCGAGCGCGCTGCGTAAAGCACGTTCAACTTCTTCAGGGAAGGTTACCGGTACATCAGATTGTTCATCCAAGCACACAGTAACTGGCTGAATAGTGTTACCCGACACAACAGACCATGTGTATGCTTTGCCGCGCATCACGTTCTCTGCAAGGCGAGCAACAATGAGGTCTTTTTGAAACTTAAATAAATCTACGTATGTTGAGGTCATGTTTTTTATCCTCTCTATTGTGAATCAGTTCACAATATTGAATATATTCCATTAAAAAGACAAAAACAAGTTAAAAGTGAATATAATGAAAAAAATTAATATTTTCTTAGCAGGGTAAGTATTGATAACGATATGTGAGGGTCGTTTACGCGCTCCAGTTCGATAAGAACTTCAGCAATCTCGCTAGATTGAGGGGTGTAGCCATTGAGGTAGTCGGGTGTAGTTTTTAGCACCTGGCAAAGTGCAGATTGAAAATCGGTCTTAAACTCTTCGCCATTTCTAGCTTTAGTAATTAATGACAGTGAATAGCCTGTAACGCTCGCCAGGTCTTCTCTGGTGAGTCCATGTTTTTTCATAAGCTGTTTAATGCGTTGTCCGCGTTGCTTATTCACAGGCATGATATTTTTTGAAAGAATACCTTCGAGGTTATCAGTTTCCGGTTAAAAAAAAGTTTGCATAAAAGAACATTTTCCGTCCTTAATATCGCTCTTTGCAGTCGTTAAAGTACACTCAATGGTGTACTATTATTAATTCATACTTATGTATAAATTCCGTTTGTAAAAATAGAATATATTCACCATAATGTTGACTCTAGTGAAATACTAGTTGAGATTTGAATAGATTCAAATATTTTTACATTTATTGGAGAATGAGTATGAAGTATTGTTTTATGCCGGGTAACAGCGGCGGCGATGATCGTGACGATCCGCCAGGTACAGGGAAAGTTAAGCGCACTAAAAAGCGCACCAAGTAATATCAGGGAGGACAGGGCGTGGATATTACGTTTACTGCATTAAACTCATTAAATGCTGAGTTGGCTTTGCTAGCTGCGGTTTGCTGCGGTGCTATAAAGCATAAAAAAGGCGCGGCGTTTGGCTTCTCCCTGTTCGCCTTTTACTTCCTTTCTATAATTCTGGATGATTGGTTTAAAGCCGATGATCCGCATCACATTTGGCGATATGTTCGCTGGACGCTTTTCGATTTGACGTTTTTAGCATGGCTGTGCTGGCTCGTTAGGCGAAAGCTCATTTCCATTTACGCACTTGTTATTAGCGCGGTGATTGAATTTTTTGCGATATCACTTCTTATGATACGAATGCTGGATGGCTTTTACTCTAACGCGACACTTACAGAGCCCGTTTTTGGTCTTTTTATTTGGGCCACCAATGTCTGTTATGTCGTGTTAGCAATTTACCCCATGTTGCAGTTTCTAGTTAGAAGGAGTTTGAAGTGCAATTAATTATCGCGGCAACAATTATCGGCTTGGCTGTCACTTTTATTGGCACAGCTGTACTAAAGTTTTTGAAAATGGATATTGCGCGTAGACACGCAGAGTGCCAACTAAAGAAAGCGGCCAATGATCTATTAGCTGCTGACTACAAACCCACAAAACACGAGAGAGCATCAGCCGAAGCCAACGCAAAAGCTAAGTTAAAGCTTGCTTTGAAAGAGTGTGACAGTGTTATAAATGGATTTGTAGAAGCAGAGAGTTAGGAACGGGGCTTATTGCCCCTTTCGCTTGTGTGAAAATAACAACCCAGCAGCAAAAGCGGGAGCGCCAAAGCCTAGTCCGAGCATCCCAGCCATGAATAACTCCCCACTCCCGCAGTTCCATTTTGTGTCTAGGCACGAAAAACTTGAAGACATAATTACCATCATTACAACCCATGCAACGATCGCAATTATAATTCCCACGCCGGTGAGTTCGTATTTCATTTGAATGCTTCCAATGCTAATTCAATGTAGGTTCTCTGGCGATTTCCAATACCTTAAAAATGAGATCTTCTTTCTGATCGCTAACGTGGGCCATATAGGAAGCCACTGCAACTTTAGAAACAAAGCTTATATCTTCTTCTCTGTTTTCTTTTTCAGCTGCTCTTAACGCAAATCGGATTGAGTCTTCCATTATCTTTGAATCAGGTGAGCCGGTAGAAGCACGAGACTGGCCGTGACTATCAAACCCCATTGGATTAATAAGTTGCCAAGATTCAATATTTAGCGCTTTCGCCGTTCCGTCTACAATCTTGAGTGAGATGTTTTGCGGCTCACCTTGCTTTAGAGAGGATTTAATTTTACTCCAATAGGAAGGACCAAAAACACGATAACCCACCAATTTATTAATCTTCTCGCAAAACGCTGATGGTCGCTCTTCTCCATGAGCCGCCATGAGGGCTTCAAAGTTCCGCACGAACACTTTAACTGATTCCATGATGTGCCTTATTTTTATTCAATAGATAACCTTATAGTCAATATGTGGACTATTTTCCACTATTTCGAGGCTGCGCGATACTGTTCTTATATCCAGTGTCCGTTAAATTATTTTACTTTCATTCTTGCACTAAATTCTATTAGCTATTACGATGTGAATATATTCAAAAAAAGGATCAATATATTCATGCGAGTTAACGAGACTATTGCAAAAGTCAAAGAGGCTGGTGAGGTTCGCGGAAGGCTGTACCAAATCCACAAAGAACTGAAAATCCCTTACTCATGGCTGAAGAAGCTTTCCTACGGTGACATTGAAAATCCCCAGGCAAAGCGCATCGAGAAGCTTGCAGAATACTTCCAATCTGAACAACAGGACGAAGCAGCATGAGCAAAGTAATTCCATTGCGCCCTAAACGCACACAGCCAAAGCCAGCCTTTACACCAACGCGGAGAGCAGCGTAATGCGTTCGGAATTTGCGTGGTTTTGTAAACGTCATTTTCGCAGCTTCGCACACCAGTTTAAAACCGACTGGCAGTTTCGAGCGGCCGTTATTGTATTAGCAGTTGAATTGGCAGCTTTAGCCTATTACGCATCTGTCAGTTTTTGGCTAGGTGCATTTATTAAATCAATTTAGCAGTAAGCGTTTGATGTTGCGCTTTAGACGTCCTGAATGTACCGCCTGAGCAATCCTCTTCCGTATTGCGAGGACATTCAGATAAACGAAGCAGAAGCCATAAGAGTGTTGGGCTACTCGGACATGGTTAGCGACCTTAGCTAGCGGCGAAAGACAAAGGTGACACTTGGAGAGACAAGACCACAAACCCCTTAATTGGGGTTAAGTCGGTGAAAGCACAGTGCTTTCGTTAATAACAATAAAAGGGAACTGAAATGCGAAAAATTTTAGTTATTGGTGCAGCTATTGGCTTAGCCGCCGCGCTTGCTTCTTCTGGTCACGCCGAAATGGTTGATCAGATTGAAGAAGTTGAAGTGGTTCAGGCCAAAGACTTTGTTGATTCAAAGTTTACCGTCTCTTCTGTTGATTCGCTCGTTGTAGAGCGTGATTACTTAGCAGTTGGCTATGAGCCAATTGAAAAGGTTGAGTATGTAGAAGTCGAACTACCCGCTGGCGAGTCTACGAAGCTCGCTAACGTGAGCTCTGCAAATTTACAAGTGCCAGGTAATTACCGCCTTACACATGAAGTGGGTTGGCGCTTCTAGCCTACAGACAATATTCAGAGTCATTAAAACCGAAAACCCTGCCTAGTCGCGGGGTTTTTGGGTGAGAAGTTTCGTTGTTTAGTAGCGTCTGTTTAAGTTTAAAAACATCTGCAAACGATGACATTTATCTGGCGGCAGTAGCTTAACTGCTAAACACCGTCCAAGGGGTGTGTCTCCCTTGTCACCGAAAAGACCGTGGTTGCCCTCACCACGATTAAGGAACGAGGGCGTTTTGAGAATGACTGCTAGGGATGTAACGCAAGAAGCGCCCTAACGGGTAATGAGCTTGGTCAGTGTGGTATCGGTCAGTCATTCATCAAAGCGTTATTGCTGCTGGCTGTGGGCGAATGAGGGTGCCCACTATAAACCCCACGGAATTGACCGACAAAGCCATGGGCCAGAGAACGTTCGGATAAGACATGGCACCGGCAACGCTTTCCCGAGTCTCTATGAGAGCCAGTTTTACACACTGTGGTTAGGGTTAATAAATAAACGTGTATCGGTAAGGCAGTTAACTGGCAAGCGGAGGTTAACACCGATTATTAGCGGCCGTGCGCGACATGTGAGACTGAGCTTGCAGCCAAGGCTGACCCACTTGGAACAAACGGGTTACCAATAACACTCACAAATCAAAATGTGATTGTTACAGGCAATAAAAAACCCCGCATGCCGACGAAAGCAATTAGCGGGGTTTGTTAACGAATTAACGAGGTTAAGTATGCAGTATGCAGAACAAGTAATCAACTTAAATGACCATAGGCCAGTTGTGAAAGCAGACATTGAGAACGGCTTTGATAGGTTAGCCCACGAACTTACCAACGCACTGGCTAAGAACTGCGCCAGCTTGTCAGGTTGCGAATATCAAATACTATTCGCGCTTATCGCTAAAACCTTTCGGTTCCATAAAAAATCAGATTGGGTAGCGAATATCCAAATCTCACAAATTACCGGCATGAGTGAAGCACACGTTAGTAAAACTTTGCGCTCACTGAAAGCTAAAAATGTAGTTTTGAAAAAGGGGCAAATGACAGGGATTAACCCTATCGTTAGTGATTGGAAAGTTAACCAATCAGTTAAGAAGACCCCCTCTAAAAAGTTAACTAATCAGTTCGATGGACTTAACCAATCAGTTCGAGAAGTTAACCAATCAGTTAATAATAATCAACCGATTAGACCCCCACAAAAGAAAGAAACTATAACAAAAGAAACTAATACAAAAGATATTGCGCCTAAACGCGCAAAACCCGCTCAACAACTTCCTTCCAAATTTCACGTTACTGATGAAATGCGAGCATGGGCAAAAGCCAAAGGCGTAACAGTCAACATCGACTTTGAAACTGAGCAATTCATGGATTACCACCAAGCCAGAGGCACCACCATGAAAGACTGGACTAAGGCTTGGCAAACGTGGATGCGAAATTCAATCAAGTTTAACCAGCCGCGCAATCCTCAAAATCAAAGTAAGCCACGCAGTACGCCTGAAAACTTCAGCGAGAAAGACTATGGCGATATTCAGGTGAGGTTTTAATCATGGAAGCAGTTACTAAAAAAATCATCTGCGACAAACACGGTGAGTACGAAGCGAAGATGATCATGTTTGGCAGCAAAGGCATCCAAAGCTCTCAGTGTCCGAAGTGTGCAGCAATTCGCCTTGAAGAAGATCGTAAAGCAGAAGCTGAGAAAGCCAAGTTCTTGCAAGACCATCGAAAGCACCGAATGGCTGAATTGTTTGATTCTGAATTGCCTGCAAGGTTTAAGAACGTGTCATTTGATACCTACCATGCGCAAAACAAAGGACAGCAAAAGGCTAAAGAGATATGCAGCCGATACTGCGATGAAATAGGCGGCAAAATTGCTCAAACGGGCGGGGGCTTAATCTTTTGTGGTCGCCCTGGTACAGGCAAAACGCACTTAGCACTCGCTATTGGCCGAGAGGTTTCACAGATGGGGCTGAGAGTAGTTTACCGAAACCTCGCTAACCTTGTTCGTGAAGTTCGCTCAACATGGAAAGAAGAGGGTGCGAGCGAATCAGCAATGATAAAAAACTTTCAAATGTACGACTTGCTTATCATTGACGAAATTGGCGTTCAATCTGGCACTGACAACGAAAGAAATATTCTCTTTGAAATTGTAAACGGGCGATACGAAAACGTAAGGCCAACCATCATTATTTCAAACCGTGATGTGAAGGAAGTAGCCGAGCTAATCAGCGAGCGCTCAGTGGACCGAATCACAGAAGGCGGCGCCATTATCCCATTCAACTGGGAGAGTAGCCGGGGAGGTAACGCCGCATGAACCCAGTTCTAACAGATAAGCAAATCAGCTACATGGACTTCATTCAAAAGTTCATTGAGCAAAATGACAACTTTCCTACGTTTGAAGTTATCGCTGAGCATTTTGGCGTAAAGCCTAATAGCGTTGCAGGCCACTTACTAGCCCTTCGTAAAAAAGGCTACCTCGATATGTGCCCGAACATGGCTAGCTATCGCCGCACCAACATTTTCAAAAGCTTTATGGCTATTCGCGAAAGGAATGCAGCGTAATGAACAACATAGAAAAAGCCATCGCTTTCAGTAATGGCGAGTGGCGAACCACTAAAGAACTGGCTGAACACCTTGGCGATAGCAGACCAAGTAACACATTGAAGAGTTTGCAGAACAAGAACGGTGTTACCTATGAAGCTGACCACAATGAACATGGCAAAACCATTCGCTACCGCGCCAGTTTTATTCGCGACTACACACCGGTTGATATTGCGAAGTCGCGTAAGGCCAGAGGTTTACCGTTTGGTTTGGAGTCAATCAGTATTTTAGGTGGTGCAGCATGAACTACAAAGTTTTGTATTGCGACCCGCCTTGGTCATTCAGCAACAAGAAAACAGGCGGCTCTATGAAGTCGGGCGCCGCGCAAAAGTATGACGTAATGGACGTTGAAAGCATGAAGCAGTGGGATATTCCAGCAATATGCCAAGACGATTGCTTACTGGTTATGTGGTACGTGGGCGCTATGCCAAAGGAAGCCATTGAGCTTGCAGAGGCTTGGGGCTTTCGCGTTGTGAACATGAACGGTTTTGTTTGGGATAAAGAAACCAAGCACGGCAAAGACTTTTTTGGCATGGGCAGCATCACTCGCGCCTCAACTGAATCGGCATTAGTCGCTGTACGTGGCAAAACTGGCAATATCATCAAAGACCGTTCAGTTCGTTCACGCATTCGCGCCAAAGTTGGTGAGCATTCAGAAAAGCCGCAGGCATTTAGAGAAGCCATTGAAAAGCTATGTGGTGACGTTCCTCGCCTAGAAATGTTCGCAAGAAAGCAAACGCCTGGTTGGGATGTATTTGGCAATCAAGTTGAAGGATCTATCGAAATTCCATTTAAGCGCCAATTAGAGTTAGGAGTAGTGGCATGATTAACCTAATTAATGGAGATTGCCTGCAGCACCTCAAAAGTATCGAAGACGGTACCGTGGACTTTATTTGTGCAGACATGCCTTACGGTACCACTCAATGTAAATGGGATTCTATAATTGACCTTGAATTGCTTTGGCCTGAACTATGGCGTGTTGCCAAGCCAAACGCTGCAGTTGTTCTTTTCGCTCAAATACCTTTCAGCATAAAGCTAGGCTATTCGCAGCTTGAGTACCTACGTCATGAGTGGGTGTGTGAAAAGCCAGCTGCAACGGGTTTCTTTAACGCTAAGAAAATGCCACTTAAAGCGCATGAGAATATCTTAGTTTTCTACAAGGAGTTACCCACCTACAACCCTATTAAAACTACTGGCCATGTTAGAAAAACAGCTGGCCGCAAAGACGTTAGCAGTGAATGTTATGGCAAGGCTGTAAAGAAAACGTTTTACGATTCAACAGAACGCTACCCACGCAGCGTAGTCAAGTTTTCTTCTGATAAACAAAAACAAAGTCTTCACCCAACTCAAAAGCCAGAGGCTTTACTCGAGTATTTGGTAACGACTTATACCAATGCTGGTGAAACCGTTCTTGATTTCTGTATGGGTAGCGGTACCGCAGGTGTAGCCGCAACAAAGCTTGATAGAAATTTCATCGGAATAGAAAAAGACGAAAAGTATTTCAGCCTTGCTAGTGAAAGGTTGGCGATTTTGAAGGATGACGCAGCATGAACCAACACCAAATAGAAAACCGCTCACTACGCATTAAGCGTGAAACCAAAAGCCCAACTTTGCAAAAGCGCGCTAAGTCTCGCCGCATCAATGAAGAGTATCGCGATGCCAGTGCAATAGCGTTAAGTGATCAAGAACACTTTAATGCGTTATGGAAGGAGTTGGGGGCGTGAAAGTTTTAGTTGCTTGTGAATACAGTGGAGTTGTAAGGGATGCCTTCATTGCTAAAGGTCATGAGGCTATAAGTTGCGACTTACTTCCTACTGAAGCGCCTGGGCCGCATTATGAAGGTAGCGTTTTCGATATTATCGATTACCCATTCGATTTGATGGTGGCGCACCCGCCTTGCACTCATCTTAGTGTCAGCGGGTCTAGGCATTTTGCCGCAAAAAAGATGGATGGTAGGCAGTACGCTGGCGCAAGCTTCTTTATGAAGTTAGTGAGGCGCTCTGAGCACATTCCAATGACCGCGATAGAAAACCCCGTTTGTATTATGTCAACGCTTTACAGAAAGCCAGATCAGATTATTCAACCTTGGCAGTTTGGGCACGGCGAAACGAAAGCGACATGCTTGTGGCTGAAAGGCTTACCGAAATTAGAGCCCACAAACATTGTCGATGGTCGCGAAAACAGAATCCATAAAATGCCACCGAGCAAAGACAGAGGGAAGCTAAGAAGCGCAACATATCAAGGTATTGCTGATGCAATGGGCGATCAATGGGGCAAAGCTTATAAAAGATGCGAGGTGGCATAGTGAAAGGTCAATTCCGCGTTATCAATAGTCAACAGTCACTAGATGCGGCAATACAAGAGTTGCGTGAGAAGTGGCATCAAAACAAATGGCTAATGATGCAGACCACAACAGAGAAGCAGCGCAGCCAGTTACAAAACAATGCGCTTCATCTTTGGTTAGACATGGTGGCTAAAGAACTTAACGAAAAAGGCTTTGATGTTCGCCAGGTGCTGCAAATGAGTAAGCGACAGGAAATACCTTGGACTATGGCCGCAGCAAAAGATCACTTGTGGCGCCCAGTTCAGGAGGCGTATGTAGGCGAGAAATCTACTACACGCGCAAGTAGCACCGATTATCCAGCTATCTACGACATTTTAAACAAAACACTGGTTGAGAAACTTGGGGTATTTGTGCCGTGGCCTTGTAAAGAGAATATGGGAGCAAAGCAGTGATTAAGCGTCATTACAACGTCAGCCTGATTAAGCCTCACACAACAAGTACAGAATACAGGTGCTTTGATTTTTGGGTGAAATCCTTTTTTCGCCCAGATGCAAGATACCTGAAAAATTTGATTGATAAATTTCTAGGTGAAGATCACGGATACGTGATTATTTCACTTAGCAGACTGTGAGGCGCTAATGATTACACCAACAAGAACGGTTTGTTATGTACGCATGCTAGATGGGAGCTTGAAAGAGGTTTCAAAGGCAAGGTCGCTTGCGCATTTATGGGGGTGGGATTTCACTAACGTAAAACGTGTAGTGGTGAGAGAAGAACCAGTGGAGCAGTATCACCCTTGGATGGTTCACACTGGCGAATTACCTGCGATAGAAATTAAGTCTGGTTATCCAGCAACAGAATGCGCAAAGAAATTTTTCCTTAACGCTGATTGCTTGTGTGAAGGCTGTGCGCCGAACCTATGGCCTCGCCACCATTCAGTTGCTTGGTCTTCGCTGGCAGGGGATATGTTTTACCGTTACAAGGTGCCGCAATCGTGAATAACCCTTACTGCAAGCATGGTACTCACCACGCAATACGCTGCTTTTCATGCGAGATAGAGAGAAGGCAAGAGAAGAAAGCTTTGATGTCGCTTATCGAAGAGGCTGAAGCAATAGAAGAGGCTGATGCTCGCAAAGCGGCAGAGAGGAAAATAAAAGAAGCAGCTAAGAGGTTGAATTGGTGAAAAATAGACGTTGCTCACACTGCAAAAAGAAGGGCCTACAAAGTGACATGCTATTACGACAGCTAAAAGCATTCTGTGACCAAAACTGTTTTGCAGAGTGGGCGGCAGCTAACGTTTCTAAACTGGCTAAAAAGGGTAAGCAAATTGAATCGAAGCGACTCAAGGCAAAGAAAGAGAAACTCAAAACTAAAGGCGAAGACCTACGCGAAGCACAAGTGGCATTCAACGCGTTCATTCGAGAGCGGGATGCGCAAGAGCCGTGTATCAGTTGCGGTAGCTTTCACACTGGCCAGTACCACGCAGGGCACTACCGAAGCGTAGGAAGCTCGCCCGAACTGCGCTTTGAAGAAAGTAATGTGTGGAAGCAGTGTGCACCCTGCAATAACCATCTATCGGGCAATTTGATTAATTACCGCATTAACTTGATTGAAAAAATCGGTTTAGAAAAGGTGGAGTGGCTTGAAGGCCCACACGAGCCCAAGAATTACACCATAGAACAAATACAAGACATTAAGGCGCATTATCGCAAGCGTGTACGCGAAATGCAGAAACAAAAAGCGGCATGAGCCGTGCGCTAAAGGTAAATACAATGGCACACCCAATCAGAGAACTAGCAAGAATGACTACAAAGTCAAAACAGATTGACGGAATGGGCTTCGGTGGTACCGCGCCTGATGTAAATGAAGTGGCTGGCGCACTGGCAATGCGACACCCTGAAACACAACTAAAGCTAGATACACATGCTTACTACTTGGCTAGATTGCTCTACGCCGATGACAGTAGCGCAAGAGTACGCGTTAAAGCTGGCTTGTTGAACGTTATGCTAAAAGCTGAGCTAGAGGTTAGTAACACTTGTTTGGTGCGCATGATTAACTGCGCCATCATCGAAATAAAATCACCTATCATGCGACTAAACCGCAAGACCGGCGAACAAGAGATTAAACCAACAAGCAAAGTTCAGCTTTGTAAGCGGTTAGGCATCAAGGGAAACAAGCTTCCTGTGAAAATATCTGAAGCCTACAACCAAGTGCTAGAGCAGCTTTACTTATGGAATAGTGAGGCGATAAGTCACGTAAGAGCAACTATGCGAGAGGATGAAGCGGCATGAGGTTATTTAACTTTGTATTTCGCAAGTTTGAAAAGGAAAGTACATCTATTGAGGCCGTAGAGACATGGGTGGTTAAGTGGGAATCCCTCAGTGATTATTGCGGCACTCGTTATTGGGAAAGTAAGCCAGAGTTTAGAACGTTTATAGACGAGGAGCAGGCTCAAATGTTCAAAAAAGAGATTGAGGCCAGTATTGCGTTATTAGGCGATAAAGATAGGGCGGTAGAACTTTACAAGCAAGAGTATTCAACGAACTCAAAAGGTAAAGTGGCATGAGTACGAATTTCGATGTGACTGAATATCTTCGGATGGAAATCGAAGCTGCGGTAAAAGATAAAATCTACAACGATATACTCGATGAATTTTTAAAGGAAGCGGAAAAAAAGTTCGCAGAGGTGATGCGGCCTAAGTTGGCCCTGATTACTTTTGACAAAATAGAGAGGGTGAGAGATCTCGCAAAAATGCGTGATGAAATACGCGTTTCAATCAATGGCGTAGAAGAGTCAGGGGTAAAGGCTGATGAATAGCGAACTAGCAAGTAACGACATTCGCCAGGCTATTGATGAAGCGGTGGGGCGATACCACAACAACCCAATTAGGCAAGGTGCAACGCATGTTGATGGATGGGGCGACCACTTTAAAAAGGTACGCGGCATTTGGTATAGGCTATGCCCTTTTGATGGGTGGGTAAAGGCCAGAAAGTTTGAAGTGCTTTATGGGGATTTTAGAGAGCTATGAAAAGAAACTACGACAAAGATTACATGCGAAGCACTAACGAAGACTACCGAAATGGGTACAGGGATGGCACGCAATCGGCGCTTAATATCGTTATGTGGGCTTTGATAATTGCCGCAGTAGTTGGGTTTTTATTTGGAGGTGGTCATGGGTAAAGGTATACCAGCAAGAGAGCCAGATGCGCTGCGCGATTTAATATCTCAGATGCCGCAGCAACTTTTTGATGGTTATATGAATGACGCAGAGTTTCACGGGTTAGTTCGCCATTTGGCGGAAGATAAGTTGTCTTACGCCCAGGCACTAGAAGAAATGGTGAAGTATTATTTAGGTGTTCGTAAAATTGCAAGAGACAAGGCGATAGATAAGGCAATGAAAGAGCCTGCGTCACCTTTGTATATTGGGAGTTGAAAGCCTATAAAACAGTAGTTGACTCACTGACGAGCTTTGCTTAATATATCCCCATACTAGCACTATTTCACTTGAAGCCCTGACCTAACCAGTCGGGGCTTTTTTTATGGCTGAAATTTATGTTCCCCTACGGCAAAACTTCACAAGCGCATCTTGATACGTGCCATGTTGATATTCAAACGATATTTGACGAAGTGAAGAAGTTCATTAATGCGTCTATCTTTTGCGGCCACCGCGGTAAAGAAGATCAGAACAAAGCATTTGCCGATGGCCTCAGCCAATTAAAGTGGCCTCACTCCAAACACAACAAAATCCCTTCACTCGCCGTTGACGCTGGCCCTTATTTCGTAGAATTAAGCAACACAGACTGGAAAGACGAACTGGCTTTTGCTGTATTCGCTGGTCATGTCATGTGCATTGCTCGCCAGTTATACAAAGAGGGCAAGATCACACACCTACTTCGATGGGGTGGTGATTGGGATATGGACGGTAGAAGCCGTGATGAGCGTTTCCGCGACCTGCCACACTTTGAATTGTACAAGCCATAGGGTGAGATAATGAATTGGTCAGACGTAGGAAGCTTTCTAAAGCAAAATCAAAAAGGCGTAGCCGGTTTAGTTGGCTCGTTATTAACGGGTAATGTAGTGGGCGCGGTCAGTGCTGGCGCTTCGATGGTTGCACAGGCAACGGGAACGACAGACCCCGACCAAGCGTTAGCGACACTACAAAGCGACCCTGATGCTTTGGTTAGACTTGAAGAAATCGCAGCCGCGCGTGAAGCTGAAGTAAATCGGCACCTTGAATCAGTCATGGCGCTAGAACTTCAAGATAAACAGCGTAGCCATTCAGAGACACAGCAAACCATTCGCAATGGCGATAATGCAGAAGGTGGCGTTAAGTACGTAAGACCTTCACACGCTACACTGTCTTTATTTGCTGGTATCTATTACGGGTTATTCACTGATACGCCCGACCTACTAATACTAAGCGCGTTCCTTACTCTACCGTTTACTTATGCGGGTTTGCGAGAAATCGGCAAACGCAACGTATTGGCGTTTCAGAGCAAAAAATAACCCTTTGTCTAATTCCCAATGGAACAAAATTTGAATAACCATGTTGTTGAAACCACGAAAAGGACAACAGCATGAACACTCACTACCAACAAGAATACAATCAATCAATGGCCGATAAATCATCTATAGCTACCTACATTGGGGGCGGTATCTCAGCATTTTGGGGGTTCCTAGCCTCTCAGGAGTTCGGCATAGTATTCGGCGTGCTAGTGAGTATCGTAGGTCTATCCATGAACTACTACTTCAAAAAACGTGAAGACAAACGCCAGCAGGCTGAGGCACGAAGGAAGCAAGAGCTTCACGACCTCACGTTGAAAGCAATGGCGAGCAATACAGAGGACTAAACGTGGCATTCACCACCGTAATTAGTGCGGATGGTTTAGAAGTCGAATCCGAATTAACAGGCGCTACGCTCAGGGTATACAGCCCACAACGAGCAAAGCGCCTTTTTACTGTCAACGTTTCACATAATGGCCAAGGCAAAGCAAGACTCACTAACGGTTACGGTAACTACTCATTCAAAGTAAGAGTAGCAATCAAAGCCTGGCTAAAACTCAATAACTTCACCACCTACACATTTGAGCGCGGAGCGCCCCACGATGGGCAGCGGTCACTAGGTGGGGTAATTCAATTAACTGCATAGAGAAACAAACAATGTCCACTAAGAAGCTGACAAAAAAACAAGAGTTGTTTGTCAGTGAGTACCTTATTGATTTAAACGCAACTCAGGCAGCTATACGGGCTGGCTACAGTGAAAAGACAGCGAGAGCGGCAGGTTGCGAGAACTTAACAAAACCTAACATTCAAGATGCCATATCAAAAGCGCAAAACAAACGGCTCGAAAAGAACGAAGTCAATGCTGATTATGTGCTTAAACGTCTTATTGAAATTGATGAAATGGACGTTGTTGATATTTTGGATGATAGCGGTCATATCAGACCCATTACGCAGTGGCCTAAGTCGTGGCGTAGAACAATTTCGGGCTTGGATATTCAAGAGTTAATGATGGGCGAAGTAGAAACCGTCCTACGTAAAATCAAATGGCCTGACAAAGTGAAGAACCTAGAGTTGCTAGGTAAGCACATTGACGTACAGGCGTTCAAAGAGAAGCGCGAAGTAGAAGGCGAGTTAACCGTTAACAACCTTATTGCTGAAATCTCTGAAAGTAACGGTGAAACACGCGCTGTTTTGCCTAAACATGCAAAGTAATTAAATAAATATTCCGTTTTTATTAAAAATATACGGGGTATATATCTTAAATTGTGGATATTGATGCAAAATGACTGAGGAAGAATTAAAAGCCAACCTCAGTGATTGGCGTTGGCGCATCAATAACCTGTACTTCATTACCGACAAAAACGGTAAGAAAATTAAGTTCAAGCTCAACGAAGCGCAAATGACGTTCTTCGAGGGCATGCACTATCGAAATATCATTCTGAAAGCGAGGCAGTTAGGCTTCACCACTTTCACAATGATATTTATGTTGGACGCGTGTTTGTTCAACAACAACACAAAGTGCGCCGTGATCACGCATAGTCGCGATGACTCAATTAGGCTCTTCCGTGAAAAGATAGAGTTTGCGTACAACGCATTGCCGCCAACGCTGCAAAGGATGATGCCAGCGACCATCGCAAGAGCGGGTGAGCTGGTATTTAAAAACGGTTCATCTATCGCGGTAGGTACTTCATTCCGTGGTGGTACGCTCACTTACTTGCACATCAGTGAGTTCGGAAAGATTTGCGCCAAGTACCCGCACAAAGCAAAAGAGATTGTGACCGGTGCGTTTGAAGCGGTAGCGAAAGATTGTGTTATTACCATCGAGTCAACCGCCGAAGGTAAACAGGGTTATTTCTACGACTACTGCCAAGAAGCATTAAACCGGCAGCGTAAAGGCATGAAGCCTGGTCAAATGGATTGGGAGTTATTCTTCTTCCCTTGGCATGAAAACCCTGATTACACACTGGACGATGATAACGTTGTCGTTCCTGATAGATTGCTTGAATACAGCTACAAGTTAGAGCAAAAGTACGCAATACGCCTAACCAATGGGCAATTGGCGTGGTACACCTCAAAAGAAAAGTCACTGGGCTCAGATATTCGCCGTGAATATCCTGCAACACCTGAAGAGGCGTTTGAGCAGTCCATTGAAGGTGCCTACTACCATCGCCAGATAAACGAAATTTACGCAACAGGCCGATTAACCAACGTGCCGTTTGAGCCAAGTGCTTTGGTTCACACGTTTTGGGATTTGGGCATGTCCGACACAATGAGTATTTGGTTTATCCAACAGGTCGGGCGTGAGTATCGCGTCATCAATTACTATCAAAACTCAGGTGAAGGACTCGCGTTTTACAAGCGTGTGCTGGATGAACTGAGGGAGAAGCACCATTACAGCTACGGATTTCACGTAGCGCCGCATGATATCGCGGTTAGAGAGCTTGGTACCGGTAAATCTCGACTTGAAACCGCACAATCGCTCGGTATTGATTTTATTACGGCGCCTAAATTATCCATTGCTGATGGTATTGAAGCGGTTCGCGGCGTCTTGCCGCTTTGCTGGTTTGATGAAGCGAAGACAGAAAAAGGCTTCTCTGGCCTGTCAGCTTATCGAAAAGATTGGGATGACAAGCACGGCGTGTGGAAGTCACAACCGGTACACGATGAAGCCAGTCACTCTTCAGACGCATTTAGAACATTTGCCGTTGCGCTAAACGAGATTAGAGATCGCATGAACGAATCATTTCACACAGGCTTTGCAGAAGTGCAAGTGCAGAGCTCAGGAGGTTGGGCATAATGCTGGTAGTTAAAAACGCGGAACAGCTACAAAGAGAAGATGAAGCAGCGAAGAACGCTAAGATTGAAGCTGAACGCGAAGCAACACAGCCACGCATTGTAGATAACTTAGCCGCGCACGTTCATAAATGCTGGACTACAGCGAAAAGTCACAAGGTTGATATTGCTGACAGGCTTACTAATTGCCTACGCAGACGCAAAGGCGAGTACAGCCCTCAAAAACTGTCAGATATTAGAAAGCAAGGCGGCAGTGAAATATACATGAACCTCACCGGCACAAAGATTCATGCTGCAAAAGCATGGTTAAGTGACTTGTTTGCGTCCAGTAATGACCGTCCTTTTCACATCGAAGCAACGCCAGTACCTGAATTGCCGCCAGAAATTGCACAGAGCATGATTTCCATTGCTATTCAAAACGCAATGATGACCGCAGGAAGCCAACAAGAAGTCATGGCGATGACTGAACAGGTGCTAAAGCAGCACGAAGAGCGCATTAAATCGGAGATAAACGAAGAAGCTGAAGCGCGTATGGAAAAGATGGCCGAGCACATCGAAGATATGATGGTCGAAGGTGATTTCCGTGGCGAGTTCGATGCGTTCTTAGATGACTTGGTAACGTACCCGTTTGCAATTCTAAAGGGCCCGATTTATCGCAAGCAAAAACGCGTGAAGTGGGTGCAGGATAAACAGACCGGCAGACACGTACCGAAGATAGAAGACAAGCTTGTGCGCAAATTCAGACGCGTAAGCCCATTTGACTTTTACCCATCGCCATCTACAACCAATATCGGTGACCACTGGCATATTGAGCACGTGCGCTTTACGCCCTCAACACTCGCATCAATGCGCGGCTCGAAAGGCTACAACAGCCAAAACATTGCCATGGCATTGAACGACCACCGTTTAGGGTTGCGTCAGTGGGTATTTGAAGACTCAGAGCGTGAGCGCCTAGAAGGTAAACGCAACTTCAATCATCATCAGTATGAAAACATCGATGGCCTAGAGTTCACTGGATGGATTCAGGGTAAGCAGTTACTTGAATGGGGTATCGAGCAACAGATTACAGACCCTTACGCAGAATACCCAGTAACTGTAGTGGTTGTGGGTAATTACACTATTAAGGCATCGGTTAACCCTGACCCGAATGGCAAGCCTGGTTACTACAAATCGACTTTCCGCAGCATACCTAATTCATTTTGTGGTGAAGCACTAGCCGAAATCATTGAAGACATTCAAGACGCGGCAAATGCGACCATGCGAGCGCTTATCAACAACATGGCAATTGGTGCACAACCACAAGTTTCCATCGATTTAGCGCAGATACCGCAGGGCGCGAACATAACCAGTATTTACCCAGGTAAAATTTGGCAGTTTAGCAGCAAAGGCGTAAACGGCGCAGGGCAAAGCAAGCCTGGCATCAATTTCTTCAGTCCTGAAATCAAAGCCAATGAATTGCTTACTGTGTACGAGAAGTTTGAACGCTACGCCGATGATAAAAGTGGCATTCCTGCTTATGCGTATGGTTCAGACCAAGCAGCTGGCGCAGGTAAAACCGCCTCTGGTTTATCTATGCTGATGAATGCGGCCAGTAAATCTATGAAAGAAGTGGTGCGGTCAGTAGACATTCATGTGATAGAACCGCTTGTTTCTAACCTCTACACAAGCGCCATGATTGACCCTGATGTACCTGAAGACATTAAAGGCGATGCACAAGTTAAAGCACGTGGCTCTGATGCACTGATGCACAAAGAAGCCACCGCAATGCGACAAGCTGAGTTTCTTGCTACGACTAACAACCCAACTGATATGCAAATCATTGGCCCTGAAGGTCGCAGGGTATTACTTGAAAGCGCAGCCAAAGCCGCCGACTTACCTGCAGCGCGTTTCGTTCCTACTGAAGACGAGCTTAGACAAAAGCTAATGCAAGAAATGGCAGCGGTTCAGCAGCAGGCGGCAGCACAAGGGCAGGTTCCGCAATGATAACCAATCTATCGGTACCGCAATTAAAGTCGCTTATTTATTTAAAGAACGTTCACACAGAGCACTACAACAACATTCAAGACATTATCACTATGTTGGTAGAGCAGAACGTTGAAGCGCTAAAAAGCGCAGTAAACACACAAGAAATGTTTAAAAGCCAGGGCGCTATTTACACATTAGAAGAATTATTGGCATTACTCGAAGACCCGAAGACCACACTGGATCGGATTGAAAAGTAATACCAACCACGCCTTAACGGGCAAATCATAAGGTCGCTATCCAGCGGCCTTTTTTTATACCTAAACGAAAGTGAACACCAGTGGGAATACCGCAAGGCTCCCGAAGATACTGACTCACCGAGGATAAGACACAATGGCTTTACCACAGGCACTGCAAGACGCAAACGAAAAAGCAAACGAGTTAATTCGCCAGCAAAGCGAAGGGCAAAAATCAACTCCCGACACGGGGAACACTGAAGACCCTAAGTCGCAAGCGCAGCAACCACAAGAGAACAGAACACCCGAGCCGCCGCAACAGCAGCAATCGGACTCTGAGCAAACGTGGGAGCACAAATATCGAGTATTGCAAGGCAAGTACAACGCTGACACCAAAAAACTTAATGAGCAGCTTCAAGAGGCTCAGAAGCGCAGCCAAGACCCAAGCTTACAGCACCGCTTACAGTCTTTAGAGACTGAAAACTCGCAACTGAAGCAACAATTAGAGCAACAGCAACAGGCGAGCCAATCAAGCGGTGAATTGAAGCTTAATCAAACATTGGTTGACGAGTACGGCGAAGACTTTGCACGCGCAATAGCAGAGCAGTCAAGTGCAGGTTCTAGTGACCTGATTAACCAGTTGACGCAGAAGATCAGCACGCTTGAATCAAAGCTTAACCAAACTGAGCAAGCAACGAACGAAACCGCAGGCAATATGCGTATGCGTGAGTTAAATGCAGAGTTGAGTAAGCACAACATTGATTTTGAGCAGGTCAATACTGATCCAATGTTCCATGACTGGCTATCTGCCATCGATGACGCAAGCGGCGAGCAACGCAATACGCTGATGAATAACGCGTTCCAGCGAGGCGATATCAATCGCACCGCATACTTTTTCAAAGCCTTTAAAGCCCAAGAGGGCTCCAACTTCAATAACAACCCATTATCAAGCCATGTTGATGTAACCAGCCGCGCACCGAGTGACGCCGCAGGGGATGACAACGTATGGACCAAAGCGCAGATGGATAAGCTATATGCTGACAGACGCGCTGGCAAATTGACTGATGCAGAGTTTAACGAGTGGGAGCAAAAACTATTTTCCGCGATGCGAGAAGGCAAATACCTTCCTTAGCGGTTTTTTGGAGTAATTAAAAATGGGTTATCCTGTAGCAAGTGGCGCAGTCAACTATTCAAACACTGGCGCTAACAACAACTCTAGCTTTATCCCTGAAATTTGGTCTACGAAGTTACTGACCAAGTATTACGAAAACTGTGTTTACATGGAAATTGCAAACACTGACTACGAAGGTGAAATTAAGGCGCATGGTGACAAGGTTAATATCCGCACCATTCCTGATATCACTATCAACGACTATGAGAAAGGTCAAGACCTGAACTACGAGCAGCCAGAAAGTGCGCCTGTGTCGTTAACTATCGACCAAGGCCACTATTTCGCGTTCAAAGTAAACAGCGTTGATAAGTACCAAGCAGATATCAATCTGATGGATACGTTCTCACAAGATGGCGGCATGAAAATGAAACGCCGTGTTGATGCTAACGTATTGGGCTCTATCTACGCCGGTGCTGCAGCGGTAAATGCTGGCGCAAACGCGGGTAAAGATTCAGGTTCATTGAACTTGGGTACCGCAGCTGCACCTATTGAAATCACAAAAGCGAATATCGTTGATGTGTTAGTAGAGCGCTTTGGTGTATGTCTTGATGAAACGGACACGCCAGATGAAGACCGTTACGTGGTTCTTCCTCCTTCAATGTGTGCACGCATCAAAACGTCAGAACTGAAAGACGCGAGCTTAACCGGTGACGGTAACTCTACGCTTCGCTCTGGCAAAATCGGCATGATTGACCGTCTTCACATTTACTCTTCACGTAACTTGAACGTTACTAGTGGCGCGTATGATGTGTTGTTTGGTCACAAGTCGGCGCTATCGTTTGCCGCACAAATCACTGAAATGGAAAAACTAAAGAACCCGAAAGACTTCGGTGACTTGGTTCGTTCACTGTTTGTGTACGGTTTTGATGTGTTGCTACCTGAGCAACTTGGTCACAGTGTAATGCGCCTGGGTTAATTCCCGCGCATAACGTAAACCCTTTCGCCCCCTTAATTGGGGGCTTTTTCGTTTAAGGAGCCTAGAAAATGGCACAAGCAAAACCAACGACTGAAGGCGCAGTAGATTTACAAGATAACGCTACCGCTGAAGCACCTGATTATCTTCAAGCTAAATCTGGTCGTGTCTTCAAAGCAACACCTTACCTTGTGAAGCAGTGGCGCAAAGGCAAGTTCGGCATGATCAAAGCCACTAAAAAAGACTACGACGATGCTGTAAAAGCTGAAGCCGCCAAAGCCAAAGAAGCGTAAGAGCGAGGTTTACTAATGTCAACACGCAAAGTTATTGATGCAATTGCACAAGTGCGAACAACGCTTGTAGATACTACGGGTACGCGCTGGCCTGACTTAGAGCTACTAAACGGCTATAACAATGCCGTGTTGGCAGTAGTTAATCTAAGACCTGACGCAAGCACGAAAAACATTCCTTTCAACACTGAAGCCGGTAAGTCTAAACAAGTATTGCCTAGCGATGGTTTGCGATGGATGGATATTGTTTACGATGTGGCTTCAGGTAATCCAATTCGTAAGACTGATCGCACCACGCTTGATGACCAAATACCAAACTGGCATAACTCACCAGGTAACCGCGTTACTAACTGGGTATTTGACGAGCGTGACCCTAAAACTGCGTATGTATATCCACAGCCCTCGACACCAGTAGAGATTCAAATTATCTACTCAGTGGCACCATCAGCTGTAGAAATCACTGATTTTGAAAACGATACGACCACAATCAGTATTGATGACAGCTACTTCAATGCCATCAAGGAATACATGCTCTATGAAGCGTACTCGAAAGATGCCGATTATGCCTCTAATGCGCAGCGTGCAACTGCACACTACAGCAAGTTCGAGCGCACGTTAGGCAATAAATCAGGCGTTGATCAAGCGTCAAATCCTGAAGAGCGAATGTAAGTATGGTGGCGTTTGATAGCTTAACCACGCTTGTGGCGCCTTATGCACCAAATGTACCGGCGTTTACAGCTGCAAATGCTATCCGCGAGGCGGCACGTGACTTTCTACGTCATGTGTTCGCCTGTCAGCGTGAAGTAAGTGTTTGTGTTACCGCAGGTGAGGCAAAGTGCGAGGTGTATTCTGATGATTTTGATACTGAGATAGTATCGATTTTGGAGGTCAAGCGAGGTGACAGTGATGTGCTTGTTCAAATGCCAGCCGACAATCGCGACACGTACCAAGGCAAGCCAAGCCATTACATTGGGAAGTTTGATCGCACCCTAAAACTATTCCCTGTTCCTAAAGAAGATGAAGAGCTAACTGCAGTTGTGGCAGTGCGCCCTGCATTTTCAGCAGTAGGCATGGATAAATATACTTTTGAAGACAATGCTGAGGCCATTCGATTTGGTGCTCTCGCCATTCTCAAACGGCAACCTAACACAGGGTGGTTTTCACCTGATGAAGTGGGTTATTACGAAAACCTGTTTCTTGATGCAAAAAACAAAAAAGCCGAAGAAATCAGACTTGGCCACATGCCTAACAACATGAAACTGGAAATACCTAGCTTCCTATGACTAACGTTTATAATGCGGGTACAGTATCGGTTGAAACAAACTCCAATATAGTTACAGGTACCGATACATTTTTTCAGACGGTAGGAAATGTTTCAGAAGGAGATTTGTTCACGCTGGATGGAAAGATCTTTTTTGAAATTTACCAGATTGATACTGACAGCCAGCTACGTATTAAAGGTCGCTTAGACGAACTGCCGTATGGTGGTGAGCCTGTAAATGACGTTCAATACTCCATCATTCAAAGCTTTGCCAAAGCACCAATAGCTGAAGTCGCACAAAACGTTGTGTTGTTACAGCAAAAGTGGCATCAGCGTGAAGAGGAAATGACGGGGTGGTTTAGCTCAGAAAATAACTTCTACGAAATCACCAATATAAATGGTCAAAAGATCCCAGTCATCACGCCAACGGGTATCAACAACCTTGTTGATGGAACAATCAATATTAATGATTTTGGCTTTCCAGAAGCAAGAGAAATACAGGCTGGCGATCTAAATAACTTTCCTCATGGTAATTTTTATTCACTAGCAATTCCTCTTGCACGCCAACCGGTAGAGTTTGCTAGCGGCAGAAAGTTGGTGTTCACAAATAAAAATGAGCTCATTTTCTATCAAGAAATTATTGAACTAGACACTGGTGAGTCGCGCTACAGGGTAGGTACTGATGCAGAAAATGCACTGGTCTGGTATCGCTTTTCCCGCGACAGCGAAGCGATAGAGATAAATTGGGGAGACATTCAGGGCGATATTCCTGTTTATGCTACAAGGTGGCCCTCATTCAGAGAAGTAACTGGGGATATTTCCGATGTTCTTCCTGATACCGCGACCCGCTTTCCAGACATGGGTGAAATAGGTGGCAGAGCTTCAATAGAGCAGATGCCAGAACAGATTAACGTTGATATCGAAAGCTTAAAGTTAAGTGTGGAAGATATTGACAATCGCTTTGTTGATTTTGAAGCGCAAACGCTGAGCATTGTTCAGCAAGAACGCATTAGCACTGAAGCGGCGCAGGCACTCTTACTGCAAAGCATCAGTGAAAACGCAGCGTATCAACTTGAGTTGGCGCGCAGAATAGAGCAGGGCGAAGAACTTACCAACGCGGTAGTTTATCGTGACCCGTCTAATGGCCTAATTGTTAATCGCGCTTACAACTATGCTGATGATAAATTCACTGAAGCATCGTTAAAGATTGATGGTGTGTCTGGCGAAGTCGAACTTGCTTCTAAGCGCATTGAAAATACAGAAGATGCAATTACTAGTTTATCTTCAGAACTCTCTTTAATACCAGGCATTATAACTGCAAAGGCTACTGCCATTGTCAGCGAGTCAATTTCAGCGTTAGAGCCTGCCTATGCGTTCAACTTTTTCGATAGCGCTCAGGGCTGGCAAGCAGTTAACGGAACGCTAACCGCTGGCGTCAACGAAATTACGGTTACGCACGGCGATATTGAGAATAATACGCTTAACTATCTAGCAAGCGAAAATAAGTTAATTCGTGTGTCGCTACAGCGCCTAGCTGGTTCGGGTTGGTCTGGTACCGTTATCATCGAGCGTGATGATAGTTCAGTTGAGACTTACGCTAACTACGTAGAAGAAGCGTCGATACTGCTAATTGATTTCTCTGCGATGGCGAACTACACAGGTACAGTTACCCGCGTTCGCTTGGTGTTGGGCGCCTCTGTCACTGATGAATTTAAAATATCATCGATTAGCATTGGTAAAGCAGACGCCACCACACAAGACCTAGCTAACATAACGTCAAGGGTTAATGCGGCAGAGTTGGCAATAAACGCCAATGAAGCAGAAATAGCCCAGCGTGTATCAACGTCTTATTTCAACGAGAACGCAATTACGGTTAGCAACGTTGAACAAAAAGTTAATGCACTAGACACTATCATTGCGCTAGAAGCCAAACGCCAAGAACTTATTGACAACAATGTCATTCAGAAGGCTGTATCTGCCGCCACGTTCCTAAACGGTCAAACCGGTACTATTCAAGATATTGTTCAAAGCTTTGAGCAAGACATTGAAGGTGTTGAGTCATCAATTAGCGATGTTCAACAGCAAGTAAATAGCTTAGGTATTACAGAGCAAGTAGCTGGGCTCGCTTCTCAGCAAATCCAAACCTACGATGTGCAAGCGGCGCTTCTGCAGCAGGCAGTTAATGACTTATCTGCTTATATGCAAGAGGCCGAAACCAATGAGTCGGTTGCACTGGCGGTTAACCAGCTTCAGATTGATGTTTCGCCGGAAGGAGCGTTAGCTAAAGATATTGGTTCATTGCAAGCGGTAACACTATCAAACGGTAATGCGATAACCGCGACCAATAAGCGTTTATCGCAAGTGGAGACAGATGCCGAGGGCAATGCTAGCGCAA
>Ga0209452_1000058_pt1 | contig 54849 bp, 52 predicted proteins | sample WorMetimpBELIZE1_FD_187388 | JGI IMG/M metagenome (GOLD analysis project Ga0209452, IMG submission 187388) | Marine gutless worms symbiont microbial communities from Max Planck institute for Marine Microbiology, Germany - Olavius imperfectus... | ecosystem: Host-associated > Annelida > Digestive... | reverse complement strand
TGAGTGGTTGAAAGCACCGGTCTTGAAAACCGGCATACGTTAATAGCGTATCTAGGGTTCAAATCCCTATCTCTCCGCCACTATTAAGAAGCCTCGCTAGAAATAGCGAGGCTTTTTTCATTTCTGACGTTTGAGAATTAGACGGGGTTTTCATTAAGTTCCAGTTAGTCACAACCCTAGGCTAGGCATCCCCGAACTGGGTCACTACATAGAAAGCCCGCTGAAAAATCAGCGGGCTTTCGTCGTTTCTGATGCTTGGGAAGTGGCTTTGAGGCATCTGAATCAACCTCCCCAACCGAACACGCTCCAAACTAAGCGCCTTTACTCTTCGTCTATTGAGAAGTCTTGTGCTGAGCGTACCTTGAGGCTTTCTGTCATCTTCGCCTCGTAGGGTTATAGAAACTGCCCTCCAGCGAAAGTGATTGAGCTTTCTCCTCGCCATTCCTATCCCTATCCTCTCAACAAAAGAGAGTTTCTACTCACTGTAGTATTCAATATGTATTAGCGCTTCTTAGCCCCCTCTGATGATGAATATGACTTTGCTTTAGCTTTTACAACAAACGTTACCTAAGCGCCGTATGGGGCTCTCACATCGAAATAAGTCATACCATTACTCGAGTTACTTCTTTTGTCATCACTATACTTTACTGTGCTCCTGCAGGGGATTCTACATCCTAGCCATTTAGAACCAATCGCCCTGTCTTGCATGAAGTAAGCGCGGTTGTTTCACGTGGTTCTTAGTGACACGAAGAAGAGCAGCCTTGAATGAACGACAGAAGCTTTAAAGCTTATTTCTAATCAGCTGTAGGCATTAGAGGGTTCTCTGCTCTTGGGGGAGCCAGTTGGTTCGATGATAGGGCATGAGGAATTGCAGGCAATAAAAAAGCCGACAGTAAACTGCCGGCTTTCTATTTTCTGAATCGCTTAGTTGTTTTGAACTAGCGTTAGCGCTTTACGAGAGACCTCGTGAGCCGCTTTTGTCAGGTTTTGCTTCTCTAGTGTGTCTGCTAGGTAAGCATAGTCAGAAACGTCTGAGCGAAGTTTTAGCGCAACCTCGAAGTGCTCTTGCGCTTCTTGCCATTTTTCTTGGCGGAAGAAGAAGTGCGCTAATGCACTTTGTGCCGCTGCGTTTTCTGGTTCACGCTTCAAGACACCTTCCAAGAATACGATAACTGGGTGACTATCCGGTAGGTTTAGCTCAGGCAGTAATTGGTACAGCTCCGGTGTTGGGCTTTTCTTCAGCGCTTCTTTGATTACTGTGAATGCTTCGTTATCTGCTTTACGTGAGATGAGCTCGTGAGCAAAACAACCGATCAAATGAGCGTCTTGTTTTACCTTACGTGGCAAACCGTTCCAGTGTGAGATAAGACCTTCGCTGCCTTGCTGCTGAGCCACTTCGTGTAGCAAGCCGCATTGTGCTTTCTGAACCAGATCCGCTTGCTCTTCCTCTGTTACCAGCTTGGCTTTGGTTAGTTGAGGCATCAGATCGATCAGTGGTTGCCACAGCTTAAGCTGCATGTAAGTGGTCTTTAGTAGGTTAAGAACAATTGAGTTATTTGCGTACTGACCTTTCAGCGCTTGCAGTGTATCGAATGCAGATTCGAATTCGTTATCACGAATAAACTGCTTCGCGCGAGTCAGTTCTACTGCTAGGTGTGCATTTTCTTGCTGGCTTGCTAGCTCTAGATACTGGTTACGCTTCGCTTTGTCACCTTGACCTTGCGCAGCTTCTGAAGCCACTAGGTAACACAGAAGAGGCATGTCGTGATGGTTTGCCCAACGTGTCACTTTCTTCTCTGCACCTTTCCAGTCACCTTCAAGTAGCTTGATGATGCCTTCGTTGGTGTAACGACGAGAGCGACGCATTTTGCGCACACTAAAATAGTTCCAAGTGCTTGAGCTTGCGTAAACCAATTTCTTAACTAGGTACTCTAAGAAGAACAACGCTGCTAACGCGGCAATCACAAAGATCACTAGAGTAGTGACGCTCATCTCTATCGTTGTATTCGCGATTGAGATCAGGACATAACCTTGCTGACCTGAGAATTGAGTGCCAACGAACAGACCAGCACCAAGAACAACAAATAGGAAAATAAGACGAACCATTACTTATCCTCCGTACCTGTCATTGTGGTCACTTCACGACGTAGGCGTTCACGAATCACATCAGAGAGTTGGTTTTGGCTTTCTAGCTTCGCAGGGTATTCAACTTGAATGTCTTGCTTACTCAGTTGGCTCAGTGTCTTGTTGAATTCTTTCACCGAGTTGTCGTCTTGGTTGAAGAATGCCATTGCCCATTTGTCTGCTGTTTCTAAAGAGGTGGTGTAGATTTCACCTTGCTCTTGGTAAACCGCTTTGATTGCCGTCTCTAACTTCGCTTTGATGTTTTCTTTCAAGTAGAAGTGTTGTTGTGGTGACAATAGAGGGATTACGTTGCCGTCACGAGTGCGGAAGGTAATGAAGTTTTCTGAGAAGTCTTTTAATGACGTCATCAGGTTATCTTGCCAGTTTGCAATGTCTTCAGACACTTGTTGTTTCTCTACCGCAGCCGCTTCTGGTAGCAAAGCATTCGCAAGTGGCAGCTTGTCTACTTGCTGTTGTAGCGCAGTGAGGCGCAATACCAAGCCATCACGGTCTACTAAAGGAACAACACGCAGCTTAGTAATGTCGTTTGCCATGGCTTTACGCAGACCGACCAAGCTTGGATCGTTCAGCGCAGCGATACGTTGGTCCGCGCTTTCCATCAATTGAGTCGCACTTTCTACATCGTGCTCTAAGAACAATTTACGACCTGCCAGTTTTACTAGGTAGTCAGCTTCTGCCAGTAGCCAGTCGTTTGGACGACGACCTTTCACATCAGCGACAGCCAGTTGCAGGCTTTCGATGCTCTTTTGTTGCTGACCCAGTACCACTTCTGCTTTATGAGTGACAGTGGTCGCTTTTTCAATGGTTTCTTCTTTTACTTGGCTAAGCTCTTGCTTCATTGCTGATTGAGCTTGTTCAAGTTGGCTTTGAAGCTGTGCGATCTGAGTTTGGTATTCAGATTGCTGCTCAAGCATTTTGTAAGTGAGACCGCCACCAAAAATCAGTGATAAGACGATAGCAACAGTACCGAGCTTGACGCCGCGTTTGCCTTGCTTCTCTTCAAATTCAACTTTGTTTGGTTCTGCTGGTTTGGTTGGCTCAGCAGGCTTTGATTCTGCCTTGCTTGGTTCAGATTCCTTCTTAGGCGTGTCTTTTTCAGCTAGCGGTGCCGATGTGGTTTCTTCGGAAAGGTTTTTATCGTTATTCTTTTGGTCGTTATTTTTACTTGTCATGCCTATATCCTGTGTAGCTAGGGCTGGAGAGCAGCCAGTAATTCTTGGTTGGATGCGCTTCCTGTGCACCTGACCTGAGTGAAGCCCCGTTGAATTGCGATGTCAGCGATTCGCTGACTGGGGATATACAACTCTTGTTGATTAAGCCAAGTCAATTGCTCTGACGTCAATTGGCTGCACAAATAATCCAGTTGTTCACCACTGGTGACGATAATCTGGTCGATTTGTTGGGTTTTCCATAGTGAGACACAGCTTACTGGATCGAATGGGATAAATTCTCTCTTATAAGTCTCACTATAGTGAACTTTTGCTCCACGTCTCACCAATGCATCTTTTATCAGCTCTCTACCACCGTTGCCACGAAGGATCAGAACTGTTTGTTTTTCTACATTGTTTAGCTCGGGAAGCTGCAACAAGTGCTCACTATCACTGACTTGTGGATAGTGTACTTTCTGTTGGGTACATTTGCTCAAATAGTGTGCTGTTTTTTGACCAACGGCAAGGTATATAGCCTGCTTAGACCATGATTTCGCGTGGTTCTGCAAGATTTGCTCTGCGCATTGCACCGCATGTTGGCTAACTGCAATGATGATTTGAGCGGTTTCAATGTAGTTGGAGAGTTGTGTGTCGCTGAGATCGGCGACGATGTCGATCAGAGGATGATGAATTGCAGTTTTGCCGTGCCTTTCGAGCAGAGAGCAAAGCGCCATGCCTTGCTCTCCCGGACGAGTGACCAACACTGCCATGATTATTCGTGGTCTGCGTACAGTTTGGTTAGGATGTCGCGCGCACCGTTTTCAAGTAGCTCGTTAGCCAGTTGAACACCGAGTGCTTCGGCATCGTTACGGTGACCGCGAATTTCACCACGCACAATTAGGCTGCCGTCTGGTTCACCAACCAGTGCGCGTAGCCAAATGTTGTCACCATCAAGCAGTGAGTAACTGCCGATAGGCACCTGACATCCGCCTTCAAGGGTGAGGTTCATCGCGCGCTCACAGCGTACACGATCTGCTGTATCTTGGTGGTTTAGTGGCTCAAGCAGCTTAAGTAGACGCTCGTCATCCACACGACACTCAATACCTACTGCGCCTTGACCTACTGCTGGGAGTGATTGCTCTGGCTCGATAAAGCTACGGATGCGCTCTTCTAGCTCAAGGCGCTTCAGACCGGCCGCTGCAAGAATGATCGCGTCGTATTCACCTGCATCTAGCTTACCTAGACGAGTACCTACGTTACCACGCAGCTCTTTGATAACTAGGTCTGGGCGGTATTCTTTTAACTGACACTGACGACGCAGGCTACAAGTACCTACAACTGCACCTTGTGGCAGCTCATCAATGTTGTTGTAAGTGTTAGAAACGAATGCATCACGTGGGTCTTCACGCTCACAAATCGTCACCAAGCCAAGACCTTCAGGGAAGTCTACTGGTACATCTTTCATTGAGTGCACCGCAAGGTCTGCGCGACCTTCAAGCATTGCCACTTCTAGCTCTTTCACAAACAAGCCTTTACCACCGACTTTGGCTAGCGGTGTATCCAAAATGATGTCGCCTTTGGTCACCATAGTAACCAGCTCAACTTCCAGACCTGGATGAGCGGCTTGAAGTGCGTCTTTTACATAGTGAGCTTGCCATAGGGCAAGAGGGCTTTTTCGAGTTGCAATGCGAATTGGCGTAGATTGTGTCATGGTCTTCTCAATGCTGTTTTAGTTTTGCCTAATCCTACCACTCAACGCGTGAAAGTCTTAATGTTAGTTAGGCTTCTCTTGGTGTCATGAATCGAATTACATGACGTTATGAAAATAGTGTGACTGGATTCTCATTTAGGCTAAGGACTATTATTAGTTATAGGTGAATACAAGCGACACTACTGCGCTATCGATTTTTGCGACTAGTGTGGGGTTTTCAGACCACAACTATTTGCGGGTGGAAATCTTTACCAACCCTGATGAAAGTGTTAAATTGATCACGTTTTTACACCGTTTTGGTTTAAAACATCAGCAGATTTTCGTGATTGTTCAACCAAGGAACTTCCCTTGCAGGCTTACACCCAAAAACTTATTCAGCGATTAGATAACCTGAACCAGCAACGGATCGACCGTGCGCTGGCGCTTATGGATTCGCAAAGCCAGCAAGTCTTCCACTTGATTCCTGCCTTGTTGAACTACAACCATCCTGTTATTCCCGGCTACTACGATGCAGACGTACCTTATGGTGTGTTTGGTCTAGAGCTGAACGATCTCCAACAGCAATTCCTTGATGATACCCAACTGACAATCGGTCAACCGCTTAAGACGGCAGAGCAACCTGCGATCTTAGGTTTGTATACCATGGGCAGTACCTCTTCTATTGGTCAAAGTACTTCAAGTGATTTGGATATTTGGGTGTGTATCTCACCGGAGATGGATAACGACCAACGTGAGCTGCTGACCAACAAATGCTTGCTGATCACCGATTGGGCACAAAGCCAAGGTGTAGAAGCGAACTTCTTCTTAATGGATGAAGAGCGTTTTCGTAGCAACCGTTCTGAAGAGATGACTGGCGATAACTGTGGTTCTTCTCAGCATCTATTACTGCTGGATGAATTCTACCGTTCTGCGGTTCGTCTGGCAGGACAGCGCTTGTTGTGGCAAATCGTGCCACCAGAAATGGAAGAGTGTTACGACGAGTACGTTGCACAACTTTGTAAAGATGGCTACATCAACTGTGATGAGTGGATCAACTTTGGTCAGCTTAACCGCATTCCTGCTGAAGAGTACTTCGGTTCGAACTTGTGGCAGCTGTACAAGAGTATCGATTCCCCTTACAAGTCCGTGTTGAAAGCGATCTTGCTTGAAGCTTACTCGTGGGAATACCCGCACACACAACTTCTTAGTATCGACACCAAACGTCGCTTCTTTGCCCACGAGCCTGACTTGTACGGCATGGATGCGTACTATTTGATGCTAGAGAAAGTAACGCGTTACCTAGAGCGAATCCAAGACGACACACGTTTGGATTTAGTTCGCCGCTGTTTCTACCTTAAAACCCATGAAAAGCTGTCTCGTGAACCTGATGTAGGTTCTGTAGCTTGGCGTCGTGAAGCCTTGAGCGACATGATTGCGAAATGGGATTGGGATGAAGCGGTATTGGCAGAGCTCGACGATCGCCGTAACTGGAAAGTAGAGCAAGTGAAAGTGGTGCACCATGCACTGTTGGATGCTTTGATGCAAAGCTACCGTAACTTGATTCAGTTTGCGCGTCGTAACGACATTACTTCAGCGATCAGCCCGCAAGACATCAGTATTCTTGCTCGTAAGCTGTACGCGGCATTTGAAGTGCTGCCGGGTAAAGTTACCTTGCTTAACCCTCAGATTTCGCCAGATTTGCACGAACCCGACTTAAGCTTTATTGAAGTAAAAGAGGGTGGGGTGAATAAATCAGGTTGGTACTTGTACAAGCAACCACTGATTGCGCACCGCATTCTTGGTCAACCTTGTCTAGAGCACCATGAGTACTTGAGTAAGTTGGTTTCTTGGGCGTTCTTCAACGGTTTGATTACCGAGTCAACACGTTTGCACGCAGTGGTGCGTGAGGCGCAGTTAGACATCGATAAGTTCTACCAAATGGTGAGTGACCTACGTAACACCTTCTCGTTACGCAAGCGTCGCCCAACCATGCAAGCGTTGGGTAGCCCGTGCGAAATTAGTCAGATGGCGATGTTCATCAACTTTGAAAATGACCCGACTGCAGAACTGTCTGGTCGCTCACTCAAAGTGGATGTGAAGAACACTGATATCTTCAGCTTTGGTCCTGAGCAAATTAACTTGGTCGGCAGTGTCGATTTGGTTTATCGCAACTCATGGCACGAAGTGCGTACCCTGCACTTCAAAGGCGAAACTGCGATGTTGGACGCTTTGAAGACCATCCTTGGCAAAATGCACCAAGATGCGATTCCACCAGAGTCGGTGGATGTATTCTGCTACGCGAAGAACATGCGTGGTGTGATGCGCAATATGGTGTATCAGCTATTGGCAGAATGTATCGACTTACGTTTGAAGCCGGTTGAGCAAGAGAAACGCCGTCGCTTTAAAGCCATGCGTCTCGCTAACCAAACTTACGGTCTGTTCTTTGAGCGTCGTGGTGTATCGGTTCAGAAACTGGAAAACTCGGTCGATTTCTACCGCAGCATTTCAACCAATAAGCTGAAAGGTTCACCGCTGTTGATGCTGGATCGTGAACAAGAGTACCAACTACCAGAAGTAGTGGATGGCTTTGCCAGTGAAGGTTTGGTGCAGTTTTTCTTTGAAGACACTGATGATGGTTTCAATATCTACGTATTGGATGAGTCAAACCAAGTTGAGGTTTATCATCAATTCAGTGGTTCGAAAGATGAAATGATTGCGTCAGTGAACAGCTTCTACACCTCGGTGAAAGATGATAATCGTGTATCGTCGAAGTTTATTAACTTTAACTTGCCGCAGTACTACCAAATTATTCATCCAGAAGAAGGGAACACCTACATTATCCCTTACCGTAATGATGGCTGTACGCCGACTCGCCCAACCAAAGCGGTGAACGCGTAAAATGAATAACAAAAAAGAGCACCTCGGTGCTCTTTTTTCGTTTAGGTGACAGGTCGTCACGAAGACCCATTTGGCTTATGCCCAATCGATCGTTTCACCAGCGTGTTTTTCACACTCTTCTTTCACCATTTCAAACAGTTCCATGCCCGTTTTAGAGCAAGTCCATTTGTTGTCGACTAGCTTGAAGTGGAAGCCACCAGACTTCGATGCCAACCAGATCTCATGCATTGGCTCTTGGCGGTTAATGATGATTTGGCTGCGGTCTTCAAACTCTAATGTCATTACGTTGCCAGTGACTTCGTAATCAATGTCTGCGCCTGAATCATCGATGGATTCTTCGATGAGTTGCATCTGCGCATCCACGAGTTGATGAAATTCAGTATCGTTCATCCGTCTATCCTATTGCTTTTCCTGAGTGTGGTGCGATTATAGGGGGCATTGGTTTAATAATCACGATATGCAAAATGAAAAAATTACTTACTGTGTTGTTTGTGATGGTTGCAGCGACACTTGCTGGTTGCGGTCAATCAGGTTCACTTTACATCCCAGATGACGCTCAGCAGAACGAGCAGTCACAATAATTAGCCACCCTTAGGGTGAAATCAGGGTTTAGCAGTCGAATTAATTAAGGGAAGCAAATTTTGGATTACTTCAACTATCAGGATGATGGCCAGCTTTGGGCCGAAGACGTCTCACTTCAAGCTCTTGCCGAGCAGCATGGCACTCCTCTTTATGTTTACTCACGCGCGACGTTAGAGCGCCACTGGAATGCGTTCGATAGCGCTGTGGGTCAGCATCCTCATCTTGTTTGTTACGCAGTAAAAGCAAACTCAAACCTTGGCGTATTGAATGCACTGGCTCGTTTGGGCTCAGGCTTTGATATCGTATCTGGTGGTGAGCTTGAGCGTGTTATCGCCGCAGGCGGTGATGCGAAGAAGGTAGTGTTCTCAGGTGTTGGTAAAACGCCTGCAGAGATGAAACGCGCGCTGGAACTGGGCATTAAATGCTTCAACGTGGAATCAGAACCTGAGCTTGAGCGCTTAAACAAAGTCGCGGGCGAGCTAGGTGTGGTTGCACCGATTTCTCTACGAATTAACCCTGACGTAGACGCTAAGACTCACCCTTACATTTCGACTGGCCTGCGTGACAACAAATTTGGTATCGCGTTTGACCGTGCGCCTGCGGTATATAAATTTGCTCAGAGCCTACCAAACCTAAACGTTCAAGGTATCGACTGCCACATCGGTTCTCAGCTGACTGAGATTGAACCTTTCATCGATGCAACAGATCGTCTATTAGCGTTGATTGATGACTTGAAAGCACAAGGCATCAACATCCGTCACTTGGACGTTGGTGGTGGTCTAGGCGTGGTATATCGTGATGAATTGCCACCACAGCCTTCTGACTATGCGAAAGCGCTGTTAGGTCGTCTTGAGGACCATCAAGATCTTGAACTGATTTTCGAACCAGGTCGTGCGATTGCAGCTAACGCCGGTATCTTGCTAACGCGTGTGGAATTCCTAAAGCACACAGAGCATAAGAACTTTGCGATTATCGATGCGGCGATGAACGATTTAATGCGTCCTGCGCTGTATCAAGCGTGGCAAGATATTGTTCCTGTTGCACCGCGTGAAGGTGAAGCACAGACTTACGATTTAGTCGGTCCTATCTGTGAAACGGGCGATTTCTTGGGCAAAGATCGAGCACTAGTACTGCAAGAAGGTGATCTACTCGCGGTTCGCTCTGCAGGCGCCTATGGTTTTGTGATGTCTTCGAACTACAATACTCGTACCCGAGCGGCGGAAGTGATGGTGGATGGCAATCAAAGCCACCTTGTTCGCCAGCGTGAGGAGCTGACCAGTTTGTGGCAGCTGGAACAGATTCTACCGGAGTAACACACAACAAATGCATTTCCACTTTTCCAAAATGCACGGTTTGGGCAACGACTTTATGGTCGTCGACTGCATTACCCAGAACGTGTTTTTCTCGCAAGATTTGATCCGTCGTTTGGCGGATCGTCACACGGGCGTTGGTTTTGACCAATTGCTCGTGGTTGAAGCGCCTTATGATCCTGAAAGCGACTTCCATTATCGCATTTTTAATGCCGATGGCAGTGAAGTTGAGCAGTGTGGTAATGGCGCTCGCTGTTTCGCACGTTTCGTCCGTTTGAAAGGCTTGACCAACAAGTACAGCATCAGCGTGAGCACCAAGAAAGGTAAGATGATTCTTGATGTTGAAGACGATGGTGAAGTTACGGTGAACATGGGCGTACCTGAGTTCGAGCCGAACAAGATCCCTTTCAAAGCGAAGCAGAAAGAGAAAACCTACATCATGCGTGCAGGCGATAAGACCCTGTTCTGTGGCGCAGTGAGCATGGGTAACCCGCACGTGGTGACCGTGGTTGACGATGTGGATACGGCTGAAGTGGAAACACTTGGCCCGCTATTAGAATCACATGAGCGCTTCCCTGAGCGTGTGAACGCGGGCTTTATGCAAGTTGTGAATCGCAATCACATTCGTCTGCGCGTGTATGAGCGTGGCGCGGGTGAAACGCAAGCTTGCGGCAGCGGTGCCTGTGGCGCTGTTGCGGTGGGCATCCTGCAAGGTCTACTGGATGAGAATGTGAAAGTTTCACTTCCTGGTGGTGACCTACGCATCTCTTGGCAAGGTCCAGGCAAACCGCTGTTTATGACTGGTCCTGCAACTCACGTATTTGATGGTCAATTGTCGTGCTAGTTGAAGAGCAAGAAAACCAAATCTCAGAAGTTGAAGCGGATGCGCTGACTGCAGAAGTGGTGGCGCAATATTTAAAAGACCACCCAGACTTCTTTGTTCAGCGTCCAGAATTGGTCGATCGCCTATCTTTGCCACACACAGATTTAGGTACGGTTTCTTTGGTTCACATTCAAATGAACCGCCAGCGCCAGCGTATAGAAGAGCTAGAAGAAGAAATCACGACTCTGATGTCTTTGGCAGCGAACAACGATCGCACCTTCTACGAGTTCATGGATCTGCAAGGGCAAATCCTTAAGTGTGGTGACTTCAAGCAAGTCATCAACGCCATTGAACTCAAAGCCAAAGACCTTGGTTTGAAGGCGTATGTGCGTCTATTGAGCCAGTGTGATGCTGCGACTCAATTGAGTAAGGAAAGCTACCAACGTTTTGCTACCAACCACTTAAACGGCAAAGAGGCGTACTTAGGTCGTCTGCGTAAAGTGGATCGCGAAGCGTTGTTTGGGGATATGGACGTTCCAGAAATGGGTTCCTATGTGGTGTTACCGCTTGTGAAAAAACAGACGCTTGGCGTACTGGCATTTTCTAGCGAGGATGGCGGTCATTTCCAACCAGATATGGATACCTTGTTTTTGCGTCACCTATCCTTAGTAGTGGCACATCTCGCTCAAACATTGGTATGGCAAAGTCACGATGACGACAACTCCCAACACTCCTCTGCCAAATAGTCTTCAAAAGCCTCTTGAACGCTTCTACGAATTCCTGCGAAGCGAAAAGGGGCTTAGCCTGCACACCCAACGCAACTACAAACAACAATTGGAAACCATGGCTCACCACTTGGCTGAGATGGGTTTGAAAGATTGGTCGCAAGTCGATGCAGGTTGGGTGCGTCAATTGGCAGGTAAAGGCATGCGTGAAGGCATGAAAGCCAGCAGCTTAGCGACGCGCTTATCTTCTCTACGCAGCTTTTTCGATTTCCTGATCCTACGTGGAGAAATGTCAGCGAACCCTGCTAAAGGGGTTTCGGCACCACGTAAGAAACGCCCACTGCCGAAAAACCTCGATGTGGATGAAGTAAACCAATTGCTCGAAGTGAACGAGGACGACCCGTTAGCGGTGCGCGATCGTGCCATGATGGAGCTAATGTACGGCGCTGGTCTGCGTTTGGCAGAACTGGTTAGCGTCGATGTACGTGATGTTCAGTTACGCAGTGGCGAATTACGAGTGATTGGTAAAGGCGACAAAGAACGTAAAGTGCCGTTCTCTGGTATGGCAACCGAATGGGTTGGTAAATGGTTGCGTGTGCGTGGTGATTTAGCTGCGTCGGGTGAACCTGCACTGTTTGTTTCTAAGTTGGGTACACGAATCTCACACCGCAGTGTGCAAAAGCGCATGGCGGAGTGGGGGCAGAAACAGTCCGTCGCGAGTCACATTAGCCCGCACAAACTGCGTCACTCGTTTGCAACGCACATGCTGGAATCGAGCAATAACTTACGTGCGGTGCAAGAGCTGTTGGGGCATGAAAACATCTCCACCACCCAAATCTATACCCACTTGGATTTCCAACATTTAGCGCAAGCTTATGATCAGGCGCATCCAAGAGCGCGTAAGAGAAGCGACGACAAGTCGGATTAACCAAGGAATCCCATGAAATTCTACCGCCGTATTGCGCCTGTAAAGGCGATGACGTTTGACCTTGATGACACACTCTATGACAACTACCCAGTGATAGTTCGTATGGAGCGTGAGTTGTTGTCTTGGCTTAAACACCATCATCCGGCGGTCGCCCACCTAGATAAAGCCGATTGGTTTGCACTCAAGCAACGTGTCGTTCAGCAGCAACCTGAGCTGAAGAGTGATGTCACTTTGTGGCGTTTAGTGCAGCTCAAGCAAGCCTTCTCTCAAGTTGGGTACGATAACGAAGCGGCGCATACCGCTGCGCAAGCCGCAGTAGAGGTTGCTTTAGATTGGCGTAACCGTTTTGAAGTACCACAGCAAAGCCTCGATGTACTTGCTGAACTCGGGCAAGAAATCCCGCTGGTAGCAATCACCAATGGCAATGTGGATTTAGATAGAATTGGTCTTACGCCTTATTTCCAGCAAGTACTGAAAGCAGGGCCGGATGGCAGCGCGAAACCTGCGTCGGATATGTTCACCAAAGCGCAGCAGTTTTTGGATTTGCCAAGTGAGCACATTCTTCATGTCGGTGATCACTTAGTAACAGACGTTCAAGGTGCGAAACTCGCGGGTTTTGCCGCATGCTGGTTCAATGATATGAATAAAAATGTCATTACTCAGGCAAAAACGCGAACATTACCTGACATTGAAATCAATAACTTGCAGTCGTTACTCGCGCTTTTGTAATCGCTTTCGCATTAATCCATGCAATCTTAATTCTGACCCTAGAAAAGCCGCCTAAAGCCACGTAAATTACTCTCATCAAAGTAAAATAATAAAACCACTTTCATGTGGTGTGGCTTGATGACGGCAGTGGTAGGGTAAATGCGAGCATTCTCTCAACTGGTTCAAAATGTGGATCAGCTTAATGACTTTTTAGTCACTTCTCAGTGTTGTGCAGATAAACGTTATCTGGTGCAACTCTTATCCACCCAATCACGCGACTCCGCCGTCTCGCTCGCACGGGCAATACTCGAAAGATTACCCAACACGCACATCATCGGTCACAGCACCCGTCACGTTATCTTGGAAGGTGAAATCATTAACCATGGCTGCTTAGTGTGTGTGATGGAGTTTGAACAAACCACACTCACGTCTGCGGTTCAGCATTATTCCTTCTCGCCAGATATCGATGGCTACGATCTCAAGCAAGCTTTACAACTGCAAGATAACTCCAAAGCCATTATTAGCTTTTCTGTCCAAATCGAACGCCGTGATTATCCGGTGTATCGCGTATTTGATGCTGACGGTCCGAAGGTTTCTGGCGGTTTGGCTCAAGCCATCGATGACGGTTGTTGGGTTCTGCATCAAGACCAAGTTTATGACGAAGCGGTTGTCGCGGTTGCCCTGCACAGCGATACCTTGAAAACATGGACGAGTGCGTATTCTGAGTGGAACCCAATCGGTATGCCACATAAGGTTACCCACGCCAAAGGGACGCGTTTGTATCGCTTGGGAGAGCGTAAAGCGCTGGAAGTGTATAAACATTACCTTGCTGATGGGCACGACCTATCGCTTAATCAACTGCTGAATTTTCCACTTTATCGCGAATCTATTGGGCGCAAAGAGGTGTGTGCCGTGACGGAAATCCATCCCGACGGCAGCATGAGCTTCGATCGCCCTTGGTGCTTGGGTGATGAAGTGCAGTTCTGTTACAACCATCCTTCGTTAACGCTTGAGCAAGTTCGCCATGGGGTGGTGGAGCTTTCCATGCATCAGCCTGAAGCCGTGATGATTTATAACTGCGCATCGCGACTTGATTTTATTGATAGCAGCGATGAAGTTCGTGCCTTCACGGACATTTCTCACTCGTCGGGCAGTTACTGCATGGGCGAGTTGTACGGCGAGAATCACCAACAAGAAATTCTGCACCATAGCCTGACTTACTTGGCGATGCGTGAGGGGGATGAAGTTGCTGCGCTTAATATGCCACAGCAAGAAGTGAGCACTTCTATCTCTCCCTTGTTTAGCCTGATCCGCAATGCGATTGGCGATCTAAATAACATGAATGCTCATATGGGGTATCAACTCGATCGCCAAGCGAAAAAGCTAGAACAGAGCTTCCGCCGAGATAGCCGCACAGGATTACAAAATCGTGTTGCGCTGCAAGAGCGTTTGATCAGCATTGATACCGATGAGCATTTACTGACGCTCAAACTGCTTAACTTTAGCCATATCAACGAAAAGTACGGTTATCGCGTTGGCGACCAACTGCTGAAAGACTTGTCGATGCACTTTAGCAATCGCCTGCGTAAACGGCTTGGTAAACCTGCCGCGCTGCAACTTTATAGCATTGGTGTCGGTGAGTGGGCGTTCTTATTCAAAGCTGACGGAAGCAGTGAAATGATTAAGCAACACTTTACTCGCTTTGCTGATGCGGTTGAGCAAACCAACTTTGAACCAAGTGGCTTACGAGATATTGATTACCTTTCGATTTCATTGTGCGGTGGCTTAGTTAGCCGTCGTGATTTTCCAACTGCATCGCCGGATGAATTGCTTCTCAAAGGCATTGAAGCGCGAAGAGCTGGGGTACGAAGTAATACTCATATCTGTAATGCCAAAGACATTGAGGTCAATGAAGATGTGCGAAAAGAGCAGTTGGGTTGGTTGAGCTGTGTGAGTCGCGCCATTCTCAAGCAGAACATCATTACCTACAGTCAGCCAATTGTGCACGCCTATAGTCATCGTCCAGCGAGCCAAGAGTGTTTGGTGCGTATCATGGAAGAGGATGGCAGCATCATTGCACCGGGGCGTTTCTTACCCATCATTTCTGATACGCATTTGTACACGCGTTTGAGTCGTCACATGATTCGCTCAACACTCAACTACATGAAAGACCAGCATGGTGACTTCTCAATTAACTTGTCACCTCAGGATTTACTCAGCGATAAAACCTTGATGTTGCTTGAACATGCCATTACCCAGCTTAACGACCCAAGACGGATTGGTTTAGAAGTGTTGGAATCGGAGCAAATCAAAGACTACGGACGAATGATTGAGGTGTGTAGCCACTTTAGAAGCCTAGGCGCACGCATCATTGTCGACGACTTTGGCTCGGGTTACTCCAATATTGATGAGATCCTCAAGTTAGAGCCGGAAGTCATTAAGCTCGATGGCAGTTTGATTCGCTACATCGACAAAGACCAAAAGCAGCGCAAGATTGCCTCGCAGTTGGTGCGTTTGTGTCAGGTATTTAATGCTAAGACCGTCGCTGAGTTCGTGCACAACAAAGAGGTGTGCGATATTGCTCAGGACATGGGTGTGGACTATCTGCAAGGTTATTACTTAGGTGAACCGACACGTTTGTTTTAATGTAGCTTTGCTCTAATTGAGCTTAAGAGCTCTAACAGTTGTTTCACGTGAAACAGCATTCAATAAAATACGCAGCGTTAGAGCTGCGTTTTTTGATTCTTAAGAATGTTAGGCTTTGAACTCGTGACCACTTTTCTCGGCTTGGAAACGAGGAAGGTATTGCTCGAAGAAGTCCTGCATCTGTTGCTGGTTTTGCTCTTCACCAAGTTGTCCGAGCAATTGAGCTGCCACTTCAAAGGTACATAAGTTGCCTTCTTGTTGGTTGCGACGCAGTTGATACTGGGAATCGGCTTGAGTGGTTAAGCCCATCATCGCGACACCCTCTAGCCAACGGCTTTTGTTGATCATCTTGCGCGCCTCTTGCCAAGTTGCATCAAGAATGATGTAAAGCGGTTGTCTATCTTGCTCGGTACTTTGTTGCTGCACTTGTTCAAGCGTCAGGCTCTCTTTACTTGGGAAAAGTAGTACTGGCAGTAGGCTTGGATTAGCTAACGTTTCTAATAGCTCCGCTGGTGGCGCTTTACGATCCCAAACGACTTGAGTGACATTCAGTTGGCACTGGGCGAGCAGTTTGCCAGTGTTGGTATCGCGCATCAGTTCATTAGGGTGCATTAACAGCATTAGCGATTGTTCACTGCTTAACTTAGGCAGCAGTGAACAGATGCAGTTGAACTGGAAGCCACAATGTGGACAAGGCTGAGCCATTACAAGCGCACTCCATCGCGAACAGGGCTGATGCCGTCTGAGAATAGGCGCACGCCGCTGACTTGCTCTTTGCTCGCTTTTGGCGCCAAGCTCGGGTTGATTGGGTAGCTCACGCCCGTGTATTGCATCACGTGTTGTCCCGGTGTTGCACCACCGCCGCTGACATTGAAAATCAGGTCACGCCAGCCGTGCGAGGTTTGTTGACCAAGCATAATTGGGCTTTGTACTAGCGTCATACGGCTGTTGAAGCGCCACTCTTTCTCGTAGTTTTCGAAGACGAGTAGAGTACAACCGCCAGAGCCACACCAATCAAGTTGCACCAGTAATTCTTCATCGCCATCGCCATTCAGATCGTAGGTCAGCCAACGGTATTGGTTATTGCTTGGGTTGGTTTGATTAATGAAAAAGTAGTTACGTACCGCTGCATCCACTTTTGAATTAAATTCGGCACTGGATGGAATGTCCGCAGCTGCAATTGGCGCACTACCGCGTTCAGGAGCTGCTTGTTCAATACCTGAGTTACGCACTGTTGCTGGGTATAGCACTAAACCGCCATCGGCAATGGGATAAACCAAATTGCCTACTTTCTCTTTGACTGCTTTCAGCTGGTTGCCTTCGCGAGTAAATAGGCGCTCGGTCATTAAGCGTTGTTGCTGGTGGTGAGTCATCAATACTTGTACTTGCGATGGACTCAGTTGTTGCCAGTAGCCGCGTTCAATCAATGGCGGTTGCCCGTCTGAATAGCTGTATTTGGTGATTGCACTGTGGTCGCTGTTGAGTGTCATCTGCACTTCGAACCCTTGCGACTGGGTTGACGTTGCCACGTAAGTGTTCACCCACTCGAGTGTTGAATCTACGTTAGCCGCCATACCGCAGCCTTGGTAGGTTTTATCGTCATGCTCTAGCGTCGCTTTCCAGCCGTAGAGAGAGTTGCTCATGGTGTCTGAACACAAGTTCTCAGTCATGCGCAGTTCACCATCGTTAAGTTGATAGGTGCGTTGGCGAGGCTGCAGTTTGCTGCTGTCGATTTCGAGTGTTTGTGTCGACTTACCCATTTGCTGGAACTTGAGTGTGTTGCCTTCAAAGCTGGCTGACCACGATGGCTCGTTACCAAAGACTCGTGTTGGTTTACTGGTTTGTTTGCAGCGTTGTGGGTTTTCTGTGGTAAGGAAGTTTACTTGTTCTACTACGAAGTTCGCGTCGAAGTCTGCAGAGAAACCATCAACACCAGGAGGATTGAGGTGACCAATCACTTCTCCATACATGGTTTGATAAGGCTCGTTGGTTAATGCGATGGCTCGTTGCACCTGTTGTGGTGACAGTTGCAGCCAGTATTGTTTGTCGCTACCACAAGGTGTGATGTACTGGCTTTCATGCCCAATCACGACTTCACCACGCAGCATAAAGGTTTGAGGTAAGATGGTTTCTGGCTTATCTAAGGACGCAGGCGGAGTTGTTGGTGCGTCTGCATCGGACTGCTGTGGTTGCATGCTACATGCTTGCAGGGCCAGCAGTGTGGCTAATGCCACTGGGTTTTTCAAAGCCTTCATGTTATATCTTCCTCATTACTCAATCTGCATCGGATGGCATTATGGCATATTGGTTATTTAAAACAGAACCAGATACCTTTTCTATTGACACGCTTCGAGCCCAAAAGGTTTCATGTTGGGAGGGAGTTCGTAATTACCAGGCGCGTAATATGATGCGTGACCAAGTCAAATTGGGCGACTTGGTGCTGATTTACCATTCCTCTTGTAAGAACGTGGGTGTGGCTGGTATTGCCAAAGTGACCCGTGAAGCGTATCCCGATCATTTCCAGTTTGACCTAGAGAGCGATTATTACGATCCAAAATCTGACCCAGAAAATCCACGTTGGATGATGGTGGATATTGAGTTTGTGCGTAAGACTGAACGCTTGATCCCGTTATCGGTTATGAAGGCGATGCCAGAGCTAGAAAACATGCCATTAGTGAAACGCGGCAATCGCTTATCGATCATGCCGGTGAGCGAAGAAGAGTGGCAAGCAATCCTCGGCAAAGAGAAGTTGCCGAGTCAGCGATAAAAGAAAAAGGGCTGCATAGTGCAGCCCTTTGTGATTTTGCCGATAACCTGCTGTTAGTAGCCAATACAGGTTATAGCAGATGATCTTGCAGGTAGTGTGCAACCGCATCGTCGGCGTTGCTGCCGATCACTTCATTGTTTGGTAGTGCTTTCATCACTTTTTCGTGAGAGGTGCCCATCACCAAACCTTTACCCGCCATCGATAGCATTTCTACGTCGTTCATGCCGTCACCAAACGCAATGGTGTTTTCTAGTGTCAAACCAATTGATTCTGCCACTGCTTTTAGAGCATCACCTTTAGAAACACCCGCACTCATTACTTCCAGACACCAAGGTGTTGAGAATGCGATGTTTAGTCGATCGCCAAACTGTTCACGCAGCTTCGTTTCGAAGGTAACAAGGTGTTCATGGTCTTGCGCTGGGTGGGTGAAGAACACTTTTGCAATGCCGTCTGTTGGCGCATTGTCTTGGTCGTACAACTTGTAAGTGAACTCTTCGTGGAAATCACGCAGTTGTTCGTCGTCTTTGTTCAGCAACCAGTCGTCGTTTTGGTACATGTGGATAAGTATTTCAGGATCCGTTTTGATCGTGTCGATCACTGGCTGAACCAAATCTTCCGGTACGTTCTGGCTGTACATCTCTTGATCATTTTGGTCGTGCACACGAGCGCCGTTTGAAGTGATCATGTAAGCCGGAATACCTACCGTGCGACGAATGCTTGCGACGTCTACGTGGTGGCGACCCGTTGCAAAGACAAATGTGTAGCCTTGTTCATGCAGCGCTTTGAGCGTCTCTTTCGAGTAAGCGCTTAGCTGGTGGTTTGGTGCGAGTAAAGTGCCATCCAGATCTGAGGCAACGATTTTAGTGATCTCTTTGCAAGGTAGCGATGTGCTCATGAAGCCCTCGTAAACGGTTCGGATAGAGTAGAACAGGTTGATTGCACACGGAGCGCAGTAGATTGACTAGGTCGTACTGCTCCGAGTGCGGGGAACATGATGAAGTTTACGCCAAAATAAGGAGGAAAAAGAGGGTAAATCGCAGACCTCGTATTTCCTCTTTAATTCATTTTATGCGCTTTGAGCACGCATAAAGGAAAAGACAGCGTCCAGAGCTTGGTTACGATACTGGTCTTTTTCGAACAAAATTTCGTGCTCTGCACCAGCAATCGAAACTAGGCTGGCATTGGGGTTGGTCTTACTTAGCTTATCGATAAAGCGTTGCTGCGCGGCGTTACTCACGATGCGATCATTGCCTGACTGAACCAATAAAACCGGAACTTTAATTTGGCGTGTCAGCAAAATACATTGCTTAGCAGCCATTAACCCTTGCCATACCCAGCGAGTGCTTGGCCCACCGACTTGTAGTTCGGGTTTGTCGTTGTATAAACCACGGAACCAATGATAGCGATCGTAGCTTTGGCTAAGGGGGTTATCTTCAAACGGTTTTGTGTAATACGCTTTGTGTCCTGGAGCATAGCTAGGCTTTGTCGAAACTGCCGCTAAGATTTGGCTGACCGGAATCGCGATAGGGCTGAGATACCAAGGTAGGTTGATACCAAACATTGGGGAACTCAGAATCAAGCCATCGAAGTTGTGTTCTGGATGCGTTTGCAGGTAGCGCGTGGCGATCGCACCGCCCATTGAGTGGGCAATGATAAAACGCTGTTGGTATCCGCTTAAATCAAGCTGCTGCAGCACCAATTCCATATCTTCAATGTAATCATTAAAGTCATAGACGTGACCCATGTCTGAGTCTGGAATTAGGCGATCTGATAAACCTTGTCCTCGGTGGTCAAACGAATACACGTCATAACCTTGTCGGTACAGGTCGTAGAACAGTTCTTGGTATTTCCAGGAAGCTTCAATGCGACCGTTAACGATCAGCACGGCTTTTGTGTGCTCAGGATTGGTGAGTTTGCACCAGTAGATTTTCTTTTTCTCTGTCCCTTTTACAAAGCCTTCTTGGCGTTCTTGCCAAAGTGCTGCGATCGGACCACCTATTGCTTGCTCAAATAAAGTCTCTTGAGTATAAGTCAAAGGTGAATGGTTAATAGCCATTAGTCGATTACCTGAAGATACGTTGTTTACGCGATGTATCATCGAAGAATTATTGAGGAAATGCAATGGATACCCACGTTTGGTTAGCCTATGTGGTAACAGCAATCGTTTTTAGTCTGGCTCCGGGATCTGGTACCGTCAACTCAATCAGCAATGGTTTGAGTTACGGCACGCGCAAGTCATTGGGTGCTATCGTTGGTTTACAAATCGGTTTGGCGATTCATATTGCTCTGGTTGGTGCTGGTATCGGTGCGTTGGTCGCGCAATCGGCAACGGCATTTACCGTGATCAAGTGGGTGGGTGCGGCCTACCTTGTTTGGCTTGGCATTCAAAAGTGGCGTGATACGTCTGGTTTGGTTGCAACCGAGAGCCACAAGGCTATGTCAGGCACTTCTCTGTTGTACAAAGCCATTCTTATTAACCTGACAAACCCAAAATCGATCGTCTTCTTGGTGGCACTGTTTCCACAGTTTATTGACCCAGCAAAAGACCAGCTGACTCAGCTATTGGTATTGGGTGTGACCACAGTAACCATTGATGCGTTTGTGATGCTGGGTTACACCAGTTTGGCTGCACAAATGGGGCGCTTTATTCGCTCAGATAAGATCATGGGCAAAATTAATAAAGTATTCGGTTCAATGTTCATGGGATGTGGTGCATTATTAGCGGCAGCTAAGTAACAAATTATAAAAAGCACAATAATTTCGAATGAAAAATGCGTATGTCGCCCGCCAGCCTATCTTTAATCGAAAAAGACAGACGCTGGGATATGAGTTGTTGTTCCGTGATGGTGAAAGTAATGCCTATCCTGCACACATCGATTCAAACAGGGCGACATACCGATTGATAGTAGAGAACTTTCTCTCTGTCGGAACCAATCCTCTGATTGCATCTTCGCGATGCTTCATCAATTTTCCTCACCAAAGTTTGCTGCGTCGGCTGCCAAGAAGTTTGCCGAAAAACAAAATCGTGGTTGAGGTACTCGAAACCTGCCAACCAACCGATGAACTGCTTGAAGCCATTCGTGAACTGTACCGTGAAGGCTACTTGATCGCGCTCGATGATTTCACTTTGACTGATGAATGGCGTCGCTTTCTGCCTTACGTTCATATCGTGAAACTCGACATCATGGCGATGGGGCTGAAAAATGCGTGCGATTTAGTTAAGAAGCACACCAAAAAGCGCACCAAATACCACTTCTTAGCTGAGCGGGTCGAAACCGAAGCTGAGTTTGAAGCGACTAAAGAGGCGGGCTTTAAATTCTTCCAAGGCTACTTCTTCAGTAAGCCGGAAGTGATGCAGACTAAATACGTGAGCCCCGAGCAAGTACTGGCACTTAAGTTATTTAGAGAAGTGTGTGTTCCCGATCCTGACTTCGACCGGATTGAAAACATCATTACTCAAGATGTCACGCTGTCGTACAAGTTACTGCGTTTTGTGAACACGCAATCGACCACATTAGAAGTGACCATTACTTCATTCCGCCAAGCTTTGATTTACCTTGGGCAAGAGAAGCTCAAAATGTTTGTCTCGCTGGTGGTGGCGTCTTATATCTCTAGTAAGAAGCCGCGTGAGTTGTACAACTTATCTTTGCAACGCGCTCAATTCTGCGAAGCCATGTCGCGCTATCAACCGCTTTCGCATCTCAACGAGCAGGGTTTTATGGTGGGCTTGTTGTCGATTCTCGATGCCATGCTCGATTTGTCTGTCGAATCTTTAGTTGGCCAGTTACCGTTAAGTCCTTCCGTGCAGCAAGCTTTGTTGCATCGCCAAGGTGAATACGGCGCGTTACTGGCAATTGAAGAGTGCTACGAGCGTGCAGACTGGGCAGGCGTGGAGCAATTCTCCCAGCAACTCGGTCTTTCTGTCGATGACGTGAAGTCTGAACTTGGCGAAGCCGTTCGCTGGAGTCAGACCTTTTCTGGCGCCTAATCTGATCAAATATTAAACTTTTATTACAGTCGAGCACGATCGCTTGACGGCATCCCATTTTTAAATAACCATATACGCATATCCATATATAGGTATGTAAGTATGCTTCCACATCAGTTCTTCAAACTTCTTTCCGACGAGACTCGTGTGCGTTGCTTAATGCTGGTGGTTCGTGAAGGGGAAACCTGTGTTGGTGATTTAGCCCATGCGCTACAAGAAAGCCAACCAAAGATTTCTCGCCATCTGGCTCAGCTAAGATCAAATGGTATTTTAGTTGATAAACGCCAGGGGCAATGGGTGTACTACGAGCTGTCAGATCAATTACCGGGATGGATGCAAAAATTGATTGATGACTTGGTGGCCTCGAACTGCTTAAAGCAAGAGTACCAAGACGATATTTCACGTTTGCAAGACAAAGCTCGTGCAGCGTGCTGTTAACCAGCGAAAGCTTAAAGGTAGAAGATTATGACGATTAAAGTAGGTATTAACGGTTTCGGTCGAATTGGTCGTTTGGCATTACGCGCAGCGTTTGATTGGCCAGAGCTAGAGTTCGTGCACATCAACGATGTTGCGGGTGATGCAGCGACTCTTGGCCACTTACTTGAGTTCGATTCAGTTCAAGGTCGTTGGAACCATGCAGTGCAAGTTGAAGGCACAGACATGGTGATCAATGGTAAGCGCATCACGACTTCACAAGAGCGTGATATCGATGCTGTGAACTGGGGTCAATGTGATGTTGTGATTGAAGCAACGGGCGTTCATCGCAAAACCTCATTCCTAAACAAATACCTAGAACAAGGCGTAAAACGTGTTGTTGTTAGCGCACCAGTAAAAGAAGACGGCGTAGCTAACATCGTAGTGGGTGTGAACGACCACATCTTCGACCCAGCGCAGCACCGCATCGTAACCGCAGCGTCTTGTACAACGAACTGTATTGCACCTGTCGTGAAAGTGATTCACGAGAAACTGGGCATTGAACAATCGTCATTCACAACGATTCACGATTTAACTAACACACAAACGATTCTGGATGCGCCGCACAAAGACCTACGTCGTGCACGTGCATGTGGCATGAGCCTAATCCCGACCACAACGGGCAGTGCAAAAGCGATTGTTGAAATCTTCCCTGAATTGAAAGACAAGATTAACGGTCACGCGGTTCGTGTTCCTCTGGCAAACGCCTCACTCACTGACATCATTTTTGATGTGAAACGTGATACCACGGCTGAAGAGGTTAACGCACTGCTGAAAGAAGCTTCTGAAGGCGAGCTAAAAGGCATCCTTGGCTTTGAAGAGCGTCCATTGGTTTCTATCGATTACAAAGGCGACCAACGTTCAACGATCGTTGATGCGCAATCAACCATGGTTGTGGGCTCTCGTATGGTGAAGATTTATGCTTGGTACGATAACGAAATGGGTTACGCGACGCGTACTGCAGAATTGGTTCGTAACGTTGGTATGGCATAAGGAGTTTTAAGATGTCTCATCCTACATGGCAATTAGATTTAGAAACGGGCGCTTTGGTACTGACTCCATGTCCTGGTACCAAAGGTGTTGAACTGCAAGCTTCGTTAGAGCAGCTAAAAGCGCAAGGCGTAGAAGCGATTGTTACTGCCCTTGATAATGCTGAATTAGCAGCAAAAGACGTGTCTGCGTTGGGCGAATTAACCCAACAATTGGGCATGAAATGGTTCCAAATTGAGATTGAAGATGACTGTGCTCCGGGCGAAGAGTTCGCTGCAAAATGGTCACAAGCGAGTCCTGAACTGCACGCGATTCTTGCTCGAGGTGGCAAGGTTGCAATGCACTGCATGGGTGGCTCTGGTCGCACAGGTTTGTTCGCTGCGCACCTACTGCTAGAGAAAGATTGGGCGCTAGAAGACATCGTACGTGAAGTGCAAGCGCTGCGTCCTGGTGCTTTCACAAAGCCAGTACAAGTTGAGTACATCGAGCGTGTGGCTCAAAACGCTTGATCAGCTTATCGGGCTTTTGGAACATCATGATCTAAAAGCTCTCTTTATGCCGTAATGGCTTACCAATTTATGTGATTCTTGTTTATTGGTTTTGTATTTAAATTATTGTTTATTAATAAATAATATTTAAATTCCTCATCAGTTCTTGTTTCACAATTTAGCGCCAGTACTGAGATGGCTCAATGCTGGTGTTCAGGTCATAGAGCATTTGGAACATCATGATCTAAATGCTCTAAACGCTGTACATCTGAGGTCGTTATGATTTCAAAACTAAGTAAAAGTATCCGTCAGTATATGCTGGTGACGTTCAACTATTGGAACTTCACTGTGACGGATGGTGCACTCCGTATGCTGGTGGTGCTTTACTTCCATGACTTAGGCTACTCAAGCTTAGCCATTGCTTCGCTGTTCCTTTTCTATGAATTTTTTGGCGTAGTGACCAACTTGGTTGGTGGCTGGCTAGGTGCTCGACTTGGTTTAAACAAAACCATGAACGTCGGCTTAGGGATGCAGATTTTTGCCTTGCTGATGTTGGCAGTGCCCAATGCTTGGTTGACCATACCTTGGGTAATGGCGGCGCAGGCAATTTCAGGTATTGCCAAAGATTTAAACAAGATGAGTGCCAAAAGCGCGATCAAAACTTTGGTGCCAGACGAGCAGCAAGGTGCACTTTATAAGTGGGTTGCGATCTTAACGGGCTCGAAGAATGCGCTGAAAGGTGCGGGTTTCTTTGTTGGTGGTTTGTTGCTGTCGGCGTTTGGTTTCCAAACTTCGATGGTCATCATGGCAAGTGTGCTGGCTGTTGTGTTTGTATGCAGCTTGATCTGGCTAGAAGCGGATATGGGTAAGGCGAAGAGCAAACCTAAGTTCCGTCAAATTTTCTCTAAGTCAGAATCGGTGAACATTCTTTCCGCTGCACGTATGTTCCTATTTGGCGCTCGCGATGTGTGGTTTGTTGTTGCACTCCCGATTTATCTTGGCAGCGTGTTTGGTTGGGATCACTTGATGGTGGGTGGCTTCCTTGCGGCTTGGGTGATTGCTTACGGATTCGTTCAAGGTTTTGCGCCTCGTATTACCGGCAAAGCGCAAGGTCGAGTGCCAGATGGCAGCGCGGCATTAATTTGGGCTGGTATCCTTGCTGTCATCACTGGTGCGATTGCTTATGGCGTGCAAATCGGTTGGCAACCAGAGCTTGTTATTGTGGTGGGCTTGATGATTTTCGGCGCTGTGTTTGCGGTGAACTCATCTCTGCACTCTTACCTGATCGTTAGTTATGCGAAAGGCGATGGAGTATCACTGGATGTTGGCTTCTACTATATGGCGAATGCGATGGGACGTTTGATCGGTACGGTTCTGTCTGGTTGGATTTACCAAGAAGCGGGTTTAGCGGCATGTCTGTGGGTGTCATTTGCTTTCTTAGCACTAACAACGCTAATTTCTATCAAGCTACCAAAGGCCAAAGTGGCTACGGCTTAAATCGGTTTACGAGTTAGAAATAAAAATGGCTCCGCTTTGGGAGCCATTTTTGTTTTTACGATTCAGTATCGCAAATCAGCAAGTCTTGCTTATGGGCAAAGACGACCTTGTTGTGCAGGTTGCGTCATTTCCATATCACCTTTCAGTGAGCGGTAAACGATGGTGTTCCATACTTCACCATTGTCCATTTCGAATTCAATGGCGTAGTTAAGACCATTCACCACTTGAGTTCGTACGCTTAAGATCTCTTTTAGCTTAGCCGCGGTATTCATCTGACCAAGTACAAAGTCGAGTGCTTGCTGAGCTTCTGGGGTTACTTCACCTTGTGACCAGCCGCCAGCAAGGTTTTCAGCGCTGCAGATAGGGTTCGCTTCCGGTTGCGATTGTGTTGGTGCCACGGTCTCTTCCTTTTGATTACATCCAGCTAAAGCCACTACACAAACCAGTGACGCTAATAATGTTTTCTTCATAAAGACCTCTCTTAATAATCTGTCCAGCATCCTAATGGAATAAAACGGTTAAATCTGTTTCATATCCGAGAAAGCTTAGGGGTGCTGATCCTATTTGTACAATAGGATTTATCGCTAACCATTGTGCAAATCAATGATATTGGTGCGTCATCGCTGAGTTAAAAATAAGCAAAAACAGATTGTTAACTATTTCACTGGATGAAAATTACCCTATGCTATAGACGTAAAGCCAATCAAAGTAGGTAAGGGTATGAGAGAAAGGGTTCTGTTTTTCGACTTATTACGTTGTGTCGCTGCGGTCGCGGTGATTGCCATTCATGTGTTAGCGCCATATCGTAATGAGTTGGGAGTGATTCCATTTGACCAATGGTTGACAGCGGTAGGCGTAAACAGTGTGACTCGCTGGGCGGTGCCCGTATTCATTTTGATCACTGGTGCGCTGATGCTCAGTGATACGCGTCCTTTTGATGCCAAGTACTACGTTAAACGGCGTTTGGGTAAAGTGTTGGTGCCTTTCTTAGTTTGGTCGATGTTCTACGCCTATCTATCCGGTTGGACAGCGCAAGGTTTTGATTTCGAGACCGTCAAAGAAGTCGTTGGTAATAGCCCACATCATGCGACTTACTACCACCTTGGATTCTTCTACTACTTTATCCCGCTCTATTTTGTTATTCCGTTATTCCAATGGGTGGTCCGCAATTGCGATGATAACGTCCTCTATGCGTATCTTGCTGTTTGGCTGCTGACCAGCACTTTGTTCCTGTTTAAGATTGATGGTCCTTGGAGCAATCAATACTGGCTTTACATGGGGTATTTGCTGCTCGGCTATGTGCTATTTAAAAAGATGCCTCTCAGTCGTTCTACCGTTTCGATCTTTACTGGCTTAGGGTTAGTCGCTTTGGCCGTGACTTTCACCATGGTGGTGACCAACAGTTTGGAATTGGATAAGTACACCGTAGGGCGCTGGTTCTCTTACAAAACATTGAATGTGATTTTAGCAGCATCAATGATCTTTATGTTATGTCGCTACTTCGGTGAAGGTTTGGCTCCGAAGACACAAAAAGTAGTGAGCTTTATTAGTCAGCACAGCTTAGGGATTTATTTGTTACATCCAATCTTTTTGTGGCCGATGAAAGCATTTGGTTGGTATGAAGGCCACCCTGCGTGGGTGATTCCGGTGTGGATTGTTTTGAGTGGTGCAGGAGCCTTGGGGATGAGCTATCTATTCTCGAAGTCCGCCAAGACTCGTTGGCTGTTGCCGTAGGTTAGCGTTTTAGGGCGAAGTGTAAAAACTTGTCGCCACGGTAGGTCAGTGTGCCTTTATCACCAGGATTCAGCGCGTGATAATAGTGCACACCGATTTGGAATTCGCGCTTAGGGCCAATAGCGCCACGTTGAACGTAGATCCAATATTCTTGGTCGTCTTGACCTAACTCGGCATCCGGAACTTCTATGGCTTGTTTGTCTAAGATGGTCACTTGCGCACTTTGTTCTGGCGCGTCTTCACCGAAGTAATGTTTGCTATAGAAGCGGAAAAATGCCCATGCACCGAGTGCGATCAGGGCGAACAGAGCCAAAATAAGTGAGATTGGCATGATAACCTCCAATGTTTCATTGGTGCCTATTTTACAGAACTCCCTGATTAAACTATGAGTTGAGATAAATTATTCGTGATCTAGTAAAAGTGTCGTAGATTTTATTCGGCGCACTTCACATTTTATATGCGTGCAAGAGCACAATTTAAAAGGAAATTTGCACCTAACCGCTCGAAAAAGCTCTAAATTTATAGAAGAATGAAATGACGGACAAAGGAAAGGTCAGTAAGGAGGGTTACGATGTCAGATATTGAGAAAGTAGTCATGCGTACCCGAACGATCGAAAAACTTCTGCGCACGCAATACCATGCAGAAGGGAAAGGGCTACATCAATTGATCACTAGCTGCGAGGAGCGCTTACCACATGATGTGGTAGCAAAGCTGCGTTTTATCGCAACAGTGCGGAATAAGGTTGTTCACGAAGAGGATTATAAACTGGACGATCGAAAAGGCTTTTTAGCGGCATGTGATGCATGCGAAAAAGAGCTGACACCGAGAAGTTCACGCTTTATTTGGCGAGCGGCGATTTTGTTAATGGCCTTGATAACGCTTGCTGCGCTCGGCTTTTACTACATGCATTGGGACATTCTAGTTAAGCATTTGTAGACAGTAAAATTTGAATAATAAAAAAGGGACGCGAAAGCGTCCCTTTTTTATTGGAAACAGTAACTTAGTACATCATTGGCAGTGTCATTAAACCAACAACCACTGCAATCATTACCAGCCCTTGTTTTTGAGAAGAAGAAATCATAACACTACCCCTAAAATCATTGATGAACTCGATGTAAATAATATAGCACTGTTTTTGAGCTTTGATCAACTTCAAAGCGGAAAAGTTTTCAAAACTCGCACTTAACTTAAGTGTTTTTACCCTGAATTGACTAATAAAACTGTGTTTTTTGTGCTGTTCTTTAAGTGTTCGACTTGTTGTTTTTATCTTCTTTTCTATTTTAAGTATATGATTTTTATGTGTTAAATATGAGTAATCTTATGATGAAATAGTGTTTCTTGTGTCAGTGGGGAGGTTGGTTGGATATTTTTACTGAATTTCTCAAAAGTTGAGAAAATTGGCTTTTATGCTAATGAGGTTCACATTTATGGACGTCCATCTTGTTCGCTTTTTCCTATTCAATGAGAAAATCTCAGCACCAAAAGGGTTTAGCTTTAATCCACAATAGCTAAGTTGAGGTTTTTATTGTTTTTCTGGATTATGCTTTGTTATATCAGTTAGTTAAGTGTGATTATTTGAATTTTTACTCTACACAATTGTTGAGCCAATAGTTGTTTATCTTGTTATGGGACGGTGTTTTTACCTTTCTGAGTGGTCAGAGGTGGTGGATCTAGCTTTTGTGTCGGTTATTTGCTCATAACGGTTGTATGGCGAACAGATTGGCGGTTTGTTTTTCAATTTCTGAAGGTTAGGTCTTTTGATGAAATTATCCATAACATTCAAAGTCAGATAGTTGGGCTCAATAATTGTGAGAAAAACGATAATCACTAATTGAGTAAGTTCCGTTTACAAAATGTCGTGATTCGCTATCGAGATCCAACTTTCACTGATTGTGCCTTTACATCAAGATTGGTCTACCTAGACTAGCGGCGAGATTACGTGAAAGGTGTATCGGCATGTGGAGTTGGTTAGCGATAGGGCTATCAGGAGTATATTCCGTGTTGGGGGCGAAACAGGCCAATCCGACACAGTCTCTGGCATTTAAAATCTTTACTCTGCTATTGTTGCTGGTTCTGGCGCTCACGGAGGGGGCTTCGGCACCTCACACCTATTGGATTGCTGGTGGCTTATTGGTCTCAATGTTCGCCGATACCCTCCATTCGTTTAAATCTCGAAAACCTCTCTATTTTGCTGGTTATCTACTGGCGCAAATCTGTTACAGCAAATCGTTCTGGGTTCAGCTCAATGGTGACATCGTTTGGTGGCTATTAGCTTTGCTTCTTGCAGCGAGTATCGTCGCCTTCTTCTTGTTGCTCCCTCAACTAGATTCCATGGTCTTTCCTGTTGTTATCATGGGTATCATGTTGGTTCAGCTAGCTTGGGCAGCAGGAGAGGTGTGGTTGCAAGTACCGAGCTTTGCCAATGCTCTCGGCTTTAGCGGCACTCTAGTCATGATTTATTCCGCCTTAGCCTACGCGATACATGGATATCGTAAACCGATGAAGCGAGCGTATGTTTGGGTAAGTGGCAGTTACTTCTTGGCTCATGCACTTATTGTTGCCTCTATCATTTACTAACTTAGGTCAAAGTCAGCGGCTACGTTTTGAGTAAACTGGGTGGATTCCATTTAATGACTGGAGTCGATAATGACTGAAATTCATGCTCACAACTTACTGAACTTACTTCGTGAAACCCCAATGAATCGTGATGAGCTAGCGGCTCACTTCGGTAGTGAAGTGCGTTTTCATACCTGCAAGCTGAATGATCTAGACTTAGATGCATTGCTAGAGTTTTTACTAAAGCGTGAAAAAGTACGCGAACTGGAAGGTAAGTTTGTCGTCAATATGGCGCGCGTTTGTAATCACTAGGCGGCGCCTCACCCATCATCAATGAAGGCGATACATTCATTTCGCCTTCAACCATATATTCACTCAATCACTTTGTTATACTGGCCGCCAATTTTTCCGTCGAGGTCAGAACATGGACATTCTTTCTGCAGCGACCATGCTGTTTCTTATTATGGATCCGCTCGGTAACTTGCCGATTGTGCTCTCCATTCTTAAACACCTTGATGCGAAGCGTCGCAGAAAAGTATTGATCCGAGAGTTGCTGTTCGCCTTAATGATTTTGATGCTGTTCTTGTTCGCAGGACAAAGCATCATGAGCTTCCTTCATGTTCAGCCTGAGACCTTGAGTATTTCTGGCGGTATCATCCTGTTTATCATCGCGATTAAGATGATTTTCCCAAGCGCAGGCAGCATTACTGGGCTTGCGGCGGGTGAAGAGCCGTTTATTGTGCCGATGGCGATTCCGATGATTGCGGGGCCGTCTGTGATTGCAGCGTTGCTTTTGCTTTCCTCTCAACACCCAGACAAAATTATGGAGCTTTCCGCTGCGGTCTTGATTGCGTGGGGAGCGACGTTCTTTATCTTGATGTTCTACAGTTTCTTCCACCGTATTTTGGGTGAGCGTGGCTTAAAAGCCGTCGAGCGATTGATGGGCTTGCTGTTGGTCATGATTTCTACCCAAATGTTCCTTGATGGTGTGAAAAGCTACCTAGGCTAGCGCCAAACAAATACAAAAAAGCCGCTCTTGCGAGCGGCTTTTGTTTATCTGAGGCTTTTACATCATATGCTTGCGGCGAATGTCGAGCAGAGCAAAGATGCCAAAAATCAAAATCGAATACTTTTCCCATGCGCTCATCTTAATCTTGTCACCAAATGCACCAATAAAGATGGCCATTTGCAGACCGTGCATGATGAACAAGAAAGCGGTCATGATGTACAACGCAATCGCCGCTTTACCAGGGAATGGCATAAAGAAGTTGAGGATCAACACGAACCATACGAAGGCGATGGCCGCTTTAGCCAGTATCAATAGTGCTTTCATTTAACTATCCTTTTAAATCGAGGCTTTACGCTGGTGAGCGTTCGTATAAACGATAACTCACTTGGCCTGCCGTTTTTTCACGGTGCAAGCGCCAGCTTTCTGGCAGCCCAGCAATGCTTAGCTCTTTTTCCGTTTCAATATAAATCATCGCATCTTCAGCAAGCCAGCCGTTTTGCTCCAGCAAGGTCACGGTTTCATCCAATAATCCTTTGCGGAACGGCGGATCGATGAATACTACGTGGTGCGGTGTTCCTGGTTGTTGCAAAAAGCTGATAGCGTCGGTGTTCACAACGTGAATGTTATTGGCATTCAAAGAGGACACATTTTTTTGTAGTTGCTGAAATGCTTGTGGGTTTAGCTCAATCATAGTCACAAGTTCGGCTTGGCGAGAAGCGGATTCGAAGCCAAGGCCACCAGAGCCAGCGAACAAATCAAGACACTTCGCTTGTGGGACATCTTGAGCCAACCAGTTAAACAGGGTTTCTTTTACGCGATCCGTGGTTGGGCGTAAGCCTTCTGCATCATGAACAGGGAGCTTTCTGCCTCTCCATAAGCCACTAATAATGCGCACAAAGCCTGTTGTTGGCTTTTTTTGTGATGAGTTTTGCTGGCGACGTCTTACCATAGATTTTTTGACCGCTAATAAAGTGATACTATATCCAATCGCCCAAGCTTTGAGCTTGGATACAGCCCAGAATATTCAAGATGACAGAGTGTAACACTAATAAGATTAGATTCACCTAATTGGAAAGTTTTCATAACTTTGTCATTCGCCTTTTCAGTAAAGATAATAATCTTGTCAGAAAAGAGTCATTAATAGATAAGAAGACAATCTAGGATAGCCCCAGATGACGGAAAAAAAGAAGCGCGGATTACTTTCGTGGCTAGGTTTTGGTGATGAAGAGCAAAGCCAAAAACCGACAACTGAAGAATCAGTAAAAGAAGAAGCAGTGGAAGCACCTGCCGCCGAGCAACAACCAACAGAAGACGTTGCCGAGCAAGCAGAAGAAAAAACAACGGTTGAACAAGAACCAGAGAATGTTGAGGCTGTCCTAGCAGAAGCAGAAGCAGAAGCAGAAGCAGAAGCAGAAGCAGAAGCAGAAGCAGAAGCAGAAGAGCCACAAGTGCCGGTTGCGCCTCGTGTCCAAGAACAAGAAAAGCCAACCGAAAGCTTCTTTGCTCGCCTTAAGCGCAGCCTAAGTCGCACCAAGGCAAACATTGGTGCGGGTTTTTTCGGCTTGTTCAGCGGCAAAAAAATCGATGAAGACCTTTTCGAAGAATTAGAAGAACAGTTGCTTATCGCCGACGTGGGTATGAATACCACCACGAAAATCATCAATAACCTGACAGAGAAAGCCTCTCGCGGTGATTTGAAAGATGGCGAAGCGCTTTACGGCTTGCTAAAAGAAGAGATGGCCGAAATCCTATCTAAAGTAGAGCAACCGCTTGAGATCGATACCAACAAAACGCCTTACGTTATCTTAATGGTCGGTGTGAATGGTGTTGGTAAGACAACGACAATCGGTAAGCTAGCGAAGCAATTCCAAAGCCAAGGTAAAAAAGTCATGCTTGCAGCGGGCGATACTTTCCGCGCCGCAGCAGTAGAGCAACTACAAGTTTGGGGTGAGCGTAATAACGTTCCTGTGATTGCTCAGCATACAGGTGCTGACAGCGCTTCCGTTATCTACGATGCAATTGAAGCGGCAAAAGCACGCGGTGTGGATGTCGTTATTGCCGATACTGCTGGTCGTCTACAAAACAAAGCCAACCTAATGGAAGAGCTGCGTAAGATCGTGCGTGTGATGAAGAAGATTGATGACTCGGCACCACACGAGATCATGCTGACGCTAGACGCAGGTACAGGTCAAAATGCGATTAGCCAAGCGAAACTTTTCAGTGATGTTGCCCCTCTAACCGGGATTACATTGACTAAGCTGGATGGTACGGCGAAAGGTGGCGTTATCTTTGCTATTGCTGATCAGTTCGAAATTCCAATTCGCTACATTGGTGTAGGCGAAGGCATTGAAGACTTGCGTCCATTTGAAACTCAAGAGTTCATTGACGCTCTGTTTAGTCGCGAAGAATAACAAGAGTTAGAGGAAATCAACGGTGATCAAATTTCAGCAAGTGAGCAAAGCTTATCGAGGTGGTCGACAAGCCTTGCAGAAAGTCGACTTTCACCTTCGACGCGGAGAAATGGCGTTTTTAGGCGGACATTCCGGAGCAGGTAAAAGTACCTTGTTGAAACTGATATGTGCGATAGAGCGTCCAACCGATGGCAAAGTCCATTTTAATGGCCACGACATCACGCGTATCCCAAACAAAGACATTCCGTTCTTGCGTCGCAACATCGGGATTGTTTTCCAAGATCACCGTTTATTGATGGATCGCAGCGTCTTCGACAATGTCGCGCTGCCAATGCGCATCGAGTCGATTTCTGAGAACGAAATCAAACGCCGTGTTTCTGCGGCGTTGGATAAAACGGGCTTGCTTGATAAAGCCCGTTGTTTGCCAAGCCAGCTCTCTGGTGGTGAACAGCAACGAGTTGGTATCGCACGCGCTGTCGTGAATCGACCAACCTTACTGGTGGCGGATGAGCCAACTGGTAACCTCGATCCAGAATTGTCTAACCGTGTGTTACGACTATTCGAAGAATTTAACCGTGCAGGCGTAACGATCCTTCTTGCGACGCACGATATCGGGTTAGTAAACACTCGCCCACAATATCGCCATTTTGAATTGAACCAAGGCTTCCTAAGTGAGGTAGAAGACTATGGTAGGTAACAAGCGCACCCAGAAAAAAGGGAAAGGTCGCAGTGCCAAGCGTGCAAATACCGATGGTTTTTTCTCTGTCCATGTAAAACAAGCAAAATCTTCTTTTGGCACATTATGGCGTCGTCCATTAGGTAACATTCTTACCTTAGCCGTCATCTCGGTAGCGTTAGCGATGCCGGCTTGTTTGTATTTGCTGGGTAAAAACGTGGCGAGTGCTGCGCAAGACGTCGCGTCGCCATCTCAAGTGAGTGCTTACTTAGTCGAAGGCATGCCTGATGCGCGAGTAATGGTGCTAAAAGATCAGATTGAAACTTGGCCTTTGGTAAAAGAGGTGGAATATATTTCGCCGCAACAAGGTCTATCTGATTTAAGCCAATATGCCGGCTTTGACCAAGCGTTGAGCTTATTGAGTGGTTATGCGCTCCCTGGTGTGTTGGTGATTACGCCAGATTCAGAACAAAAAAGTGATATTCAGTCGCTTGCTAAAGAAGTTCGTGAGCAACAAGACGTTACCGACGTTAGGCTCGATGAAGACTGGCTAGCGCGCCTTGATGCAATAAAAACCCTTGCTAGCATTATTGTCATCACCCTGACAGTGCTGATGTTGGGTGCTGTATTTTTAATCGTCGGCAATACATTGCGCTTTAATGTGCTGGCGAACAAAGAAGAGATTCAAACCATGAAGCTGATTGGTGCAACCGACAGTTTCATTCTGCGCCCTTACTTATACACTGGCATGTGGTTCGGTGTGCTTGGGGCAAGCATTGCGTGGCTTGTCACGGCATTGATTACGGTTGTTATGAACAATGCAGTTGAGCAATTAGCCTCGCTTTATGACAGTCAATTCCGCTTGATTGGCTTGAGCTGGGATGAATCTCTGCTACTAATCATGACTGGTAGTCTTTTAGGTTGTATTGCCGCTCGAGTATCCGCGCAGCGTCACCTGAAAGAAATTGAACCAGTTTAGGTGATAAAGGTCTTATACTTGGAATTTATTAGCACAAGCTAATTTTTACCCCTTGTATAGACTATTTGTTTATGGATAATTACTCGCCCTTCTTGAAACTTGTTCATTTTGAGTTCAAGATGGCCAAGCTAAATTGCAATGTAATGCTCCAGATCAGAGATTGATGAGGAATTGAATGACAAAAGAAGCGTATCCGATGGCTCTAGTCACGCAAGATAGCCTTGATAGCTATATCCGTTCTGTAAACAGCTACCCAATGCTGACACCAGAAGAAGAGCGTGGGCTGGCAGAAAGATTACACTACAACGGTGAGATAGATGCGGCGAAAGGCCTGATCTTGTCACACCTACGATTCGTTGTTCACGTTGCTCGTGGCTACTCAGGCTATGGCTTGCCAATGGCAGACCTAGTGCAAGAGGGCAACATCGGCCTTATGAAGGCTGTTAAGCGCTTCAACCCAGAAGTGGGTGTGCGTTTGGTGTCTTTCGCTGTTCACTGGATCAAAGCTGAGATCCATGAATACGTGCTGCGTAACTGGCGTATCGTTAAGATCGCGACAACCAAGGCACAGCGTAAGTTGTTCTTCAATCTACGTAAGTCGAAAAAGCGTCTAGGTTGGTTCAACAACGGTGAAGTTGAAACTGTTGCACGTGAGCTAGGTGTTGAGCCTTCTGAAGTTCGCGAAATGGAATCTCGTCTAGCGGCTGTAGACTCTACGTTTGATATGCCAATGGACGATGACGACAGCGCAAACTCGTACACAGCGCCAATGGTGTACTTAGAAGATAAGTCTTCTGATGTTGCCGATAACATTGAAGCTGCAAACTGGGAAACACACACCAATAATCGTCTAGGTCATGCACTTGCAAGTCTAGATGAGCGCAGCCAGCGCATTGTTCGTTCTCGCTGGTTAGATGACGAGAAAGCAACCTTGCAAGACCTTGCCGATGAGTTTGGTGTTTCTGCTGAGCGTATTCGTCAGCTAGAAAAGAATGCGATGAAGAAATTGAAACTTGCTGTTGGTGAGTTCTAACTTTCGCTTCTAATCTCAAGTAAGATTTTCATAGAAAGCCGAGATCATGTGATCTCGGCTTTTTTATTTTCGATCGAAAATAGACAGCGTTTGCGATCTAATTTATCTGTGCTACCTGTGTATAACTCTGTGAAGTAATTATTCATCAACTGTTCGAAAGCCGGACAAAATAAGGCTTTGAAGCAGTTTTTGGTTTGGGGATAGTTGTGAATATACACACAGTTAGATCAAGATCATTACTACATATTGTGGATCAAATGATCCAAATACACTTTATCAACGCAATTCACAGATTTATCCACAAACGGTGCGAATATGTACAGCGTTTAATGCCCTGACTATCTCTGTGTCTAAGTTTGGCTTTGGATAGGTTACAATGGCGTCAATAACGAAAACGACATAGAGAAAGTAAATGGACCAGTTTCAACATATCGATGTACAAGGCGCTCAAGCATTGCTCGAACAAGGTGAAGCAAAGCTTGTTGATATTCGTGACCCACAATCTTTTGCTGTGGCGCATGCCGAGTCCGCTTTTCATCTGACTAATGATTCGATCGTTCCTTTCATGAACGATGTGGAATTCGAACAACCAATCCTAGTGATGTGCTATCACGGCATCAGTAGCCAAGGTGCGGCGCAATATTTGGTTAACCAAGGCTTCGAACAGGTGTACAGTGTGGATGGTGGCTTTGAAGCCTGGCAACGAGCAGAACTACCGATAGTGAGAAGTTAATGAAGAGATTGGTAACGTTAAATAATCCACGTATGGCGCAAGCCTTTATTGATTACATGGCATCGCGCAAGATAGATATCCAGATGATGCCAGAAGGTGAAGGGCAGTTTGCACTTTGGCTGGCGGGCGCACAGCATGAAATTGAAGTCGAAGCAGAACTAAAGCAGTTTTTAGCGAATCCCTCTGCTTCGAAATACAGTGCCGCCTCGTGGGACGTTGCCGATACTCGTAAGAGTAAATTCCATTATTCCAGCCCAAGTATCATGGGCATGGTGAAAGCCAAAGCGGGCCCCGTGACCTTATTGATCATGGCTGTTTGTACGGTTATCTACTTTTTGCAGATGTTCGGTTTTGGTGATGGCGTGTTTGCTCTGCTCCATTTCCCAGCTTTCGAAGGACAACAGTGGCAGCTCTGGCGCTGGGTTAGTCATGCACTGCTGCACTTCTCTGTTACCCATATTGTGTTCAACCTCTTGTGGTGGTGGCAATTGGGCGGGGATATCGAGCGCCGTTTGAGTTCTGGTAAGTTACTGCAAATCTTCTTTATCTCAGCAGCACTATCTGGTGCAGGGCAGTTTTATGTGGAAGGGGCGAACTTCGGTGGTTTATCTGGTGTGGTTTATGCGCTGCTTGGTTACTTGTGGATCCTTGGCTACCGTTGCCCACATCTCGGTTTAACACTGCCTAAACCTATTATTGGCTTTATGTTGGTGTGGCTAGTGCTTGGTTTTGTTCAGCCATTTATGGCGATTGCCAATACGGCACACTTGGTGGGTTTACTTTCAGGTATGGCGATTGCGCTGTTTGATTCCGGTAAGCAGAAATACCAACAAGCCTCCTGAGTTAATGACTTATAGATACCAACAAAAAAGACCGCCGATCGGCGGTCTTTTGTTTATCTGTCTTTCGCTTATAGAGATGAGCTCGTCAGCTTTAGCAGTTCACACTATTGATAGAGGTATTTGGTAAACAGCAAATCAGCAATGATGGTTTTGCCAGTCTCTGGCAGCAAGGTCTCGTTGAGCTCTTTCACCAGAGTTTTGCGCAGATCTTCACGGCCAGACAAAGACTTAATCGTATCTTCTGTTTGCTTGCCTAAAAGCTCAATCACCGCATCGCGGATCAGTGGTTGATGATGTTCTACAACCGCAAGGTCTTGTTGGCTCATGACCATGATGTCGATACGTACTTGCACATAACCCAGTTTGTTGCCTTTGGTGTAGAAGTTTGTGGTCAAATCGGGTTCTAGCGTGAAGTAGGCTAACTTAGGTGCAGCTTCTTCTGATTCAGCCCAACTTGGTGCTGAAATAAGCAGACTTAGCGCGAAAATAATTTGGGCTACATAACGTTTGTACATATTTCTAACTTTTCTTTCTCTGGATCGCGATATTCGAATCGCTTCAGTCTTGATACAATAGACCGTCTAAAACAAATAACGGAACTTACGGTTTCAATAAGACGGTAAGTTGTTGCTTTATTGTACGCATAAAGCCTCCAATTGAATACTAGTATGAATCAGCCGACATCACTCTATCTTACTTCTTTATTGGAAGTAGAGTGGCAAAACCCCGAAGATTTTGAATTCCCTAGCGAATTCGCCAAGCATTGGCTTGAAGAACAGGGCTCTTTGTCACGTCGTTTAGGTCAGCATTGCCAACGCTTAACAGTGGAATTGCTGCACAATCAGATCGTCACAGCCAAGACGTTAAAACAGGATGAGAGCCAGCTATTGTCTGAGCAAGATTGCCTACTGAGAGAGGTGATTTTATGTGGCGACAATACGGATTGGGTCATTGGCCGCACGCTCATTCCTCGTTCAACCTTGGTCGATCAACAATATGACTTAGCTCAGCAAGGAGATATCCCGCTGGGTTTAACTGTGTTCAGCGCCGATAACGTTGAACGCGATGCTCTGCAAATGGGATGGGTTACTTTGCCACAGGGGCGCTTTTTAGCGCGACGCTCAAGACTGTGGATGAATCACAAACCGATGCTGGTTGCTGAGTTATTCTTACCAAATTCACCAGTTTACGCTAAGGAGAAGGTGTAAATGTCCGCAGACAAAGCCAAAGCATATTGGCAACTGATGCGAATGGACCGCCCAATTGGCTCACTCTTGTTATTGTGGCCGACGGTTTGGGCACTTGTGATTGCTGCCCAAGGCATACCAAGTTGGAATGTACTTATCGTGTTTGTGCTAGGCGTGTTCCTAATGCGTAGTGCCGGTTGTGTGATTAACGACTTTGCCGACCGTAAAGTTGATGGGCATGTGAAACGCACCAAACAGCGCCCTTTACCATCGGGTAAAGTGACCTCGAAAGAAGCGATTGGTCTGTTTTTGGTTTTGGGTATCAGCTCTTTCTTATTAGTGCTGACCATGAACCCACTGACGATCAAGCTCTCCTTCGCTGGCATCTTTTTGGCTTTCATTTATCCATTTATGAAGCGTTACACCCATTTGCCGCAGCTGTTTTTAGGTTTGGCTTTTAGTTGGGCGATTCCGATGGCGTGGGCAGCACAAACAGGCGAATTGCCTTTGATTGTGTGGTTTGTGTTTGCGATTAATGCTTTGTGGACTATTGCCTACGACACTCAATACGCAATGGTCGACCGAGACGATGATTTAAAGATTGGCATTAAATCAACGGCTATCTTGTTTGGTCGCCACGATAAACTGGTGATTGGCGTTCTACAGTTGATTACCTTGGCGATGTTGGTGCTACTTGGTCAGCACTATGAACTTGGCCAAAGCTACTACTGGACGATTCTGGTGGCTGCTTCATTGTTTGTGTACCAGCAACATTTGATTCGCCATCGAGATCGCGACTTGTGTTTCAGAGCCTTCCTTAACAATAACTATGTGGGAATGGTGATTGCGGTCGGTCTGGTTATCGCTTTCTGGTAACGGCATAGTACAGACATTCAGATAGAAAAAAGGCATCCGATTGGATGCCTTTTGTGTTTTTGTCGAGATGAGTATCGAGCTTAAGCGAACTAAGCTTGCAGCTGGTGGATACTCTCTTCGATGGTCAACTTCACTTCTGGGTAAAGCAGAGCAAACAGCAGTTTGGCAAATTGCTGTGTCTTCTCAAGGTCACAGTTACCGTCGCTATCTAGGTATTGTTGCTCTTTGAGCGTATTGAACATTGCAGTAAATACGCCTTTATCGAAGAACTCTGGGGCGTTGATGCCGTGCAGACGACCCAAACGCTGTGCAATATCTTGGCTCTTCTGCTCAAGGTCAGATTTACCAAGCTCTTGGTCTGCTACCAGTAGGTTCATTGCGATAGAGTAACGTTGCAGTGTTTCTGTGATAGTACGACCCAACAGAACCAATGATTGGTTGTTTGACTGGTTAATTTCCAGTTTGTCACCATCTTGGCAAACCATCTTCTGTTCAATGAACTCGTTCAAGATCTTCACGACTAGCTCGTTCAACTCTTCTTCCTTGTAGCTTAGAAACAGCTCTTTTTTCAGGAATGGGTAGATTTGAGCGACGTTTTCTTGAATTTTCTCTACGGTCACGTTGCGCTGACGAATAATCATCTGAGCAATCAATGACGGTAGGGCGAACAGGTGAATGATGTTGTTGCGGTAGTAAGTCATCAGAATCGACTGGCTACGATCCAGCGAAATGATGTCACCCATGGTGTCAGTTTCAATCACAAACTTATCAAGTGAGATAGCGTGATCCACCAACTCTTCAGCCGTTTCTGTTGGAACCGTTGAAGTGTTTGAGTATGGGTTGTTCTTAAGTAGCTTCAGGTAGCATTCAATCTGGTTGATCAAAGAGTCACGAGACAATGCACGCTGACGAGACGCCAATAGCGCGGTCGCACATAGAGTTAGCGCGTTAGTCGCTGCCGCGTCGTTAATGTGCGTCATCATCTTGTTTGCCAGACCGTTCACCACAGGGTTCATCCATTGTGGTTTGCTGCCGCCCATACGATCGATGTCTTTCGTCCACTCAGGAGCGTGTTCATTCAGGTATTGGTTTAGCTGAATCGGCTCACCGAAGTTAACGTAACCAAGACCAAAGTTGCGCAGCTTACGCAGAGTACGCAGCACAAGACCTGCGTTTTCTTTCTCTTTGCGTGAACCGCGAAGCTCTTTGGCGTAAGTACCCACTTCCATTACGTGCTCGTAACCGATGTACACAGGCACTAACGTTACTGGACGGTTTAGACCGCGTAGCATGGCTTGAATCGTCATTGCCAACATACCGGTTTTTGCTTGAAGCAGACGACCAGTACGTGAACGACCCCCTTCACTGAAGTACTCAACCGAGTAACCTTTAGCAAACAGCTCTGATAGGTACTCACGGAAAATCGTTGAGTACAGCTTGTTGCCTTTAAAGCTACGACGAATAAAGAACGCACCACCACGACGGAAGATTGGACCCGCCGGGAAGAAGTTCAGGTTAATACCCGCAGCAATGTGCGGTGGCACCATACCTTCATGGTACAGAACGTAAGAAAGCAGTAGGTAGTCCATGTGACTGCGGTGACATGGTACATACACGATCTCATGACCATCTTGCGCTAGGCGACGAACCGTCGAAGCGTTGTTGATGTGCAGACCTTGGTAAAGCTTCGTCCACAACCAGCCAAGAATACGATCGCCGTTTTTCACCAAACCATAAGAGAAGTCAGCTGCAATCTCATCCATGATTTCATGGGCTTCTTTGCGTGCTTTCTCGATAGAAATGTTTTTGCTTTGCGCTTCGTCTTCAATCGCTTTTTCAATCGCTGGCGATTTCATTAAGCGTGCAAACAGCACTTGGCGTTGAGGCAGGTTTGGACCGGATGCCGCGAGCTTCTGACGAGAGAAGTGGATACGTGCAACGCGCGCTAGCTTGTGTGCAATAGCGCTGTCGGTACCGTGAGAGTCTGCCATGTAACGCAGTGAAACCACTGGGCTAAAACGTACCAAACAGTCACGACCAGCTGCCATGACCGCTTTTGCTTTTTGCGGACCATTCATTGGTTGCAGGTACGGCTTGTGGTTTTCTTCTTTACCTGGTTTACGACCCCAAAGCACAGTTGCAGGGATCATTTGCACGTCTAACTCGCTGTCGAGTTTGTGCAGTTCTAGTAACTCTGTAAATAGAGAAACAGACTCGCTCGGTACATCGTTATCGTTGCTCATCACGGTTGGACGAGACGCGATAAACACGTAACGAGTTAATGTCTTTCCATTGATTTCCAATGGACTGAGCGGGTCAGGTAGACCAAGACTCAAAGCTTGTTTTTGCAGCGTCAGCAAATCCACGTTCGAACGGAACGGCAAGGCATACACAATCGGTTTAGTGAGGTCGATGTTGAGATCATCAATCGGATTCGATGGGATTGTGGTGCCCTTTACCATTACCGATAAAGGTAGTTTTAGTAATGAACGTGAAAATGATTGTCCAGAAGACATAAAGTTCACAGCCTCAATAGGTATTCAAACAAGCCTAACCTTATTTCAGTGTCCGCTTTGCCTTCTTCTAAAGAGAAGGTAATAGATACGGCTATAGAAATAAGCCTAGGCGATAAAATTTAAGCGCAGCAAGGATACCAGAAACTGGTCAAACCTTTTAATTTTATTGAGCGGAAATTAGTCGAACCCCTAGGTTGTTGCTTTCATTAGACGAATTGCTTATTGCGCGTTTAAAACGCATGCTCACTTGAGGTTTGTGGATGGGATCTGAAACTGGCGCAAATAAATTAAAAAACAACCAATTGGGTTTTCATTTGTCCATTTACTGGATATACTCACAGTTAACTGTATAAAAAGACAGGTGACATATGAAGCCGTTAACGCCACGCCAACAACAAGTCTTCGATTTGATTAAAAGCAAAATCGAAGACACCGGAATGCCACCAACTCGTGCAGAGATTGCGCGTGAGCTTGGCTTCCGCTCTGCGAATGCCGCAGAAGAACACCTAAAAGCGCTTGCTCGTAAACAAGCGATTGAAATTATTCCAGGCGCATCTCGCGGGATCCGAATCCTACTTGAAGATGCGGCAAACGACGATCAAGGTCTGCCTTTGATTGGTCAAGTTGCTGCTGGTGAGCCGATTCTGGCTCAAGAGCATGTGGAGTCTCACTACCAAGTGGATCCTACTATGTTCAAACCAAAAGCAGACTTCCTACTTCGCGTAAACGGCGAGAGTATGAAAGACATCGGTATTATGGACGGCGACTTGCTGGCTGTGCACAAAACCCAAGACGTGCGCGACGGTCAAGTTGTGGTTGCACGTGTTGATGATGATGTGACGGTGAAGCGTCTAGAGCGCAAAGGTTCTACGGTTCTACTGCATGCAGAGAACGAAGAGTTTTCACCAATCCAAGTTGATCTAATGTCGCAACATCTGACGATTGAAGGTCTGGCGGTTGGCATCATCCGTAACACCGACTGGATGTAGGTTTTTACCTCAAGCATTCTAATAAAGCCCAGCGTTCTGCTGGGCTTTGTGTTTTCTGCACTTTCTATTCCCACTTTTATTTTCTTCAAAGCACATTTCTTTTCTTCCGAGCATAGTTACGCTCGGTCTGATTCAGAGCGTTTGGTTGTTGCGTTAAAACTTGCAAGTGATATTGAGATTTATTATCATCTAATTCCGTTTAACCATTTTCTTTTCGGCGCAAGGAAATGCCCATGTCCAAGCCTCAACATCACGTACCTAATCATCTGTTGAAACCGTTGTTTTTGCGCAGCCGCGAAAGCTTGGTCGATAACGGCTTGGTGTACGATCCGATCGCTGCAAAAGCGTGCTTGAGCTGCAAGATGGCACCAGATTGCATCAGTGGCGACGTCGATCAGAAGCAGCTGCTGCACGTGACTTTAACTCAACTGTGCGATCAGCAGGTCAGTCACTTTCTTCAACAACACTCAGACGCTTGGATCATTAATGTCGGTGCGGGCTTAGATACGCGCTTCTACCGTTTGGACAATGGTCGTTGTCACTGGATTGAACTGGATGTCACCGAGAATCTGGTTTGGCGTCAGCGATTGTTCCATAAAAACGAACGTTACGAGCATCGTTGCGGTAGCGTAGAAGACATGAGTTGGTTAGATGAACTGCGCATCCCTGAAAAAGCACCGGTATTGATTCTATGTGAGATGGCTTTACTTGATTGCGATGAATCGCGCGTTGCGACTTTCATCCAAACACTGGGGCGCCATTTTGTTTCAGCAGAAGTGTGCATGGTACTAGCAGGGGACTTAACCGAAAGTAAATGGGGTCAGAAGCTCGGTTCAGATACTTATGCACATGGTTTTGAAGCTCCAGCACAACAAGTACTTCACTGGTTACCGTGGGCACAATGGGTGAAAGCCTTCTCGCCATTCGACCGATTCTGTTCACGCTGGAAAGCATGGCAACGTTGGTTGAATAAGATCCCAATGTTGAAGCATCGCCTCACGCCAGTCCTCGTTCACATCAAGTGGTAATTGGCTAGGCACGAGGGTCTGTTTACCTTTTGCGGTTAAATTTTGTTCGAGATAAAAGCGTTTTAATCGCGACGATAGGCGGACGGCTAGTTGTTAGCCGCTTAGTCACTCTAAGCAATGACCTATCAACAAAGAGTAAAGCGCTTTTAACCGAACCCTTGGGCAGCTTTGTAGCCTTCCTGTACTGAGTGGCTGCATTTCAAACTTTTTTCTTTTTTTGATTGAATAGTGAGAACCCACAAACAGCTGCAAAAATAAGCTCTAAAGGTCAACAGACCCTCAGTACTCAGGTACACTCGCTGATCTAAACAACGAGGTGCCTGTGACAAACTCTATCTTCTCTCCTTTATCGAATCCTCAAGTGCATCGCCAAGTGTTAGCGCTCGCTATCCCTATGGTGCTGTCGAATATTACTGTTCCACTCTTGGGCTTGGTTGACGCTGCGGTGATCGGTCATCTTGAACACGCTTGGTATTTGGGTGGCGTTGCATTGGGCAGTACCATGATCAGTGTGACGTTTTGGTTGCTTGGCTTCTTACGTATGTCGACTACTGGATTAGCGGCGCAGTCCTATGGTGGTGAGGACCGAAAACAACTCGCGTTGGTGTTTATGCAAGGCTCACTCATGGCACTGCTGTTTGCGTTAGTCTTCCTTATTGCCCATAACCCGATCGCAGATCTGATATTTGGTTGGAGTGATGCCAGTGCGGAAGTGAAGCACTATGGTATGCAGTATTTTGCTATCCGTGTATGGAGCGCCCCCGCAGCGCTGATGAACTTTGTGTTGTTGGGCTGGCTGCTCGGAACGCAAAACTCCAAAGCCCCAATGTGGATGGTGATCATCACCAACGTAACCAATATTGCGCTCGATTTACTGTTTGTTATCGGCTTAGGCTGGAAAGTCGAAGGCGCAGCGCTAGCATCGGTGATTGCTGATTACTCAGGCATGGCGTTTGGCCTGATGTGTGTATGGAAAACATGGCGTGCCCGTCAATTACCGTCTCCTAAGAGCCTGCTAACCGATACTCAACATGGGCTAGGGCGGTTCGTAAAACTCAATCGCGATATCTTCTTACGCTCACTCTGCTTACAAGCCACGTTTAGCTTTATGACTTTCCAAGGCGCGAGCTTTGGTGATGATGTGGTTGCGGCTAATGCGGTATTGATGAGCTTCTTGATGATGAGTTCCTATGGCATGGACGGATTTGCCTATGCCATGGAGGCCATGGTTGGCAAAGCGATTGGTGCCAAAGACCGAGCGCAGCTCAGTGCTTCGTTGATTGGTACTTTCTTCTGGAGTCTGATCATCTGTTTAGGTTTGACTGCGGTATTTGGTTTGGCGGGATCGCACTTGATCGCCATGATCACTTCGATTGAAGCGGTGCAGCAACAAGCGTCGGTGTATCTGCCTTGGTTGGTGGTTATGCCATTGGCGTCGATGTGGTGCTTCCTGTTTGATGGCATCTTTGTTGGTGCCACTAAAGGTAAAGACATGCGAAACAGTATGTTCGTGGCGACTTGTTGTTTCTTCGCGATTTTCTTTTTGTTCTCTGGTTGGCAAAACCATGCGCTGTGGTTTGCGATGACCAGTTTTATGGCAATGCGAGGGATTGGACTCGGCGCGATCTTCTTCTATCAATGGCGCAAGGGAAGCTTTCTTGCCTAGTTACACATAAAAAAACAGCAGGTCGAAACCTGCTGTTTTAGCTTTTGGATCATGGCAACCCAATTGAATTAGAATAATCGGTTCAAACCGTTTAGCGCCGCTACGCGATACGCTTCTGCCATCGTCGGGTAGTTAAAGGTGGTATTGACGAAGTATTCAATCGTATTGGCTTCGCCTTTTTGTTCCATGATGGCCTGACCGATGTGGATGATTTCCGCAGCGCGCTCACCAAAGCAGTGAATACCAAGAATCTCTTTGGTTTCGCGATGGAAGAGGATTTTCAAGCTGCCGATGTCTTTACCTGCAATCTGTGCACGAGCGAGATGCTTGAACGAAGAGCGTCCCACCTCGTAAGGCACTTTCGCCGCAGTCAGTTCTTGCTCAGTTTTGCCTACTGAGCTGATTTCTGGAATGGTGTAGATACCCGTTGGGATGTCATCAATCAGATTACCGTCAGCTTGTCCTTTAGTGATAGCTTGTGCAACGAAACGACCTTGGTCATACGCTGCACTCGCTAGGCTAGGGTAGCCAATCACATCACCGACGGCGTAGATGTGTTCCACTTCTGTACGGTAGTTACCATCGACTTTGAGTTGTCCGCGTGAATCACCTTCAAGTCCAACCGCAGGTAAGTTGAGTTTGTCTGTGTTACCCGTTCGACCGTTAGCATACAGTAGGCAGTCGGCTTTCATCTTCTTACCAGATTGAAGATGCACGATTACACCATCTTCGGTGCCTTCGATTTTCTCGAATGTTTCATCGTTGCGGATTACCACGCCACTGTTCCAGAAGTGGTAAGACAATGCATCCGAGACTTCGTTATCTAGGAAAGAGAGCAGGCGGTCACGAGTGTTAATCAAGTCGGTCTTCACACCTAAACCGCGGAAGATTGAGGCGTATTCACAACCAATCACGCCCGCACCGTAAATTATGATGTGGCGAGGGTCGTGTTTCAGGCTCAGGATAGAGTCGCTGTCGTAGATGCGTTCATGCAAAAAGTCGACGTCATTTGGTTGGTATGGACGAGATCCTGTCGCGATAACAAATTTATCCGCTGAGTACACTTCTTCCGTACCATCGCTTTGCATCACCGCGATGGAGTAGTTATCGATAAAGCGCGCAGTACCAAACAACAGTGTGCATGAATTGCGGTCATAAAAACCCTGACGAAGTCGAGTTTGCTTATCAATGACCGATTTCGCATGACCTAAAATGTCAGAAAATGTTGCATGAAGGCTGGTGTTATTACGGCAGAATAATGGGTTGCTATTGAATTCGATGATACGACTAACCGCATGACGCAATGCCTTGGATGGTATGGTTCCCCAGTGCGTACAACCGCCACCCACACTGCTTTCCTTTTCTACGATGGCAACATTCAGTCCGGCTTTGGTCAATCCCATTGCCGCCCCTTCACCGCCCGGGCCACTACCAATTACGATCACGTCATAGTGATTAGTATGCGCCATGATGTCTTCCTTGTTATATTTGCTTAACATTGCTGTAGCGGGATTTTAACTCATTTACTCTATTGGGAACACGTAATGCCTGCTAGAGAGTGGAAGTGATCACGCAGAATCGCCCAAAAGAACTAATTGGTATGCTGTATGTCTACTATTTGAAGCGAGACAATTGCAATTGGGTGCATGGCAATAGTAACGTGCTCGCCGCTTATCGGCAGATAACGTCGCTTTATACGTGGGTGCGATATGCGTTATATTGAAGCTCTCGTACCCAATAGAAAAAGAGCAAGTTAAAGAATGAAATCGATGGGAATCCGCGCGCAGCAAAAAGAAAAAACACGTCGATCGTTGATCGATGCGGCATTTAATCAACTCAGTGCGGATCGCAGCTTTTCCAATCTCAGCTTGCGTGAGGTTGCCCGAGAGGCAGGAATTGCACCGACTTCTTTTTACCGTCACTTCAAAGACATGGACGAGCTGGGCTTAACCATGGTTGATGAAGGTGGTTTGTTGTTGCGACAACTGATGCGTCAAGCACGTCAGCGTATTGTCAAAGAAGGCAGTGTGATTCGAACTTCAGTTGAAACCTTCATGGAATTCATTGAAAGTAGTCCTAACGTTTTCCGCTTATTGTTGCGTGAGCGCTCCGGCACTTCCTCTGAATTTCGTACTGCCGTCGCTCGAGAAATTCAGCATTTTGCGGCAGAATTAACTGAGTACTTAATGAGCACCGGTATGACCAAAGAAGAGGCATTCACTCAAGCAGAGGCGTCGGTTACTTTGGTGTTTAGCTCTGGTGCGGAAGCTTTAGATTTAGATCGACGCGAGCGCGATGAACTCGCCGAGCGATTGATCATGCAATTGCGAATGATAGCCAAAGGGGCCTATTGGTATCGCAAAGAACGTGAACGTAACCGATTAAAAGGCGGGATAGAATAATGTCGAATGGAAATAAATCTGAAAAGAAAACGCTGATTTTGGCACTGGTTGCAGGTATGTGTGGTGATGCTTTGTTATCATGGTTGACCATGAGCGAAGTGTCTTTTTCAATCTTCCCTCTGATTGCACTCGTGCTAGCTGTACAGGCGCTGTACCAAGAATACCTTAACAACCCAGTATCAGAAGATATCCCACTTGTTGGTCTGGCGTGTTTCTTCGTTGGTGCATTTGGTCACTCTGCGTTTATTAAAGCGCAATATCCAGAAGCAGGCTCTAACTTCTTCGCAATTCTGGTTTCAATGATTCTCCTAGCGTGGATCGGTAAGAAACTGGGTTTCATGGAAAAGAAGACCACTGCTGAATAAGCAAAACGAATCCAACAAAAAAGCGAGCCATTGAGCTCGCTTTTTTATTTCTGATGCTGGTGGATTACGCTTTACGTTCCAACAGTACACCTGCTTCCATGTGATGTGTGTAAGGGAACTGGTCAAACAGAGCAAAACGCGTCACGTTGTGAGTTTCGCATAGAATGTCCAAGTTCTCTTTTAGTGTCTCTGGGTTACAAGAGATGTACATGATGCGCTCGTAACCTTGCACCATCTTACAAGTGTCGACATCCATACCTGAGCGTGGTGGATCGACAAAAATCGTGTTGCAGTTGTAGCTCTTCAGATCCACACCTGCATCTTGTAGGCGGCGGAATTCACGCTTACCTTCGATTGCTTGAGTAAACTCTTCTGCTGATAGACGTAGGATTTGCACGTTATCAATCTCATTCGCGGCGATGTTGTATTGCGCAGAAACCACAGATGGCTTCGCCAATTCAGTTGCGAGAACGCGGTCGAAGTTTTGTGCCAACGCCAGAGAGAAGTTACCGTTACCACAGTAAAGTTCTAGTAGGTCGCCAGTGCTTTCTTGAGTGCAGTCGACTGCCCATTCCAACATCTTCTCTGCCACTTTACCGTTTGGTTGAGTGAAGCTGTTTTCAACTTGTTGGTAGATGTAGCTTTGGCCATTTACGTCTAGCTTCTCGATCACGTAGTCGCGATCTAGGACAATCTTCATCTTACGAGCACGACCAATGATGTTTAGGTTGAAGCCTTCATCATTCAAACGCTGCTTAAGGGCTTTCGCGTTTTCAATCCACTCTTCATCCAGTTGGCGATGGTAAAGCAGTGAAACCAGAATCTCACCGCTTAGCGTCGATAGAAAATCGACTTGGAACAGTTTGCGACGTAGCGATTCGTTGTCTTTCATCGCTTCAACCAATAGTGGCATCAGGTCGTTGATCAGACGGCTTGCTGCTGGGAATTGGTCAACGCGGTATTTCTCACGAGTTTCTTGGTTGAACATGATGTAGTAAAGGTCTTCACCCTCATGCCAAACACGGAACTCAGCACGCATACGGTAGTGCTGCTCTGGTGATTCAAACACTTCCAGTTCTGGCACGTTGTATGGCGCGAACATATCAGTGAGACGTTCGACTTTTTCAGCCAGTTGTTCTTGGTAGCGTTGTGGATTTACATCAAGAGTAGCCATGATCTTACCTTTTATGGTGCATTCAATTTAAGAGCGCAGATTTTATTCAATCTCAATAGGATGTCCAGTTTTGTACCCTAATTGATTTAAAGATAGTGTGTTCTGTGTCAGTTGAGGTCGAAATGAACCAAAACGTTACAATTGTTAGGGCTAATATTGGCTGGACAAATAATCAATAGCTTAATAGTATTTGCCCCAAGCTGGTGCTATCTAGCAATCTAGATGGCTGAAATGGGAATCTGGTGGAAATCCAGAACTGACGCGCAGCGGTAAAAGAGAACGAACGCTCATCAAGACACTGCATTAGTTTATGTGGGAAGTCGAGCCAGTAGGATGGTGTAACCTCGCTCTTAAGTCCGAATACCTGCCAGCAACTGAGCCACAGCACTGGACTGCTCAATACGAGTAGGGCTCAGTAGGAATTACGCGACTTAGGACAATACAATGAGAAAAACATTTCTTGCGATCACGTGTGCATCGCTGCTTTCACCTACCTTTTATTTACAGGCCCAAGAAGCCTCCGCAGACGAAACGGTTGTCGTCACTGCAAACCGATTCAAACAAGTTGATGGTGCGGTTCTCGCACAAACCGTTACGGTAACCAAAGAGGATATTGAACGCCTTCAAGCCGATAGCCTGTTTGATGTATTCCGAACTTTGCCAAGCGTCGAAGTAGCTCAATACGGCGGTCGTGGGCAAAGTGCTTCACTTTTTGTACGTGGTGGTAGCTCATCTCAAGTACTCGTTTTGGTTGATGGTGTTCGTGTCCCTAGAGCAAGTATGGGCGGTGTCGATTTCAGCCAGTTCCCTGTCAATTCAGTAGAACGCATCGACTACATTCGTGGTGCGCGTGCCTCTATTTATGGTTCGGAAGCGATTTCTGGTGTAATTAACATTATTACCCGTGCAGACATTGATAATGACGCGAGCCGTGTATCGGCCGGGTATGGATCGGATAATCACAAGAAAAGCACGTTTGTTGTCTCTAAGCCTGTGGGTGACGGTAAACACTTTAAGGGCGTACTCGGTTACGAGAAAACAGATGGCTTTAACGTTAAACCTCAGCCGGGCCTGAACGATGGTGACGAACATGGTTTTGAATCCTTTAACCTTAAACTAGGTTACCAACAAACTTTTTCTGAGAACGTGACGGGTTATGTTGGAGTCACGGCATATAACAATGAATATGACTACGACAACAGTCTTTATGGCAACCCGGATTGGGGCACTGTTGATAAGCACGAGAAGAAAACCGGTGAAGTAGAATATGTTGGTGCAGATCTGTCGTTGGAATACAACAAAGACGTTTACTCATCTGAATTGAAGTTGGCGTATGGTCAACAAGACAACTACGACCACAAATCAGGTCAAAGTAAATCGACTGGTGATCACGTTGCTATTGAGCAGTTCAATGCGATTTGGTTGAACTCGTACAGCGTTACCGAGGAACTAAGTGTTGGTGGTGGTTTGGATTACCGCACAGAGAAGCTCGCAAAGGGCTACATCGCGCCAAGCGACTGGGGACCTGCTAAAGACTATGATCCAGAAAAGAACCCAAGAACCAACTTCGGTGTTAGCGCTATTGCTCAATACGCTTATGACGTATGGACATTAGAAGCAAGCGTACGTAATGACGACAACAACCAGTTTGGTAACAACACCACGTGGCAAACCGCTGCGGGTTGGACGTTTTACGAAGGTTACGAGTTAACGCTGAGCCACGGTACCGCTTTCCGCGCACCGAGTTTTGTTGACTTGTACTATCCGGGTTACGAAATGCCAAACCTAAAACCGGAAGAGTCAGAAAACACGGAGATCTCTGTCTCTGGAGGCGTATCAATTGTTGATTGGACGGTGACGGGTTACTACAACCAAATTGAAAACATGTTGATTTGGGAAGGCTCCGGTATGCAAAACGTCGGTGAAGCCGAGATCAAAGGTATCGAATTAGAGATGAAACTCGATACAGATATCGTATCTCATGAGTTCTACCTAGATTATAAAGATCCTGTCGATAAGTCTGGTGCAGAAGATACCCAGCTAGCATACCGCTCTAAGCGTGGTGCTAAGTGGAACGCTTACGCGACGTTTGACCAATGGACGTTGGGCTCGCAGTACCTTTACCAAGGTGAACGCTTTAATGGCAACATCAGACTGCCTAGCTACAGCCTATGGAACTTCACTGCGTCTTATGCTGTGAACCAAAACTGGGATGTGAATGCGAAACTAAGTAACGCCTTTGATAAAGATTACGAGATGTACACGGGTTACGCTACACCAGGACGTCAGTACTTTGTCTCTGCGGATTACCGCTTCTAATTGATTCCAATAAGACCGCCATATCGGCGGTCTTTCTTATTGTGAGTCAGGTCCGGGTGGAAATAGGTAACAAGGAAAAAAGATGACAGAACCGAAACGTGTCGTGATCAGTTGGTCGAGTGGAAAAGACTCCACGTTAGCGTTAGAGCGACTAAACGAAAATCCGCACTATCAGGTAGTTGGTTTGTACACCACCTATGTAGATGAAGAAGTGCCTTTCCAAGCAACCCCGCTTGAGGTCGTGCAAATGCAGGCAGACTTACTTGGCCTTCCGCTCATAACTATCGAACTGCCTGAAGTGTTCCCGAGTAACGACATTTATCAATCAACTATCGTTAATGCATTACAAAGCAGCGGACTGAATGTAGAAGCGGTCGCGTTTGGCGATATGTTCTGTAATGGCATTGCAGACTATCGTCGCAGCTATATTGAACCTGCCGGTTGGGAGTGCGTATTCCCATTACTGGGGGAAGAGAGCAAGGCATTGGCATTTGAAATTGTCGAGCGTGGTATTCAAACCATGTTAATTACCACAGATGGGGAGGTGTTGCCGCCCGAGTGGTGTGGACGTTGGTATGACAAAGCGCTGATTGAGTCATTGCCCGGTCATATTGATCCCTGCGGAGAAGATGGCGAATTCCATACATTGGTGACATCAACCTCATCATTTCAAGGACATATAGAATTGACTAAGCTTGAAGTGGAAATAGGGGAGCGATTCAGCCATCAAAGATACCAAGCCAAAGCATTGCCAAAACAAATCTAACCAGTATGATCGCCGAGTCTCTAATTTGCAGGTAAGACTCGTGCGAACATCAAGTAAGAAAAAAGTCCTAGTGTTTGATTCCGGTGTCGGAGGGCTATCGGTCTTCCAAGAAATCCACCGACTTCTACCACACATGGATTACTTGTATCTGTTCGATAACGAAGCCTATCCGTATGGCGAACTCGATCAAGATGTGTTGATTACTCGCGTTAATAAGCTGGTGGCAGCGTTGGTCGAAGAGCATCAAGCTGACATCGTCGTCATCGCCTGCAATACTGCAAGTACCATAGTGCTGCCATCACTGCGTGCGAATCTATCTATTCCAGTTGTCGGTGTAGTGCCTGCGATTAAGCCTGCCTCGTTACTTGCTTCTCAAGGTGTAGGACTCATTGCTACGCCTGCGACTGTAACTCGTCAATATACCCATGAACTTATCCGCGACTTTGCCCAAGGTAAACCAGTCGAGTTATTAGGCTCTACTCGATTAGTGGATATGGCAGAAGAAAAGCTACGTGGTGAAAGCATCTCTCTTCCAGAGCTAGAAAGCATTCTTCTCCCACTACGTAATAAAGTAGACGTTGCAGTGTTAGGCTGTACTCACTTTCCTCTAATAAAAGACGAAATTCATCAAGCGTTAGGTGGTGAAGTCACACTCGTTGATTCTGGTGAGGCCATTGCTCGTCGAGTAAAGGCATTACTAATAAGTGATATGAAGGAAGAAAGTAAGGAGGAGGGGAGCAAGAAGATTTATGCCAGTGCACCTCCTTGGCAAGAAGATGCACTGAATACCTGTTTGGCGAACTTAGGATTTAATCCTGTTCAGGTTTACCGCCATCCGGGTGTTTAGGGTCGTTAGCGATACGTACTTTAAGCGTACGATCCATATATTCCTTCTCATTGAGTTTAGCGATAGCAGGTTTCGCATCTGCCGCAGCCATCACTACAAAACCGAACCCTCTTCTTTTACCAGTGCGCTTATCTTTCATTAAGCGTACTGCGTAAACCTGACCATACTCAGCAAACAAATCACGAACGTGACTCTCATTTGCTTTATAAGGAAGGTTGCCGACATACAGCGTTTTAGTTGAAGGATCGGAATCCGAAGATTGAAGAACAGGTGTTTTGCTAGAAAGTGAAAAAAGAAAAGCAGTAGCGACAACACCGATAACAAAGCTCAAGGCAGGTGGCACAGGTAACTGAGAGAAGATGATTCCCCCAATGACCGCCAACCCAGCACACAAGATCAGATTTTTTTTAGACGTCATTTTGATTACTACATATAGATGATAAAGAGATTGGCTGCCTATTAACAAAATAGACACATGGATCTTACGTATATGGTTGGTGTTTTTCCAACCAATTGCTGTGATATGTCTCAAATGTGACGAAGAAATATGCAGATATTACGCATTTGATGGATAAGTAACCGCTTGGAATGTTTTTTTCAAAAAAAGGGTTGCGCTCATTTCTGGATTCCCTATACTGCGCATCCACCGACACGGAGTGAGACGAAAGTCACACAGCGAGTCGGGAAGAGAGAAAAAAGAATTTGAAAAAATGCTTGACTCTCAAATTGGGAAGCGTAAGATACGCACCCCTAACGGCGAGGCGCTGAGGCGGCGAGTTAGTTAGAAAAGTTCTTTAAAAATATAGACCTATCAATCTGTGTGGGCACTCGTTGATGATAATCCAATTAGATACTTCGGTATCAAATTAGGTTTCAATGAAACGAAGTGACCATTGAATCGAAAGATTCAGCACAGTCAATTCAAACATTACT
>Ga0209452_1000057_pt1 | contig 54853 bp, 54 predicted proteins | sample WorMetimpBELIZE1_FD_187388 | JGI IMG/M metagenome (GOLD analysis project Ga0209452, IMG submission 187388) | Marine gutless worms symbiont microbial communities from Max Planck institute for Marine Microbiology, Germany - Olavius imperfectus... | ecosystem: Host-associated > Annelida > Digestive... | reverse complement strand
TAGTAAATGACTTTGCTTTACTTAGGTAAAGCAAAGTCATTTACTAACGGTAATAAAGTGAGCCCTGCTACTCAAAATGGTACCGCTGTGGCTGATGAATTCAATTCTAAAGTAGTTGGTAAATCAAGTAGCCAATTAAATGCCTATTGGTCTAAGCTTGTTTTCACTGGTAAAGGTACACCACCAGAGAAATTAGATTCTGATCAGGCTGTTATTGATTTTGTTGCTAGTAATGGCGACTCAATTGGTTATATAGACAGCAGCAAGGTAACAGATAAAGTTAAGGTAGTTGCTACATTTTAAGCGCGTTAGCTAAATATAAAAAAACCACCGACTAGGTGGTTTTTTTATATCTAAATATTAAGGCTTTATCCAAATACGCTTAAATAAATGAGCAACCGAGTAGAAGGCAAATTTGCCACTAGCTGGGCCTTAAAGATAATTAAACATTATCGCGCATTGGTGTTATTCAATTTTAAACTTCGCAGTCGCATCTAATAGGTTATCTGACAGGTAGTGTAGATTTTTTGCTACATCCCTTACCGCAGCGAGTGAATCCATAGTGTCTTCAAACGATTCATGCATATTCGTTACATTTTCTACAACCATGGCTGCAACGGAGGTTTGCTCTTCTGTTGCGGCAGCTATTTGTGAGTTCATACCATTTATTTCGAGCATTTGCTCCGCAATTTTTTCTATCGACACACCGGTTTTTTCAGCGGCTGTTGCATTATCTGTAGCCATATCTCGCGCAGATGTCATGGCTGTTACCGACTCATTCGCAGCATCAGTTAGTGTACTTAGCAATTCTCTGATCTCATTCGTTGAATGAGCAGTGCGTGAAGCAAGCTCCCTAACTTCGTCGGCGACCACAGCAAAACCCCGACCATGTTCACCAGCCCGAGCCGCCTCTATAGCAGCATTTAAAGCCAATAGGTTAGTTTGCTCAGCAATAGAGGTGATGACATTAAGAATTTGAGATACATTTTTTGTATCATCGGCTAACTTATTGATAGTAGACGCGGCTTGGTTTATTTCATCACTGAGCGTACGCGAAGCAGTAACTGACATTTGAACTTGTGTTCTGCTCTGCTCTACTTCTTTTTCTGCGGTTTGCGCTGCGTTTGATGCGCTTGCTGCCGATTGAGAAATATCACCCACACTTTGCTTCATCTCTTCCATAGACTGTTTAACCACCTCAGCCTCAGTTGTTTGCTTTGTGGTTGCGCGCTCAGCCTGCTCCATACCTTGCACTAAGCGAGTTGAGTTTTCCATTAGAGGCTCACACACCGCGATTACCTCAAGAACTGTTTTTTTCAATAGAGCAATAAAGGAGTTGAAGTTAATTGATACTTGGCCAATTTCATCTTCTGAATTTACGCTCAGATTAGTACTCAGTGATCCTTTACCATTTGCCAGTAAACTGAGGTTATTTGCAGCATCACTTGCTGAGTCTGCGATACGCTTAGCAATCCAAATAGCCATAAATAGCAGTAAAATTAACGACACAATAGATACTACCAACATCAATGTAAGTGCGTGATCCGAGCGCTCTTTAGTACTTGCAACTAACTCAAAAAAGCGATCATCTGCTTTTACCTGAGCGATTTTAAATTTTTCAAGCACATCATTATACAACGCTGTTTTTCTTTGTGCTTGTTGCTGAATTTTACTAAAGTCAGCCGTGCCATTTACCATGCCGTTTGCAATACTTGATGATATTTTTTCGTAATTTGCTAACTGAACTTTTGTGTCGCTATGAATATACGAAGCGTTAATTCGCTCAACCGCACTTATGTTGTTGCTTAATGTGTTGTATGTATTAACAGCTTTCTCTACTAATTCTTGCTCACCAAATGTAACGGCTTGCGTGTAAAGCTCATCGAGTTTTTCCAACAGGCTAACATTTGCAGAAGTAAGCTTAACAACTTGATAGGAAGACTTTTCCATTTCATCAAGTGCAGCCCTATTATCATTCATTGCAAAGTAGTTAATTAAAACAATTACTAAAAATGCGACTACAGCGATACTGGTTATAGCATGAATTTTTTTACTTATGCTGAGATTTTGAAAAGAGAAGCCTGAAGCCATTGTTTGTACCTTATATTATTATCTAAACCTATTATCGGCTTATTACCCATAAGTGTTAACTAAATTTGTAATTTTTCTAGTTTTTTTTACAAATAAAGCGACTTTTATACAAGGTATAAATTACAAGAGTAGACTTCGTTTAAAAAACAAACAAAACTTACAAAAGACATAAAAAAACCAGTAACATTACTGCTACTGGTTTTCTAATTTGGTGCGGATGGGGGGACTTGAACCCCCACGCCCGAAAGCACTACCCCCTCAAGGTAGCGTGTCTACCAATTCCACCACATCCGCATTTTTTAAGCTTTCGCTTTGATGTTAAACTTGATGATTTATCTGAGGAGAATAAATCGTTTAACGTTAGCTTTACGCTAAATTAGTTAGGTACGTCAGAGCTCTGCTGTTGAGTAACAGGTACATCTTCTTCAGCTGGTGCTACAGTTTCAACTGCAGGCGCTTCGCCAAGGTTTTCCCACTCATCAGTCTTTTTAATTTGACCGGCGGTTAAGTTACCTAAAACAATACTTAGAACAAAAAACACTGTCGCTAAGCTAGTTGTTGTTTTAGTCATGAAGTTTCCCGCACCTGACGAACCAAAAACTGTACCAGAGGCACCGGCGCCAAATGAAGAACCCATATCTGCGCCTTTACCTTGTTGGATTAAAACCATGCCAACTAAAGCTAAAGCTACAACTAAATAAACTACTAATAAAATTTCGTACATCTTATACGGTCCCTTTTGCACTGTTGCAGATTGCAGTGAACGAATCTGCTTTAAGACTAGCTCCACCAATTAGGCCGCCGTCTATATCTGGTTGTGCAAATAATAATTCGCTATTTTTTTCGTTAACGCTACCACCATACAAGATGGTAAGCCCTTGTGCTAAATCACTGTCTAATGGAGCAATTTTGTCACGGATAAATTTATGAACAGCTTGTGCCTGTTCTGGCGATGCAGTCTTACCTGTGCCTATGGCCCAAACGGGCTCGTATGCTACCACAGAATCTTTCAGTGCTGCTACACCTAATTTTTCAATTACTGCATCAATTTGTGCAGCAACTACGTGTTCGGTTTGACCGTTTTCTTGCTCGCTTTGGCTCTCACCTACACACAAAACTGGAATAAGACCAACTTGTTGTGCGCGTGCAAATTTTGCGGCTACAGTTGCATTACTTTCGTTGTAAATACTACGTCGCTCTGAATGACCTACAAGTACGTATTTCGCACCTAGGTCTTTAATAAGCTGAGCATCCACTTCACCGGTAAACGCACCTGGTGAATTTTCGCTTAATGTTTGACACCCTGCTGTTACACCTTTCTCAACAAGAGCGGACACTAATGGAAATGGAGGAAACAATACAACATCTATTTCATTTGTTTTAACGCTGTTAATAGCATCAGACAGCTGAGTAACAAGCTCTAAAGAGCCATTCATTTTCCAGTTACCTGCGACCATTACTTTACGTGTTGCCATTTTCCACTCCAGATTAGAAAGCGGGCGAGATATTAACTTTTCTCGCCCAAAGTTACAAGAGGTTATTGTTCTTAATCAGTTTATTTGCTCATAGATTCGACAACTGCTGCAATTTTCTGTGCACTATCAATCACTAATTTCTCCTGCTCTGCCTCAACCATAACACGAACTACTGGTTCAGTGCCTGATTTTCGCAGTAAAACTCGCCCTTTGTCTCCTAAAGCTTGCTCTACTTGTGCAACCGCATCTTGTACTTCTGATGCTTGCGTAGGGTCAGTGCCTGGTGTGTAACGTACATTAATCATTTTCATTGGGTATTTCGTAAAACCAGCTCCTAAATCTTGTAATGTGCGATTTTGAGCCACCATAGCCGCCAATACCTGTAGACTTGAGATGATACCATCACCTGTACTGATCAAATCCAGATTTAATACATGGCCTGAACTTTCACCACCAATTTTCCATCCTTTTTGCTGCAGCATTTCCATTACATAGCGATCGCCAACTTTACTGCGCGCAAATTCAATACCTTTGGCCTTTAATGCATTCTCAAGCCCCATGTTAGACATAACAGTGCCAACAACGCCTCCACCTAAAATATGATCTTCAGCGGCTTGGCAAGCAATAATGTAAACTAAATCATCACCGTCAAATACTCGGCCGTTGTGATCCACCATCATCACACGATCGCCATCACCATCGTATGCTATACCTACATCCGCTTTATGCTCGAGTACTTTACGCTTAAGCGTATCTACGTGCGTAGCACCACATTCATGGTTAATGTTTACGCCATTAGGCTCGCATGCATGTGTGATCACTTCAGCGCCTAGCTCACGCATGACTGAAGGTGCAATATGGTAAGTTGCGCCATTAGCACAATCTACCACAACTTTTATTCCTTCAAGTGATAAGCCTTGCGGGAATTGGCTTTTGCAAAACTCAATATAGCGGCCATCAGCACTCACTAGACGCGAGGCTTTGCCAAGTTTATCTGAGGCTACACAGGTCATAGGTTCATCAAGCATCGCCTCAATTTGTAGCTCAACGTCGTCATCCAGTTTTAAACCCTGGCCGTTAAAAAACTTAATCCCGTTGTCATAATAAGGGTTATGCGATGCACTAATGACAATGCCCGCTTCGGCTCTAAAGGTTTGCGCCAAATAGGCAACAGCAGGCGTCGGCATAGGGCCAAGCAGCACGACATCTATTCCTGCGGCAATTAAGCCTGCTTCAAGTGCGGTCTCTAACATGTAACCCGATATACGGGTATCTTTACCTATAATTACTTTTTTTGTACCACTGAGAGACAACACTCGACCCGCTGCCCAGCCTAATTTCATTGCAAACTCAGGGTTTATAGGTGCTGTACCTACTAAACCACGTACCCCATCGGTACCAAAATATTTTCTTTCGCTCATTATAAAGCTCCTTTTTCGCAAGCTTGGAGTACACCAAGCACATCTGCTGTTTCTTTTACATCGTGTACACGAATAATTTTTGCGCCATTTTGCGCAGCAATTAGCGCACCGGCCAAGCTGCCCGCTAATCGCTCATCTGTTTTTCTGTTTAGCAAGTTACCTATCATCGACTTGCGTGAAAGACCTGCTAAAAGCGGAAGTTCAAATTTATTAAATGCCTTGAACTTAGCAAGAATTTCAAAATTATGCTCTAGGGTTTTACCAAAACCAAACCCAGGGTCAAGAATAAGTTGCTGTTTCTTAATACCGGCTGTTTTACATGCGTCTATGCGCTGTTCAAAAAAGTGGTTAATTTGCGCTAATAAATCAGTATAAGTGGGTGCACTTTGCATTGTGCGAGGCTGGCCTTGCATGTGCATCAAGCACACTGCTACATCTGGGTATTTGGCCACTGTACTGAGTGCATTTGGCTCTTGTAAAGCTCTTACATCGTTAACTATATCAGCACCAGCTAATATCGCCTGCTCCATGACCTGCGCTTTACTGGTATCTATCGATATAATACAGCCACTTTTAGCTCTAATGGCTTTTATGGCAGGTATCACACGAACTAGTTCATCTTCTAAGCTCACATCAGGCGCACCAGGGCGCGTAGACTCCCCACCAATATCTAAAATGGTTGCCCCTTCATTTAGCATAAGCATCGCTTGCTGAACAGCAAAGTCTGTATTTAAAAACTTTCCCCCATCAGAAAACGAATCTGGGGTCACATTTAAAATCCCCATTACAATTGGCTTTTCTAAATTTAGGATGCGCCCTCGGGGAAGCTTTATTATGTTAGTCATTGCCAACCTTTTAGTCATTTGATACAAAAAAGCCCCGAAGTTCGGGGCTTTTGACATATTATTTTAACGATTATTCAGCTTTGTCATCAAGGTTTGTTTCATCTTTTTTAGATGAATCATCCGGTTTTTGGCTTTCATCAACCGGCTTTTCTTGAGGTGCTACCGTTTTTGTTGGCTTATCGTCTAAACGGTCATGAGCATCACGTGGTTCACGCACAGGCTGACGCGCCATTAAATCATCAATTTGTTTCGCATCAATTGTTTCGTATTTCATTAATGCGTCTTTCATCGCATGAAGAATATCAATATTTTCTTTTAATATATCTTCTGCTCTTTGATAATTTCGGTCCGAGAATAAACGTACTTCGGCATCAATTACTTTAGCTGTTTCATCAGACATGCTCATTGAACGTGAACCGCCACCGCCCATGTACATCTCGTTTTGATCTTCAGCGTACAGTAACGGACCTAGTTTTTCACTCAAGCCCCACTGCGTTACCATTTTACGTGCAATATCTGTTGCACGCTCAATGTCGTTACTCGCACCCGTTGTTACTTTGTCTTCACCATAAATAAGTGCTTCAGCAATTCGGCCACCGTAAAGGCTTGAAATCATTGACTCTAGAAGCTCTTTTGAATGGCTAACACGGTCTTGCTCAGGTAGGTACATAGTGACACCAAGGGCACGGCCACGTGGAATAATCGACACTTTATAAACTGGGTCGTGCTCTGGCACCATGCGTCCAACAATGGCATGGCCTGCTTCGTGGTAAGCCGTCATTTCTTTTTCTTGCTCACTCATTACCATGGTCTTGCGCTCAGCACCCATCATGATTTTATCTTTAGCAGCATCAAATTCAGCCATACTTACTACACGCTTATTACCGCGAGCAGCATACAATGCAGCTTCATTTACGAGGTTTGCTAAATCCGCACCCGAGAAGCCAGGCGTACCACGCGCAATTACTGCCGCTTCTACATTATCGCCTAATGGCACTTTGCGCATATGTACTTTAAGAATTTGCTCACGGCCACGAATATCAGGCAAGCCAACCACTACTTGACGGTCAAAACGACCAGGACGAAGTAATGCAGGGTCTAGTACGTCAGGACGGTTAGTTGCTGCTATAACGATAATCCCTTCGTTGCCTTCAAAGCCATCCATTTCGACTAGCATCTGGTTTAGTGTTTGTTCGCGCTCATCGTGTCCACCGCCCATACCAGCGCCACGTTTACGACCTACAGCGTCAATTTCATCTATAAAAATGATACACGGTGCTGCTTTTTTAGCTTGCTCAAACATGTCACGTACACGAGATGCACCCACACCAACAAACATTTCAACAAAGTCAGAACCTGAAATGGTGAAAAACGGTACTTTTGCTTCACCGGCTACAGCTTTGGCAAGTAATGTTTTACCCGTACCAGGAGGACCTACCATGAGTACGCCCTTAGGGATACTACCGCCAAGTTTTTGAAACTTAGAAGGGTCACGTAAAAAGTCTACTAACTCTGTTACGTCATCTTTTGCTTCATCACAACCTGCTACATCAGCAAAAGTTGTTTTGACTTGATCTTCACTCATTAGGCGCGCTTTACTTTTGCCAAACGACATTGCGCCTTTACCACCACCGCCTTGCATTTGACGCATGAAGAATATCCATACACCTATAAGCAGCAACATTGGGAACCAAGAAATAAAAATGCTCGCTAAGAACGATTGTTCCTCAGGTTGTACACCTTTCACATTGACATCGTTTTTAAGCAAATCATTGATTAGGTCTTCATCGTACATTGGCATTGTGGTTTGAAAACGCTCACCACTGCTTTTAGTACCTGTAATATTTCCCGTTCCACGGTCAATAATAACCTCTTGTAAAGAGCCGCTACGCACGTCTTTTACAAATTGAGTGTAACTTGTTTGGCGGTCTACTTGATCGCCACCATTAAAGCTCTGAAATACTGACATTAGCACAACTGCAATAACCAGCCAGAGTATTAGATTTTTCGCCATATCGCTCAAGGGGTTAACCTCTTGTATCCAATTAATTTAAATTCAACTAAACGCCAAGCAACTGTACTACAGTTTGTAACCAGTCGCTACTATATATACTTCCCGAGAACGGGCACGTGAGGCATCAGGTTTGCGTATTTTCACTGCTTTAAAACTATTACGAACATCTTGCAAGTATTGATCAAAGCCTTCACCTTGAAACACTTTAACAACAAATGCACCATTTTTCTTTAATACTTGATGACACATATCAAGTGCTAATTCTACCAAATACATACTACCGGCTTGATCTACCGAGTTATTACCGCTCATATTTGGAGCCATGTCAGAGAGTACCACATCAACATTTTTACCATCAATGCGTTTTAACAAGGCATCGAGTACAGCCTCTTCGCGAAAATCGCCTTGTAAAAAGTCAACCCCCGCAAGTGAATCCATTGGTAATATGTCACATGCAATAACCTGACCCTTGTCAGATACTTTTTCAGCTAAGTATTGTGACCAACTTCCAGGCGCAGCACCTAAATCAACCACAGTCATACCAGGACGAAGTAGTTTATCTTTATTTTGGATCTCGTCTAATTTGAAAACAGCTCGAGAGCGCCAGCCTTTTTTTTGCGCTTGCTGAACATATTGATCATCAAAATGTTCTTTCAGCCATCGCTTTGAACTGGCTGAATGTTTTTTATTTGTCATAAATTAACACGCAACTAATTAGTAATATTCTTTAGATGGCGTTAGAATACCCTTAATTCAAGCCATATTCAGCAAAATTTGTATAAACATGACATTATCAAACAAACAAAAGCAGTTTTTAAAAGGCCAGGCACATAGCCTAAAGCCTGTAGTTTTACTAGGTTCTAACGGTTTAACCGAAGGCGTAGTAGTGGAAATTCAAAGTGCATTAGAAATTCACGAATTAATTAAAGTAAAAGTACCTACTGACGATCGTGAAACAAAAGCACTCATTTTTGATGCAATCGTTCGTGAAACCGGCGCAACTAAGCTACAAACAATAGGTCACACTGTTGTGCTTTATCGACAAAGCGCAGAAAAAAAGATTCAATTGCCACGCGCATAAGTTAATTATGCAGTGAGCTTTTTATAAAAAACCAGCATTAAGCTGGTTTTTTATTATATGTGCTTATTTATGCCATTACCTTTAAAAATAAATTTAAAAACGCAGCTTTTTTGAGCTAACCTTGGCCTGTTTTTATTTAGTGCGTTTGTATTTTAATAAACGATCTATAAATTCAGTGGTTAATTCATTTATTGCGCCAGTTTCTGCATTAATTATCAAGCTAAAGCCCACGTTTAAATGCGGCAGAACAACCAAGTCGCTGCGATAGCCTTGCACCCAACCACTATGATAATAAAGGGTTTCGTCGTTATAATTATAAACACGCCAACCTAACCCATAGTAAGCCTCGTTTAATTCCTTTTTCCACACGCGTCTATAACGCTCTTTTTTAGTATGCGTATAAGGGCGGGTTTGTGTTGCTAAAGCGTCTAACGAAAGTACACCTAGGTTTTGCCCTAATTGCGCTTTTAGCCATTTTGCCATATCAGTAGCACTTGCGTTTACACCTGCTGCGGGAGCAACTTTATAGTAGTTTTTTTTCAGTTTTGCTGTGTACCAACGTTTTTTACCTCTAACATGTGGCAGTGCATAATTTTTGTCTTGCACCATTGCATCGTAGCCTAAGCTAATATCACTCATTTTTAATGGTGTAAAAATGCCTTCTTGTAACCACTGCTCATACTTTTTATTTGTACCACTGTAAATAACATCATCAATTAAGCTAAACATCACATTTTGATAGCCGTAACACTGACCAGGTTCGCAAATGGGCTTAACTGTTAATAGCTTTTCAACAATGTCAGGGTAATCCATTCTTGACTCTATTAAGTTGTCATAAGCATTAGGTACCAAGCCGCTAGAGTGACTTAATAAATGAAACACTTTTAAGTTGTCTTTATAAACGGTGTCATTAAAGGCTGGAATATACGCACTCACGGGTTTAAATAAGTCAATTTGCCCTTCACTTGCAAGTTTTGCCGTCAGTGAGCCTGCGAATGTTTTTGATACAGAGGCTAACCTAAAACGCGTATGGCTGTTTATCTTAGTGCCACTTCTTGCCTTTGTACGCCCCATAGTATGGATATAATCAGCATTACCAATACTCACTATCGAAAGCGCAGCGCCAGGAATACCTTTACTGATGATTTTTTTTTCTGCGTAGCGTCCATACTTTTTTACGAATCCATCCCAGCTAGGGTCTACTTTAGCCACTACTTTGAGTGACAGAGCAAAACTAATAGCGACCCAAACATACATAAACTTAGTGAGATACTTCATTCGTTACAATTTTATACTTTTTTAACTACATCTATGTGCATAATATCATGAAGTTTTAGTAGGACTAACGTACAATGTTGCTATTATTGGCTTTTTAAGTGGATGTTAAGTATTTATGCGTTTTATAGTTGTATCACTTTTTATATTATTATCAGCAGGTTGTGCAATTACCAAACAACCGGCCGAGCCCTTGGCTTTACCGTTAAAGCCAACATTAAAGAGCGAAACTTACCAGCTTGAGTACAAAACGGACCATGCATCACCTAAGGTTAAGTCGGTACAATTACCGGCACACAAAGTAATCCGCGGCCAAACAGTGCGTATCACAACCGATAAAGTGAGTGTAACAGACACTTTATTAAAACAAATAACACAAGCCTTGAACGATAAAGGTTTAGAAGTGACTGATAGCAAAAATAGTGATTACACGTTAGCTATTCATCAGTTAGATTTGGCATTTACTGACGATACAAAATATGCGTTAACTCAACCTGAAAATCCCTATCCTTTGTTTACTAAAGTAGCGCAACAATACCCTACTCAGCAATGCGCAACTATACTCGCACAAGTGAGTATGCGCATTACGCACCGCGCCTCAGGGGATGTGGTGTGGTTTGCAAAATCATCTATCGACAGCGCAAGCTTCCACCGTGAGCCATTATTATTTAGCTTTGCCCAAGAGCAAAAAATTACAAACGAGCTAGAAGTAGCTGCATTTGTCCACCAGCAAAATACTGAGCAAGCCCGCATAGCGCGTGCAGGCAAAGAGGTCAGTGTACCTCCTTTTAAAACCGTTACTAAACTTAGCAGCTTAACTAAATTGCAAGGCCCGTGTACTCGCACAGAGGCCAGTGCGTTAACACCTATGATGCAATATTATTTAAGCAGTATTTTAATAGACAAAATAAAAGTGCAATAACGTAAAAAACTACATTTTTTTACAGATTCAAGGAATCACTTACCAATATACTACGCTTAATAACAAATAATAATTAGGTCCCCAGGGATGAAAAACGCTTTTTTACAGCATACTTTTATTAATAGCGTATTGTTTTGCGCCAGTTTTTTGAGCTTTCAAAGCCAGGCAAGCAATCGATACTATGCTGACAATACGCTCGAGCCCACCCAAGGCTTTGCGTGGGATTGGAGCGCTGGGGCTAGTTATCATGTAGAAGACTCTTACCTAATTGGCCTAGATTCATACGACGACGGCATTGAATTTGATTTAGGCCTGGCCATTTCTTATGAAAACTTTTACCTGGATATTGATCAAAACCAGCTCAGTGGTGGCCTCGTGCTGGGCTACAGTCTTATAGATAAATTTGATTGGGGCTTGGATATATTAGGCACTAATGTTCAAGCTGGCTTTGATGAAAAGGGCTTGGAGTTTTATAACCATGGTGTAATAGAAGAACTTGCAGGTATAAAGTCGCGCAATTACGACTTTGATGCCGGACTAAGGTTGACCCGCCGCTTTGAAAATTCACAAGTTTCATTTGAATTATTGCACGATATTACCGGTACCCATAATGGCTGGGTGTTTAACACCTTTTTTAGTCATATTTTACCATGGCGTAATTGGGAATTTAGATCTGGCGTAGGAGTGAGCGCTTATTCCCCTCATTTTACCAATTACTATTTTGGTATAGATGCAGATGAAGCCACTAATAATCGCCCTATTTATACGCCCGGCGGTAGTACCAGCATTATGTTTGAGTTTTACGCTGAGTACCCTATTTCTCAAGATTGGGTGTTTTTATCGGGGTGGTTAACAACGTGGTTTTCAAAAGAAATAGACGACAGCCCTATTATTTCTCAAGGGTATCAACATAAAGCCAAGGTAGGCCTACGTTATGTATTTTAGATGGCTTTGTTTATTATTGATCTTCCCTGCTCTTTCATCTGCTAAAGCAACGGATAAAACAGCCCCTTTAATTGCGCTTCCTGACACCTGTGTTGCACTTCGTGAAGGTCGTAATTGCTATGCAGACGTTACACTTACTTGGGAGCAGCCTAACATTGGTAACTACTGCTTAAGAGACGCAACATCGAAGTATATAATGCAATGTTGGTTAAAACAGCAACAGGGCGTATTTGAATACACCTTCGACTCTAAGCAAAGTATTGCTTTTGAATTGTTTGATAGCAACACAGCCCAAGTTGTTGCCACGGCAGAGGTTAAACTACACTGGGTTTATCAAAATAGACAAAAAAAACGCCGCTGGCGCGTGTTCTAATTTTAAGGAAGCTTTATGGATAATTACGGCACAATTTTATTAGTTGAAGATGACGCCTCATTAGCTCAATGGGTGGGCGAGTATTTAACCGAGCAAGGTTATACCACCCATGTATGTCGCCGCGGTGATGAAGTGATAAGCCAAGTAAAAAATTTAAACCCTAATATTGTACTGCTCGATATTATGTTGCCAGGCCAAGACGGCATAAGTGTTTGCCGAGAGCTACGTAGCTTTTACACGGCACCCATTATCATGCTGACTGCACGCGATGAGGAAATGGATGAAGTTATAGGCTTAGAGGTTGGCGCAAGTGATTACATTATGAAACCTGTACGCCCTCGTGCACTACTTGCACGCATTAAAGCAGCGCTGCGTCTTAGTAATGAACCGAGTAAAGTGGCCAACAACGAAAATACAATTAAGGTAGGTGCATTGAGTATTGATACCCAGTCACGAAATGTAACTTTACATAATCAAGATATCACTATTTCGAGCGCCGAGTACCTACTACTTCATTATTTAGCCAGTAATGCAGGCCAAGTAGTTTCGCGTGACGCCGTGTTTAAGGCAACAAAAGGTCGTGAATATGATGGGCTAGATCGAAGCGTTGATGTGCTAATATCTGCACTGCGTAAAAAGTTTCATGATGACCCACAAAACCCAGAGAAAATAAAAACAATTTGGGGACGTGGTTATTTACTTGTAGCCACGGCGTGGGAATAACGCCCATGGCTGCTTAAATGAAAAAGTTTTACATTTCCCTACTCGGCAGCGCACTACTGTCTATCGTTTTATTGGGTTGGCTAATCGATGCATTTAGCCAACAAACCCAAACACCGCACGATGAATTTAGCCTACAAAGCAAAATGATTAACGGCTTTAGCAAACATTTAAGCAATGTTGCCATTTCGGAACGTCCAACATATGTAAAGCAATTAGCGAACGACTTTGACGTAAAACTCGATTACAAAAATAATGAATCGCTTGCACTTCCGCCTTCTTTAATACTGCAAATGCATACTCAAAGCGGCCTCATTTTAGAAGATAAGCAAGGGTTTTACATGCTCTACAGTAGCGAAACGCTGTCGCCATTTCACCTTTCAATGCGTTTAGATAAAGGTGCTGAGGCAGATCAGCGCAACGATATTATTTTGACCCTGCTATTTTATGCTGGCTTATGTATTTTTATGGGCTTCATTATTGCCCCGCTCGCCAAACGCTTAACTGTTTTAAACGATGCAGCAAAAAAATTTGCTTCCGGTGATGTACAAGCGCGGATCAAACCCTCTCACTTTACCTACATTAGAGATGTTGAACTTACATTTAATCGCATGGCAAGCCAGATTGAAAAGCTAGTAGCAGAAAACAAATTAATGGCATCAAGCTTATCCCATGATATCAGAACTCCTATTGCGTGCTTGCGCTTTGGCTTAGATGCCGCCCTAGATAGCCAGAGTGCGCCCAAAATTCAGCAGTATCTTGTGCGTATGGAAAACGATCTCGATCACATGGAATCGATGCTAAAAAGCTACTTAGCTTTTGCCACGCTTGAGCAAAATGCCAACCAGCTTACCTACTCGCAAACAACCATATCGTATTATCTTGAAGATTTACTCACTCAGCTGTCGCCTAAAATTGAAAGCAGCCAATTAAACGTACAACTCGAAAGTGGTGATGACATCATCTGGGCTGATCTACATTGGCTCGCTCGGGCGATTAGTAATTTAGTTGGCAATGCCTGCGATTTTGCAAAAGAAAACATTTACATCAATGCAAAGCGTGATGAGCATTACTTATATATTACGGTTGAAGATGATGGACCCGGTATTGCACCTGAAAACTTTAACAACGTTTTTAGTCCATTTTTTAGAGAAGAAAGCCACCGTAACCGTGCCGATAAAAGTTATGGCTTAGGTTTAGCTATTGTCGCTAAGGTTGCTGATTGGCATCACGGCAGTGTAAGCGTTAGTAAAAGCACGCAACTCAAAGGAGCCTGCTTTATACTTAAAATTGCTCAGCATCATGACTCGTAAACATTAATTTACATAGGGTTAATTAACATTTACCAAACAAAATCAACTCCTTAATTTAAACCTGTTGATAACATTAATTAAATGCGCGGCAATAAAATCATAGCTAACAACAATAATTGTCTTGATTGGACAAATAAGTACTTTTTATTTATTTGCAATTCCAGTAGATTGTCAGCGCCGTCAAAAAATAGAGAAGTACAATAATATGAGCGCAGTTAGAGGTGAGTTTAGCTCTCGCTTTGGATTTATAATGGCCGCAGCAGGCTCTGCAGTTGGTCTGGGTAATATTTGGGGTTTCCCTACCCAAACAGCAAGCAATGGTGGTGCAGCCTTTTTAGTTGCTTACTTAGCCCTCGCATTTTTTTTAGCATACCCTGCACTAATGGCTGAGCTTATAATTGGTCGTCATGGGCAAGCTAATGCTGTGTCGTCCTTAACAAAAATTACTTCACACCCATGGCAAAAGCGCTTTGCTTTTACTGTTGGCTTTGGCGGCATTTTATGTGCTGGTTTTATTTTAAGTTTTTACGCTATTGTGGCAGGCTGGATGCTCAGCGCCACAATTGAACCCATCACTTCATTAGCTGGTGCAAATCAGGCCTCAACCTGGTTAAGTGAGCAATCACTTTCACGAAACATAACTTTTACAGTAATATTTATCATCCTCACTGTGGCTATCATTAGTCGCGGCGTAGAAAACGGTATCGAGAAATGGTCTAAGCGCTTGATGCCTGCTCTTTTAGGTATTTTGTTTGCCCTAATTGCCTACGTTATGACTCAAGATGGTGCTATGCAGGGACTCAAAGCCTACCTAGTGCCAGATTTCTCATCTATTTTTGATGCCAATTTACTCGTCAGCGCACTCGGCCAAGCTTTTTTCTCTTTGTCTTTGGGCACCAGTGTAATGATTATATACGGCTCATATATTAGCCAAAAAGAAAACCTCGTTACGCTCGGCGCTTACGTTACGCTTATTGATGTGTTTATAGCCTTTGTTGCAGGACTTTTAATCATACCAGCTATGTATGTGGCACAGGCACAAGGTGTCGAAATTTTCTCATCAACAGGCGCACTTCTCTCTGAAGATACATTGGTTTTTCAAGTACTACCTGCACTGTTTGACGGGATGGGCTCGGTAGGTTTATTTATTGGTTTTGCATTTTTTGCTTTAATGAGTATAGCGGCACTTACCTCATCAATTTCAATGTTAGAAGCGCCAGTCTCGTACACGGTAGAGCGTTTTGCAATGACTCGCCTACAGGCAACCTTATTAATTGGCGCACTAATAAGCGCAGTTAGTATTACTATTGTATGTAACTTAGGGAGCTTATTTGGTTTAGTGATCACCATAACAACTAAGATTGCACAGCCTTTGCTTGGCTTAATGTGTTGTATTTTTGTTGGTTGGATTTGGTACCGCGGTTCACTACTAAAAGCAATTCAGCAAGGTAACCCTGAAGTACATAACACGCTATTTTGGAAAATATGGCCTATATACACTAAGTTTGTGTGCCCTGTCGCCATTGGTGCTGTGTTTTTACACTCAGTGCTGAGCTAATAACATTCATTAAAAAGCCCACAAACAAGTGGGCTTTTTAATAGCGTAGAGTGATCAGAGGCTTATTTAAAAGCTTACTATCGAGCTATTAACGCACTGTATTGAGCACCATATCTTGATGAGGGATGCCATCTTCTAGGTATTGCTCTCCTACCTCTTCAAAGCCAAAAGTACGATAAAATGCTAATAAATAGGTTTGCGCACCAATATAAATTTGGCGCTCTGGCCATTGCTTTTGGCAACATGCTATCGCAGCCTTTACAAGCTCAGTAGCTAATCCTTTACCTCGCTCACTTTTACTTACCAGTACACGACCTATTGCACTGTAAGTTTCGCTTTTTTCATAACAACGGGCGTATGCTAATAACCTATTATCATCAATAGCGAATAAATGCTGAGTATGGGCGTGAGTATCTACATCATCGAGTTCAGGATACGGGCAAGTTTGCTCTACAACAAATACATCAACGCGACCGCGCATAATAGTAAATAAAGTACGCGTATCAAGTGCATTAAAATGTACGCATTTAAACGGCATATAAAATCCTAAAAATAAAAAACCCAGACGAAGCTGGGCTTAAGTAAACACCCTTTGACTTAGGCAAATAAACGTTCTAATTGATCACATAATTGTGATAAATTTACATGATCATGCTCTATGGTTAAGTCAACATAACCATCACCTCTGAATGCTCTATCAAGCTCAATTAACACATGTGTTTTATGTGCTTCAGGTACAAAAGATAACTCAATCTCTTGAATGCCAAACAAACTTCGGCTATTTGGCTTGTACTCTAATTCTTGATAACAGCCCGAAACAGACTGAAAAGTAGGTGCTCGTAAATGGCCTTTCTCAACATCAGCTTTTAATAAGCTAAAGCCTAATTTGTCCATTGCTTGCATACAGGTTTTAACAGCCTCGTTCGGATATATATGCAAATGGTCTTTATCTGTTGGATCAAGGGCTAAATCAATATCAAGACCCGTTTCTATCCATACATGTGATTGGTTATAACCGGCATTAATCTCTGTAATTGGCGTCTCTGGGTGAAGGCGAGCTTCAAACGGAATACTTCTAACTTCTCCAGGTTCGATAGTGCCTATGTCAGTTATACGCCATTGATCAATAACGTGATTAGTAAAGTATTCACCTTCTTCGCCATCAACCTTAACACGTGTCATCAAATATAGATCTAGCCCTGTAATTTCTTGAGCCACATCACCTGCAGTAATAACAATATTGGCGTTAAAAAGTTGCCCTGGTTGAAGATGTTCAGTTTCTAAAATTGTATCTACTTTCGCAGCGCCAATACCAACCGACGCCAAAATCTTTTTAAACATATCTGTCTCCTTAAGCTGAGCACTTCAACGTGTTACTCAAGCTTAAATTTCTTCGTTAAAGCATCTTAACCATATTTAAAAGCCATTGTCAGTGAAAAAGTGTTATTTACATGCTATTTACGATTAAATACATACTTGATGTGCATTTTTTATACACATCAAAGCAAATACTTGATTAAACGCGCTCACTTATAGGGCTATTTTTATTTTCAATGGTATAAAATTTTCGCTACACTGATATCACAAATGAAGTGATATTAAGAATTATGGAACTAATCTATTTTGCCGCCGCATTCGTTTGTGGCTTTGCTGTTTATCAACTAAAACTTCCTCCTCTTATTGGCTTTTTACTCGCCGGTTTTGCATTAAATTTATCTGGTTATAAAAGCACAGAACTACTCGACACTATTGCCGCTTTAGGCGTAACACTTCTACTCTTTAGTATTGGTTTAAAACTTAAGGTTAAAAGCTTAATTAAGCCCCAAGTATGGGCTCCCGCAACCCTACACATTATTTTTAGTAGTGCCTTATTTAGTGGATTTATGTTATTGCTTGGTATGTTTGCTGTACCAATGTTTGTTGATTTAAGCTGGCAAAGTGCGTTACTAGTTGGTTTTGCACTTAGCTTTTCTAGTACAGTATTTGCAGTAAAAGTGCTTGAAGAGCGTGGTGAAATGGCTAGTCTACACGGAAAAATAGCCATTGGCATTTTGGTCATGCAAGATATTTTTGCCGTTATATTTTTAGCTATCAGTACCGGTAAAGTACCTAATATATGGGCACTTGCGTTAATTATTGCACTCCCCCTAATGCGCCCGCTTATGTATGGTGTGCTTAATCGCTCTAAACATGGTGAGTTATTGCCTCTATTTGGCTTTTTCTTTGCGCTGGTAGCAGGTTATAATGCATTTGATTTTGCAGGCTTAAAAGGCGATTTAGGTGCACTCATCATAGGGATGATATTCGCACCCCATAAAAAGGCAGGAGAACTGTCTAAGTCACTCCTTAATTTAAAAGATATTTTACTCGTCGGTTTTTTCTTAAGTATTGGTCTCAATGCAGAGCTTACCACTCACTCTCTCATCGTCGCGTTAATTTTGATATTAGTGTTACCCATAAAAACCGTACTTTATTATATATTTACTAATACATTTAGGCTCAGAGCGCGAACCTCACTACTGACTGCATTTAGCTTGGCAAATTTTAGTGAATTTGGTCTTATCGTGTGCGCTGTGGCAGCCTCTAGCGGTATGATCACCTCAGAGTGGCTGGCAGTAATAGCCATTGCCGTATCTATTACGTTTGTTGTGGCATCACCTCTCAATAAGCGCTCAAATGAAATATACGTAATGATTGAGCGCTGGTTGTTAAAGTTTGAGAGTAAAACTCGCTTGACTGAAGAATTGCCCGTAAATTTAACCGACACTAAGATTGTTATTTTTGGTATGGGACGTATAGGAACAGGTGCCTACGAAACTATAAATGCCACTCACCCTAATGTGGTGGCGGGTATTGATATAAAACCAGAAGTGGTCGAAAAGCATATAAAACGCGACCGAAAGGTACTTCTTGCCGACGCCACCGATCCTGACTTTTGGCAACGAGTGAATCACTCGCATGTAGAAATGGTCATGTTGGCTATGCCAAAACATATGCAAAATATTTTTGCGCTAGAGCAATTACAGGCTTCAGGTTATAGCGGTCAAGTAACAGCTATCGCCAACTATCCTGATCAACAAAAAGAATTAGAAAAAATGGGTGTAAACTCTACTTATAACTTTTATCTAGAAGCCGGTAGTGGTTTTGCAGAGCACGTTAAGCAAGAGCTATTTGAAAAATAGCACTTAAAAATCACACAAAAAATAAAAACAATACAAAAGCCTTTTATTTAATAAGGCTTTTGTATTAGTTTAATTTTAAAAACCCATCTTATTTACATTCCTTTACATTACTTCTCTCCATCTACATCAAAAAAAGATAAACTATTGCTGTTGCTTAAATAAACACCTTATCACCAATGCTACATAATTAGACTCCAGCTGATTAATGTAAGGTAAGCATTATTTATCAACATATATTTATTCAATTAGAGGGCCTACTCCCTCGTTCAATAGGCTGTTTCTTGCCCGTCACAGCCTATTTTATCTACTATCTTGTACTTATGACTGTAATTAAGTAATGGTACGAATTAATACCTTGCTATGACTATTTAATGCGTTTAGTACTAATACGCAGTACTATTACCGCTAAATGTTTTTATCAATTACATACTTATTATGGATACCACAGAACTTAAGCTTGCCATTAATACAATTATGCCCTTTGGTAAATACGCAGGCAGGCCTCTATTACTTTTGCCAGAGCCCTACTTAGTGTGGTTTAAACAGCAAGGTTTTCCCGATGATAGACTCGGCGCACAACTTGCGATGATATACGAGATTAAATTAAATGGACTTGAGCAAATGCTGATGCCCTTACTAAAAAAGTGAAAATAATTGAGAACTTTTTCCACATCGGCGGGTCTATAATTTTGCTACTTGTTGATTTTGGTTTTTAACCACAAAAAGCGCCCTAGGCGCTTTTTTTATGCCTAGTGTTTTTAGGTAAGGTAACGATAAACTTAGCGCCACCAAGCGATGAGTCAGTGATTGAATAATGCCCTTTATGCCAAGATACAATTTTTGCCACTATTGCTAAGCCTAAACCAAAGCCACCTGTGCTTTTATCACGACTTTTATCTAGACGAGTAAAAGGTTTAAATACATTTTCTCTGTCGCTTTTTAAAATACCTTCACCATCATCTTCAACAATTAAGCCAATTGCATCACCTTGATCTTTTAGTGTGATATCAACGCGATTAGTAGCGTACTTTAACGCATTACCGATTAGGTTTTGCATAACACGTGCAATGAAATGCGCGTCACACTTGTACATTAGAGTCGGTGGTAATATCGCATTAAGCTCTATACCGTTTGCAAAATTTAATTTATTGATGACCGATTGCGTCAAAGCAGCTAAGTCAACGTCACTTGTCACTAAATTTGGCTGTTGCGTGTCAAGCCTTGCGTATTCAAGCATTTCACATACAAGCGCCTCAAGTTCACTTATATCTGCCTGCATGTTAGTTAGGTAATGTTGCCCTTTTTCCGATTGTAGCGTTTCTTCTAACATGGCTATGCCAAATTTTAACCGCGCAAGAGGGGTTCTAAATTCATGAGATACAGAAGAGGTTAGTTCTTGTTGCGCACTAAGAAGCTGCTCTATGCGCTGTTGCATTACTTTTAAAGTATCCGTAACGGGTAAAAAAAACGATTTAGAAGGGCTACTCAAATTAAAGTCTTGCGAGCCATCAACCGCTTCACACGCATGACGTAGCTTAGAAAAATCACGCCATAATAAAAAGCTCCAAAGCCCCACTGGTAACCCTACAATAGCCAGCAACATTAAATATGGGATAACGGAGCTTTCGGCAGCTTTTATAACGCCGACAGGGCCTATTTGGAGTAGCTTGTTATCACCTAGTTCAACATACCAAACGATACGTTGTTTTTTATCATATAGGTATAGGTAATGGTTTTTATCAAGCATAGCTTGTTGCTTGAGGGGTAAAATAAGATCGCGGCGGGCAATAATTTGGCTTTCAAAACTGTGTGTTAGCTTATGTAGCCCATCATCGGTTTGCGATAACAACCATAGTGCTTGGCCAAACTCATCATCTAACAGCACTTGCTGCTGCGTGTCTTCGTAAGGCCAAATTTGTTCTATAACACCACTAACAATAAATAAAGAAACAATGATATAAACATATAAACTTATAAATAGTTTGCCCATTTTTCTTTATTTACCCTCATGTATTATTTTTCCCAAGCATCTGAGACGAACAAGTAACCTTGTCCCCACACGGTTTTTATCCGGTAGGGTTTATCACTGTTATCACCTAGCTTTTTACGAATACGAGACACGCGAACATCAACGGTTCGGTCTAAGCCATCGTACTGGCGGCCTATCATGTGTTGATGAACATGTTCACGGCTTAGTACTTGGCCAGCATTAGAGGCAAGTAGCCATAATAGCTCAAACTCATGGGATGTAAGTACTATTTCGTTTTCATTTAATTTAACAATTCGGCTGGTTTTATCAATCACTAAATCGCCAAACTGAATCTCTTGTGCAGCTTTTACTACCGTCTGTCCACGACGAAGCAGTGCATTAACACGCGCTAATAAAACACGTGGCTCTGCAGGTTTTACAACATAATCATCGGCACCAAGTTCTAAACCAATTACTTGGTCAAAGTCTTCACCTTTTGCAGTGAGCATTAAGATTGGTAACGAATACTTATCACGTACTTGGCGACATACGCTAAAGCCATCTTTACCTGGTAACATGATATCTAAAATCATTAAATCAGCAGCGTTATTCTCAAGATAACTAAATACTTCATCACCACGGCTTAATACGTCTACTTCTAAGCCATTATGTTCAAGATAATCTTTTGTTAGTTGTTGTAAACCTAAATCATCTTCAACAAGTAAAATTTTTGGCATGAGTTGCTCCTAAATTAAAAATAGCTCCATGGAGAGCGAAGCCTGCGCCTACTTTTTTTAGCATCAGCACTTTGCACTTCAACGTGTGTTTTAGCAATTAACACACCGGTATGAGGATTGATTAGGGAGTATATTGTCTCTACCTGAACACGCGCTTTATATTCAAACTCTCCGGCAGCCTGCTGTTGCCAGCATTTAATAAGCTTGGTTTGTTCGTATAGACATACATCACTTGGTAAGGCTTGTTGCCAATTAAACACTAAATTGAGGTCGCAAAACGCTTGCTGATCAGATACAACACACACTTTGGGAGAGACCTTTAAAAACGCATTTTTCGCGATAACGGGAGGGCTAAACAGAAAAGCTGTAAGCACAATCAACATTAAATACTTCATATTAAAAAGTATGATCAAATCCTATAAAAGCAGTCATTGAATAATTGCGTTCAAAAAGCGGACTGCCATCCATAGCTGAATAGTCGTAATATGCTACATGAAAACGAAGACTGTTAGCCTCACTAAACGGCCAACTGGCGTCGATTTTAGCATAAGGTTGCCAACTACTACCAACGTCAATTTTACCTAATGCGGTTTCTGCCGCTTTTAATCCATAATAGTAGTTGTTTAATTCAGCTGACTTATAGTTAATCCCAAGCGTAGGTTTTAATTTTAAACGCCCTATCTCACTGTGATATTGCCATTGTATAGCTCCCCTAGTGCCGTCATATACGCTACTGATATCGTGTAAGAGCTGTATTGATAACACATGACTTTGCTGCACATAGTGATAGCTCCCCCCTGCGTCTAAGGCTAAACGGCGTTTGTTAATAGTGTCGATATTTATTTTTTTAGGTTGGGCATTATTTTGCGTGAGTGAAGAAGCACCGGCGGTTGCAGGCACAACAAAGAGGTTATTTGGGTGCCAATCAATAAAAAAGCGTGACTCTGCGTTAAGTTCTGAAACGATATTAAAATGATGCTTTTGACTTTCTTTTAATGTGTAGCCAAGGCGTCCATTATCAAAAAACCAACGCTCACCATAAAACGCAATTCGCGGAATAATAGGAAGAGGAACGTTTTTACCGCCATGAAGTGGATTAGTAATAACGCCTGCGCCAACACTGAGGCTTATATGCCAGTGCTCAATAGCAATATGCTGGTCCGTATGCTCTTTATTAGATTGCGCAGCTGCACTGGGCATGCAGACAAGGCACACAACAAAGCAAAAATAATAAACAATCGTACTCAGCCGCATTAAATTAATCTAAATAAAAAGTAAGTGACTCATAGTAGCAAGGTAAATGCGTATACGCGCTACTTAGTTACAATCATTCACAATTTTCACACATAAGCGTCACACTTATATGTCAGGCGCTATTTCAATACGGTTACGACCATGCGTTTTAGCAATATATAAAGCACGGTCGGCGCGCTCAATAAGCACCGAGCCTTTTGTAAATGGGCGTAAAATAGCAAGTCCAAAACTTGCAGAAATTGCACGCTTAGAATTTACATCTCCTTTTTTGCGGATCGTTAGTGAGGCAATATCTAAACGAATTTTATCAGCAAACACCATAATGTCGTTAATGCTGTCAAAATACCCAGTAATACAAAATTCCTCACCGCCATAGCGGTAAACGTTCAGGTTATCGGAGATATTTTGCGACACTTTTTTGGCCACTAGCTTAAGCACTTCATCCCCTTTTTGATGACCAAAATCGTCGTTAAAACGTTTAAAGTGATCAATATCAAACATAATGAGTACTGCTAATACGCTGTCATCAGCTTGCTCAGAATAAGACCGACAAAACTGCTGAATATCATCATCAAACTTTCTTCGATTAAAAAAACCTGTTAGCGGGTCTGTATCAGCGGCTTCTTGTGAGAGGTTAAGCGCCTCTTTCAAATCTTTAATTTCATTATAGGCTACTGCAAGTTTAGTTTGGAATTCTCGTGCATAGTCTTGCATAGCCACCGACTCGTCAGTTAAGCGTTCAACACAACCGAGTATCTCGTTAAACGAATTTACATTCGCTAAACTCGCCAACTCATTTTGAGAATCGACCAATGACGTAGTAAAGCTTTTAGAATGGTTAAGGGTAACGCTTATATCGTTCTGTACTTGCTCCATAGTGCCATGAAAACGATCTGCCATTTCTTGAAAAAACACTAAGTCATCTTCACTTAAATGCTTATCAAAAATTTCTTGCGCTTTATTTTGTGTACACGTTTGATACTCGGCAATGACGTGATCAAGCTCAGCATTCAATGCCGGCTTATTACCTTGCACGTAGCAATACCAAATCGCGTAATTGATGGGCGTTACCGGCATTCGGTGCTTTACCATCAGAGGAATTGCTTTTTTCAAACACTGAGCAGAGTGAGCAAATGATACAGCTTGATTCATAATTCTTATAAACTCTCATGTGTTATTTTTTTTATTATGAAGCTTTCATGTTAAGTAATAGTAAACCTATACGCAACTGCTAATCATACTATTTACTGAATTATATTTATTCCTTGAACTTTTAGATAACATTTGCGCCTATAGTTTGCGCAATATTCCACAATGCACTGATGGCAGGGTCGTTAAGCTCTTTTTTTAATACCGCCAAACCAATATCAAATCCTTCGGGTTGGTCATTTGTAATGGGGAGCACGTGTACTTTATCTTGCAAGGGACTATTATCTAGCACTATTTTAGGAACCATAGCGACACCTAAACCTAGGCTCACCATCGACACCATAGCTTCGTGCCCTGCCACTTGAGCGTAAATCTTTCCATGCACATTATTTTTGCGCCACCACTGCTCTAATCGCTGGCGAGAGAAACCTTGCTCAGGAACTATAAATTCAAGTTCTGACCAATCAATGTGCGACTCATTGTTAGCTATCTTTTCGCTAATTGGGCAGTGAATTTTAGGGCCAATGAGAACCAGTGGAGAGTGCCCTATGTTTACAAAAGCAATTTGAGAGGGCAGCTTACTTGGGCGTGCAGCAATGGCCATTGACTCATGGGCATCCAACACTCGGTTTATTGCCAATGCTGGGTCGCCGGTATTAAGCGTTATTTCTATATATTGATGCTGCGCACGAAGCTGCTCTAATATTTGGTGCAAAAAACTATACGAGGCGGTAACTGAACAATAAATGCTAACATTGCCATAAATGTGTTGGGAGGGGTCTTTTACATTCGCTTTAAAGCGTTGCCAATTAGCCAAAGTAGAGGTGGCGTAATCAATAAACGACTCCCCTTCTTTTGTTAATTTTACACTTCGGTTATCCCGCACAAATAAAGCTACGCCCACCTCATCTTCAAGCTGTTTAATATTACGGCTTAATGTAGGGGCACTTATATGGCAAAGCTCGCTTGCGCGGGCAAAGTGAAGTGTTTTAGCTAACGCTAAAAAGTAATTTAAATGCTTGTGATCCACAATACACCTTAACGTTTCATTTTTTGAAATACTTTAATTCAAATATATCATTTTACGCAAGCTAAGTTTTTTCTTATGGTGTCCTTAAGCAAAGTAAATACGCTTTGCATCTAACAAACATGAATTATAGGACACTAACATGGCGAATTATTTTAATACCTTACCTTTACGCGAGCAGTTAGCTCAGTTAGCGCAATGTGAATTTATGGACCCAAGTGAATTTACCGATGGTGTTGATGCACTTAAAGGCAAAAAACTTGTTATTGTTGGCTGTGGCGCACAAGGTCTTAACCAAGGTTTAAACTTACGTGATTCAGGCTTAGATGTTTCATACACACTACGCCAATCAGCTATTGATGAGCGTCGTCAATCATACTTAAATGCATCTGAAAACGGCTTTACTGTAGGCACTTACGAGGAACTAATTCCTACTGCTGACGTGGTATTAAACCTAACGCCAGATAAACAACATACAGCCGTTGTAACTGCCATTATGCCCTTAATGAAACAAGGCTCTACACTTGCTTATTCGCACGGTTTTAATATTGTTGAAGAAGGCATGCAAATTCGTGAAGACATTACTGTAATCATGGTTGCGCCTAAGTGCCCAGGCTCTGAGGTTCGTGAAGAATACAAGCGTGGTTTTGGTGTACCTACGCTTATTGCTGTTCACCCTGAGAACGACCCTCAAGGCCAAGGCTTAGCACAAGCAAAAGCCTATGCTGCGGGTACCGGTGGTCATCGTGCTGGCGTACTTAAGTCATCATTCATTGCTGAAGTTAAATCTGATTTAATGGGTGAGCAAACAATTCTTTGTGGCATGTTACAAACGGGTTCTATTTTATGCTTTGATAAAATGGTCGAAAAAGGAATTGATGCGGGTTACGCGTCAAAACTAATTCAATACGGCTGGGAAGTCATTACCGAAGCACTTAAATACGGTGGCGTAACGAATATGCTTGATCGTTTATCAAACCCTGCAAAAGTAAAAGCGTTTGAACTAAGCGAAGAACTTAAAGTTATTATGCGTCCGCTTTACAACAAACACCAAGATGACATTATCGACGGTACTTTCTCACGCGTAATGATGGAAGATTGGGCAAACGACGATGCAAACTTACTTAAATGGCGCGCTGAAACTGCCGAAACTAATTTCGAAAAAACACCAGCAGGTGATGTAGAAATTTCTGAGCAAGAGTTTTTCGATAACGGCATTTTAATGGTTGCCATGGTTAAAGCGGGCGTTGAGCTTGCATTTGAAACCATGACTGCTGCAGGCATTATTGATGAATCTGCGTATTACGAGTCTTTGCACGAAACGCCGTTAATTGCAAACACCATCGCACGTAAAAAGTTATTCGAAATGAACCGCACTATTTCTGATACTGCAGAATACGGTTGTTACCTATATAACCATGCGTGTTTACCATTACTTGCCGATTTTATGAAAAACATCGACACCGATGTTATTGGTAAAGGTTTAAGTGAGCAAAGTAACCAAGTTGATAACCAAACACTGATTCAAATCAATACAGCACTTCGAGAACATCCGGTTGAAATTGTGGGCGCTAAGCTTCGCGGTTACATGTCAGCCATGAAAAAAATTGTATAATTAGTTTCGCTTGTTAGAAACCAAGCCCACATGCATATGCTGTGGGCTTTTTCATGTAAGTAATTAACCTAAATAAAAATAATTTTATGCACATAACGCAATAATTAGCGCCTAATTAATAATGTGCTAATATGGCTGACTACCTAGATGTAAAGTTAAAATAATATGCCGATAAAAAACCTAACTATCACTCAAAAAATCACCATTTTAGGCAGTGCCATTGCAATCTGTGTGGCTGCATTGATTGGTTTAACGTCTTTATATAGCTCTGAAGATATCATTGAGCAACGTATGATAGAGTCTGAGCTTCCCAGCAAATTACACAGTATTAGCAATCAAATTGGCGGCGAAATAAATGAACTTCTAGGTGCTGCACAGCAACTATCATCAAACGAATTTATTTTACAGTGGTCGCGCTCAAACAACCAAGATGACACACTACTGCTTAAAGAGTTAAACCGTGTTGCCAATCAATTTGATCTAGCCACAGCGTCGTGGGCTAACCGTGAAACAGCGCAATACTGGAATCAGCATGGCTTTTTGCGTGTGCTTCAAAACGATGCGGCTGATGGATGGTTTTTTGGCTTTACCAACTCAAATAACCCTTACTCTATCAGTATTTATCAAGAGTCGCCGACTGATGTAAAAATGTTTGTAAATCATCAGCAAACAAATGGACTCGGTTTAGCGGGACTTGCAAAAAGTATCACCGACATGCAAAAGCTCTTGCAGCAATTTAAAATAGAGCAAACTGGCTTTGTATTTATTGCAGACAAAAGCGGGTTAATTCAATTACACAAAGATGCAAATAAAGTAGCTAAAGTAAACATAGACACACTTTATGGTAGTAATATTCATCGCACTTTGTATAACCCCTCTGGTTTTGCAATTACAGAATTATCACTTAATAAAGAAGCTACATTTTTAGCAGCCATGCCAATTGCAAATACCGACCTATACGTATTAGCGCAAGTACCTAAAAGTGAGGTATTTGCTAGCGTGGGAACATTACAATGGCAAATATTTACCTTTACGCTAGTCATAGCACTCATTGCGAGCATGTTAAGTTACCTGTTAGCGCGCTCTTTAGCGTCACCCCTTTCAAAAATGGCTGAGCTTTTTTCACGTCTAGGATCTGGCGATGCTAATTTAGCTTACCGTTTACCAGAGTCTAACCAGCCAGAGCTTAATAATTTAAGTCATGGCTTTAATCAGTTTATTCATAAAATTGATACGGCTATAAAACAAGTAGCAAACGAGAGTACCGAAATACGCCAAAGTTCTAACCACGTATTTGAACAAGCAAAAAACAACTCCCAGTCTATTGATAATCAAAAAGAGCAAACTATTTCCGTAGCTGCAGCCATTAACGAAATGGGCGCAACCGTACAAGAAATAGCTCAAAGTGCCGCTAATGCAGCCAAACTTACACATAGCAGTCAAGAAAACACGAACCAAAGCCACCAACAAGTGCTACAAAGCCAAACCACAATTTCAGCACTTGCCACTGACATTGACGGCATTACCGAGCAAGTAACACTGCTCTCTAAAAAAACCATTGATATAGCTAGTATTGTTGACTCTATTCGCGGAATTTCGGAGCAAACTAATTTACTGGCCTTAAATGCAGCCATTGAGTCTGCGCGCGCAGGAGAGCATGGTAGAGGCTTTGCTGTGGTAGCTGATGAAGTACGCGCACTTGCTAATCGTACCTCGCAATCAACCACCGAAATTCAGTCAATGATTGAAGAGCTAACCACTATCTCTGAAGAGGTAGTAAACGATATTACCCAATCAAAACAAAAAGCCCAGCAAAGCGTAGGTGCAATGCAAAACTCTGTTGAGTTACTTGATGCAATAAGCGAAACGGCAAACCAAATAAACGATATGGCCACCCTAATTGCAACAGCAACCGAACAACAAAGTAATGTAGTTGCCGATGTAGGACGTAATATTGAGCAAATAAGTGAAATAAGCGACCGTGCTATGAATGAGCAAATAAACACTGAGCAAGCTATTCGCGATTTAGCAAATAGCGCTCAAACACTTGATGCACTTGTGGCCACCTTTGAAAAACACCACTAAACACCTTTTGTAACACTTTAATAAACCACTCACGCATATTACATCTACACTTATAGATGTAGTATGCTGGAGGTGGTTTATGAACATATATTGGTTTAACGCATTATTACTTAGTAGTTGTTTATATTTAAGTGCATGTAGTACTTCAGTGCGCGAGCCACCCCCTCTTATGCTTGCTAATCATTCAACCTTTAACCGCATTATGGTTGAAACTCAGCAAGACATATTCAAACTTAATAAAAATATTACCACAGAACTTGATACCCATTTAACCAGCAAGCGAAACGCCCAGCATTTAGCAAACAGTATTTTAAGCTTTTTATTAAAAAACGGCGATAACTCGTTAACCTACCAAAGCGGTGCCACACTAAGCGCCTCACAAACCTACCAAAATTTAAATGCCAATTGTTTGTCGTTATCAATATTGGCATACAGCCTAGCTGATTATTTAGGTGTTAAGGCACGCTTTCAAAAGGTGCATATTCCAGAATATTGGGCGATGACTAAAGGCGTAAATTTACTAACAGGCCATATTAATTTATCCATCGAAAACACATCTATCCACAACCTTCCTGCGACAATGATTTATCAACGAGATAAACACTTAACGATAGATTTTGACCCAAATATAAGAAAACAACACTTTAAAACCAGCCCAATTAGCAAAGCGTTTGTTACGGCTATGTTTTATAACAACAAAGGGGCTTTGGCTTTAGTGAATAAAAACTATAATTTAGCATATAGCTACTTTAGCGCAGCGGTTGAAGCGGCACCGCTATACAGTGCTGGTTGGGGAAATTTAGGGATCGTATTTAGGCAGCTTAATTACTTAAAAGAGGCTGAGCAAGCTTATAACTATGCTCTGTTACTTGATAAAAATAATCATACAGCCATGGGTAACTTAGCCGTACTGTACACGCTAAGTAACCGTGCACAAAAAGGCCAGCGAATACTTAAGCAGCTTAATGAAAAACGCCAAGCGAATCCCTATTATCATATATCACTAGGTAACACCGAGCTGGCACTAAAAAATTACATGTTGGCACTTAAGCATTTTAAAACAGCTTACAAGCTGGATGCTCATTTACATGAAAGTTATTTTGGTTTAGCTCGAGCTTACTACTTAACCGGCAATATCACGCTTGCTAAAAAGTATATGCAACTAGCAGGTGTCAATGCTGAGTTTAACCACGATAAAACCCGTTATAAAAATAAACTCAACGTATTAAAAAATATCACCGCTTCTCTTAGTCGTGAGTAAAACACTTTACGTAGTCTTCCTTTTGAGGCCTCGTTAGTTTTTTAATTTGCCACTCAAGCTTACTGGCTTCGCTTTTCGTGCCTACCTGTTGTTGATGAATTAACACTAAGGGGCCTTTGCCTTTTAAATTTTTTGCGCCTTTACCTGTTTGATGCGTCACTAAGCGCTTTTCAACATTGGTTGTTATACCCGTATACCAGTGACCAAAACGAGTTTGTACTATATACAGATACCATATTGAAGGCTTTTTGGATGCTTTACTTATATTTATGCTTAAACTTTTTTGTGTGTTTGCGGTCAAAACTTTATCTCAACTCAGGTAACTAAAAACAATTTATAAAAGGGTTTTACCTTCAGTGACTAATCGGTATCATGCAGATTATAAAAAATAAGGATCACAACTAACAATGCAGTCGTTAAAAACTTTTTCTCTTTGGCTTATCGTTGCGCTGACATTCAGCTCTTTAGCAGGTTGCTCTAGCTGGGTATACAGAATTAACATTCCTCAGGGTAACTTTTTAGAGCAATCAGATGTAGATAAACTTCGTGTAAACATGACTCGTGAACAAGTTATTTATGTTTTAGGCCGACCTATTGCTGAAGATGCGTTTGATAATAGCACATGGCGTTATGTGTACAGTTTTAATAAAGGCCGCGATAATGAGCAGCATAAAGAATTAATTATCAAATTTGAAAACGAGAAGCTTGTCGCTGTTTCTGGTGATTACGAGCAACCAGAAAACTTTGATACTCCACTAGAGCAATAAACACTTTAGCTAAAAAAAGGTGAGCACTGCTCACCTTTTTTATTAGCCAAACAAAGCACGTTTACAATGGACGCCCACCAGTAATTTTATTAGCTCGCCCTTCCTCTTTTGCTTTTTCTGCACGCTTTCTTCGCGCGTCTTTAGGGTCTGCAATAAGCGGGCGATAAATTTCTATTCTATCACCGTCTTTTAATTCGTAATGTGCTTTTACTGTTCTGTTCCACACACCTAAAGTAAGCGCAGTGGGGTCTATTTCAGGACACTTTTCAATGATCCCTGATTGAATAACTGCTTGCTCGGCTGTGGTTCCTTGTACAACATCAACAGTTAAAGTAGTTGCTTTAGTAGGAAGTGCAAACACTATTTCAACGCTAATCATTATCTTGCCCCATATACATCTTTTGCACGTTGTGTAAATGCACTCACCATATTTTTAGCTACATCGTTAAATATTTTACCAAACGCCAATTCGATAAGCTTACTAGAAAATTCAAACTCAAGCTTAAGTTCAACTTTACATGCTGTTTTATCTAACGCTTGAAAGTGCCAACGCCCCTGTAATGTTTTAAATGGGCCATCAACAAGCCTCAATTGCACGGTTTGCTCATCAATAAACGTATTTTCAGTAGTAAACCACTTTTTTATACCCGCCTTGGATATTTCTAAACTCGCGGTCATGTTATTATTGTCCTGCGAAACGATTTTAGAGTCTGAGCAATTAGGTAAAAACTGCGGGTAAGCTTCTACATCATTAACTAGGTCAAACATCTCTTTAGTGCTGTACATAACCAGCGCACTTTTTTCTATTTGTGGCATACTCACTCCCAACTGTGTGGGCGAATTTTAGCAAGCTTTACGCGTTTCCCCAAATTTTCATGGTCTTGCGTTTATTTGATTATTTTAAAGACGCATATAAATAAATCTATGTAAAACATCTCTTAATACGTATATTATAGGGCACTATGGCTAAGAACAAATCATCAAAATCAAACAGTAATACCATCGCGCTTAACAAAAAAGCACGTCATGAGTATTTTTTACACGACAAGTTTGAAGCAGGTGTTGAATTACAAGGCTGGGAAGTAAAAAGTATCCGAGCTGGTAAGGTAAACATCTCAGAAACTTACATTCACCTTAAAAATGGCGAAGCTTTTTTGCTAGGCAGTCAAATCCAGCCTTTAAATAGCGCCTCGACTCATGTTATTTGCGATCCAATGCGCTACCGTAAGCTTTTATTAAGCCGCAGAGAACTTGATAAATTAATAGGCGCGACCGAACGAGAAGGCTACTCACTTGTAGCAACAGCTATGTATTGGAAAAAGTGCTGGGTGAAGCTTGAGTTTCATTTAGCTAAAGGTAAGAAAATGCATGACAAACGCGAAGATGGCAAAAATAAAGATTGGTCGCGTGAAAAAGAGCGCCTCATGAAGCACAAAGTATAAACACAACGCCTAATTTATTTAGGCGTTTTTTTTAATTTTTCACTGGTCAAATTTAAAACAAGCTGATCAAATTAACCACAGCTTTATTTAACTCTCCCATGTGCATAATATAAATAAATTATTACACTTTATTTATTTTTTTAATTTCTTTAGATACCTGCCCATTTTAGTGCGCAAATTTTATGGTATAAAGCGAGTAATTTAGCCTTGTCTATCCCTTTTCGTTGTTTCTATTATTGAATATTATTCCCTCAACACTCTATAAAAACTCATACTAAAATCGCAAAGGGTGTAGATTGATAACACTTAAGTTACATGATATTAATGTCAGCGCTTGTTAAGCAACTAAATTTATAACATATCAACAAGGACTTAAGGATGAAGCAATCAATTGCATTTACACCTAGCATTATTGCAGGTGCTACAATCGCACTTTCAGCAGGTTTTACAACAACAGCATATGCTGCTGAAGAAGCAAAAAAAGTAGAACGCATTGAAGTAACAGGTTCGCGTATTAAACGCACAGATATCGAAGGGCCGTCGCCAGTACAATCTATTGGCAAAGCGGATATCGAAAACATGGGTTACGATAACCTTCAACAACTCCTCGAAAGAATGCCAGTGGCAGGTAGCGGTACTTTCTCAACACGTGGTAACAACCAGGATTCAACTGCAAATGGATCAGCTGCGGTCAGCTTACGTGGTTTAGGTGCAGATGCTACCTTGGTTCTAATTAATGGCCGCCGTGTGGCTATTAGTGCCTTTGCCGAAGGTATTACAAACTCATTTGTCGATATTAATAGTATTCCGGTATCGGCAATTGAACGCATTGATATTTTAAAAGATGGCGCATCAGCAATCTACGGCTCTGACGCGGTTGCGGGTGTGGTCAACGTTATTTTGAAAAAAGATATAGATGGCGTTGAACTAAACTTAGGCTACGGTGGTACTGATGGCCCTAACTACGAAGAAACAACAGCGAGTTTAGTTTGGGGCACAACGAGCGAAAAAAGTAGCGCCTCTATTATTATTGATTACTTTAAAAACACCTCTCTTTCATCAGATGAAATGGGCAGCTTAGGCACAGCCAATCAATCACCCTACGGCGGGGAAGATTTCCGCTCTTCTCGTGGTTTCCCTGGCTACTTTTATGTAGATGGTGTTAAGACAATTGACCCAGACTGTCCTGCAGAAAACGCAACCGCAAGCGGAAGCTGTTTATTTGATTACGGCCCATTTGGCTACATTGCCCCAGAGTCTGAGCGTGTAGGTGCTATTTCTCAATTTGAATATAATTTTGACAATGGTATTACTGGCTTTTTAGAGATGGCAGTTCAGCATAATACCTCTGTTGCCGCCGGTGCGCCTACTCCACTTGATGAAGATGCAGGCTTAACTGTACCAGGAAGCCATCCTAACAACCCATTTGGTCAAGACATTGATATTGGTCGTTACCGTACCGTTGATGCTGGCGCTCGCCAATGGGATATAGAATCAGACACACTTCGTTTTGTAGCCGGCTTAAGAGGCGAAATTAACGAATGGAGCTGGGAAGCTGCAGTTCAAAAAGGCCGTAGTAAGTCAATGCAAACAGGTGATAGAACACAAGGCTGGGTACGTACCGACTTCTTACAACAAGAAATTGATGCAGGCAATTACAATCCATTTGGTGGCACCTATAACAGCCCTGAAGTCATCGACAGAATTACCACAAGCTTAGTACGCCGTGGTGAGTCTCACATGACCTCGTTTGATGCTAACATCTCTGGTGAAGCATTTAGCTTTGGTGATGATGTGGTAATGATGGCCGCCGGTATTGAATACCGTGAAGAAGATGTAAGTGATACACCGGATGATCAATTTCAGCGCGGTCTAATTTTTGGTACTGAGTCTGTATCTGCTGCTGCAGAGCGTGATCAATACGCAGCTTACGTCGAATTCTCAATCCCTCTTGCAGAAAATCTAGAGCTACAACTCGCTGGCCGTTACGATGATTACAGTGATTTTGGTAACACAACAAACCCTAAAGTAGCTTTACGTTGGGCGCCAACTGATGAAATAACTATTCGTGGTTCGTGGGCGCAAGGTTTTAGAGCCCCATCGCTTGCACAAGTAGGTTTAGGTCCATCACAAGAAAGTCAGTTCTTTGTAGATACGTATCGTTGTGAAGCCACAGGTCTTGATTGTGATGCGCTTGATTACAATATTGAATTTGCCGGTAATCCTGACTTAGAAGCCGAAGAGTCAGAATCATGGAATGTTGGCTTTATTTGGGCCCCTTCTGCTGAGTTCGGCTTAAGCGTAGATGTATGGAGTATTACCCAAGATAATAAAATTGATGAGCAAGAATTTGGTCCAATTTACAACTCTGAGTGTAATAACCAAAATAGCACTGTATGTGTGCGCTTAGCACCTAGTGGTGGTAATAGCTTAGGGACTATTCAAAAAATATACAGCACTTTTGAGAATGTCTCTTCGCAAGAAGTATCGGGTATTGATTTATCAGCAAACTACAATCACTCTTTGGATGAGTTAGGTCTACTTAAATTTAACCTAGAGTGGGCTTATCAAGATAAGTTTGAAAAAGATGGCCGCGATTACACGGGAGAGTATTACTACCCAGAGCATCGCTGGATTTTCTCTACAAACTGGGAAATTGGCCAATTTAATACCAACGTAAATATTAGCTACGTAGGTGAGTTTGAAGATACGCCTGATATTGATTTTGATGGTAACTTAGACTTTGATAGCAATACATCACGCATGGTTGATTCGCAAGCCTTGGTAGATTTACAAACATCTTACCGTATCAGCGAGGCAGCAAAAGTGTCACTTGGTGTCAATAATGTGTTTGACGAAGAACCACCATTTGCCATTGGTGATGGCGATGCCGACCTTTACGGTTATGCATCGGGCGTACACAACCCACGTGGTCGTTACTTCTACACTAAAGTAACCTTCTCGTTTTAATTTAATATAGCCCATTTGCGAATGGGTTATATTAAAAACAAAAAAAACCGCCAGTTGGCGGTTTTTTTTATTAAAAAAGCAGGGCTAAATTATAGCTCACCTTCGTTTTCAGATAGGAATTTAGCAACACCTTCAGGGCTTGCGTCCATACCTTTTTTACCTTCTTCCCAACCAGCAGGACAAACTTCACCGTTTTCGCTGTGAAATGCTAGTGCATCAACCATACGGATCATTTCGTCGATGTTACGACCAAGTGGTAAATCGTTCACTACTTGGTGACGTACATTACCTTCTTCATCAATTAGGAAAGAGCCACGAAATGCAACGCCCGCTTCTGGGTGTTCAACGTCGTATGCTTTACAAATTTCGTGCTTAACGTCTGCAACTAATGCGTATTTAACTTTACCAATACCGCCGTCTGCTACAGCAGTGTTACGCCATGCGTTGTGTGAGAATTGAGAATCGATAGAAACACCAATTACTTCTACGCCACGCTTTTGAAATTCTTCGTAACGCTTATCAAACGCGATTAGCTCTGAAGGACATACAAATGTGAAATCTAGTGGGTAAAAGAAGATTACTGCTTTTTTACCTTTAATTGTTTCATGAAGGTTATAGCTATCTACAATTTCACCATTACCTAGTACAGCTGCAGCGGTAAAGTCTGGTGCCTGGCGGCCTACTAATACACCCATTTTATTCTCCAAATATTTTGAGTTTGTTGTCGATTGCTAACGCAATACTGATACTTATATGGGCGCTAAACATTAAAAAACAATAGCGCCAACACATAATTACGTAACATTTTAAATTTAATAAATAAAAAAGAACAATCGTATTTAGCGATGTGTACAATCGAAAATACCGAATAGATATTAAAAGTTAATTACACTTATAAAAAAACCTGCAGTTGCAGGTTTTAATACGTATTTAATCCATTATATCGGAAGGCATATCGCCTTTAATATTTTGCCAAATTTCACCCGTTTGATGGCCAAATTTACGCATCATCGAAATAGCCCCGTCGTGCTCGCGATTTTCAGCCAATACTGTTAAGTCTTTATAAAATTGACGTGCCAACTGGCGAGTACCTGCATCGGAAAAATAATGACACCCAATTTTAAAATAAAAGCCTCTAAAACCGTTAAGTATAAGTACGTAAATACGGTTATTACCGGCTACAGCTAGTTCATGGTGAACTTTGTAATCGTAGTCTGCAAACGCTTGTGCGGTGTCTTCAACTTCGTCACTTTGTGCTAATATCTCAATAACACGCTCAGGGTTATATTTAATAGCAGCACGTGTATAAATAGCGCTAATGTTTGTACGTGCCGATAAAAGTTGATCGGTCAGCTCTGGCATTTTATCTTCGTCTAAACGCGCCAGAGTCTCAAGGATATTTAAACCCGATGTTTCCCAAAAGTTATTTACTCGTGTTGGCTTGCCATGCTGAATCGTAAGCCAACCATCACGTGCTAAACGTTGCAGTACTTCACGTAAGGTTGTTCTAGTTACACCAATTAACTCTGAAAGCTCACGCTCTGCAGGAAGGATTGAACCTGGAGGGAAATCGCCGTTCCAGATAGATTCAACTATATACTCTTCAGCAAATCCTGCTGGGCTTTTAGCTTTAAAAATTCTCATTCAATTCCCACTCGAATTAATCACAACTCATCGTTTTATACGGATAGCTAACAGATTGTACCAGATGAAATTTAACTAACAAGTAAACTCGTTGATATAAGTGTCTACTAATAGCGGAAAATTTTGCAATAATCACGAATATGTTTCAGCATATTTTTATTTTACTAATTTTGCCAAGATAACCTGCTTTGTTCATCGTACATACATATGTTTTACCGACCTTTTTACAAAGAATTATCTGGTATTATTAAATTATTAAGTAGCCTTAACCACAACAAAAATTAATGTTAGCGTGTATTTAGCTGTGAGTGTAGCTATACATATATTGGTACAATTCCAGCCGAGGCCTGCCTTATTCACTACTTGACTGCTGCGCTGTTAATTTTATATTTTATGTGAGTAAGAACTAACCTTACTTTATAGTATTGTTTTATATCGCTTCATCCTAAAAAAAGTGATGTCGGTAGCTTTTTTGCCCTTTTTGTTGCTCGTTACTTTATCCTAGTACATAATTCAGCGACTTATTTCAATGCGGATATTTTATGAACTGGCTAGCACACCTCCCTACTCAACGCGCTCCGTGGCTATTATTTACTGGCATTGTGTTTTTACTAGAAGTCACCGCACTATTTTTTCAATACCAAATGGGTCTTGCGCCCTGCATTATGTGTATTTATCAGCGCACTGCGGTACTAGGCTTACTAGGGGCTGGAATTATTGGCGCTACTAAACCGCAGAGTAAGTTAGTACGTATGATAGCTTATTTAACGTGGGGCATATCAAGTGTATGGGGATACTTTATTGCGCGTGAGCACATTGAAATGCAAACAACAACAGACCCGTTTGCGTTTAGCTGTGAGTTCGAGCCAAACTTCCCCGCATTTATGCCATTGCATGAATGGATCCCTAGCTTTTTTGAAGCTACAGGGGATTGCGGTAATATCGATTGGCAGTTTGCAGGATTAAGTATGCCCGCGTGGATGGAGATATTATTTGCACTATTTACTATTACACTGTTTGTAATTATTACTACTCGCTTTATAACTAAAAAGTCAATTTAATATGTTTACGTTTTTTACCAGTCAATTACCGGAGTTAAAGCACCTTAAGGTACGACAACGCCAAGCCGTAGTTGCTATTGCGCTTAGTATGTTACCAGCTACCGACAGAGTGTTATTAAGAATAGTAAAGCTGATATTGCTCAGTCCATTGTTTTTATTATTTACTGTTTTTAAGGGGTGGGAGCTCATTCCCTTTTTAATTTTAGGCGGCCTGTGTTACCCGCTTTTAACAACACCAGTTGAAATAAACTTTGCTAAAAAGTACTTAGTAAAAGCGCTAGAGCAATATTCACAGGGCGCATAGCGCCCTGCCTATTATAAAGACACTTTGCCTTCTAATTTTGCAACCAGTCTTTTCCCTATTCCCTTTACATTAGCCAAATCACTAATATCCTTAAATTTTCCATTTTCTACCCTGTAATCAACAATAGCTTGTGCTTTCTTTTTGCCAATTCCGGGTAACTTAGCAAGCATTTTTGAGTCCGCACTATTTATATTGATGACCGCCGGTTGCGACATTTCAACCTTGGGCTCTTCCATTGTTGGGTTAGCGTAGCTAAACGCACTAAAGGTTAGAAAGCTCATGATAAGTAGTGTTAGTAAGTGCTTCATTGTTATTCCTTATTTTTGTTTATCTCAAAGCGTTTTAATTAAAAGGCTTTAAGTAGGTGCTCAATTTTGTTTACGGAAATAAAACTCAATAAGGAACTGCTTACATCACTTATTTTATTTCCAGTGCATTATCACCTTAATCCGAAAACCTAAAATGCAGCTGGAACTCCAAAGTGATGCTTTAAATAAAGTAAAGCCGGCCTTTTTTGTCAAATTTATGACTAGCTAAAAGGTCGCGGAAACTTGCAATTTGTCACGCAAACATTTACTGTATAAAAAAACAGTGACCTACAGGTCAGTAACCACATTACCACACAATCAAGCAGGAGAGATCATGGCTGTTGTTGTTAAATATGTTGTAGAACGAAACGGAGTTGAGCGAATGACGTTTACTACTAAAAAAGAAGCGGATGCCTATGACAAAATGCTCGATATAGCAGAGTCGCTTGAAGTAATGCTGGAAAAAGTAGATGTACCTCTGAGTGAGCAACAAGTCGAGTCGCTCGCACTTGAAATCGCAAAGAGCAAAGATGACTTTATGGCGGTACTAAAAGGCGCGAAAGAGCCTACAACAAAAAGCACAGCTAAAGCTAAAAAAGCCGACAACGTAGCATCAATAAAAGAAAGCGACGAGCAACAAGCTAGCTAGTATCCAACTATTTTCAATAGAGGGCTGCTACTAATAGCAGCCCTTTTTTATTAATTTTTGAACAGTTACAAATTTTTTCTGGCTTTTTAAACTGAAATTGATACATTAATCCGGTTAATAGCGAGTGTTTGTGTGCCATGTCAGTATTTATTAAGTCTTTTTACCAAAAGTTTTTTCCTGCCCGCCAGCTACTTATCCGTCAAAACGGTGAAGTTAAGCATGTGATTTTGGCATCTTGGTTTCAGCTTTTTACAGTACTACTTGTTTTAACGACTATTGTTTGGGTCGCTATTTCTAGTTTTCGTGTTTATAGCCAAACAAACAAGATCACCAATATTGAACAAAGCCAAATCGACGAACAACAAGCTTGGCAAAAACAGGTCAATGAACAAAAAGCATTACACGCTAAGCAATTAGAACAGCTTGCGGTTTTAGAACAAAAACAAGCGCTTTTACAGGGCATGATTGAATCTCTCCCAACGTCTATTAGTAAAGAGACAATTAAACTAGAAGAACAACTTGAATCCCCTGTTAATGAAGACAAAGGTGAGTTTCATGAACCACTTGTCGATGAAGAACAAAGAAATAAACACGCAAACCTCTTAACGCCGGTGACCTTTGCTGCACGATATGAGCGCTTAAATAAGTACTACGAACATAATTTTTCGCTCATCGATGCACAAATTAATCAACGCCATGATGCTATTTTAGCAATGCTAAAAGGAGCAGGGCTAGAGTCTGCTCTTGAACAACATTTAGCAAAAGGCATGCAAACTAATGCGCAAGGTGGTCCTTTAGATTTATTCGATGAATCAAAAATACCACAGCAATTTTTAGCTATTGCCGACAAGTTGTTATTACTTAACACACTTGAGAACTTTTTAACTGAGCTACCTAAAACACTCCCGTTACCAGCCGCAAAATACTATATTTCAAGCAACTTCGGTCTTCGTAAAGACCCTATAAATAATCGCCGAGCTTTTCATAAAGGCGTTGATTTAGCAGGCTGGCACAAAACTGAAATTTTTTCTCCAGCCGATGCAACGGTTCTTCGTGCAGGTAAAAATGGTGGCTATGGTAACTTTATAGAGCTTGAGCACAAAAATGGTTTAGTCACCCGTTTTGGCCACTTAAATAAAATTAAAGTTAAAAAAGGCCAAGCAATCGCTAAAAATGAGGTGATTGGTTTGATGGGCAGCACCGGTAGAAGTACCAGTACCCACTTACACTATGAAGTGTTACTTAATGGCAAACATGTCAATCCTCTAAAAATAACAAAGGCGCTTTCTCGTGTTCAGTAAAAAAAAGCAATCAAGTAGCCAAGCTACGTTAAAAAGAGTAAACCATACCCCTTCTATTATTTCTGAAGATGTGCGCTTAACTGGCACACTCACTAGCCAAGGCGAAGTGCAGCTTGATGGACGTATTGATGGTGACATAAAAGCAGAGCACCTAGTAATTGGCTCTAGCGGCATTGTTGAAGGTGTAGTTGAAGCTAAAAACGTAGTAGTAAAAGGTAAGATTATTGGCTCGCTTAACGCCAGTGAAGTGAATATCCAAAGCAGTGCTCACGTACACGGCGATGTTTTTCACGATACACTAAGTATTGAGGCAGGAGCCATTATTGAAGGCAGTTTAAAACAACGCTTTGAAAAAGAAGAACCAGAACTTATTAGCGAAGATTTAAAGCCGGCTAAAGAAGTAAAAACCTTACTGGATGACGCTGACAGCGACTTGTCATTTGTTAATAAGCAAGCCGCAGATAAAGCCAAATCTAAATAAGCGTTAATTATTTTTTCTCGGTTATGTACATTGTAATATCTGCAGTGAACACCAGTTCATTGCGGGTATTATAAAGCTTAACTGGTACCACTAAATCCTCTTTATCTTGCCATTGGCGAGGCAAGTCGATTTCTGCAATAGCAGTTACATCGGTATCAACTTTTGCTAAATAACTTACCGTCATTCCTTTAGGGATCCAGCGATGCGTTTTATAAGGCACGGTGGCATCAACCATTACACCCGCACATAATTCCGCTAAATTACATTGTGCAATAGCATGAATAGTGCCTATATGGTTGTGTACACTTCGACGATTTTTTACCACAGCACTACAGTGCCCTTCTTTTAAATCGAGGACATAAGGTTTCATTGAGCCAAAATAAGGGGCTTTCATGCACACTGCTTTGCTAAACAGCCAGTTACCAAAAGGTAAGCGTTTAAATTTAAGCCAGGTTTTCAAAAGGGCTGATTTATTACTCATTGTTCTTTCCCATTTTTTGTTTATAAATCCAAACTAACACATCAGACCAGTTAAAAAAAGTGCAATTCTCTGTGCTGTTAATCCTCATGTCATAAAATATTTATCACAATGGTGCGCGGCTCAACCATAAGTCCTTTCTTTTTTATAAGCGGACACCTAAAATAGCCAGCAAAAGGAGACCTAATGCAAACACAGCCCGCTAAACCTAACTTGATTTTATTACTTATCTTAGCGTTACTCGTAATATTTTGCCCTATGGCAATTGATATTTATCTTCCCGCTTTTCCAACTATTGCTGCGCAATTTAATGTAACCGAACAACAAGTTCAGCAAACAGTGGCTATTTTTATGCTTACCGTAGGTTTAGGGCAGTTAATTGCTGGGCCACTTGCAGATAAGTTTGGCCGAAAGCCAATAGCTGTTGTTGGTGTTAGCTTATATGCAGGCTCAGCTCTGCTTGCTTATATAGCCCCCTCTTTTGCTGTATTAATGTTTGCGCGGGCTCTGCAAGGCCTAGGGGCATGTGCGACCTTTGTAGTCGCATTTGCGATTGTGCGTGACAAATATGGCAGCGAGCGAAGTGGGCAAATGATCACTTATCTAAATGGTATTGTGTGTTTTATTCCTGCGCTTGCACCTATTTTAGGTGCTTGGCTTACCGTGCAATTTGGCTGGCGCATGAACTTTATGTTTTTAACCTTATTTGCCTTAACGGGGTTGGTTATTACGCTCACTCTATTTCGAGAAACTCGCCCTGCAGATAGTCACTATCAAGGGCACATTTTAGACCTACGTCGCTTTGTGCCAATAATAAAAACTCCGATATTTTTATTTAATAGTTTACTGTGCATGGTTGCCATGTCGGCAATACTTGTGTTTGTTACCTTAGCACCAGGGTGGATAATTACGCACTTAGGTGGCACCGTTGCCGACTTTACTTTTTGGTTTACACTCAATGCTGTATTAAGCATTATCGCAAGCTTTATTACCCCCATTTATATTAAACGTAATAGCCAAAAAGCACTGCGGGTTGGAGTAAGTATATTGGTGGCTTCTAGCATATTAATGATTGCACTTAGCCGCATCGAATCGGCTATTGCGCTTATGATCCCGATTTTGATTGCAGCACTTGGCTTTGCTTTGAGCTTGGGATCTGCAGCAGGCATGGCATTATCACGTTTTCCAAAACAAGCAGGCACAGCCTCTGCTCTAATTGGTGCTATGCAAATGAGTGGTGCCAGTGTGCTTGTGTTTTTAACACAATATTTAGGCCTTAGCACGCCATGGTTAATTGCTTTTCATTTATTATTACTTACCCCACTTTGGCTTATTTTAATGAGTAAAAAAGCCCATACATTGCACCCGGTTAATACATGATCAACCCTGATTTCTTAGCTTCGTTTTTACTGGCTAGCTTTTTAATTGCAGTGGCCCCTGGGCCATCAAATGCCTTTTTAATGGCGCAAACATTTGCCAATGGCAGAGCAGCAGGCATGCAAAGCGCATTTGGTTTTGCTTTAGGTGGGGTTATACATACCTTTTTTGCTGTAATTGGCCTAAGCGCAGTGTTAAAAGCGTCACCTATAGCATACAGCGCAGTGCAATACCTTGGCGCTGCTTATTTGTGCTACCTAGGTATAGTAATGATCAAAAGCACTTTATCGACATCAAACTTAGTTGAATTTGATAGTGATGACAAACCCCATGTGAGCACCAGCAAAAAGTCTAATGTGATGTTCCAAGCTATGATGACCGAGGTATTAAACCCTAAAGTAGCCCTATTTTTTATAGCATTTATACCGCAATTTGTAGATCCTAGCTTATCGTCGGCAACGTTTCAGTTAGCATTTTTTGGCCTGCTTTACCCTATTTTTGCATTCCCAATTGACTGCACGTATATTTATTTTGGCGATAAAATAGCGCAGTTTTTCAAAAAACATCAGCACAGCCAACTTTGGATTGATAGAGTGACAGGTATGGTATTTATTGCACTGGCTATAAATTTATTATACTAATTACCCTAAGCCTTGGTTATTAAAAATAAGATGCAGCATGGAACAAAAAAAACAATCGCTACCCGCTAATAAAAATATTGCCCTAGTCGCGCATGATGGTAAAAAAGCCGCGTTAAAACTTTGGTGCGAAAAACACAAAGACACTCTAAGTAAGCACACCCTTTATGGGACAGGTACTACTGGCCATTTAATCGAAAAAGCCACGGGGCTCGAGGTTATTCAGCTATTGAGTGGTCCAATGGGGGGCGATCAACAGCTAGGATCTAAAATTGCAGAGCACGAAATTCATGTATTGGTGTTTTTTTGGGATCCGCTGGCATCGCAGCCACACGACCCGGATGTTAAAGCATTACTGCGTTTAGCTGCTGTTTGGAATATTCCTGTAGCCTGTAATGAAGTCAGCGCAGATATGCTATTAAGCTCGCCCTTGATGGACACTGAGCTTGATCGTACTTTGCCAGATTACGAAAAGTACCTCGCAACCCGACAAATCAGTCTTTAAAGCCTTTTAAGCTACTTATAAAGCATACTGGCCCATTTTGTTAGGCCAGCCGTTACACTGCCAAAGTGATCGCCGTTGAGCATTTTTATATCACCTAAATGCTCACTTAACGCGGCTTTAATAAGCGGTGATTGCGCACTCCCCCCCGTTAAATAAATAACGTCTGGGGTGGTACCTGCATCAGTAATGGCTTGTTTAGCTAACGTTACTATTTGGCTGATACTGCTTTCTACTGCCACTGCTAAATCGCTAACCGATAGGTTTTTATAAAGATCACTATCTAAAAAGCGTAGGTCGCAATCAAAAGCATCTGCCGATGACAATGCTATTTTAGCCGCCTCGCCTTGCTGCACTAACTGATGGCCCTGTTTATTTTGCTGTAAATTAATTAAGCGTTTGAACAACTCAGGTGCACTTACATCACGTAATTGTGTGCTAAGTTCTCGGTAATGGCTTTCGCTATAAAACTGACTTTGTAAATTTACATCATTAATTTTACAGGCTTGCCAAAAAGGTTGGTTTGGTAAAGGTAGGCCCGATTTCAAGGTACTGCCTAAACCAAGCAATGGCATTAAGCCATGAAAACTAAGCGCTATATCTAAGTCATTCCCACCAATACGCTTACCACTGTGGGCTAAAAAGTCATTATCGCGTTCACTATTGCCTCTAAAGCTTGGCCCCATTTGCACAAATGAGCAATCGCTGGTACCACCGCCAATATCTATAACCAATACTTTTTGATCTTCCATCAAGCTACTTTCATAATCAATACCGGCAGCAAGTGGCTCATATAAAAACTCCACATTTTTAAAGCCCGCCCGCTTAGCTGCGCGCTCTAAAATACCTACGGCTTGCTGGTTCGATTGCTCACCGCCAACGGCCTGAAAGTTAACTGGACGACCAATAACCGTTTGCGTAAGTGGGGTCTTAAGTGAAAGCTCTGCGCGTTGCTTTATTTTTAAAATCATTGCCGTAGCAATGTCTTCAAAAAAATTAATTTGCCCTTGCTTTAAGCCTGTGGCACCAAAAAACGATTTAGGTGATTTTACAAAGTAGCCCTCTTCAGGAAACTGTACATATTCGCTAATAGCTTCACGGCCAATAAAAAGTGTTTCGTCACCTGGCTGTATATCTAAGTCTGATTTAATACGTGGGAGTATATTTAATAAAGCTTGGCGCTGCGTTAAAAAGTCATGCTCGTGTGTTGAGCCTTTTACATGCTTTGCCACAAAGTCGACAACTAATGCGCTATGGTGTGTATAAAGAGTAGAAGGTAAATAATGCTTTCCTTGCTCTAGTGGCACTAACTGCACTTCCTCTTGCTCCATAACCCCCATGGCACAATTAGAACTACCGTAATCAAAACCTACAAACATACTTCACCATACATTAGAAAAAGGCCGCGCAATTTAGCATACTTTGCCAAAGTTATAAACGCTAATGACCCTCCCTCACCCTTAAAAAGCTAGCAAAACGTGGTAAGCCATGTTTTGTTAACCCATGGTAGCGATACGTTACCGTGCTACCTATAACTGGAGGTGTTTGTCGCTGTTTGTTACTAAAACCTGTGCCTATTTTAAATATTTTCCCACTAGGTGTTTGTACTTTTAATGCACCTAGCATACCGGTGTATTTTCCTTTACCCGGTAAATGTGCAATCACAACCGCTTCTGCATCAAGATAGGGCTTTAACTTTAATAGTGTATTGCTGCGCCCGCTTTTATATTTAGCATTGGCTAAATGCAGCATCACCCCCTCAGCCCCTTGCCTAGTTAAATCTTCAACGTATTTTGTTAATTGGGCTGTGCTAGTAAAGCGATGTTGCTTAACTGCAGTTATATGCGGTTTGTTGATTTGTTTTACTAAAGCTTGGTAGTTTTTATAACGCGCACTAAAAGGAAGGGTTGAGTCTGGCATATCAAATATTTGATAGCGTATCGCGTGCCAATCTGAATTGCTGGGGCGTTTAGTTCTTACAATCCCGCTGACCAAAGAAAATTGACTGCGTGCTATCCACAACTCCCCATCTAACCAAACATTGGGTAATGGCGCCGTAAACCAACTGGGAGCGTTAATCGCATTGCCTTTACGGGTAATAAATTTATCGCCCGTCCATATTGCTCTCACGCCATCAAATTTTTCACTAACGAGGTATTCACTAATATTGCCATGCTTAGATTCATCATATACTTTTGCCAATAACACCTGAGGCTGCGCCGCAAAAGCAATCTGTGAAACAATTAAACCGACAGTTAATAGTAAGTATTTTAGCCAAGCCATTACTGCATCCCTGCAAATAAAATAAGGCTTTAACTATAGTTGAGATTCTACCCACTGCCAAAACTCACCTAAGTTAGCCATTTTGTAGGTCGCCTTACTAAAATCATGATCAACCGTGTGATGATTTGCAATCGCAACAACGCTAACCTGTGCATTAGTTGCAGCGCATACACCGGTAAAGGTGTCTTCTACAGCAATGGCCTGCTCTGGCGCTATATTTATGTGCTTAAGCGCTAAAAGGTAAGGGTCCCCTGCTGGCTTTGGATTTGTTACATCGTCTTTTGTCACTACAGTATCAAATAACTCATAAAAACCGAGCCCTTTTAAAATAGGCATGGCTTCGCTGCGAGCACTGCCGGTAACTAACGCCATTTTTAGACCACTTTTTTAACAGCGTGTAAGGTTTGCTCAGTAAAAGGCATAACAGGTGGTAAATTAGTTTTCACGTATTCACCAAATAATCGATATTTTTCATCTGCTAAAAATTGTGCACTGACGGCTAAATTATGCTCATTTTTAATATCAATTGCTGCTTCTAACGTTGGGCGCCCTGAAAAGCGCTGACAAAACTCCACTTCGTTATAACTTACATTGTAGGGTGCAAGCAGCTGGCTCCAACACTCAAAGTGCATGCTTTCAGAGTCAACTAGCGTGCCATCCATATCAAACAATACTGCGTTCAAGCTCATCCTCATTCCTTAAATTTTAACGTTAAAAAAAGGCGCCTAGGCGCCTTTATAATATTATGCCGTTAAGCCAGCTGGTGGCTCAGCAAATGCTTCTTCACCGGTTTCAACATCAACCAATTCATAACCTCGGGCTTTGCGCACAACCTTAAGTACCGGTTTTTCTAGCGCCGTTTTTAAACGTTCGGCATCAGCTGCTAGCTCATCCAATGTTGTACCAAACGGAGCTGCGCCTGTTTCTGACCAATTAGTTACTTTGCCATTTAAGTTATATTCTACTTCGTGTATTTGGTATTGCGCAGCTTCGTCTTTCGTTGCTTCACAAAAAATTACACGGTAGTTCCAAAATCCAGCCATTTGTTTATCTCACTTAATTTAATTAACGCTACTTTACCAGCTTTATAAAAACATAAAAGCCTGCACAAGGCAGGCTTTTAAAAATTAATAAAATTTAAAGTTATCTTTAGAAGAAGTTAACTTTAAATTCTGCACCAATGTAGCGCTCTTCATTAACAATACCTGTATTGTTATTGAAGTCTACCGCACCAATTGCTTGTTGCTCATCAAATAAGTTACGAACAAATGCCGATACTTGGTACTCGTAGTCACCTTCAGCCCACTCGTAACCTGCACGTAAACCTACTTCTGTTAATGCTTTACCTTCAAATTCTACTGAATCGTATAAGAACATGTTAATTTCGCTACGGTAAGAAATATCACCTAGTGCGAAGAAGTTACCATCTTCAAGCTCTTTGTTGTAACGAAGGGTAAAGTTAGAGATCCACTCTGGCGCATGCGGTAAGCTATTACCATCAAGAACTGCTAAACCTGCGCTATTAATAGGGTCATTTACAGTACATTGTGCACATACAGCTACAGCTAACTCATCATCTTTAATTTCAGTTTTATTGTAGCTTAAGTTAAATGTTGCATTAAACTCATCGCTTAATACCCACTCTGTATCTAGCTCAAAACCGTAGCCTGTTGTTTTATCAGCGTTAACTAGGCGGTTAAAGTTAGCCCCCCCCCCTACAGCAGTAAGCTGTTGGTCGTCCATTGTGTAATAAAATACCGTTGCATTTACACGGCCTTGGCCATCAAGAACGTCTGACTTAATACCGGTTTCGAATGAAGTCACGGTTTCTGATTCAGCTGTTGTTACCTCATCACCAAACAAAATACGACCTTGTAAGCTAGGTGCACGGAAGGTGTTTGCTACACGGCTGTACCAGTTTACATCGTCATTAACTTTGTAGTTTGCAGATAAGTCCCAGCTTACGTGGCTGTCGCTTACGCTGCGCTCTACATATAAAGCACCACCGCCGATCGGGCTAATAGTACGATCTGCAACAAAGTCTTTTTCATCATCAGAGTAACGAAGGCCCGCAGTAACTTTTAACTTATCTGAGAAGATGTAATCTGCTGAGCCGAAAATAGCCCATGCGGTTGTATCTTGCTGCTGCTGAACATAACCGTTTAAAGCGCCAGCAGGTGAAGAGAATGTATCGTAACTAAAGTTTTCGATTGTAAGCTCTTCATCAAAGTAAAAAAGACCAACTTGGTAGTTAAAGTCGCCGCTAAAGTTACTCGCAAGGCGAAGTTCTTGCGTTAACTGATCTTGTTCAGGAATGCCATCGGCACTTTCTGAAGAAAACGGAATAAAACCTGGTCCCATGTAATCAGGGATGTAAGAAGCGCCGTAACCGCCGTCAATGTCAGCACGTGAGTAAATTTCTGCACTTTCCCAACCTGAAATAGAGGTTAGGGTGTACTCATCGCTAATATCCCACTCAAGCTTTAAGCTTGCGCCTTCAGATTCAACTTGCTGGGTATTGCGTTCAGCCGCATCTTGATAAACCACATCATGCTCGTAGTTGTCTACTAAATCGTTTGAGCCGGCTTCAATAACGTTTGCACGAAACGCGATAGGCGAGCCGTCTAAGTCACGTGTGTGGTAGTTAAGTAGTGCGGTAAAGTCATCGCCTTCGTATAAAAACTGGATACGTGCTGCTTTTTCTGTGTAGCCGCCTTGCTCGTCTTTTGCTTCAAAGCCAGGCGCTTGGTTGTCAATGTAATCATCTTTATCTTGCCATAGCAAAGAAACACGTGCAGATAAACGGTCAGTTAAAGCACCACCTACCGCGCCCTCAGTATCTACAGCGCCACGGCTACCGTAAGAAACAGCACCGTAACCTTCAAATTCTTGACTTGGTTTAGCAGTATCAAATTTAACTAGGCCAGCCGGCGTGTTACGGCCAAACAATGTACCTTGAGGGCCACGTAGCACTTCTACGCGCTCAACATCAAATACTGGGAAACCTTTTAAAATAGCGTTTTCTTGAACAACTTCATCAACAACTAATGATACAGGCTGTGAAGCATTAAGATCGAAATCGGTATTACCCAGACCACGAACATAAAAACGAGGGAAAGAACGTCCAAACGAAGATTCGATTGACAAACTTGGGATTTTCGCACTCATAAAGCGAATATCCATACCAGCAGAGCTATACGCATCAAGGTTATCACCTTGTAATGCAGATACAGCAACAGGTACTTCTTGGGCATTTTCTACACGTTTACGAGCAGTAACTTGAATAACTTCTAATTGGTTATTTTTTTTTGCAGTTTCTTCTTCAGCAGCAAGAGTAGAAACAGAGGTACCAGCTGCGGATAGTAGAGCAGCATTGATGATGGTCGCTATTGCAGTTTTTTTGATTGCTTTCATGTCGGGTATTAACCTTTTGTATGCACTCTTGTTCAACGGTTTTTGTGTTGCGCAATGTATTCATTGCGGGCTCGGCCAATTTTTCGCGACTAAGAAGTTGCGCGGACCTCATTACCGAGAGTACAAAAACGGAGTAATGAGGCTGAACGAACGGTGAAGATTATACCATCGTATTACAAATTTACTGCATAAATATGTACAAAAAAAGAAACTTTTTTGCAACATTTAACCTCTTTTTTAAGCATTTTCACCCAATTTTAGATGCAAAACACCAACAATGCGGACATATGTCCTTTTATTTTAATGCTATTTTAAAGTAGCAAATTGTATGTTTTTACAAATAAACCCAAACTAGAGACACGTAGTTAAAACCCATTAATACTTGCTAAATGTTAAAGGCTAGATTTATTAAGTGCGCTTTAGCGCGATTTCTCCATCAATGTGAATATCACGCTGTGGGAATGCAATTACTACATCGTGTTTTTCAAAAACGGCATAAATACTAAAGCGGATATCGCTACGTACTTTTCTGAGCATGGTTTCTGACTCTGCACAAACCCAAAAAATCGCATTAAACACCAGTGAGCTATCAGCAAAGTCGTCAAATAAAACAGAGGCTTTTGGATTTGCTAATATTGCGTCATGCTCATCAAGCACTTGCTGAATGAGTTTTTTAACTAATAATACATCGCTACCATAAGCAACGCCTACGCTAACCGAAGAGCGTGCATTACCATCTATTAGCGTCCAGTTGGTCACTGTGTTTTCGAGCAATTGCGAGTTAGGTATAAGCATATGCACACCATCGTTTCTACGAATGCGGGTAGAGCGTGTATTAATTGTTTCTACCACCCCTTTTGCATTCCCCACTTCTAAAAAGTCACCAATACGAATGGGGCGCTCCCACATCAAAATCCAGCCACTGATGAAATTATTAATAATATTTTGTGCGCCAAAACCGACCCCTATAGCTATTGCTCCAGACACAAAAGCAAATGCAGTAAGTGGAATACTCAATACTTCAAGGCAGGTAAAGATTAATATCGCGATACTCAAAATAAAGTAAATGCGCGTAAATAAATGAACCGCATCTTGACTTATTTTTTTAGCGAGCAAAGTTTTTTTAATTAATTTGCCAACACGAGTCACAACAAACCACATAATAAATAAAATTAACGGTACTTGTATTACCTTAGCTACAGTGATGTTGACATCGTCGTAGGTAAAAATAACAACATTCAAATAGTGTTGGATATGTTCAAGCGTCATGTGCTCTCCTAAACGATTCTTTTTATAAAAAAACGGTGGGATTCAGTATTCGCTAAGCTTAGCACGGCATAATAGGGTTAGAACGCTAAGTTAATAGATTAAAACACCAATTTATTAACTATTTATCGCACTGGGTGCTATATAAATAGTGTAGACGCACTGGAGAACGCTTATGTCACAAGTTACACTCAATCAAAGACTCGCTACCTTGCAGCCGCAGGTAGATTTAAACTTGTTCGAAACCAGCCTAGATTACCGCAATAAAATTTTGTGCCTTCTTGCTGAGCAAGAGCAAACGCTTTCGAGTATTAACAAAGAATTCGGTCAACAATCAAGTAGCTTTGGCTCTGAAAAACGCTATGTGCTTGGCTATAACTAAGCAAGTTTACGCACACGCAACCTAAAATTTAAGTAGCCTTACGTTTATTTTTAAGGCTACTTTTACCCCAAAATCGCATCTTCAGTAGTTAATTTGCGTTTAAATCCCGCTTAACACCGATAAACTTTATTGTATAAACGCCAAAATTTGATAAGTTAACTAGGTTTTCGACTCGAAAAGCCTATTTCGGCTCATCTTTTTATGGAGTTATTATGCGTAAAACACTGATCGCCACTACGATTGCTAGTGCCCTTATCCTAACAGCTTGCTCATCTAATGAGACACAGAGCACAGCCAAAGAGAGCGCAGCACAAGTGCAAAATATGAACGCAAACAATGTATTATTCAAACCAAGCCCACTACAATACATGGCACCAGAGTTTGATAAGTTTGGTACAAAAGACTACGAAGCAGGTTTTGATGCTGGCATTGCCGAGCACACTGCGCAAATTAAAGCGATTGCTAACAATCCTGAACCAGCAACATTCGAAAATACCCTGGTTGAAATGGAAAAGTCAGGTGAGTTATTAAACCGCGTATCGGCTGCTTTTTATAACCTATCGGGTTTAATCTCAGATGACGAATACCAACGTATAAGCAAAAAAATGGCGCCGGTATTATCTGCTCACTCTGATGACATTTACCTAAATGGCGCGCTATTTAAGCGTGTACAAACTATTTACGACAATAAAGATGCGCTTAACGCTGAAGATCAACGCTTAGTTGATTTCTACTACAAGCAATTTGTAAAAGCCGGTGCTAAGTTAAGCGATGCTGAAAAAGCAAAAATGCGCGGAATAAACGCACAACTTGCAGAGTTATCTACCGCGTTTTCTCAAAACATTTTAAAATCGTTTAAAGAAGACGTTATTGTTGTTACAGACAAGTCTAAACTTGCTGGCCTTTCTGAGGGTGAAATTGCAGGCCTTGCGGCGGCAGCTAAAAAAGCAGGCAAAGAAGGCTACATGATAACCTTGGTTAACACGACACAACAGCCAATTTTATCAAGCCTTGAAAACCGTGAGCTTCGCGAGCAAATTTTTAAAGCCTCTACAAACCGTGCCGCTAAAACTAACGGCCCTATCATTATTGAAGAAACTAATCTTCGTGCGCAAAAAGCAGAGCTATTAGGCTTTAAAGATTGGGCATCGTATGTAATGACATCACGTATGGCACAAACAACCGATAACGTGTACGGCATTTTAGATGACCTGGCGCCAAAAGCAGTTGAAAAAGCAAAAGCAGAAGCGGCCGCTATCCAAAAAGTTATTAACGATTCTGGCGAAAGCTTTGAGCTTAAGCCATGGGACTGGGCGTTTTACGCAGAAAAAGTACGTGCTGAAAAGTATGACCTAGACCCTGCGCTAGTTAAACCATACTTTGAAATGAACTCTGTGATCCATGATGGTTTATTCTTCGCAATGAACAAACTTTACGGTATCACCTTTAAAGAGCGCCAAGACTTACCTGTTTACCACGAAGATGTAACAGTGTACGAAGTATTTAACGCTGATGGCAGCGCTATCGGTCTATTTTACATGGACCCATACGCACGTGAAGGTAAGCGTGGCGGTGCATGGATGAGTGCATACGTAAGCCAAAGCGGCTTAAAAGGCACTAAACCAGTTATTTACAACGCACAAAACATTCCAAAACCAGCTGAAGGTGAGCCAACGCTAATGACCTTCGACGAAGTATCGACTATGTTCCATGAATTTGGTCATGCTGCGCACGGTTTATTCTCAAATGTTAAATACCCAAGCCTAGCGGGTACTGCTACAGCACGTGACTTTGTTGAATTTCCTTCACAAGCACACGAAGATTGGATGATTGAACCGTCGGTACTTGCTAACTACGCTAAGCACTACAAAACAGGTGAGCCAATTCCTCAAGCATTACTGGATAAAGTATTAGCATCGCAAAAATTCAACCAAGGCTTTGGTACTACTGAATACTTAGCAGCTGCTTTACTTGATATGGAATGGCACTCATTTGGTTCTGATAAAAAAATCAGTGATGTTCAAAAGTTTGAAAGCGATGCGCTAAAAGCACACGGTATTGATTACTACCCAGTGCCACCGCGTTATAAATCAAACTACTTTAGCCATACGTTTGCCGGTGGTTACTCAGCAGGTTACTACGCCTACTTATGGACTGAAGTATTTGCTGCAGATGCCTTTGCACATATGGAAAATAACGGTGGCCTTACCCGTGAAAACGGTGACAAGTTCCGTGAAGAAATCCTATCAAAAGGTAACAGCCGCGACTTAATGCAAAGCTACATTGAGTTTAGAGGCCAAAAACCAACAACAGACGCACTGCTTAAGCGCCGTGGTTTAGTTGATTAATAACTTAGTTTATTAATTTTTGCCTTATAAAAGCCCGCTTGCGGGCTTTTATTGTTTATAACAGATAAACTAGCCACACTATAAATTATAAAAAACGACAATTATGGGCTATTTATTTGCAGTTACCCTACTTTGGGCTTTTTCATTTAGTTTAATTGGTGTGTACCTAGCAGGTCAGGTGGATGCGTGGTTTAGCGTATTAATGCGAGTTGCATTAGCCACATTGGTTTTTTTACCCTTTTTAAAACCTAAACTCACCTCAAAACCTCTCGCAGTTAAACTCATGCTGATAGGCGCTGTGCAGCTGGGTGTAATGTACAGTTTTTACTATCACTCCTTTTTATTTTTAAGCGTACCCGAAGTGCTGCTTTTTACCGTTATGACGCCGCTATATATAACGCTTTTAAACGATGCACTTAATAAGCATTTTAACCCGCGCTTTTTTGCGGTTGCACTAATTGCCGTGCTGGGTGCTGTGGCTATTCGCTGGGAAAACCTGAATAGTCACTTTATTATTGGTTTATTACTGGTTCAAGGTGCCAATATAAGTTTTGCTACCGGCCAAGTAACTTATAAACGTTTAATGGCCACTAATCAGCTCGATGATAAAACCGTTTTTGGTTGGTTTTTTATTGGCGCCTTAGTGGTGGCAAATGCTTGCTACGTTTTATTTGGTAATCCAAGCAAATTACCAACTACAGCTACCCAGTGGGGTATTTTAATCTATTTAGGGATTGTAGCCTCGGGCCTGGGTTACTTTTTATGGAACAAGGGCGCAACTAAAGTGAATGTGGGCGCATTGGCGGTAATGAACAACGTGCTTATTCCTGCTGGTATTATTGTTAACGTGCTTATATGGAATAAAAATGCCGACATAATACGCTTAAGTATAGGGGGTGCAATTATGTTAGCAGCACTTTTAATGG
>Ga0209452_1000056_pt1 | contig 57856 bp, 51 predicted proteins | sample WorMetimpBELIZE1_FD_187388 | JGI IMG/M metagenome (GOLD analysis project Ga0209452, IMG submission 187388) | Marine gutless worms symbiont microbial communities from Max Planck institute for Marine Microbiology, Germany - Olavius imperfectus... | ecosystem: Host-associated > Annelida > Digestive... | reverse complement strand
CTGGTGATACAGTAGTTGTACAGGTACGTGTAAAAGAAGGTAACAAAGAGCGTCTACAGGCCTTTGAAGGTGTTGTAATCGCTAAGCGTAATCGTGGTCTTCACTCAGCATTCACAGTTCGTAAAATTTCGAGCGGTGAAGGTGTTGAGCGTGTATTCCAAACGCACAGCCCTCTTATCGATAGCGTAACAGTTAAGCGTCGCGGTGCGGTTCGTCGTGCTAAGCTTTACTACCTACGTGAGCGTTCTGGTAAATCTGCACGTATTAGAGAAAAACTTAACTAATACGCGCTGTTTATCAACGCAAAGAAAACGGGTTGCAGCCTTAGGGTTGCAACCCGTTTTGGTTTTATGCTGTAACGCTGATCTTCTCAACATGCTTATATAGTAATATCAATCCATAATATTATTTAATCACTTTGCCGGGCTAAAAATCGTTACCTAATTTTAAATATTATTTTTTAAAGCATATAAATAGCCAATTTTTACTTAGCTATCAATACGCATTCCCAGCTCAAAATAAAACTCACTACTAAGCGGATAAGTGTGAATCGGCCAAAGTAGCTAAAGCTTAACTAAACTCATATTCTTTAATCAAAATAACATAATTCTTACTTGCTAATATCAAGGTTTATCTCCCCATAATTAAGCTAATAGAAATGACTAATGGCTCTTTGCTTTGCGAGATTAGTCTTTTAACGCATACTTGATCCTGTTAGTATTTAACGTATTGATTAGTTTACTTAAATGTAAATATAAATTTACGAATATAGTATTTTACAGGTGGAATGAAAAACGTGGCTGAATTAAGTGATTTATCACAATTAAGGGATGGTATAGATGAGTGCGATGCACAACTCGTTGCTTTACTTGCCAAGCGAAACGCAATAACCCAAAAAATTGGTGCAATTAAGCAGCAAAACGGTGCACCTTTGCATGCACCGGAAAGAGAGGCTGCTTTGCTAGCTGCTCGTCGTGATGAAGCCATTAAACAAGGTGTAAACCCTGAGCTTGTTGAAGATATATTAAGACGCATGATGCGTGAAGCCTATCAAAACCAGCAAGCTAAACTTGCCTGTGCGGCACCTGAGTTATCACCTGTTGTTATTGTTGGTGGCCAAGGTGCAATGGGGCAGTTATTTGCAAAGCAGTTTAGTCGCTCGGGTTATGAAGTTAAAATTTTGGATAAAGAGCAGCAAGGTGACGCTAAAGCCATTTTAGCTGGAGCAAAGTTGGTCATGATCAGTGTACCTATCAATGCGCTTGAAGCGGTGGTTGCTAAACTACCTAAACTTGATGATGACTGCTTGTTGGTAGATATAACATCAGTTAAACAAACGCCTATCAAGGCATTAAAAGCTGCGCACTCAGGACCGGTTGTTGGCTTGCACCCTATGTTTGGTCCTGATATTTCTCATTGGGTTAAACAAACCGTAGTTGTGTGTGAAGGCCGAGAACCCAATGCAGCAAAAGGTTTATTAGCGCAGTTACAGGTATGGGGCTGTCAACTTGTTGAGCTAGATGCTAAAAAGCATGATGAAGCGATGCAAATAATACAAGTTATGCGCCACTTAACCACCTTTGTTTACGGGCAATTTTTAGCAAAGCAGAGCCATACGCTTGAAGAGCTAAGAAGCTGCTCATCGCCAATCTATCAATTAGAGTTGATGATGGTAGGGCGTTTATTCGCACAATCTCCTGAACTATATTCAGATATTATGTTAGCGCAGTTTGATAATGTTGAGAGCTTATTAGCACAGTATCAAGATACCTTTGCCCAAACGCTTGATAAACTAAAAGCGGGTGACAAAGACGCGCTCATTGATGCATTTGCGGACGCCAAAGCATATTTTTCAGATTCTACCGCCCACTTTTTAACACAAAGTCGTAGTCTGCTTAATAAAGCAAATGATGCCAAGGTGTTAGATTAATAAGTTCAAGTCATTAAAAAAGGGCCATTAAAGGCCCTTTTAAGTAATTAGCATATTATTACTACGGTAGTGTTAAGTATTAACACTTACGGCTTGTAGGGATTCACTTTGATAACAGCCTAAAACACGCACATATTGAGTATGCGCTTTTAACTCTTCTAAGGCATGTTGTACTTGGCTATCTGCAAGGTTTGCTTCTAAGTCTACATAAAACACTTCTTCCCACGGATTACCCGGGACAGGACGAGACTCTAACTTAACTAAGTTTATTTGATGCTGTTTAAACACCATTAATGCATCGGCTAAAGAACCTGCTTGTTGCTTAGTGGCCATAATAAGACTCGTTTTAGTGGGTATTTGTTTAGATACCTGTAATGGCTTGCGCGCAACAACAATAAAACGGCTGTGGTTTTCGCTCTGATTAGCCAAATTAGCTTTAATAACTTCAAGGCCAACATTTTTACCTGCTTGTGCTGAGCCAATAGCCGCGCTGTTTGGTGTATTTAAAGCTGACTGAAGAGCACTTGAGGTTGAATCACAGGTTTCATGTTGTAAGTCACCCAGTCCTTGTAAAAAGCGGCTACACTGAGCAAATGGCTGAGGATGAGCATAAATTTTAGTTAATTGGCTTAATTCAGTTTCTGGGGTTGCAAGCAAGCAGTGCTCTACACTGTGAGTCACTTCGCCTACAATTGATACTTGAGCGTGTTGCAATAAATCAAATACTTCATTTATGCTGCCTGAGCTTGTGTTTTCGATAGGCAGTAAGCCAAAATCCGCTTGGCCATTTTCTACCTTACCTGTTATTTCATCAAACGAAGTACAGCCAATTTCGACTAATTTTCCTGGGCGGCGGCTAAAGTACTTATGGCATGCTAGCTGACTGTAAGAGCCTTGCCCGCCTAAGTAAGTAACACGATGTGTTTCGCTTAATGCATCGGGGTTTAAGTTTTTTTGCAGCATGGCTTGTTGATGAAGTACTGAGTCTTCCAAAATAGTTTGAAAAACGTTATTTACATAATAGGCATCAAGACCTAGCGACTTGCCATAACCAATTAGCTTTTCGAGTAAGGCAAGTTCACGCGCTTCATCACGAATTGGTTTATTGTTCGCAATTTTATACTCAACTACGCCGTGGCTAATACGACGGCGCTTAGCTAATAACACTAATAGATCAGAGTCTATTTCGTTAATATCGTGTCTGAGCGCGTTTAGAACATCGTTGGTCATTTTGGTTTCCTCATTCCAAAAATAAGTTGCTTAGTGCAACGAAAACAAAAAAGCCTCCCAAGTGGGAGGCTTTGCTATTCGATTGATTTTATCTCACAAACAGTTAAGCCTCTTTTATATAAAGAAGCTAAAAAAAGAAAAAAAAGTGCGAGATAAGACAATTTTCATATTGTTAATGTATGAGGTGTGACTGGCAAAGTCAACAAGCAAGCCAGTTTAAATGGGCATAATGAATAATTATTAGCGCGTGGATAACTTTTAGATAAAATTGACAAATAGTTTATAAATATGAATAGGGATCTGATATATTTCAGATACTAACTATAAATAACAATAACTAAAATAAATAAGGTTTGCCTGTGGTGTATAGACGCCCTCCATCGCGTTTTGGACTTAATTCGTTGAGTGTAAAGCTGTCGTTGCTCATATCGGCAATTTGTTTAATTGCTGGTGTATGCGCTGCTGCATTAATGCTTAAATCTGAAGAAAAGCAGTTAGTGTTTGAAGAGCACGAAGTACTTAAAAGCTCTACAGAACTACTTATCAGGCAATTTGATACGCTAATCAAAACCAAGTCAGCTGTTGCTAAGCAAGCTAATGATGTGGTGTCTGAGCAATTATTTAGTGAAACCTCAGCAATTAATGTATCTAAGAAAACTCAACTCCAGTTTAATAGTGACGGCACTATTCGCAGTGCATCAAGTGATGGTCTTTCAGCTGCGTTCCTTCCTCAACAGCATTATTCTCCTTTTTATAAGCGTTTATTTAATAACTCAGAGTCATTGTGGAAAGTTATTTCACCTACATTAATCCACGATTTTTTTAATTTTTATATGATCACAAAAGACGATTTTATTCGTGTTTCACCACCTAATTGGGCACTAAATGCTCCCCCTGAACTTAGTGGTTCAAATGGCGCAACATTTAAATACATACAAAGCGAGTTAAACCCCAGTAGAGAACCAGTTTGGTCTAAGGTTTATTACGATAAAGTATGGCATAAGTGGGTGATTAGTTTGCTCGTCCCTTTATATGTCGACAATGAGTTTTTAGGGGTTACAGGCAGTGATATTGACTTAAATACGCTGATTTCTTTTTTACCCGTAGGGGATAAAGAAAAACATCTATTGGTGTTTGATAAAAAAGGGCAGCTACTAGCTCACCCTAGCCTTAACCCTGCATTACAAGCAAGTTATGGCAGTAAAGATAAACCAATAACAACAAACGAGTTTGTTAACCCACAATTGCAAGCCATTATTAATGAAGCAATTACCATGAAACTACCTGAGTACGCTAACTCGTTCACGCAAAATGATGAGGCTCACATCATTAACATTCGAAAGATTGATAAATTAGATTGGTATATTGGCGTATATAAAAAACGCTCATCAACGCTTTCAGCTCTACAAGATTTAAAATTGAAGTTTTTTGGCTTGTTTGTACTTTATGCTGTCTTAGTGGCTTTATTATTACATCAAGCGCTTTATCAATTAGTACTTCGAAGAATTCATACGCTAGTTCATTCGGTTACCAGTTTTGGTAAAGGGCAATTATTAACTGAGTTCCCGCCAGAAAATAAAGATGAAATAGGTACGCTTAACGGCTCATTTAGAGATATGACCGTAGAAATTCGTAAGCTTATAGATGGACTAAATCAACGAATTACAGAAAAAGAAATTGCCGAGAAAGCTGCAAATAAGCTCTCTAAAGCAGTTGCTTTCTCAGGCACGGGTGTGGTGATCACCGATGAAAATTTTGTGATTGAATACGTTAATCCAAAAATGTTGGAGATGACAGGCTACCCAGAGAGTCACTTTAACCGTGCGCCACTGTTAAATATTATTGCATCAGAGATGGCTATTTTAGTAGAAGATATCAATATTGACCTTCGAAGTAGAAACTATTGGCGTGGTGATACTTTGATTCAAGCAAAGGATAAGCAACCTATCTGGGTATCGTTAAGTGTTTCTCCAATTCGTGAAGATGGCGGTGATATCACCAGCTATGTGGCCTCTGCACAAGATATTTCATTTGTGAAAGAAAGCCAGCGAAAAATGGAGCAACTTGCGTACTTTGATACTCTAACAGGCTTAGCTAATCGCACTTTTTTTAGAATGCAGCTACGAAAATCAATGGCTTTGGCTGAGCGCGGCCATTATGCATTCGCACTTTTTTACTTTGACTTAGATGAATTTAAGCGTATTAACGACACATTAGGGCATGATGCCGGTGATCAGTTATTAATTGAAGTTGCTAACCGCCTCAAAGCTCGTTTACGTGCAGAGGATACGATAGCGCGCTTAGGAGGTGATGAATTTGCGGTATTACTTAGCGGTATTGAAAGCCAAGATCACGCAAGCGATGTCGCCAATACCATCCAAAAAACACTCAACGTACCTATAAAGCTTGGCAATAACGAGGTTATAGTAAGTGCCAGTATTGGTATTACAATGGCGCCATACGACAGCTTAGAAGAAGATCAGCTTTTAAAACATGCTGATTTAGCAATGTACGAGGCTAAAGCAAAAGGGCGTAATACTTATCATTTTTACAGCCAAGAGCTTAACGCGGCTGCCAATGAAAGGCTCTTTATTGAAAACGAGCTACGCCATGCAATTAAAGAAAAACAGTTTGAGGTTTACTATCAGCCACAAATTAACTCATTAACTCAGCAGGTTGTTGGTTATGAAGCGCTACTTCGTTGGTTCCACCCAGTAGAAGGGGTAATCTCACCAACAAAATTTATACCTATCGCTGAAGCAACGGGATTGATTGTAGAGCTCGGGGAGTGGGTGTTACAGCAGTCGTGTGAGTTTGCGGTTCGATTGGCTGAAAATGGGCATAATAACAATGTATCGATTAACTTATCTGCACGTCAGTTCAAAGATGCGAATTTAGTCCCGATGCTTGGCAGTATTATTGAGCAAACAGGGGTATGTGCTAAAAGGCTTCATTTAGAGCTAACTGAAAGCATGCTAATGGGCAATGTTGAAGCGGCTATCACGCAACTGCATGAGCTAAAAGCGCTGGGGATTTCAATATCGATTGACGATTTCGGTACTGGTTATTCGTCGCTAAGTTACTTAAAACGATTCCCGGTCGACATATTAAAAATTGATCGCTCATTTGTACAAGATATACCTAGCGATTCAAATGATATGGAAATTACTGCGGCAATTATAGCCATGGCGCAAAAGCTTAAATTAGACGTTGTTGCAGAAGGGGTTGAAACGATTGAGCAAGTGGAGTTTTTGCAAAATAATAATTGCTATATTGTGCAGGGGTTTTATTACAGCAAACCGGTTGCCGAGCAAAAGCTACCTGCGCTGTACAAAAAATTGAATGATGCGTCTTACAGCATTAGTAGCAAATAAAAGAGTGCGGGTTTAACCACCCGCAATTTTTACTTTAAACTTCAGGGTTTCTAAAATCCCTTTTAATTTTTCACGATCATCACCTTGAACTTCAATTACGCCTTCTTTTACAGCGCCGCCTTGGCCCATTTTACTCTTTATGGTTTTAGCTAGTTTTTTTAGATCGTGTGCTTTTGGATCGATCCCCACAACCAACATGACCCCTTTACCTTTTCGCCCCTTAGTTTGACGCTCTATGCGGATAAAGCCATCTTTAAATAGTTTTACAGAGGGTTCTTGTTCAACCTTTGGCTGGCTGATTCGACCCACATCGGTTGAATATACTAAGCGGTTATCACTCATAATTTACCTAAATATACGTTTTTATTAATGCAGTAAATAATAACAAATTTGCTGGCGAGTGTTTTTATTTTTGCTAAATACTTTTAACAGGTTATATTTAGGTCAAAGAAAATATTATTGGAGTTTATAATGAGTTTAACTAAGAGCTTATCGGTCGATGAAAGTACGTTAACAATACAAATAAAAGGTAAATTTGACTTTAATTTAGTCCAATCATTTCGCCAAGCCTATGCACAAATAGAACCTAAAACAAATAAAGTGATTATCGATTTAAGAGAAACCGACTATATGGACAGCTCTGCACTGGGTATGTTACTCAACATGAAAAAAACGATTGAAAGCCAAGTACAAACAATAGAGATCAGTAATTGTCAGCCTCAGCTTAAAAAAATACTGCAAATATCACGTTTTGATAAAAAGTTTGATATTAGCTAATGACCCACGTACTTATTGTTGATGATCAGGCGCTTAATCGCATCCTACTGGAAAAAATGCTGCTTGAAGAAAACTATAAAATATCAATTGCGTTTAACGGCCTAGAAGCACTCGAGGTGTTAGAAAAAGAAGCGATTGATATTGTTTTACTTGATGTACTTATGCCGGTAATGGATGGCTTTGAAGCCGCAAAACTGATTAAGCAGCGATACAACGATGTTTACCTACCCATTATTTTTATTACGTCGCTTGAAGATCAAGACAGCTTTGAGCGTTGTTTAGCGGTAGGAGGGGATGACTTTATTCAAAAGCCGTTTGAAAAAGTAATTTTAAACGCAAAAATAAAAGCACATAGCCGGACGCGTGAATTAAGTAAAAAAGCCCATCAGCAAAACACTTTGCTTGAATATCACCGCAACCAAATAGAACGCGAGCACGAAATAATCGAGCATATTTTCAATAATTCGCTCGAAAACCAAGATAAATTCAAAGATCATCTCGACTTTAGCCTTTCTCCTGCTTCTATGTTTAACGGTGACATGTTTTTGGTCGCACAAAGCCCAATAGGGAATTTATATTGCATGTTAGGTGATTTTACCGGGCATGGATTAGCGGCTGCTATTGGAGCATTACCAGCATCACGGGTTTTTTACACTATGGTGCAAAAAGGCATGGCTGTTAACGATATTGCATCTGAGATCAATCTATTACTACTTAATCTATTGCCAGAGCATATGTTTTGCGCGGCGACTATTATTGAGCTCAGTGCCACAGGTAAAAGTATTTCAGCGTGGCTTGGTGGCTTGCCTGATGCTTACTTAATAAATACCGATGGTGAAGTAAAGCAAACTCTTGAGTCTCAGCATATGGCGCTGGGAATTTTAGAGAGTGATGAATTTGAATATGAGCTAATTAATTTAGAAGTTGATAAAAACACCCGCTTAGTGCTTTCAACCGATGGCATAATAGAAACAAATAACGACGCCGATATCTTTTATGGTGAACAGCGCTTTTTAGCCGCACTTAAAAGCAAACCCATGATCAGCAGCCAGCGTGTTATAGATAATGTAAATACTTTTGCCAATGGGAGTGAGCAATTAGATGATTTAAGCTTAGTGCTGCTTAATTGTTTGCCGTTAACCCCAGAGCCTGAGGCCAAAGAGGCGTATTCTAATTTAGCGTTTAACTTTTCTCTTAGCTTGAACGCCCAACAAATTAAATGCACAGACCCAGTATATGATGTTGTTAATGTATTAAGCAGTGTTGAGGGGCTTAGATCGCATCGCTCAAATATATTTTTATTACTTTCTGAGGCGTATAACAATGCACTTGATCACGGTGTGCTAGGGCTTGATTCAGATATAAAAAAACAAGACGATGGCTTTTTTAAATACTATGAATTAAGAGAGCAAGCACTGAGCAAAATGAAAGAGGCGATGATCATTATTGATATGCGTTATTGCCCAGATACCTTGTGCTTGTACTTTATTATTTGTGACTCGGGTAGGGGGTTTTCAAGTGACTCTTCAAAACGTACCGAACTCAACGCAGAGTTTGGTCGCGGCTTATCGTTACTCGAAGAAGTGGCAGAAAAAGTGACGTATAACGCAAGTGGTAACCAAGTCGAACTGTGTTATAAGTTGCTATAGCTCAGAAAAAATTTCCATGGTATTATCTAAAAAATTTTAGATGTATGGATGGCCAAATGATTTCTTCTTACCTTGATATTGCGCAATTAAATATAGACCCACAGTTAATTGCCAAAGAGCTAGAGCAGCTAGAACACTATATTGCTCAGAGCGCGTTGCCGTCTGTGCGTTGGGAGTACCAAATTCCTGAACTTGGTGAAGGCGGTGCATGTAGTTTGTTTGGTTATTTACAAGATAAGCCATTTAAGCTCACCGATCACGTGAGCGCGACTTCACAAAACGAGCAAAAACTAGCAAACTTGCAAAATATAGTTAATTACATACAGCAGCAAACACAAGTCGATTGGTATGGTATTTATCAAGCAGTTGACACAGCTCAAGGCCCGCAATTATTAAAGCTGGCGTATCACGGCGCGCCAAGCCGGCCACTTTTTCCCCTAACTGAAGCATTTGCAGCAGGCAGCAACAATGTACAGGTAGCGCTATCTAAGCAAGGCCGTGTAATTAACAATGTGGAACACTATTTAGCACAAGGTGGGGAATACTACACGTGTGACCCTAAAGTAAAAGCTGAAACGTGTTTACCTTTGTTTAATGAGAAGAAAGAGTGCATTGGCATTATTGATGCTGAGGCATTTAGTAATGACTTTTTTGATAGTCGTACACTGGCTGTATTAGTTGCGTGCTGCATTAAAATTCCTCACTTTCTAGTGTAAATATCACTAGCCAAGGAGGTAAGCTTTTATGTTAAGCTTACTATAACAGCCAACCCCTAATTAATGATAAGAGATAGCTAATGTTCTCAGAATTAAAACCACTACCAACAGATCCTATTCTTGGCCTTATGGCAGCCTATAAACAAGATACAAACCCTAATAAAATTGATTTAGGTGTCGGTGTCTATAAAGATGAGCAAGGCAATACACCGGTATTAAAAGCGGTTAAAAAAGCAGAAGCATTTCGCTTAGAAAACGAAACAAGCAAATCTTACATTGGTTTAGCGGGTAACCTAGATTTTTGTCAAAAAATGGAGCACCTACTTTTAGGTGAGCATCAAGCGCTTTTAGCAAACCGCGTGCGTACAGCACAGGCACCAGGTGGTACAGGTGCGCTTCGTGTTGCGGCTGAATTTATTAAACGTTGCAACAAAGATGCAACAGTCTGGGTTACAACTCCAACATGGGCAAACCATATTAGCTTATTTGAAGCAGCAGGCTTAAATGTTAAAGAGTATCCATACTACGATTACCAAAACAAAGATTTATTGTTTGACGACATGATCAATACCCTTAAGCAAGTACCAAAAGGGGATATTGTGCTACTTCATGCGTGTTGTCATAACCCAAGTGGTATGGACTTAAACGAAACGCAATGGCATACCGTGGCAGAGCTTGCAAAAGAAGTTGGTTTTACACCACTTATTGATATTGCATACCAAGGTTTTGGCTCGTCTCTTGAAGAAGATGCTCGTGGACTGCGTATTTTAGCTGACGCAGTAGAAGAGCTTATTATTTGTTCATCGTGTTCTAAAAACTTTGGTTTGTACCGTGAGCGAATTGGTGCGTGCTCACTTATTGCAAAAGATACGGCCACGGCAGATATTTCAAATTCAGTATTATTGAGTGTTGTACGCAGCATTTACTCAATGCCACCAGCGCATGGTGCTGATATTGTAAACACGATTTTAAGCAGCACAGAGCTTACCCAAATGTGGCACAGCGAACTAGATGAAATGCGTAACCGTATTAATGGACTGCGTAGCCTAATTAAAGAAAGCTTAGCCGCAAAAGAAATAGCTCAAGACTTTTCGTTTATTGAGCGCCAACACGGTATGTTTTCTTTCTTAGGTATTAATAAAGAACAAATTGCACGCCTACAAAAAGAGTATGGCATATACATTGTTGGTTCTAGCCGCGTAAATGTAGCGGGTATCAGTGATGCGAATATAGAATACTTTGCTAACGCTGTCGCAGACGTTTGTAAATAAGTCGTCTGCTAAATAGCAAAAAACCGCACTTACCTATAGGTTGTGCGGTTTTTTTGTAACTTAAAATAAGCTTAGCTTTCAATTAAGTCTTCAACACCAACAATCAGCCATGGCGCATCATTCGTTGTTAAGCGCTCAAGGTGCCAAATTTCTAAAATCGGCTCTTCTTTTTTATCGCTTAAGTCGCGGTACTTACCTTTAAAACGAACGCTTACTTGCCAAGTACTCGGTGTTGTATCAGCACGTACAAGCTCAGCATCAATAAACATCACTTCAGTGTCTACGCTTTCAATTGCTTCGCGCTCTGCTTTAAATTCTTGTACTAATTCTGGGCTTAGGTATTCAGCCATTGTTGCGTAATCGGCATTATTCCATGCGGTTTGAAGTGTATGATAATGATTTCGCGCACCTTGTAAAAAGCCATTAAAGTCAAAATTGGGTGGTAAATTAAAAGGTATTTGCTGTGTACTCGTGCTTTGCTGTGTAAAGCGGTTATTGATAGTCTGCTCAGATGATGCGTGTTTAAATGCATTTTGCCCCATATTATCACCAGCAAGCTGTGGGGCTTGTTTAGCGCGTATAAAGCCCATAACAAGCTTAAATATAATGAATGCAGCCCCAGCTAATAAAATCATTTCTAATAGTTGAAAGCCTTCAAAATTATCACCTAACATGGCTGCAATTAACCCACCGGCTAAAAGCCCACCTAGTACCCCAGCCATTATGCCTTTTTTGTTAGACTTAGCTTTTGCAGCAGGGGCTTGCGTTGTCGTGTCAGCTTTTTGCTTTTGTGCGGTTTGTTGAGTTGTTGGGGTTTTACCGCGTTTGCTACTACCAAATTTTTTACGTGCATGTACATCAAAACTGGCAGTACAAAGTAGTGCTAGTAATGAAAATATAACGATGAAGTTCTTCATGAAATTCCTTAATTTAAATCGAGCAGGAATTATAATTTACTTTGTTATAGAACTTAATAAATTACTCTCAAAATCAATGTGAACGAATGATAAGTGAACAGTGAGATAGATTTACAGGCACAAAAAAAGCGCTTATCTCAGCGCTTTTAAAAATCACATTAGGGTTACAGCCAGCGAATGGCATTGGTAACTCGCTCATTATAGACGTTAATCGGCGCGCCGGTATTAGCGACTAAAATGGTATCAGCCCTATCGCCACGATTAATATGTCCTGCAAAACGTGCGTCTTGAAAATCATCTTCACCAAAGCCAAACGATTTATTCTCAGAAGGAACAATAAAGACCGTCATTGGGCCAAAATCTGACTCAAAAATTAAATGAAGACCTTTTTCTCCCTTAAAATCACAAAACATCGCGTATGTGATCTTACCTGGTAACTCTTCTATGTGAGCCCCAAGTAATGAAAGTTTATCGTTGACACTTTGCAGGCTAATTGCATCGGTTTTTTCTAATGCACTAATTTCGTGGTAAACGTGTGCTAGGGCATGCTCACCTGCTTCATAGGCGATGTGTTGCTCTGTGCTAAAAAAGAATGCACCAACGGCTACAAAAAAAGATGCCGCAAGGGCTAAGTGAACACGGTCAAATTTAAAACGTGAGCGTGCATCTACAACGTTCTTTCCTGTGGCTTGCTCTTCCTGTATTGCTTTTTCTTTTAACGAGGTGTTTAAAAGAATACGCTCAGTAATATTTTCAGGTACAGGTACATCTAACGCATTTTGAATTTGTTTATCAAGGTCTTTCATATCGCTTATAAAGTTTTGTCGCTCAGAGCTTTCTTTAGCAAACTCTAAAAGCTCCTTTTCTAAATCGTTTGGCTGCGCAATAGTGCGTCGACGAAACTCAAGTTCATCCATTATTTTGATGCCCCTTTAAGTTGTTCATCATCACGGCTTAAAGCCTCTTTAAGTTGGTTTCTAGCACGGTATAAACGAGTCATTACCGTGTTTTTATTTAAATCGAGAATCTCGGCTATCTCTTCACCAGAGCACCCCATAACAACTTGTAAAAGTAATGGTTCTCTGTATTCGTCAGATAGCAGCGCTATTTGGCGTTGTATGACCGTTTGCTCCATTTCATCATCTAACGAGTGACTGGTTTCATCAACAAGTGTATCGTTTTCTACATCACTGTAGTCAAACTGTTTACGTTCAAAGCGACGGGCATTCTCTCTACGTAGAATAGTGAGTAGCCAAGACTTAGCGGCTTTTTGGTCTAAGAGTGAATCAAGCGAGCGCCAAGCACGTAAAAACGTTTCTTGTACTAAATCATCAGCCACATGGGGGTCACGACACAACCAATAAGCAAAGCGGTAAAGCTCCTTACTGTAAACATGGACTAAGGCTTCATAGCGCTTTTGTTTCTCTGCCATATCGACTAAGACCTGATTATTTGATTTTTTCTTTCCAAGCATAATTACTTTTTTAGTTAAAATTTATCATTTAATGCATGCAAAGACCTGAATTTATCAAATTTACTAATAAAGGTCTTTTAATACAGCTTGTTGCGACTTACTACGTTGAGCACGCGTTTGCTCAATTAAGTTAATAATAGCATTAAGATTTACATCTGCATTGCTATTAGCATAAAGAGCTGACTGCAAATTGTTAATTTGCGTCGCTAGTTCATCATTATTTGTGCTGTGTATTAACGAATCTATTGCAGCTACTCTTTTGTCCGTAAGCTTAATCGCTATCTCATTTAGCTCGCTATAAAATGCATTGAGATTATTTGTTTTAGCTGCATTTTTGAGCGCACTTAACGAAAGCGGCTGAGCTTTATTTAAAAAGCCATTGTTATTTATTGGCTCATCTTTATTAGAACGGCTTAACCATAAAAAAATTGCAGTAATTATCCAAAAAATATAGCCAAGTACAGCAACAATAATTAACCAAAGCGGTGTAGCAGCTTGCGGTGCAGGTTGTGCTGCATCTATTTTTACTGTGTTCGCTACGTTAGTAGCAGGCGTATTTGCTTCATCTACGTTAAATGTATTATTTGGCACAGCGCTTGTATTTACAGCATTGGCACTTGGTGTAACCGTTATCGTGCGCTCAGGCAATGTGGCGTAACTTATGCGGTTTATTTTGGTGTTATACCAAGGCAGTGTTATTTCAGGCAGAGTATAAGTGCCTGCTTTTTGTGGTAATAACGCAAATGAGGCTGTTTGCTGAGAAACAACCCGTCCGTTTCTTACGGCATTGTTTGTTTCTACCTCGTCAGGATAACTGCGAATTCCCGCAATGGTTTTCATATCAATTTCCGGCAGTTGCTCTTTAGTAACTCCGAGTGCGGTTAAGGTGATAGTGCGTGTAATTGGTGTGCCTACTTCCACTGTATTTTCATCAGGCTGCCATTGCTCATCAATATTTACCAACTCACTTGGTAGCCATGCGCCTTTATAGTTTGCCGGAATTGGTTTTATCTCAAGCTGCTGATCATCCCCTAAGGCCGACACTGCTAATTGACGGTAATTTTGTTGAACACGGCCTTCAAAGGTAGGTCCCATTATGGTGTAAATGCCGCTTTTTTGTGGCTGCAGTAAATACTCTCGGGTGATCACTAAATAGCGCTTACCATCAACCAGTTCATAACTTTCTGTTTGCTTACCAAGTTGTGTAAGTTGTGCATCCTCCATGGTTGGCGTACTTAAACTGCCATCAAGGAGCTCTTTTGCAAGGTAAAGTTTAATTGTGTATACACCGGCTTCTTGCACAAATAACGAGTCACTTGAGATTGATGTTTTTAAAAAAATATCGTTATTTTTATCGGCATCAGCAGCGCGTTTAGCCACTTTTAATTTTATTGGCTGCGAGCTTAAACCGGCGACGCTAAATGCAGGGATGGTGTATTCACCTTCATTACGCGTCATTAATTTAACAGACCAGGTTGTTTGCTTACTAATACTGCCGTTTATAATGTTGGTGCGCGTACTTAAACTTGTTGGGCCAACAACAAAGTCTTTAAGTAATACCGAGGTGTCGGGTTGCTCGCTTTTTATTGTGTCATCAACTGAAATATTAAGCATAAAAAACTCACCAGCAAGTACTGGGTTTTTATCTACACTTGCCTCTAGTTTGGTGGCGGCCCATGATGGCATCGCACTTAATAGCAAAAAACAGCAAAATAATCGCATTACCATGATTTTTCTACTCCTGTAGGGCGGCGTTGATATTGTCTTTTTTGGGCTTCTAATTGCATTTTATTCCGTAATAAAATTGCCGGATCGTCCGGTACTTTTCTTAATAACTGGTTAAGCTGCTGCGCTTTTTCTTTCTCTTCGTTGGTGAGTTCACGCGTTTGTGCTTGCGCGGCTTGTTGCTCGGCGTTTTGCTTTTGCTCATCTGTTAACGTTTGCTGCTGCGCTGCTTGTGACTGAGCATTTTGCGCCTGTTCTTCGTTTGTTTGCTCAGGCTGTTTTTGCTCTTGGTTAGCCTCTGGCTGAGTCTGTAGTTCTGGCTCATTTTGTTTATCTGATTGTGACCCCGACTCAGCACTTTGTTGGTCTTGCTCAGTGTCAGACTCATCACTTGGTTCACCTTGCTGATCTTGCGATTGCTCGCCTTTATTCTGCTCTGATTGAGAATCGCTATTTTCACCTTGCTGGCTTTGATCAGATTGTTGATTGTTTTGCTGCTCATTTTGATCAGATTGCTGCTGGTTTTCTTGCGAATCACCTTCTTGCTGCTGTTGCTGTTGTTCGAGCAATTGCTCAACCAAAGCTTGGTTATCAGCGGCTTCACTAAAGTTAGGTTGTAGCGTTTGTGCTTGTTTATAAGCATCTATGGCTTGTTTAAGCTGCCCTGATTTGGCAAGCGCGTTGGCGTAGTTATAAAAACCAGCGGCTGATTTATCTTTACTAAAGGCTTCTAGTGCGGCATCAAAATTACCTTGTTGGTACAACGCGGCCCCTTTTAAGCTGCTTGAGTCGGCATTGGCGGCCTGCTCAAAGTCTTTATTTTTATAAGCATCAAGCGCTTGCTGATCAGTATTTTTTAAAAAAGAGGGGAGCTCTAATGCACTTGCCTGCTGTGTTGGCAAAACGCTGAGTACTAAAAAGGCACCTACAAATGCTGCACTTCTAAATAAATAAAGGCCTAAGGGCAGTAAAATAAGTAACCCATATATACCTGCGTCTATACGCCACAGGGCATGGCTTTGTTTTTCATCTTTTAATAACTCACTATTGGCACTTGGCGCAAAAGTGGCTATGTCACTGCTGCTAGGTTGGTAAAGGGCAAACTTTCCGCCACTGCGTGTTGCTAAGCTTTTTAAGCGGCTTATGTTAATGGTGGGAATGACTATTTGGCCGTAGCTGTCTTTTAAAAAACCGCCTTCAGGTAATTTAATTGGTGCGCCTTGCTCTGTGCCAATACCATAAATATTGAGTCGATAAGGGGCGTCGCTGGTAAAGTTAGTTATATCACTTTGTTCTTCTTGGTCTATGCCATCGGTAACTAATATAATATCCCCATCAATATAGCCTGCTTGCGTTAAAAGCTCTTTTGCCATATCGAGGCCAGCTAAAACATTAGAGCCTTTGTCGGGCATAATGTCGGGGCTTAAACTCGGAATTAAATTAGTAAGCGTAGTGGCATCGTTTGTGAGTGGAGATATGGTATAGGCACTTCCAGCATAGGCAACTAAAGCGGTGTCGCCTTCTTTAAACAGCTCAATCATATCGAGCGCTTTAAAGCGCGATTGCATTAAGCGATTTGGTGCTATATCGGTACTGTACATCGAGTACGACATATCCATTACAATCACACGAGCACTTTTACTTTGAAATACAGGCACCTGTTTTTCTTCAAAGCTAGGGCCTGCACTAAAAATAATCGCTAAATAGCAAAATACAGCGACCAGCCAAAGTGGTTGGCTGGCTTTAGTGTTTGACTCGTTCATAATAAACGGTGCTAAATGAGGGGCTATTAGGTTATCTGCGCTTTGTTTTTTATGCTTAATAAAGGCTATAAAAAACAACGCAAGTGCAGGTATTAAAAGCCACAAAACAGCTGGGCGAATAAATTCGAAATCCATTAGTTAGGCTCCTTTAATGCACGTAAGGTGCTTAACATTACTCTTAAGCTAATGAGTAAAATAGCAATAAGCAGTGGGTAGTAAAACAATGAGCTTTGCGGGCGAAATGTTTGCTCATCTGCGCTAATTGGCTCTAACTTATCAAGCTCTGCGTAAATTTGCTGAAGGCCCGCTACATCTTTGGCTCTAAAATATAAACCTCCGGTTTGATCAGCAATGTCTTTTAACAAGCTTTCATCTAAGCTGCCTCCACTCATACCGCCCACATTAAATAGGCTAAATCCTCGGGGGTTATCTGAGCCAACACCTATGGTATATACTTTTATGCCTTCCTCGCGGGCAAGGAGTAGTGCATCTTCAGGTTTTAAATTACCCGCGGTGTTTTGGCCATCGGTTAATAGCACCACAATACGGTTACTTTTATCTTTGTTTGCAAAACGCTTTACCGATAAACCTAGCGCATCGCCAATAGCAGTGGCACGCCCAACTAAGCCAATTTGAGATTCGCTGAGCATTTTACTTACGGTTTTAACGTCGCGAGTCAGTGGCGTTTGCAAAAATGCGGTGTCGCCAAATAATATCAGGCCTAGCCTGTCGCCTTGGCGCTGCTCTATAAAGTCGCTCAATACGGCTTTTACCATAGTGAGGCGATCAACATATTGGCCGTTGTAAGCCATGTCTTGTTCGGTCATTGAGCCAGATAAATCGACCGCAAGCATTATATCGCGTCCTTCATTAGGTAATGAAATAGGCTCATCTAACCACGTTGGGTTTGCAGCCGCTGTTACCAGTAAAAACCATAAAATCCATTCAAAAACATTTAACTTACGTGCACTTTGTTCGAGGCTATGCGTGGTTAAGTTGTGTTTGGCAAAGCTAGGAATGCGAAGGCGTGTTTGTGCGCTAGTTGCAGCCGGTTTTAATAATAAAAGTAATAAAGGCAGGGGTAGTAATAAAAACAACCAAGGCCAGCTAAATTCAAACATGTACTGACTCCTTTAGCTTAAATTGTTTTATGCCTAGGCGTAATTTTTCGTTAAGCGCGTCATTGCTGTGCTGCGCATTATACAGGCTTAAAAGCTCATGCTCGGTAAAGCTTAAACCGGTTAACGTATTAAGTGTGTTACACCAGTTAGCTGTTGATTGCGTTGCTAGGTGTTTATCGTAATACTCTATTACTAGGCGCTTTAAAATAATATGAAGTGTTTGCGCGCTTTGCTCGGTGTGGCTTAAATCGATTGCGTAGCGCTTAGGCTTTTTAAATTTATAATTTTTGTAAAAGCAAAAAGCAGCTGCACACAGTGCTATAAACAACAGGGTAATAATAACCCACCAAGCAGGGGCGAGTGGCCACCAACTAACTTGGCTTGGCGCTATTATATCGTGCAGGCCATCGAGTGGATTGGTTTGCATGGTTATTTTCTCACTAATTGCAGCTCAAGCGGGCTGGCTGCATTGAATGATATTAAATTAAGTCCCGATTTAGTTAAGCGATTTAGGCGTGTGCTAAATGCGTGTTCGGCGTTTTTTGCAAAGCGTGCTCTAAAGCTTTTATCCATCAGCGGTAACGTAAAATCTTGGCCGTTAGCATTGACAGTGACTGCCTGTTTAAACGCAGGGAGCGTATGTTCAAACGGATCACTAATATGACAGCCTATCAGCTCACAGTGGCGGCTTAAAATTTCTAATTGTTTAAAGCTTGCATCATCAAGGGCATTAAAGTCAGAGACTAAATACACTAAGCTGCCAGGTTTAGCTAAATGGTTAAGGCGTTTTAAATTATCGCTAAAGTTATTGGTGGCTTGCTTGTCTATATTGTTAAGTGCTTGCTGGTGGCTATCGCACAGGTTATGACAAAGTTTTAGAACGGCTTTTTCACGGGCGCTGGGCTTTAGCTCTAAATGCGAGTGCTGGTTAAACACAATGCCGCCAATTCTATCCCCGCGTTGACACGCCGACCACGCAACTAGTGCACTAATGTGGGCAGCCTGTACCGACTTAAGCAGCAACTTTGAGCCAAATAGCATAGAGTTTGAAAAATCAGTAAATACAAAAACTGGGCGCTCTTTTTCTTCTTGAAAAAGTTTTGTGTGGGTTTCGCCGGTACGCGCTGTTACTCGCCAGTCAATAGAGCGAATGTCATCGCCTTGCTGATAATGGCGCACTTCGGCAAACTCCATGCCTCGGCCTTTGTGTGGCGCAAGGTATTGCCCAGCTAAACTGTTTTTAATTTTAACTTTTGGTGCAAGCTCTAGCAATTGCGCTTTTGCTTTGTAATACATAAGCTCTTTTAGCGCTAAATTTACACCGTGGCTATGGCTTTGCTTTAGCCACGCCTTTGAGTCTAATTGTGTTTGCATAACTTAGGGTACAGCTACAAGTTCAACAATGCGGCTTATAACCTGATCTTTAGTGATGCCATCTGCCTGTGCTTCGTAGCTTAAAATAATACGGTGGCGCAGTACGTTATGCACAACGGCTTGAATGTCATCGGGGGCTACAAAATCGCGGCCATGTAACCAAGCGTGGGCACGGGCACATTTATCAAGTGCAATGGTGGCACGTGGGCTTGCGCCAAACTCAATCCAGCGGCCAAGTTGCTCATCAAACTTAGCGCCTTCACGGGTGGCAATAATAAGCTGTACTAAATATTGTTCAAGTGGCTCGGCTAAATACAAGCCTAAAATAGCTTGGCGAGCGGCAAATAAATCGCTTTGAGTAATTTGCTGCATAACAGCTTGGTGTTCATTAAGCGCTTCACCACGGGTTAAGCGAAGTATATCTAGCTCGTGCTCTGCACCTGGGTAATCAATGCTTAAATGTAATAAAAAGCGGTCAAGTTGTGCCTCTGGTAGTGGGTAAGTCCCTTCTTGCTCGAGCGGATTTTGGGTTGCCATTACCATAAATAAATCGCTCAGCGGGTAGGTATGTTTACCAACCGTTACTTGGCGCTCCGCCATGGCTTCTAGTAGCGCAGATTGTACTTTTGCTGGAGCACGGTTAATTTCGTCGGCTAAAATAAGGTTATGAAAAAGAGGGCCTTTTTCAAACACAAATTCGCTAGTTTGTTGGCGGTAAATATCGGTGCCAGTTACATCAGCAGGTAATAAATCAGGCGTAAATTGTACGCGTTGAAACGAGCCTTCAATGCCTTTAGCAAGGGCGTTAACAGCACGTGTTTTTGCAAGCCCAGGCGGGCCTTCTACCAATAAGTGGCCATCAGCTAAAATGGCAATAAGGAGTGCTTGAGTGAGCTCTGGCTGGCCAATAATTTGTGTATCTAAGTACGTTTTTAATTGTTTGAATGCGTTAGCTGCCATATTAAATAGACTTCCTCGTCAGCTTGGTTTGTACCTAATTTATTTTAGGTGATTAAGACTGACCTAGTTATAAGGTTTATAAGTGAGTAACTCAAGAGTTAGACTGTATTTTTAAAAATAGTTCGTTATTTTTTAACGGTTTTTAGCGTACCACAAAACTTTGTAAAAACGCGCAAAAAAGCCTATTGTGATAACCACTATTAAGCATTATTTAAAGGTTAAGCCTTTAGTGCTTTTGTATAAATTTGTGTTTATCTATTGGCATTAGCACACGGGTTGTTTAGAATCGAGGAAAACAAACAGGTCAGACCTGTCAGCGGGAGAGCATAAATGTCTGAGCAAAACATACTAAAAACACCAAAAGGCGACCGTATTGCCATTGTAAGCGGCTTACGTACTCCTTTTGCAAAACAAGCAACCGCGTTTCACCATGTACCGGCCCTTGATATGGGTAAGCTGGTGGTTAACGAAATGCTTGAACGATTAAATTTCGACAAGTCAGAAATCGATCAACTTGTATTTGGTCAAGTAGTGCAAATGCCAGAAGCGCCAAATATTGCACGTGAAATTGTATTGGGCACGGGTATGCCAGTTGGCGTAGACGCGTATTCTGTATCACGTGCGTGTGCTACCAGCTTTCAGGCCATTGCTAATGTAGCGGAGTCTATTATGGCAGGCTCTGTAAATGTAGGTATTGCCGGTGGCGCCGACTCATCTTCAGTGTTACCAATAGGTGTAAGTAAAAAATTGGCAGGCAGCTTAGTTGATTTAAACAAAGCACGTACCCTAGGCCAGCGTTTACAAATATTCTCAAAACTGCGCTTAAAAGATTTACTACCCGTACCGCCTGCGGTTGCTGAGTACTCGACAGGCCTTTCTATGGGGCAAACTGCTGAGCAAATGGCTAAAACACATAACATAAGCCGTGAAGATCAAGATGCATTGGCGCATCGCTCGCATTCACTCGCAACCCAAGCATGGGCCGACGGCAAGTTAAAAGACGAAGTAATGACGGCACACTTACCGCCATACAAAAGCTTTATTGAAGAAGATAATAACATTCGTAAAAACTCTACTGTTGAGGGCTACGCTAAGCTTAAACCGGTATTTGATCGCCAACATGGCTCGGTTACCGCAGCAAATGCAACACCACTAACCGACGGTGCAGCAGCGGTATTGATGATGAGCGAAAGCAAAGCAAAAGCACTAGGCTACGAAATTTTAGGTTATGTACGCAGTTTTGCGTTTTCGGCAATTGGTGTAGAACAAGATATGCTAATGGGCCCTGCACATTCAACGCCTATCGCACTTGATAGGGCAGGCATTACGCTTGCTGATTTAGATTTAATTGAAATGCACGAAGCCTTTGCAGCACAAGCGCTGGCGAATATGAAAATGTTTGCATCAGATAAATTTGCGCAAGAAAAACTTGGTCGTAGCAAAGCAATTGGCGAAATTAACATGGATAAGTTTAACGTTAACGGCGGCTCACTGGCATATGGTCACCCATTTGCAGCAACGGGTGCTCGCTTAATTACGCAAAGCTTACACGAGCTTAAACGTCGTGGTGGCGGTTTAGCATTAACAACAGCGTGTGCTGCTGGTGGTTTAGGTGCAGCCTTTGTATTGGAGAGCGCGTAATGACAGATTCAGTATTTAATTTAACGGTAGATGAAAACAAAATTGCCGTAGTAACCATTGATGTGCCTGGTGAAAAAATAAACACCCTGCGCGACTCATTCGCTGATGACTTAAAAGCTTTGCTTGAACAAGCAAAGCAAGAGTCAGTAAAGGGGATGGTATTTATAAGCGATAAAAGCGATAACTTTATCGCGGGTGCTGATGTAAAAATGCTTGATAGTGTGCAAAAGCGTGAAGATGCATTAGCAATCAGTGAGCTTTGTCATCAAGCCTTTTTTGATATGACAAAGCTACCTTACACAACGGTTAGCGCAATTCATGGTGCGGCGCTTGGTGGTGGTTTAGAGTTTGCTTTAGCCTGTGATTACCGTGTGGGCACTGACAGCGATATTACTAAAGTAGGCCTGCCTGAAGTACAACTTGGCTTGTTACCAGGCGGTGGCGGTACGCAGCGTCTAACTAAAATTGTTGGTATACAAAAAGCACTAGAGTGGATGCTAACTGGTAAGCAAATTCGCCCTAAGCAAGCTAAAAAAGCGGGCGTATTAGATGATGTAGTACCACAAAGCGTATTGCTAAAAGTCGCTAAAGAATTTGCCGCCAAGAAAAAGCCAACAGATAAAGAGCCAAAGCTTGATAAAGTAAGCAAGTTATTAGAGTCAAATCCGTTTGGGCGTAACTTTATTTTTAAAAAGGCGAAAGAAAACGTCCTTAAAAAAACCGGCGGACATTATCCAGCACCGCTTGCCATTATTAAAGCTGTGCGTGCAAGTGTAGAGCTTGATAAATTAAAAGCATATAAAACAGAAGCAGAAGGCTTTGCAACACTTGTAATGAGTGATGAATCTAAAGCACTTCGTAGTATTTTCTTTGCAACCACTGAAATGAAAAAAGAGTGGCGCAACGATGATGCGCCGGCTATTAGTAAAACAGCCGTATTAGGTGGTGGCTTAATGGGCGCGGGTATTGCGCATGTAAGCGCAGTAAAAGCCAAAGTACCTGTGCGTATTAAAGATGTAGCAGAGCAGGGCATTAGTAATGCCATGAACTACACCTACAAAATTTTAGACAAGCGCCTTAAGCGCCGTATTATGTCTAAAGCTGATATGCAGTTAACCATGAACCGTATTACCGGTACTACTGACTACAGCGGCTTTAAACACATTGATCTAGTAGTAGAAGCTGTATTTGAAGACCTAGCCTTAAAGCAAGGTATGGTTGCTGATATAGAGCAGCAGTGCCAAAGCAATACTATTTTTGCAAGTAACACATCATCACTGCCTATTTCACAAATTGCAGCACAGGCACAGCGCCCTGAAAACGTGATTGGTTTACATTACTTCTCGCCAGTTGAAAAAATGCCACTAGTGGAAATTATACCGCATGAAGGCACGTCACAAGAGACTATTGCGCGCGTAGTTAATTTTGCACGCAAGCAAGGTAAAACGCCAATTGTAGTAAAAGACATGGCTGGTTTTTACGTAAATCGTATTTTAGCGCCTTATGTAAATGAAGCAGCTAACTTAATGCTTGCTGGTGAGCCAATTGAAAAAATAGATGCAGCGCTTGTAGAGTTTGGTTTCCCAGTGGGGCCACTTGCTTTACTTGACGAAGTAGGAATTGACATAGGCTCTAAAATTGCCCCGATTCTTGAAAAAGAATTAGGCGAGCGATTTAAAGCGCCAGATGCATTTTCTCGTATGATTGATTCAAAACGTTTAGGCCGTAAAACGGGTCGTGGTTTTTATGAGTACGATAAAAAGAGCAAGAAAGTTGACGAGTCTGTCTATGAGCTATTAGGTGTGACACCTGCTCCGCGTTTAAATAAAAGCGAAATCGCTAAGCGTTGTGTATCTCAAATGCTTAATGAAGCCGTACGTTGTTTAGACGATGGCATTATTGCAAGCCCACGTGATGGCGACATTGGCGCTATATTTGGTATAGGCTTCCCACCATTTTTAGGTGGACCGTTTAGCTACATGGATAAACTTGGCGCAAGTAAAGTAAGCTCTGAAATGTCTACTTTAGCTAACAGCAATGCGAACTTTACTCCGTGCGATACGTTAGTCGCAATGGCAAATTCAGGCGCTACATTTTACAATGTGAAAACAGCCACTAATGAGCCAAGCACTGCGGCTATCGAAGAGCAAGTAAAACACGCTGAACCGTCTGATAAGCAAAATGAAGAAAGCGAAGTAGAGTCTTCCAAACAAGATTCTTAACAGCTGCTTTTATAAAAACCGCATTTATATGCGGTTTTTTTATGCCTGCTAGCTGTGTATAGACAAAATATGTTAGCGTAACTATGAGCAAGTAAGAGGTAAACCATTATGCAGTTGTTTACAGCACGATTGGCAATGCGTCCACTTCAAAGCAGTGATTGGCCATTATTTTTGCAGCTACATCAAAATGCAACCGTGATCCGTTATTGCTACGATATGCCCAGCGAAGCGTTTGTACGCAGCCGCTTTGAACAACGTTTAAAAAACGGGGATAGCACTTCAACTCACCCACTTCGCCTTGTAGTATTTGATAAGCATTCAAACGAGCCCATGGGTGTTACGGGGTTTACGCATGAGCTTGGGCAAGCTGAGCTAGGTTATTTGTTTTTACCCGCGTTTTTTAATCAAGGCTTCGCTAGTGAGTCGCTACGTGCCGTGATTGAGTGGGCATGGCAACAATGCGGTATAACACAGTTTAAAGCTGTGGTTACAAAGGGAAATATAGGCTCTGAAAAAGTATTACAAAAGTGTGGACTAACGTTAACGGGCATTAATAAGCAAGCGCATACTATTAATAATACACGTTATGATGATTTGATATACACATTAAAGTTGTAGCAAATAGGGCTAGCAAGCTAGCCCATGATGGTGACCTTTATAAGTGGGCTTCAATAGCCTTGCGATCTTTCTCAGGCATATTCTCAACAACTAATTTAAAAGAATTATCGATCATTCTTTCAATCTCGCCTTGTGGAATAGAGCCATCTAAAATAACCGTATTCCAAAGCCGCTTGTTCATATGGTAGCCTGGGATCACTGCGGGGAAAATATCTCTTAATTCAAGTGCTTCATCAGGGTCACACTTCAAATTAAGCCACCAAATAGGATCTCCATCATCATTAACGTCACCATCATTACCTAAGGCAAGGGTGGCAAACATTTTATGATTTACTTTATAAACATCAACCTCTTGTGCAAATGGTTTAGTCACTCGCACCAAAGGCTTCTTTACTAAATACTCATGTACTGTTTTTTGGTCCATGATCCAATCCTTGAAGTCATACTCGGTAGAAATACAATAGCAGTTTTTTTATGATTTGATTATAGCTTTTTAAATTTAAATTAAAAATTTGCAAGTTAATACAAGGTGTAGGCGCAATAGTTGCGTATTTTTAGTTGAACAATACCCAGTTCGTGGTATGTTTCTGGCAATCAAAAAAATAATAGGAAAACCCCATGCCAAAGGCGAGTGACGTTAAAAAAGGAACCGCGATTGAGTTTAATAATCGTGTGTTGGTAGTTAAAGATATTGTACGCTCAGTACCACAAGGCCGTGCAGGCGGCAGTTTGTACCGTATGCGTTTATACGATGTAGTAACAGGTGCAAAGGTAGACGAAACATTCAAAGACAGCGACATGCTAACCCTCGCTGATTTAACCCGCCGCGAAGCAATGCTTTCGTACATTGATGGCGATGAATACGTGTTTATGGATAATGAAGACTACACGCCGTATAACTTAAATAAAGAGGCAATAGCAGAAGAAATTCAATTCGTTAACGAAGAAACACAAGGTGTACACGTTATTGTGATTGATGGCTCGCCTGTAGGTTTAGATTTGCCATCGAGCGTAGAGTTGGTTGTTGAAGAGACTGACCCTTCAATCAAAGGTGCTTCTGCGAGTGCACGCTCTAAACCTGCACGTCTGAGCACGGGTTTAACTATTTCGGTGCCTGAGCATATCTCTACGGGCGACCGTATCCGTATTAATACGGCTGAGCACAAATTTATGGGCCGCGCTGAAAAGTAGCCCAAGCTATATGATAAAGCTGGCATTATGCCGGCTTTTTTTATGCCAAAATTTTATAAACTAAGTAATCACAACCTATATCAATACTTAATTTATATAAGCTGATAGCTAGACCCGCTACTAATTCATCTTATTAAACGGGTCTATTTGCCCTAAAATACGTAGCTTTGCTTTGAGTTTAATGGAGAAGATGTTTGCTTTCCGTACACAGGTGCTTGCCTACACAATGTAGAAGCCAATTCGTGTATTTGCCCCATGTCATTATCTTATTTGCGCTAAGTATTTGTTTTCGCTAATAAGGCTTGGTGCAGAGTTACTTTGTTGCTGTTTTAAAAAGGCTGTAAATTCATCTTTTGAAAGCGGTTTTGAATAAAAGTAGCCTTGCACGGTTTCACAATTGAGCGTTTTAAGTAGGTCAATTTGGCTTGCTTGCTCAACGCCTTCTGCAACCACATGTAAATCTAGATTGTGCGCAATCGTCACAATAGAGTCGACCATATTGCGGCCACGCTCGGTTTTCATATCATCAATAAATGCTTTATCTACTTTTAAGGTATTCAGTGGAAATTGCTTTAAATACGCTAATGAAGAATAACCTGTACCAAAGTCGTCCATGGCAAGATGAATACCTCGGGCACTTAGCGAGCGCATAATTGCAATGGCTTCTTGTGGATCGTCCATTACCGTGCCTTCGGTAATTTCTAGCTCTAAAAAGTAAGAGGGCAGCTCGTTTTTTTGCAAAATTACGTCAATACGGGTCGTTAAGTCTGGCAAGCTAAATTGTTTGGCCGATAGGTTGACTGCAACACGGCCACTAAATAGCCCTTCATCCAACCATTGTTTTACATCGCGACACGCTTTGTTTAAAACAACTTCGCCAATTTCAATTATTTGCCCAGTTTCTTCAGCAATAGGTATAAATACGCCAGGGCTGATGACGCCCTTTTTTGGTGTTATAAAGCGTACTAACGCTTCCATGCCGGTAAGTTTACCGGTACGAATATTCATTTTGGGCTGGTAATACACTTCAAAATGATTTTCTTTTAAGCCAAAGCGCATTAGGTTTTCTATTTGTAAGCGTTTAACCGCTTGGCGGTTCATGGTGTCATTAAAGAACAGGTAGCTATTGCCTTTCTTTTTGGCGTGATACATTGCAGTATCAGCGTTTTTTAATAGCAGCTCTGGTGTACTGCCATCTTCAGGAAATAGTACAATGCCTATGCTTGAGGTAATAGCCAACTCATGGCCTGCCATTTTAAAAGGGGTAGCAATTGCAGCTAAAAACTGCTTTGCCATGCGAGTAATAACATGTATATCATTAGTATCTGCCATAACTAAGGCAAACTCATCGCCGCCTAAACGGTAAAAAACATCATTCTCGCGGGTTAACTTATTTAACCGCATCGCTAGTTTAGCTAACAAGCTATCGCCTAGCTGGTGGCCTAATGAATCATTAATCTTTTTAAAGTTATCTAAATCAAATACCAAAAGGGCATGGTGGGTATTTTGTTTTACTAGCTTATGAAGATCGGTAAAAAATAAATTTCTGTTTGGTAAGCTGGTAGTACGGTCTCTATTTGATAAATTATGCAGTTGCGATTGTGCATTTTTACGTTCGGTTAAATCTGAATAAACAACTACATAGTTTGTTATTTGGTTTTGATCGTTCTTTATTTCATCAATCGAAATTTCTATTGGCAGTAATACTCGCTCACTATTGCGCAGTTTTACCTCTTGTTGAATTCGCTCGCGCTCTTGCACTATATTTTTAATGTTTTCAATATAGCTTTTATCGTAACCAGGTAAGTTAAAAGGCTTTTTGAGATATTGCTCTCTGACGCCACCAAAAAGGGTTAAAAAACTGGGGTTTACATCAACTAAGTTGAAGTTTTTATCGTATATAGCAAGTGCATCAGTGAGTGATTCTACGCACTTAGCAAATAAATTAAGGCGCTCTTGTGTTGATTTTAACACTGAAATATCGCGAACGGTGCCGGTCATTCTCAGTGGTGCTAAGTTTGCATCTTTTTCTATTATTTTTCCGCGGTCTAACACCCAATGCCAATGGCCAAAGGTGTCTTTAATACGGTAGGTCGCTTCAAAAAAAGCAGATTTTTGAGCAAAGTGCTCTTTTAGCAAATGCTCGACAGCAGCAATATCGTGAGGATGGATCAAGCTTTTGTTAGGCGGAAACCCCATTAAAGTTGTTGAGTCCATCATGTATTTATCGTTAATACGAATAACTTGACCCGTTTTTACATTCCAGTCCCATAACGTGTCGCCACTGCCTTCTACGGTACTTTTTAAACGTTTTTCTGAGAGGCTGTGCTGTAGCCGAGAGCGCTTCAATTTATAAATTACAAATAATAGGTAGGGCAAAGCCAGCGCAAGTAAGGTGCTGGCAACAATTAAAACAGTATTGGTGTTTATATTAAAGGCATGATCGAAAGCAACTGCTTGAGGTAAAAGACTCAGTAAAGCCAAGAAAACCACACATTTTATTGTTGTTATTTTTATCATTTGTTTTTATTACTGCTCATTAACAAACGATAATTTAAATTAAGCCACTTATAGAGTCAAAGAGATTGCGAGCAAAGCGGTATTTTTTGCGATTTAGTTACTTTTGCATTACTTAACAACTCGAATCTTGGCCTGTCTTTTGAAAATATCGCAATGGTGTAGTGCTTCATTTCGTCTAAGCTGAGGGCGTGCAGAGCGGCTAGTAAGCGTTTTTGCATATTAAAATCATGATCTTTATTGCCTATGGCGAGCCACAAACGTTGCGAGCGTAATCGTAGGTTTTTATCTTTTTCGGCGATATGCGTTGCCAACCCTTGCTTATGCTGTTGCCAAGTCGATTCATCGAGGGTATCCAAACTAACAAGAAACTGATTTAAAAAATGATTGTGCCTTTTTAATAAGGTTTGGGCATCAAACTTAGGAGATTGAATGTAAAAAGCAATACCGGCTCGCGTGTTAAATGGCGCGTAGCCAGAGCCAACTAAGTAACCTAGTTGCTGTGTGGTACGCAGCTCATTAAAGTAGTCTTGGTTAATGATATGGTTGAGTATCATTAGTTTTATTTTTTCATTAACTGTTGCAGTTTGTGCCTGGTAGTAAATGACCATGGCATTGTCGCTACAGGCCAGTTCAAGCTCGCTACAGGTAACGTGCTTTATTTCTTTCAATGGACGCGATAAATCATCAATCGCAGCGGTATTTTTTAAATGCTTTGTTACGTTTTTATGAAACATTTTTGCTTCGTTTTGCTGCCAGTTACCATGCAGAAAAGCCTCAACATGTAAGGCGCTAAAAAACTCGGCTCGAAACTCATTAAATTGCTGAAAACAGGTGTTTTTAAGCGCAGTTGCTAGCTCCTCTGGCTGTGGATTCCATGGCATTATTTTAGCGCCTAACACACTAAATAAAGTGCTGACAGGTTTATTTTGGTTGCTGCTTTGCCAGTGCCTAACCAGCTGTTTTTTATATTCGGCAAAGCGTCGAGCGCAAATATCAACATTGAATAGGGTGTCTAATAGTTGCTCCACTAACTCTAGCTGACTGGTAGAGAGTCCGGCTGTATGTAATGTTAATCCGCCCTGATGCGAAGTTAAGTGATAACTTAAACCGGCCAATTCTGCGGGGTAAAACTGCTCGCCTACGCTGTCCATAAATAAATCACTAAAAAGACGAGTTAAGGCCATGTGCTTTACATCTTTGACTGCAAAGTGTGAGTCCATGGCTAAATAAAAATGTCCTTTGGCAACTCTAAATGTGTTGTCTTGTTTAAACCAAAAGTTAAAACCAGGCTCTTTAACGAGTAAATGAGGTTTAGTTTGGGGCGCTTGCACATCATATAAAATAACATCTTTAGCTAAATAAGGGTTTGCTGTAGGCAGTAGCATAGTACTAAGCGGTTTATTTATGTGCGCGAGTGAATCTAGCCACTGTGATGAAATAGCTTCTACTTTGTAAGGGGTATTATACCAGGCTGTTTTGCGCTCAGGCTCAACATCAGGGTGAATGAGCACTAAGCGCATGTTATGAGGTGTAAGCCATTGCATGGCCATCTCGTGAGCGGCTTTATTAAAGCCCTCCATTAGGTAATCACCTTGTACGTAGTTAACTTCGTCGTAATGCTGCATGTTGATACTTAAGTTACTCACCCAATCAATTAAGCGCGATTTTTCTTGGTTATCAAATGCAATTTGCAATAGGTTTTTTTTATCTTGGTATAGGCGTGGCAATTTGTCGGTGTTGTTGTTAATTAGGCAGATATACTCAAACACTATTTCTACTATATCTTCAAAGTACTCAATGCCCTCATCGGTAAGCGCCATACTAATGTTAAAATCTTTAAAGTTGCTCCCGTTTATACCTCCGCCAGCAGAAAGCGCATTAATCCACCCTTGTTCTTTTAAAATAGAATACAGCGAACCGGCTCCTTCGTAACCTAGCAAATGCGCTATAAAACTGACGGTTTTGTGGCGATAAAAGTCATCAATATTGGGCATAGCAAAACTAATAATGAGTTTTTGCATGTGCTTGTGAGGCTCTATATGTAAAATTTTACCTATATCTTGTGGACGATATAACGGCTCGCTAATTATCGGTTTAAATACACTTTTATTGCCTTTAATATCACTAAAATAGTTATTTACCCAATTTGCCATTGTATCAAGCTGCTCGTTGGCACAGATTACTAGTGTCATCCATTGTGCTTGATAGTGTGTATTAAAAAACTCTTTTAGCTCATCACTTATACAACGCTCCCTGTCGGCGAGGGTATGTAAGTTACCGACAGAGAATTTGGCAAAAGGGTGGGCTGGGTTTACGGTTTCTTTATGCGCTTGATAAATACGACGCCCATCATCTTTTATTTTTAATTTAAACTCGGCCTCTATCGCATTGCGTTCTTTTTCAGTTTCTTCTGGCTTTAATAACGGTGCTATAAAAAAACGACTAAACTGCACAAGTGCTTTTTCAATGGCTTGATTATTAATATCAAAGTAATAACACGTGTACTCAGTGCCGGTCCACGCGTTGGTATTACCGCCCGATTGAGACACAAAATTATTAAAACTACCGGAGTCAGGGTAGTGATCAGTGCCCAAAAAAAGCATGTGCTCTAAAAAATGTGCAAGGCCTTGCCTGTCAAGGGGATCATCAAAATGCCCAGCGTTAACCGCCATAGAAGCAGCAGCTTTAGTTGAATCTTTGTCTTGCACTAATAATACTTTTAGCCCATTGTCGAGTGTAAGGGCGCGGTATGCTCTGTTATCATTGCGGCTGATATTCAAATGATGCTCCTGAAACTAAGCGTTTATGTGTTAATAACAGATGATAGCTTCAGGACAGCGAAAAATTAGAGAAAAGATTTACCTGAATATCATGAAAGAATTATTCTTTGGAATAATAGTAATATAGCGGACAAATAGGCAAACTGGCTACTGTTTTATATTCATCAATCGGTTGATTTTTTATGAAAACACTCTTAATTATGCGCCATGGCGAAGCAACACCGATGCAAGCTCACGACGCAGCAAGAACCCTCACACCGAAAGGCCATGCAGAAGCAGAAAAAATGGGCTTATGGTTGCAAAAACATTTTAACGTAGATGCATTGTTGGTAAGCCCTTACTCTCGCGCCCAGCAAACAGCTAAAGAAGTTGAAAAAAATAATGTCTTTAAATTTAATGAAACCTGCAGCGATATACTTCCCGAAGGTAAGCCTCAAGTAGCTGCTGATTACTTAGAAACACTTATTGCTATGCACCCGCAATGCAATACTTGGCTAGTGGTCGCTCACATGCCAATTGTCAGCTATTTAGTTGACCAGCTTAGTCCAGGTAATATGCCTATTTTCAACACTGCAGCAGTTGCTGTAATTCAGTATGATGAAACCACACAGCGCAGTGAATATGTTAACATTAACGCACCTGATAATATTTAAAGAACAGAGATAAAAATGAGTATAGAACGTCTTGAAACGGGAGCTCGTATGAGCCGTATAGTTAAACATAATGGAACCGTTTATTTATGCGGGCAAGTTTGCGCAGATGCAGAAAAAGGTATAACAGAGCAAACACAAACTATGCTCGACAAAGTAGAGGCATTACTTGAACAGGCGGGTAGTTCAAAAAAGCATATGCTCAGCGCGACAATTTACGTTAAAAGCATGGAATACTTTGCTGATATGAACGCGGTATGGGATGCCTGGGTGCCAGAAGGCTATGCACCGGCACGTGCCTGTGTTGAAGCTAAAATGGCACGCGATGCACTATTGGTTGAAATTTCGGTAGTGGCTGCACTTAAATAAGCGTTTTTATAAAAGCGCAGCAAGCCAAAATGAAAAGCTTACTACACTCAATACCGTTGAAAGCACCACAGCACCGGCAAGCGTGACTTGATGCGTATTTAACTGGCTCGCAATTAAATACGCATTAACACCAACAGGTGAGGCGCTTAGCAATACCAGTACGTTACGAATTTGACTATCTAGCTCAAACCCCCACGTGGCTGTTACAAAAACAACAGCAGGTAATATCAGTATTTTTAACAATGAAGCGATAAGTGCTGGCTGCCAATTTGCAGCTACTTTATAAAATACCAAATTAGCGCCTAATACAAATAAAGCACATGCAATAGCTGGGCTGGCGAGTAGCTCGAGAGAGTTGGCTAAATTAGCAAATAAGGTAACTCCCGATACATTCAACAATAACCCACAGCCAATACTTAATACAATTGGATTAAGGATCATATTTTTAGCAAATTTTAGCCATGAAAAGTCATCAGCATTCCCCTTTGCGCCTATCAAGTAGGTTAATGCAAAAAGCAGTGTGCTATGAAATGTAATGATCATAAAAGCGATAGCAATCATGTCTTTACCAAGCGAGGCAATAACAATGGGTATACCTACTAACACCATATTTGAATAACTACCGGCAAGAGCGAATACACTGTGCTGTTGGTAATTTCCAGCATTGGCTTGTTTAGTTAAATAGTACCTATCGATAAATATGCCCAATGTAAATACAGCTAATACAGGAATATAAAAGCTTAAAAATGCTTCGAGGCTAATACTTTGCTGCAAATTTATTTGCGACATATTGAGCATTAAGAAAGCGGGTAAGCTTACATAAAAAGTAAACTTACTTAGACCCGCAATGTGCTGTTGATTAAAAAATTTTAAATAACAACAGGTATAGCCTAGTGCGACAAGAAAGATTAAGGGAAAAATAATCGAAAAAATTTGCACGAATGTTTCCTAAAATTAGCGTCTAAACTCATCACTTTGTGGTAAATCAATTAAGATCAGCACCGCGCCTCGTCCGCCGTATTCAAGCGGTGCTTGATGCATGGCTATTACATCGGGGTGCTGTACCAAATACTGCGGTACTTTGTGTTTTAACACGCGCTCGCCAATGCCATGTACTATACATGCGCAGTAATAATGCTGTTTTTTGCACTCGTGTATAAGTCCTGCAAGTTCATCTTTGGCACGCTCTTTATTAAGTCCATGTAAGTCAAGCGTTAGATCTGGAGCGTAATCGCCGCGGCGTAACTGTTTTGCTAAAAAAGTGTCGTGCCCATCTTGTACATAATTAATAGTGCTATTTGTGTCTATATCGGGAATGTATTCGTCAGAAAAGAAAAACTCTGACTCAACCTGCTTTTTTTGCTGGGCAAATTGCTTCGCTTGTGACACTTTAGGTTTTGTGTCAAACCTATGGGTGTCTTGTTTAAACACTTTAGCGCCAGAAATTGTTTGACGAAAAAGGTCTATGTCGTCATTGCTTAGGGGCGATTGTGACGAGGTGTTTTTTTTCATAAATTTTACCTAAACAAAAAAACGTAAAAACGCAGCGCAAAAGGCGTTACAATACAAAACTGATGGGCAATTGTAATTTGCTCAGCACAGTTAGGCAATGCAATCGTTGCAAAGACTCAAAACAGTCAGTTAGCTAAAGCAGGTAAAAAATATGAGTGATTTACAAATAGAAGAAGCAACACTTGATGAAGCAGTTGCAGAGCTGTCAACGTTACATGACTGGTTACGCTGGACCACAAGCCAATTTGCAAGTAGTGGAATATTTTTTGGACATGGCACAGATAACGCGTGGGATGAAGCTGTTAGCTTACTACTTCCTGCACTAAGTTTACCTATTGATGCCCCCAAAGAGTTAATGCATGCGCGGTTAACAAGCACAGAAAAAAACCGCTTAGCGGGTTTAATCGCTGAACGTATAAATGACTGCACACCGGTTCCTTATTTAACAAACATTGCTTGGTTTGCCGGTATGCCATTTTATGTTGATGAGCGTGTGTTAATTCCACGTTCGCCATTTGCAGAACTTATTGCTAATAAATTTTCGCCATGGCTTGAGCAGCCGCAAAGCGTTAACCGCATTTTAGATTTATGCACAGGCTCTGCGTGCATTGCCATTGCACTTGCTCAGGCATTTGAAACTGCGCAAGTAGATGCGGTTGATATATCGTATGAAGCTCTTGAAGTGGCAGATATAAATATAAATGATTACATGCTAGGCGAGCGTGTTTTGCCCATTCAATCTGATGTATTTAGTGGTGTGCCAGGGCAAAAGTATGACCTAATAGTCGCAAACCCTCCTTATGTTGATGCTGAGGACATGGCTGATTTACCGCGCGAATTTCATCATGAGCCTGAGCTTGGTTTAGCTTCGGGGCATGATGGCTTAGATGTAACTCGTACCATTTTAGATGAGGCTAGCGATCATCTAACAGATAACGGTTTGTTATTTGTTGAAGTGGGTAACTCTATGGTACATATGGAAGCATTGTATCCAGGGGCACCGTTTGAATGGATAGAGTTTGAGCAAGGTGGCTTAGGTGTATTTGTAATAAGCAAAAAGCAGCTTGATGCATATTTTGCAAAATAAATTTTAGGCCGAGCGTACGCTCGGCAATGTTAAGTAGTCATTAGGAATGAGGAAAGTTAATGGCAGGTAATAGCATAGGGCAGTTATTTAAAGTGTCCACCTTTGGTGAGAGCCACGGCGTTGCCCTAGGTGGTGTTGTAGATGGCACTCCCGCAGGCCTTGAGATCACAGAGGCTGACTTACAAATTGATTTGGACCGTCGTAAACCCGGACAAAGCCGCTATACAACGCAGCGCCGTGAAGACGATCAAATAAAAATTCTTTCAGGCGTTTTTGAAGGTAAAACTACAGGCACCAGTATTGGTTTACTAATTGAAAATACCGATCAGCGCTCAAAAGACTACGGTAAAATTAAAGATGTGTTTCGCCCAGGTCATGGCGATTACACTTACTGGCACAAATACGGCCTGCGTGATTATCGCGGCGGTGGCCGCTCTTCTGCGCGTGAAACCGCAATTCGTGTAGCGGCAGGCGCCATTGCTAAAAAATACTTAAAGCAGTTTCATGGTATTGAAGTAAAAGCATGCCTAAGCCAACTGGGGCCAATAAAAGCCGAAAGCTACGACTGGGATGAAGTTGAAAACAACTTATTCTTTTTCCCTGATGCAAGCAAATTAGAAGCGCTCGACGAGTACATGCGAGACCTAAAAAAACAAGGTGACTCAGTGGGCGCTAAAGTAAAAGTAGTGGCGAGCAATGTACCTGTAGGGTTAGGCGAACCTGTATTTGATAGGCTAGATGCTGAAATTGCGCATTCACTCATGAGCATTAATGCCGTTAAAGGTGTAGAAATTGGCGATGGCTTTGATGTAGTAGAGCAAAAAGGCTCAGCGCATCGTGATGAGTTAACCCCAGATGGCTTTACTTCAAACCACGCAGGTGGCGTACTTGCTGGTATTTCTACAGGGCAAGATATTATTGCCTCTATTGCGCTTAAGCCAACATCAAGCATTACGATTCCAGGTAAAAGCATTAATACTGAAAACGAAGCGGTTGAGATGATCACCAAAGGGCGTCACGATCCGTGTGTTGGTATTCGTGCAATTCCTATTGCTGAGGCAATGATGGCCATTACACTAATGGACCATTTACTGCGCCAGCGCGGCCAAAACCCGCATGTTAACCATGAACATGGGCCAATTAACGGCTCTGTTTAACAGTTAATATTTTAATAAAAACGCGGACTACCGCGTTTTTTTATACTTAAAACTCACTTTTAAGCCTTTCAGGAGTTGTTCAAGTTTGCGCTATATACTGTTTTAAGGAGGAGAGTAATCATGAATGATATTAAGCGCATTAACACACACCTTGAAACTCAAGCTGCTATTACAAGGCTAGATCGCTTTAGTAAGCTTACCGACAGCAGCATTGGCATCCCTTTTACTAAATTTAATTTAGGCCTAGAGGCTGTAATTGGTTTAATTCCTGTTATAGGGGATGCGGCAGGGCTTATCTTATCAAGCTATGTACTTATAGAAGCGCAGCGCTTAGGTGTGAGTAAACGCATTAAAACCAAGATAATCATTAATATGCTGATTGATTTTGTAGGCGGCTTAGTACCATTTTTTGGCGATATATTTGATGCATTTTTTAAAGCCAATACCCGTAATACGCGGCTTTTAAAAAAACACTTGAATAGTCAGTTAGCTAACTGATACTAAACCTATTTTTTTAGTAGTTTAAGTTTAGAATCAAAAATAAAAAACAAACTATTGTTGGTTTTTTAATCACCGAGTAAAGTAGGGCTGCCTATTCACTTTGGAATACACAAAATGCAATTATTTATCGGTAATAAAAACTATTCTAGCTGGTCACTACGTGCATGGTATTTAATGAGTAAGTTTGATGTCGTGTTTGACGAAACTCAGCTTGTGCTCGACACCAGTGATTTTTACGACGAACTTAAACAACATTTTCACGTTCAAAAAGTGCCGGCGTTAATTGATGGTGATTTGCAAGTGTGGGACTCGCTCGCAATCTGTGAATATATTAACGATGCATACCTATCAGGTGCGGCATGGCCAAAATACATTACCCAAAGAGCTAAAGCACGTGCGTTAAGCGCTGAAATGCATTCGGGCTTTATGGCACTTCGCAATGAAATGCCAATGAATATACGCGCAACCCGTAAAGTAACGCTCTCAAACGAAGCACTAAAAGACATAGCGCGCATAGATGAGATATTTTCGCAGCAACAAGATGTGTTTCCCAATGAATGGTTTTTTGGCGGCTTTAGTATTGCCGATGCGATGTACGTCCCCATTGTACTGCGCTTAAAAACCTATCAAATTACACTATCAGAACAGGCGCAGCAATATTGTGATTTTGTAATGCGCTGCCCCGTATTGCAAACATGGATTACGCAAGCACTAACTGAAACAGATAGAGTAGAGTGTGATGAGGCGGGTGAGGAGGTTTAACTTCCTCATCACTTTTACTTTAAAGGTAAAAGCCCGTACAATTCGTCTCGTTTTTAGTGCGCTAATTTTGCGCTGTAACCGAGACGAATTAATCAGTTTTTATGCATCATATTGCCGATCTTATATCTATTTTCGATAGTGTTTTTTATCAAAGCCATAACACTCGCTTAGTAAAAGGCGATGATGAGCCTATTTATCTACCTGCCAATAATACCCATGGGTTTAATCAAATTGTATTTGCACACGGCTTTTACGCCAGTGCCCTACATGAAATAGCGCATTGGTTAGTGGCTGGCAATAAACGCAGAGAGCTTGAAGATTATGGTTATTGGTATTGCCCTGATGGGCGAGATAAACACCAACAAGCTGAATTTGAAAGCGTAGAAATAAAGCCACAAGCCATAGAGTGGATGCTCAGCACCGCTGCTGGCTTTGATTTTAACGTGTCGGTAGATAATTTAAACGGCGAGCAAACGTGCCGGTTTGATTTTCAGGCGCGAGTACACCAGCAAGTATTAATGTTATTAGAGCAGGGGGTTAACGCACGTACCCATGCATTATTAAAAGCGTTAAGTGATTTTTATAAAACACCGTGGCCGTTAACCGCTTTGCAATTTAATTGGCACCACCCTGAGGATTTACAAAATGCAGTTTAAGTTAGGCTTAATTATTAACCCTGTTGCAGGACTTGGTGGCAGTGTTGCGTTAAAAGGCAGCGATGGTGAAAACACGGCTGCAAAGGCGATAGAACTTGGTGCGCAAGCTAAGGCTAACACTCGTACACAGGCTGCGCTTGAAGTGCTAGTACCGTATAAAGATAAGTTAACCATTTATACGGTAAATGGCGATATGGGTGAAAAAACGGCGCGTAAATTGGGCTTTAATGTTGAAGTAATTTACACCGCTAATTCAGTTACTAGTAGCGATGATACAGAAGCAAGCGCTAAGCTGCTCAAAAGTTTAGACGTAGACTTAGTGCTTTTTGCAGGGGGTGATGGCACGGCACGTAATATTTGTCATGCCATAGAAGACACCACCCCAGTGCTAGGTGTACCAGCTGGCTGTAAAATTCATTCTGGCGTTTATGCCATTACACCTAAAGCAGCAGGGCGCGTAGTCGAAATGTTAGTTACAGGTGAGCTTGTGACACTTGCTGATGCTGATGTTATGGATATTGACGAAGAGGCGTTTAGGCAAGGCACCGTAAAAGCTAAACGCTACGGTGAAATGCAAATACCAAGCGAAGTCCGTTATGTGCAAGCTGTAAAAAATGGCGGTAAGGAAACGGATGAGCTTGTACTTGCGGATATAGCTGCACATGTAGTGAGTGAAATGGATGAAGATACTTATTACATCATGGGTAGTGGCTCAACTGTTGAAGCAATAATGCAGGAAATGGGGCTGGATAATACTCTATTAGGCGTTGATTTAATTAAAGATCAAACTTTAGTTGCGAAAGACCTAACAGCTCGGCAGCTGCTTGATTACACGCACGGGCATAAGAGCAAACTAATTATTACCCTTATTGGTGGTCAAGGCCATATTTTTGGGCGAGGGAATCAGCAGCTAAGCCCTGAGCTTATTCGCACTATTGGCAAAGAAAACATTATTGTGGTGGCAACTAAAATCAAATTACACGCGTTGAACGGGCGTCCACTTATTTGTGACACCGGCGACAGCGCTTTAGATGATGAATTAACAGGTTACATTAAAGTAACCACCGGCTATAACGACCATATTATGTATGCTGTCGGTTATGAAAACCAGGAGAAGTAACACAATGAGTTTAGTGAATTATATTGATGCTGCGCAGCAATACTTTGATGATTTAGTGATTAAAGCAACAGATGATGAGCTGTTCGCTGGTGGTTACTTGCGCGGACATTACGACCTTGCAGTAGGCTATGCACAAGTAGAAGAGCTGACAATTTCTATTGATGAGCTCAACGAAACCGTGGAGCAAAGCTTAGTAAAAGCATACCGCAATGGCGAGCTAAACGAAGAAGATAAAGCTTTAGTCGTGAGACTGTGGGATGAAGTGAAAGCGCTTGCTTAAAACAGTGGGCATTTAGCTATAAAAACGCGGTTACCATGCAGGAACCGCTTTTTTTATGTTTTACTTGTGCCCAAAATAGATTTATTAGTTAATTTACTGTTACTCACTAATCGTATATTGTAACTTAAACCTGTTTAAGGAGCTTTAAATGAATAATAATAACCAAGCTGCGGTACCTTCAGGGGTAATCGCACGTTTTTTAAATTTTGTGGAGCGAGTAGGTAATAAACTCCCGGATCCTGCGATTATTTTCTTATTCGCTATGTTACTTATTTGGCTGTGTTCGTGGTTATTGTCTGGCGTAAGTTTTGACGCGTTAGACCCCCGTACAGGCCAAGCGATTGTGGTAAATAATTTACTCGAGGGTGATTCGCTCGCCTCGTTTTTATCTTCCATGGTTAAAACGTTTACAGGGTTTGCTCCTTTAGGCGTGGTACTGGTTGCTATGCTAGGTGTGGGAGTGGCTGAACATTCTGGCTATATCAACACAGGCCTTAAGCTCATGCTTAAAGTGACCCCAAGGCAACTGCTTACCCCTTCAGTCATTTTGGTTGCTATTGTAAGCCATACAGCAACTGATGCGGGCTATGTATTGGTGATCCCTCTAGCTGGGGTAATATTTTTTGCCGCAGGGCGACACCCGCTAGCGGGTATTGCTGCAGCGTTTGCAGGCGTTAGCGGTGGATTTGGTGCCAACTTTATCCCATCAGGGATAGATCCATTACTACAAAGCTTTACCCAAAGTGCAGCGCAAATTATAAACCCCGATATGTCGATTAACCCTCTTAATAATTGGGCGTTCACCTCTGCTTCGAGTTTATTTATTGTTTTATTAGGCTGGTATATTACTGACAAAATAATTGAACCGCGCTTAAAAAATACAGCGCTTAATGAAGATACTCAAAACTTGCCTGCCTTCGATGAAGCTAAAAGTGATGAAAAACGCGCCTTTTTTATAGCCAGTAGCGTAATGATTGCAGGCCTTGCTTTACTTGCATTTGTATCCGCTCCTGCTGACTCAGCAATGCGCAGTGCCGATGGCTCACTGACTAATTTTAGATCGCCCCTTATGCAATCTATTGTGCCTTTAATCTTTTTATTATTTTGGATACCTGGTGCCGTATATGGTTTTACCGTTGGCACCTTTAAAACCTCAAAAGATATGATAGATGCGATGAGTACCGCAATGAGTGGTATGGCTTATTACATTGTCATGGCGTTCTTTTGCGCGTTATTTATTGCGGCGTTTTCTAACTCTAACTTAGGAGCATTAATGGCCATTGAAGGAGCGCAGCTTTTAAAAGCAATGGAGTTACCAAGCGCTGTAACAGTGATAGGTATTATCTTTTTGACCGGCTTTGTAAACCTATTTGTAGGTTCAAGCTCAGCAAAGTGGGCATTACTTGGGCCTATTTTTGTACCTATGCTTATGCAGTTAGGTATATCACCCGATTTAACCCAAGCGGCTTACCGAATAGGGGATTCTAGCTCAAACATAATTACCCCACTTATGCCGTACTTCCCACTGGTTGTAGTGTATTGCCAAAAATATGTTAAAGATACCGGCATAGGTACGCTTATCGCGCTGATGATCCCTTACTCAATCGCGTTTATGATTGGTTGGAGCATATTCTTGTTAGGGTATTGGGCACTCGGAATTCCGTTAGGCTTAGATGCGAGCTACGTTTACCCTGCGTTACCTTAACTTTAACTTGATTTATAAACCTCACTCACTTGAGTGAGGTTTTTTATATAAAAATGCAGCAATGTAAAAAAGTGCTAATTACCTTTCTAACTCTCTCACTATATAGCCAAATAAACTCGCCTCACCAACAATATACACATAATCGTTTTTACTATTCATTATTGTGGACTTATCGTCATACCATCTAAAATCAAGCGTTTCATTCGTTTTAGGGTCTTTAAAATATAAACGAGTGCAACTATCTTCATAATCAGTTCCACATTCTTGTACATCAGTGAGAATATATTCTTTAAACCAATAGTCACCTTGTGTGTAGTAAGCCCATAGTTCAATGGGGGCAGAAAATAAAAAATAGAGAGTTGCATAGACTAACAAAGGGAGTAGAGGGTAGGAGAATATTAATGATAATTTAGCTTTTGCATCTGAAAAACTATCTTTAAGACGCTGTCTGTACTCACTGCAACGCCTATATTTTTTGATTACAAGTACGTGAAGATAGATAAATAAAGCCCCACAAAAAATAGGAAGCGCTACATAAAAAATAGCCTCATAAATTTTATTTTCAATAAATGGTGGATCGGTAAAATCCATTAGCATAAGCGTGGCAATACTCAGAAGTGGGAAGCCAATTATTGCTGCAAAGAGCAAGTTGTCATAATATTTTTTCAATGTAAATTCATCCGTGAATCATAGTCTTCATTTAGTTTACAGAATTTTTGTTGTTTTAAAAATCAAAGATAACCTATTTATAAGCATTTACTGTTCTGCATTAGTTGCTAATAAAAACTATTAATTGCCATATTAATTTCTGCAAACTGATTTGCGTTGGAGTAATCATACTAGGTGAATTTTAAAACGGCTCGTTTTAAAACAAAAAAACCTTGGCACTTTCGTGACAAGGTTTTTTACAACATAAGCTATATAGCTTAGTTAGATGTGAAGCTCACCGGGCGGCGTTCTTTACGAGGACCGCCACGCTTATCACCGCGTTGATTGTCTTTGTTAAAGCTACGCTTTCTGTCGCCGCTTGGACGCTCACCGCGAGGAGTCGCAGGGCCTTGATCTTGTGTAAGCGTCATATTCATAGGGCGCTTACAAATAAACACTTTTTGGAAGTGATCAAGTACATCTTTAGGCATGTTTTGTGGCAATTGCACTGTGCTGTGGCTGTCGTGAAGACGGATATCACCAATAAACTTACTTGATATATCAGCTTCGTTAGCAATTGCACCAACAATGTTTTTAACCTGTACACCGTGCTCACGACCCACTTCGATACGGTAAGTATCCATAGGGCCAGCATCGCGGCTATTACGCTCACGAGGTTTACGCTCTGGGCGGTCACCACGACGGCGATCGCCTCGTTCGTTACGAGAATTACGCTCGTTGCGAGGTTGAACCTTAACTTCTTCAACTTTTATTGGCGACTGCTGCTGTGCTAAACATAGCAAAGCGCCTGCTAAATCTTCTACAGACAAATCTAGCTTTTGTGCCATATTTGCAGCAACTTCGTTAAAGAACGTAATATCTTTATTTTCAAGAGCAAGCGTTAGCTTTTCTTTTAATGCATTAATACGTTTTTCTTCAACTACTTTTGCAGTAGGTAAATCTACTTGTGCTATTTCAGACTTAGTATGGCGAATAATATTTTTAAGCAAGTAACGCTCGTTATGCTTAACAAATAAAATAGCTTTACCTGTACGTCCAGCACGACCTGTACGGCCAATACGGTGAACGTAGGCTTCTGAGTCTTGCGGAATATCGTAGTTGATAACTAAGCTTAAACGGTCTACATCAAGACCACGTGCTGCTACGTCAGTAGCTATAACAATGTTGATCATACCGCTTTTTAAGCGATCAACAGTGCGCTCACGCGCTTGCTGGTTCATATCACCGTTAAGTGGTGCAGCAGAGAAGCCTTCACGCTCTAGTAACTCAGCAAGTTGTACTGTGTCGTTACGAGTACGCACAAAAACAATAGCACCTTCGTATTGCTCAGCTTCTAAAAAGCGAACAATGGCTTTGTTTTTGTGTACGTTTGCATTCCAAAACACTTGCTCAACAGATGATGTTGTTGAATTGCGAGCAGAAATATGAACCTGTTCAGGGTTATTCATATATTTGCTGCTGATGTTTTGAATTTGCTTAGGCATGGTCGCAGAGAAAAGACATGTTTGCTTTTCGCGCGGTGTTTTTTCCATGATGTTTTCAACATCATCGATAAAGCCCATACGTAACATTTCATCGGCTTCATCAAGTACAAGTGCTTGTAAAGCATCAAACTTGATAGTACCACGGTTTATGTGATCGATTAGTCGACCCGGTGTAGCAACAATAATTTGTGCGCCACGACGAAGTGCGCTTAATTGAATGCTGTAACTTTGGCCACCGTACAGTGCTAACACTTCAACACCACGAGTACCTTTTGCATATTGTTCAAATGCCTCAGCAACTTGGATCGCAAGCTCACGTGTAGGTGTGAGTACAAGGATCTGTGGCTGTTTCACAGACGGGTCAATATTGTTTAACAACGGCAGTGCAAATGCTGCAGTTTTACCTGTACCCGTTTGTGCTAGTCCCAGTACGTCCTTTCTTTCTAGCAATAACGGTATACATTGAGCTTGGATTTCAGATGGTGTCTTGTAACCCAACTCTTCAACTGCCTTTAAAATTGCAGGAGAAAGATTTAGAGATTCAAACGTGACTGGTTCTGACATTAATACGCCTCAACGAATTTAAAGAGGCGCGCATTGTATAGGAAATACGAGGCAATTGCTTGTATAAATTACAACTAATTTGTATGTGATTGATGTTGGTCGAAATTTAACCAGTTTAAATTTCTGATTTTTTAAACTGGTTAACAAGCTATATACAAAGCGCTATTTATACAGGCCTAGGTTTTCTTTTGCATAGGCTTCAAATTCGGTAAATCCACCAATGTGAGTTTGATCAACAAAGATTTGTGGCACAGTAGGGCATGGTTTTCCTGCAGACTTTTCTAAATCCGCTTTGCTGATGCCTTCTTTGATAATATCAATGTAACGGTATTTAAAATCATCACGTTCATTAGCTAGTTGCTCGGCAACGTCTTTAGCACGAACACAAAATGGGCAGCCTTCACGGCCAAAAATTACTGTAAGCATTGTACTCTCCTCAATTTAGTTGGGTTCATATTAAACGATTAATTAATAATTTAAAGCGCAAAAAATCGATTAGTTGATTCTGTTTTTATGGTACGCACATAAATTAGTGATTTGCTTCGCACTTTGAATTGCAATTTGCAAAAATTTTTCTTTTTATAATCAATGGTACTTTTAAAACTCATAAATTCATCGTATTAGCTATGTGAATTTAGGTGGCATATAAATTGATATCCAGAGAGTTACCTACTCTTTTTTAGGAACTGTGATGGGTCATAACAGCCATGTCTTAGAAATTATACAAGGGGTAATTGCACGTTTTTGTATACATGAGCGCTGTACAGTGCCAATTACACTCATCAATAAGTTGCAATGTAACTATATTTGCTTGCAGGTTCTACCGGAGCAAATGATAGCTCAATGTGATGCATTTATTTTGCCCGGCTTAGATAAGGCCAAAACTAGCTTTGTGTTAACTGTAGAGGCTAATTTACAGGGGGTAAATTTAAGCTACTGGGTAGATGGCAACTCCAAAGCGTACTCTATTGATATTCATGGGCTGTTAGCAACTCGACAGCCTATCCAATCACTTAATGATAAAAAAAGGTCTGTATCGGTATTAAATTTAAAAGCGGACTTACAGCAAAACATAGTGTATTTAGCTAGCTCTAGCCTTGAGCATTATAACGTTATATTAGCTGACAGCGATACCGAAAATACTATTGTAATCGAGGATGTACGTCACCTTTCGACCAGTGAACTTGCGAGCGATGTTCAAAAAAATAGAGCAGAAAATCGGATCAAAGTGTGTTCTCTTGATGCAGTGAGTGAATTGCAAAATCAGCAGACAATTTCTGATCAAGTGCTGGTATGGCCTTTTTTTGATACTGACTTAATCCATGCAATTAACAACACACGGGCCGATAGCAAATTATCTGTATTGGTGGCTGATGATAGTCTACCGAGTCAAATAGCAACTAAAGTAATGCTTGAAATGCTAGGGTGTGCAGTTACTTGCGCTGAAAATGGTTCAACTGCATTGCAGATTGCACAGCAAGAGCCATTTGATTTATTGCTGTTAGATGAGCGTATGCCTGGAATGTTTGGTAGCGACGTTGCTCAGCAATTAAATAAACAAAATACCCCTAACGACAATACACCTAAAGTCATTTTAACGGGTATCACTGAAGAGCAACAAATCGCTCAACTTTTCGATAAAGGGGTTACCCACTATCTACAAAAGCCGGTCACAAAAGCTGTATTAGAAGAATTTATTAAGCCTTGGCAAGTTGCCTAAGGACACGGTTAGGAGATTTATATGCGTGATTTATCAAAAACGGCTTTATTGTTAATCGGGTTTCAAAACGACTACTTTTCGCCTGATGGCATTTTGTATCAAGTTGTGGAAGAGTCCTCAAGAGTCACTGGTGTGGTTGATAATACCTTAGCGTTACTGGATAAATATGTAGATAAATTTGCCTTAGTGCTCAGTACACCTATTCACTTTACACCTGATTATAGTGAGCTTAAAAATCCAATTGGTATTTTAAAAGTCATTGCTGAAGTAGGGGCATTCAAGGCAGATTCATATGGGGCGCAAAGTATTAAAGAGCTAGACAAATACACTAAACAAATAGTTCAAATTCCAGGGAAGCGCGGGTTGAATGCGTTTACAAACACCGAGCTTGCAAGTGTATTAAACGACAACGGTATAACCGATATAGTTTTAGCCGGTACAGTTACCTCTATATGTGTTGATTCAACCGCTCGCTCTGCTGTGGAGCTTGGTTTTAATGTTACGGTATTAAACGATTGTACATCTAGTCGCACACCATTTGAGCAATCATTTTATTGCGAAGAAGTGTTCCCGCTTTATGCAAATGTGTGCGGCTACACTGAATTAGCAAGCGAGTGAGATTTGTATGGAAGAAAAAGACGAGTTACACGTACAGGTTCATTATGCACTCATAGAGCAGCTTTCAGCTAACAATCGGAGACAAACCAAGTTACTTGCTCTACTAGATGAGTGTGTTTTTGAGTGTGATAAACACTTAGCGTTTACCTACGTCAACGAGGCTTGGCTTAATAAATTAGGCTTTACGCCAGCTATGCTTATTGGCAAAAAGATAACATCCTTATTAGGGTGTGAGGATAGCTTAAAGCTATCTGAGTATCTAACATCTGTTTTTGATGGTTCCATAAATGCCTCAGTAGAAATAAAAGTTAAAAATAATGATGGTCTTGGTCATTGGTTTGAAGTGCGTTTAGCGTGCGACGATAGCGGCGGGTACATTGGCTCACTACATGACATTCAGCGACATAAAGATTACCAGTATTTACTCACTCAGCAGCAGGAATACGCTAAACGCCTGTCTTTAGTGGCAAGTCATACTAATAACCTAGTAATAATTACCGATCGCTATGGCAAAATAGAGTGGGTGAACAAAAGCTTTGAGGCGCTCACTCATTATAAATGTGAAGAAGTGATTGGACTTATTCCAGGTCAATTATTACAAGGCCCTAAAACTAACCCAAAGACACGCAGTGTAATGCGCAAGGCTATTAGAGATGCTGAACCTTTTCAAGTTGAGACTGTTAACTATGACAAAAACAAAAACGAATATTGGGTTTCTATTGATGCAACACCTGTCAAAGATGATGACGGCCAAGTTAAGCATTTTATAGCCATAGAAACGAATATCACACAACGAGTGAAAGCCGAACAGGCTATGGCAGAAATAGAGTATAACTATCACTCTGTGGTCGATAATATTCCTGACATTGTATTGAGGCTAGATGTAGAAGGTCGCCTTTTGTTTATGAACAAAGCATGGCAAAAATTTTTCCAAATAGATATTCAACATCACCTCGGTTTATCTGTCGGCAAATTTATTTTGGCAGAGGATGTAGAACAGCTTAACGCAGTGTTAGCTGGTTATAATGGCGGGAATCGTGAAGTTAAACGCTTAGATATTCGATTGCTTGATGCTAATAACGAGCCTAATTGGGTTGAAATGACGCTTACGCCAATTACTTCGCTTAACGGTACATATTTAACGTCTATTGCTGCTACTGTTGTAGATATTCAAGAGCGAGTGATTGCAGAACAAATTCTACTAGATGCGAAAGATCAAGCTGAGTTATTAGCTGAGTCAAAAAGTCGCTTTATGGCTAATATTAGCCATGAGATACGCACGCCTTTAAATGCGGTGATCGGCTGTGCAGATATTTTGCACGATACAGGGCTGACTGCAGAGCAAAAACGTTACACACAAATGATAAAAACGAGCTCTGATGCACTATTAAGTATACTAGATGATGTTTTAACTTACTCTCGTTTTGAGGCGCAAGCTATTTCAATTGACAACCAGCCTTTTAGTCTTGACTCGTGCTTAGAAGAAGCTATTGATATTGTGAGTGAAAGTGCGGTTCAAAAAGGGTTAGAACTTATTTTTGATCTTCACCCTGATATACCCACACAAGTTGTAGGAGACCATGCGCGTATCAGGCAGATTGCAATAAACCTACTGTCTAATGCTATTAAGTTTACTCAAAAAGGCGGACTGATTTTAACGGCTCAATGTGTTGAGCTTAAAAACAATCAATACACGCTTGAGCTCAGCTTTAAAGACACTGGAATAGGGATTGCTCAAAACAAGCTGGACAGTATGTTTAAGCCCTTTATACAGTCAGATAATTCAATAACCCGTGAATATGGTGGCAGCGGCTTAGGTTTAGCTATATGCAAGCAAATATGCGATGCGGCAGGGGGGAGTATTACTGTTAACTCGCAGTTTGGTAAAGGGAGTGAGTTTATTGTGAATTACCCTTTATTAATAGATACAAGCGAGCAGGTGCAAAGAGAAGGCTTTTCAGCCAGAGCCAAAAAGCCCTATGTGTGTGTGATAAGTAAAAACTTGCAATTAAACAGGGCGATAGAGCATATGCTTACTCGCCATTCGATAGATTTTGTACGCCTTGAAAACATCGAAAAGCTAGATAGTATCGATATGCCCGACGCTATTGTTACCACTAACAAAGCCGAATTAGACGCAGTGCAACAATTTTTAAAAAGTTACAAGAGCCTAAATAAGCCGTGTTTATTACTCATAGACCTACTGGGGAAAAACCAGAAAACAGAGGCGCCGAGCTCTGGTACGTTGATGTTTAATGGACCCTTTAAGCCTTCTCATTTACCCAGAGCGATTGCTGCGCTTGAGGAAGAGCTTTTTCATCTTGATATTATTTTCACAAATAAAAAAGATACCACATTAAACACAACCACTATTAGTGCTCAGCCATTTAAAGGTACGCATGTACTTGTGGTTGAAGACAATAAAAATAACCAAATTGTGATTCAGCAATTTTTAGAGCAACAAGGGTGCTTAGTAGTAATGGCCAGTAATGGGCAAGAGGCGATTGAAAAAGTTAAAACGCAAACAATAGATTTAATATTTATGGATATTCAAATGCCAATTTTAGACGGTATTTCTGCCACTAAAAAAATCAGAGAGTTAGCTATTGTCACCCCTATTATAGCGCTTACAGCGAATGCGATTCATGGCGATAAAGAGCGTTTTATTAAGGCAGGGATGAATGACTATTTAGCAAAACCAATAATTAGCAGAAAACTTAATCTGCTTTTGAATCAATACTTACCAAAACTTGATGACGTTAAACACTCTAAGCTAGAGCGTATTAATGAAATTTGGTCATTATTAAAGTAAAAAGTAACACCGTTGTACTAGAGCTTAAATGAAAGCTAAATATGACCTAATAAAGCCTTACATCGGTATTTGAGGTTAATGATTTTTGAAGGTAGAAGACGTGTTTTAAAATGTACTATGAATTAATTTTTTATTTTACTAAACCTTGAGCTGTTAACTAAACGGCTAATTGGTACCTTAATACTAATTTCTTTTGATTATAAAATTAATCTAACCCTACTACTTTTGAATTGCTTTTAAAATGGTTTGCATTTTGCAAATCAAAATGAAATTTATTTCATAATGTAATTGGTTACTCAGCGAGTTTTTATATTCTTCTATTAAATAAATTATTTTAATTGTTGATTTATAAAGACTTAAAACTTTTATCCTCATTTAATTTAATGTGGCATGGCTTTCGCTACATAGACACCAAGTAAAGCGAAATAATCGCAGTTACAAATTTATTATATCGTCATATGATTTTAAGGTGTCTATTATGCAAACTAATACTAAAGTTAAACAGCAACCAAAAAAAATGTCTTTTGTTCTTACTCCTGAATTAATGGTGCTGTCTATTATTATTGTTGCAGCGGTTATTGTTGGTGCAACGGCACTACGAGGCACAGTTACTATTGAGCCTGTTAACGAAGGCATTACCGAGATGTTCACCAATAAATTTAGCAATAGTGATTTAGATAATGCAACTATTGAAAGCAACACATTAAACTACGCTCAAAGCATAGATGAGCAATCTGCTCAATCAGGCACACAAGGTTTAAACAACTAAACAATACTTCTCCTTTAGTATTTACTTCGGCTGACTCTAAGCAATTAGGTCAGCCTTTTTATTTTTAAAGCCACTTTATACCCAAACCATCGCTTACTCCTACTTTAAATCAGCTTGCGTGTCAGTGTGATTTGCAAAATGCAAATATCCTATTAAAAATCCCAGTTTAATAGTTTGTTTCTAGTGCATTGAATTTAAAGGTTTTATTTTTGTTTTTGCCTGCTGGTTTTGGTCTGTAATTTGCAGTTTATGTGACAAGCTTACGGTGAACCCTTATTTGTGGAGAAATTTATGAATGCGTTTAAAAGTTTAGAGCCTATCAATACGCTCAACATTGCACGCTGGCACGAACTTGAGCAAATTATGGTTCATGCAATAAAAAACCACTGTTTTAATATGGTGTATCAACCGCTTGTCTCATTAACAAGCGGTCGGTTAGTCGGTTTTGAATCGTTAGTTAGATGCGAGTCATCTCGCTACGGTGTTGTCGGCCCCGATGAGTTTATTCCACATATTGAAGAGTCTGGAATGATCCTTCATCTAGGTGATTGGATTTTTAAACAAACTTTGAGCGACTTTAGCCAGATGAGAAAAAAGGGGATGAGCGATATCACTATTTCGTTAAATATCTCACCTGTACAGATTATTGAGGGTGATGTTTTCTCACAAGTAATGGCTTTGCTTGATAAGTATCAAATAGATCCTGCTGCAATTAAAGTAGAATTAACAGAAACTGCATTAATCAACAGCCCACAGCGTATCGCTAAAACCTTTGAGAACTTTCACAAAGAAGGTATAAAAATTTGGCTTGACGATTTTGGTACAGGTTACGCATCGTTAGGTCTATTAAGACAATTTAATATAGATGGCCTAAAGATAGATCGCAGTTTTATAAATGGCATAGCAACCAACAACGAAGACTTTACGCTATGCAGCGCGATAATTGCTATGGCACAAAGACTTGGATTGGAAACGGTTGCCGAGGGGATTGAACATAGAGAGCAATTACAAATACTGGAGCAGCTAGGGTGCGATGTAGCGCAAGGTTATTTACTTGGAAAACCCAGCAGCTTAGCGAACAATACACAAACATGGATAAAAATGTATACGCCTTAATGTTTCAATTTGCAAAATGCGAAAAACAACTTATTCTAAGAGTATAAGAACTTTTGAAGCTTCGCATCAAAATAATAAATGAAGGGCTAATATGCCAGTACAGCAAAAGTATATTGATAAAACTATCACGCAAATTCATGTGCTAACCCAACTAGAACAAGACGTTGGCTCAGTTACCTTATCTAGGTTGGTTAATTTATTTATTGATGAATTAGAAGAAATGAAAGGTCGTCTTGAGAATGCCATTGTTGAGCAAGACGAAGAAAATATAAAAGAAATAATGCACGTACTCAAAAACTCTGCGGCGCTTTATGGCGCTTTAACTTTAGCAGCCCTTGCTAGCCAATTACATGATTACCCTCCTGTTACTATTGAAGAGAAAATTCACGCAGCTCAAAATGTTCATCATAATTTAGAAAAAACGCACGCTGCGTATCAGGTTATTGCAAACAGTATTACTTAAAAGGCTTTGCCATGAACGACCCTCAAAAAAAAGCATTGGTTTATATAGTAGAAGACAGTATTGCTAGCGGAGCGCTTTATGCAAGCCAATTAGAGCAGGCAGGGCATGACTGTAAACACTTTACCGATGGATACTCTGCATTGGTAGGGATAAAAGAACAAATGCCTGATGTAATCGTGCAAGATGTTTGTTTACCCGATATTAGTGGCTTAGAAGTATTACAGTTTGTTAAAAAACAAGAAAAGCCCGCAAATGTCGTTATGATAACCTCAAATAGCTCTATCGATGTTGCGGTTGAGGCAATGCGACTGGGTGGTTTTGACTTTTTAGAGAAGCCATTTACAGGCCAGCGTCTTGTGAGTGCCGTAGATAGTGCACTCTCACAACAAGTACCTCAAACGGTAAAAAAACATGAGCAAGCAACGCAGAACACCACTGGGTTTATAGGTGAGTCATTAGCAATGCAAACCGTGTTTAGGCTTTTAGATAGTGCGGCCCGAAGTAAAGCGTGTGTTTTTATTACAGGTGAAAGCGGTACAGGTAAAGAGGTATGTGCACAAACATTGCACGACTCTAGCCCAAGAAGCGAGGGCCCGTTTATTGCAATTAACTGTGCTGCAATTCCTGGGGATCTGTTTGAGTCAGAGTTTTTTGGTCATGTTAAAGGCGCCTTTAGTGGCGCACTGAGTGACAGAAAAGGTGCTGTAGAAGTCGCAAATGGAGGCACGCTATTTTTAGATGAATTGTGCGAAATGGAACTTAATCTACAGGCAAAACTACTGCGATTTTTACAAACAGGGGCCTTTAATCGTGTAGGCAGTAGCGAGGTGTTGCATAGCAATGTAAGGCTAGTATGTGCTACAAACAGAAGCCCAGTTGTTGAAGTTGCAGAAGGGCGTTTCAGAGAAGATTTATACTATCGCCTCAATGTTATCCCTGTAAAGCTACCACCACTGCGTGATCGTGCTGGCGACATAATGCTACTGGCCATGCATATTTTAAAACAAAAGAGTGAAAGCAACTCAAAGCTATTTAATCGTTTTTCAAAAGAAGTTGAAGAGCGTTTTTGCACCTATGACTGGCCTGGGAATATTCGTGAATTACAAAATGTTATTGAGAATATTGTAGTTATCAATGACGGTGAAGTGGTTGAGCTCGATATGCTACCAAGTTCGTTTGGTGTTAACGCTGCTGCTCCTATCAAAAAAACGAACGCACTTGAGCCTAGCGACAGTACTCAATCTTCTTCGCTTATGGGGGTGCACGATATTGAACCACTGTGGCAAGTTGAAAAAAGAGCCATAGAGTCGGCAATAGCCGTATGCGATGATAACATTCCACTTGCTGCGGCCTATTTAGGCGTAAGCGCCTCGACTATTTACAGAAAAATAAAAGCCTGGAGTTAGCTTTTGCTTCTTACATACACCTGCTTGGTGTTTTACCATGCTATAGCTTGTTAATAAGAGTAAGGTGCCTGTTTTATCTAATATTTTATTATTCTGCTTACAGCTTATAATTCTCCTAATCACATTAAACAAGGCTACCTAATAAAAGTGAGTCGCCTGCCATTTCGTTCTCAGTTACATTTTCATGGTTGAAATAAATAAAGATACCCTAAGCTCTATTACTACACCCTAAGTTTAATAGTAAAAGGAGATCACAATGAGTAACGTTAATTTACAGCCAGCCAGTGTAATGCAGCCACTAGTGGTAAGCAGTTTAGATAAAGGCGGCGTGAATTTAGTTGACCGCGTAAGCGACAAACCTTGGAAAATGATAGTGGTGTACAGAGGCCAGCATTGCCCTAAATGTACCGAGCAACTGAACGAGCTTGCAACAATGCATGACGACTTTGCCAGCGCAGGTGTAGAAGTTGTAGCAGTAAGTGGCGATAGCGAAGAGAATCTTAAAAAGCATCTTGAAAAAATAGACGTAAATTTCCCTCTTTATTACAATTTAACCATTGAGCAAATGACTGATTTAGGCTTATACATTAGTGAACCGCGCAGTGATGCTGAAACAGATCACCCATTTGCTGAGCCTTGTATTATTGTTTTAAACGAAGACAACCAAGTACAGATGCTTGATAAATCAAATAGTCCATTTGTTCGCCCAAGCCTTAAGCAGCTGCTAGGCGGTATTAAATTTTCACGCGAAAACGACTATCCAATTCGCGGTACTTTTATTAAGTAACGTGTATTGAGTAATTTGATGAATATACGAAGAGGGCACATTTTTGTGCCCTTTTTTTTACTTTTTTTAATTTAATTACTTGAAAACTATTTTCCTGCCCATAAATAGTTTAGTGAGGACGCCTGATGGGTCCCAAAAAAGACAGAAGTTATTGAAATTTATATTATTAATTTAATTATGTTGTACTTGTTCAAAAGAAAAGTAACAACATTATATCGCTTAAATATGAGGATATTATTATGCGTACAGTAGATTTATCACCACTTTATCGTTCATTCATCGGCTTTGATCATTTAGCATCTTTAATGGATGCGGCAGCTCGTACAGACAAGCAGCCTAGCTTTCCTCCTTATAATATCGAAGCGCTAGATAAAGACAAATACAGAATCACAATGGCCGTTGCTGGTTTTAGTGAAAATGAACTGAGCATTGAGTCAGAGAACAACACTTTAAAAGTTGCAGGCACTAAACCAAACAAAGATGAAAATGAAGAGCGCAAGTTTATTCATCAAGGTATTGCCGAACGTAACTTTGAGCGAAAGTTTCAACTAGGGGATCATGTAAAAGTACTTGGTGCCGATTTAGCCAACGGTCTGCTTAGCATTGACCTTGAGCGTGAAATCCCAGAAGCACTTAAACCACGTAAGATTGAAATTGGCGGTGGAAACCTAATCGAAGGTAAATAATCGCTAATAAACATTTTCCCTGATTGTAGCCGCCTCAACTGAGGCGGCTTTTTCGTTTTTATAACTCGTTTATATGCGTTAAATAATAATTTGCTTGGGCTAAGGTCTGCTGTTGAAGTTGGGGTGTTTGTTTGTCCCAGTTTTTATAGACCATGCCAATGCGTGGGTTTTTTTCAAGTAATGCGCGGTGTTTATCCATAAATTGCCAATATAAGCTGTTGTAAGGACACGCCTTCTCACCTACTTTTTGCTTAACATCATAATGACAGCTTTTGCAGTAATCACTCATTTTATTGATGTAATTACCACTGGCTGCATAAGGTTTAGTAGCAATAATTGCATCATCTGCAAATTGGCTCATGCCACGGGTGTTAGGCATTTCAACCCATTCAATGGCGTCAATATAAACCCCTAAATACCACTGGTCGACTTCATCTGGATCAATACCCGTTAATAAACAGAAATTACCAATGACCATTAACCTTTGAATGTGGTGTGCGTATGCAGTGTCTAAACTTTGCGATAATGCATGATGTAAGCAATTCATTTTAACGTTTGCATCCCAAAAATAGCTTGGCAACGTTCCCTTAGCGTTAAGCTGATTTTTTTGGGCGTAGTCCGGCATATTTACCCAGTATATGCATCGCACGTATTCACGCCAGCCAAGTATTTGCCTAACAAAGCCCTCGACTTGAGAAATTGCGATCGTATTAGGGTGAGCATTAAATTCATCAATGACTCGCTTTATAACATACAGCGGATGGATGAGCTTGGCATTTAGAGCAAACGATAAACGACTATGATATAAGCTAGCATTTTCTTCTATTTGGTCGGTCATCGCATCTTGAAACTGGCCAAAATTCTTTAATAATTGAGTACAAAAATAGTCTAAGCATGTTTTAGCTTGTTCGCGGGTAAGTGGCCAGGGCAGCTGCTGAGGGGTTATTTCACCAAAATAGCTTACGTTATGCTTATCAAGTCTTTCAATAATAGCGCTAACATCATTTTTAAATAGTTTTGGTGATGGGATGGCGTTTAAATCTGATTTTTTGAATTTGTTTCTGTTACTACTATCAAAGTTCCATTTTCCTCCTTGAGGTTTGTTCCCGTCCATAAGAATATCGTACTGCTTACGCATCCCACGATAAAAATGCTCCATAGTCACGTGTTTATTTTTTTTAAACCGCTCGCTTATTTGCTCAAATGGAAGCATAAAATGCTCAGTATCATACGCTTTGACTACAAAATCAGATTCTCTTTTAAATTTACTTAGCTGTGCTTTGAGCCTAAATTCGTCTGGGTATTGGTAATGTATTTCATCGCAATGATATTGCTTGGCTACTCGTGTGAGTAGATCAGGTAAGGTTTTGTCTTGCTGAGTATCATCGAGTGTGAGGTGAAGGGCGCAATAGTTAGCGCTTTTTAAAGCTACTGCAAAGCGTTCCATCGCATAAAAAAAAGCACATATTTTTTGCACATGGTGCTTAACGTAGCTTGTTTCTTGTTTTAGCTCCGCAATTAAATAGAGGGTATCAGGAGATTTTTCTTTAAACCAAGTATGTGAAGCATTAAGTTGATCACCTAATACCAAGCGCAGCACCTTAAAATGAGACATAAACCACCCAAACTCATTGATACGCTTAAAGCGACGTCTTGGATCTAGGTAGTTTATTTATCGATTCACACATCGTGATTTAAGCATGTCTTACTGTTCGTTCGAACGTAACCGATTAACTTTTTGCTCAAACGAAACAACATTTGATTTATTAAACAAGGCTGTATTAGCAAAGCTTTCGAAATACCGTAGTGCCTTTTGCCAAGCAAATTGCGTTTTTTCTGTAAAGAAACGACCTAAATGTTCGCTTAAAGTATCGTAAAAAGTATCGCATAGTATCGATATATCTTTTGACGTCACATCCATCTTTTTTAAGTGCTGTAAGTGAAACGATAAAAATGGCGCTACTGATGATGGATTATCTAAATGCCTGACTATGCGTTCTAAAATACAGTATAAAATGTAACTTTTTTCGTTGAAATATGCAGCGCTTGGGTATTGCATATTTATGTTGGAAACTTCAAGTTTTGCATGAAAGCGAGCTGTAAATGCATGAAAGTTTGGCTTAACTATATGCAAACTTGTTATTAACTGTGGCTGATAAGTATTCATACGTAATCTCATTAAAATTTGTAATTTTTATTTTTATCCACATCGGTGAGCTTTTAGTATAGTGCGTTGCTCACATATCGCACGTAAAATAAACAAAATTACATCATTTTTATGAATTTTAGCTATTTTATTTATAAATATAATGCGCTTTACGTACATGTTATAGATTGTACGGTTTTCATTTTGAGGCCGAGATAATCATAGTATATACATCAGAAGCTGAAAATAGCTGGACGCTGATTTTATCAAACTTATTCGTTATTATGGTTGCTAATTACCCCGTACATCCTTATAATAGGCGCCATTGTTTAGCGGTTAAATACTCGCTAACAGCGATATTGAATTTTAACTTTAATATCTATTGGCGCGGGATGGAGCAGCCTGGTAGCTCGTCGGGCTCATAACCCGAAGGTCGTCGGTTCAAATCCGGCTCCCGCAACCAATTTTATAGTAAGTGTACTCTTACTAATTCTGTATCGCGCATTCTGAGTAATGCGCGTTTTGCGTTTAAGCTAATTAAGTTTAATTTGGTCAGTATAATGACCCGCAGCCAAGCTTGGCCTGAGGCCACACAGTTTTATGCTTTATTGGTGTGACGCCCCGCTTGGTTCGGGGCGTTGTTGTATCTGCACCTTTGATTTATGGCCTTGTCATCAAATCAAAACTTAAACTCAGTATTTTAGGGCTATAAGCCCTTTTTTTGTTTGTATGGAGGATTTTCGTGACAAAACTTGAGCAAGATTTATTAACCATGCTTACGCCTGCAGTAGAAATGTTAGGCTTTGAATTACATGGTCTTGAGTTTGTACAAGCAGGCCGCCATTCTACCTTAAGGGTTTACATTGACCATGAGGATGGAATAACTGTTGATAATTGTGCGGATGCAAGTCGCCAAATTAGCGCGATTTTAGACGTCGAAGACCCAATTACAAACGAATATGATTTGGAAGTGTCGTCTCCTGGTGTTGATCGTCCATTATTCAAACAAGATCACTACGAGAAGGCGCAAGGAGAGGAAGTACGTGTTCGTACAAAGCTTCCACAAGACGGTCGTCGCAATTTTAAAGGCGACTTAATAGCAGTTAGCAGTGATATGATCACACTTAAAAGCGATGGCGAAGAGCACTTAATCATGCTTAGCAATATCGAACGTGCGAACATCATCGCAAAGTTTTAATTTGAGTGCGAAGGAATAGGGCAAGCGAGGCATTACCCATGGCAAAAGAGATATTATTGGTTGCTGAAGCCGTTTCCAATGAGAAAGCGGTTCCAAAAGAGAAAATTTTTGAAGCGTTAGAGTTCGCTCTAGCAACAGCAACAAAGAAAAAACACGACGGCGAAATTGAAGTACGTGTATCAATCGACCGTAAGACCGGCGATTACGACACGTTCCGTCGTTGGCAAATTGCAGAAGTTCAAGAAGATGGTTCACTAGAGAATCCTTACAGCGAAATCACTTTAGAAGCGGCACAGGTTGAAGAGCCAGGCTTACAACTGGGTGAATATGTTGAAGAACAGATTGAATCTGTTCTTCAACATATTC
>Ga0209452_1000053_pt1 | contig 60954 bp, 54 predicted proteins | sample WorMetimpBELIZE1_FD_187388 | JGI IMG/M metagenome (GOLD analysis project Ga0209452, IMG submission 187388) | Marine gutless worms symbiont microbial communities from Max Planck institute for Marine Microbiology, Germany - Olavius imperfectus... | ecosystem: Host-associated > Annelida > Digestive... | reverse complement strand
AATCGATAGGTGTTTGCTGCTCTTTTTGAGCAATAAAATCGCGCACGTAACCTTCGAGCTGATCAACAATGTTATTGTTATCAATACGCGCTTTTTGACGTTCGCCATTGATGTATAAACCAGAGCGGCGGTTAGCACCGGCAAGGCCAATATCACTCACAAGGGCTTCGCCTGGGCCGTTAACAACGCAACCAATCACCGAAACAGACATTGGCTCTACAATATCTTCTAGGCGCTCTTCAAGCTGGTTCATAGTGCTTACTACATCAAACTCTTGACGTGAGCAGCTAGGACAAGCAATAAAGTTAATACCGCGAGAGCGTATACGCAGCGATTTTAAAATATCAAAACCTACTTTGATTTCTTGAACTGGATCGGCTGCAAGCGATACACGTAGGGTGTCGCCAATCCCTTCGGCAAGTAACATGCCTAAGCCGACAGCCGATTTAACCGAGCCTGAGCGCATGCCACCGGCTTCGGTGATCCCTAAATGCAGGGGCTGATCTATTTCTTTAGCAAGCAAGCGGTATGCGCCTACAGCTAAAAATACGTCTGACGCTTTTACCGATATTTTAAATTGGTCAAAATCAAGACGGCGTAATATATCTACATGGCGCATTGCTGATTCAAGTAACGCCTCGGGCGTTGGCTCGCCGTATTTTTCTTGTAGGTCACGCTCTAACGAGCCGCCATTGACACCAATACGAATCGGAATATTATGCTCGCGAGCTGAATCTACAACGGCTTTAATACGCTCTTCACTACCTATATTACCTGGGTTTATGCGTAAGCAATCTGCACCATATTTTGCCACTTTTAAGGCTATGCGATAATCAAAGTGAATATCGGTAACAAGTGGAATGCTCACTTGCTCTTTTATGCTTTTAAACGCTTCAGCGGCATCCATTGTAGGTACAGATACTCGCACTATATCGGCACCAGCATCTTGTATAGCTTGAATTTGTGCAACTGTGGCATCTATATCCATGGTGTCGGTATTGGTCATAGATTGCACAGCAATAGGCGCACCGTCACCAATAGGGACGTTACCTACATTAATACGGGTTGATTTTCTGCGTTTAATTGGGGATTCTGAAAACATAGCGACTACTCTGCTAATGGTAATTTAAATTTGGCTAAACGATTTTTAGGAAAGCCCGAAATATCAACGGGCTCGCCGTTTAGAGAAACACTGACTACGTCGTGCTTACCCAGCACAACCGAAAAAGGCGGGGTACCACTTACCGTCATGTTATAACCTGCCTTTTTTACGCCAAATGCAATGCGCTCACCTTCGCCATCATGTATTTCTACCCAGCTTTCATCGTTAAACACCATGGTAATTGTACTGGTGTTACTTTGCGTGTCGGGCTCGTTAGCTGCTGCCTGTGTGTTTGCAGCTATGGGCGCAGTGGCATTAACGGCTTCACTTAAAGGCATTTGCTCAACACGGGTAGGTGTTTCAGTTAATGTGTTATCAGCAGCTTGTGTTGCTGGCAATTGCGCGCTGCTCTGACTTTCATTATTTAGCGTATTGTTATTTTGTTGATTATCTAAAATCGAATTTTCAATGTTAATTGAGCTGGTTTGCTCATCAATAGGTGTGGCATTTTGCCAAAACCACATGGCAGATGAGCCAATAACAATAGCCAAAATAATATAGCTCACTAACATTAGGCGGCTGTCGTGTGCTTCTTTTTCTGTGCGGCGCGAAAAGCTTTGCATGTTAGCCGGCTTGGTGGGCTCAGGCGGTGCAGGCAGCTTAGCTAAAATAGGGGAACTGTCGATATTGAGCTCTCGACAATAATTTTTAATATAACCTTTTACAAAGGTTATAGGCCCTAATGTTTGATACTCATCGCTTTCTAAACGTTGTAACTGAGAAATCGAAAGCTTAAGTGGGCCTGTTAATGATTCTAAGCTTATATTAGCTTGTTCTCTGTGCGCTTTTAATAGCTGCCCAGCACTTGGTTCATCGCTTTGTTGCGTAGTTTCTTCTGTCATAATAGGTACGAATTTGGATCCACTAGTAATAGTCTGTGCCCAGCTTTGAGTTCTATATCTGGGCTTAATTTATTCCACCGCATTAATTCATCAATTAATACATGCCGCTGGGTAGCTATGTCGTAAAGGGTATCGCCAGCTTTAATCTCGTAATAAATATTTGGATCGTTTAAGTAAATTTTACTTCCGTTGATTACACGATCCGACTCCTTTAGACCATTCCACTGCAGGAGTTTTTGTAGTTTAACATTGTATCGTACTGAAATGCTAAATAGGTTTTCACCAAACTCAATAATATGAAAAGGCACCTTCAAAGGAGGGACCTTTGGGTTGAGCATAGGAGGCGTTTTTTTTACTGTAGGTTGATAGGTTTTAAGTGTAATGTCTTGGTTATTACTGTATGAATTATCAATAAAAACTGCGCTGTCTTTTTTAGCTTCGTAAAATACCACTGGGTTATTTGTGCCGGTATTTTGCGATCCGTTTGTCGCCGAGTATGTATTTTGCGGGGTATTAAAATTAGCTTGTTTTGGCGCCCCAAACGAAATTATTTTAACTTCGTCATCATTGTTGGGTGTTTGCGTAGAGGCGGCTTTTGGCGGCGCAGCTGTTGCTGATGATGTTTGCTGAGCATGGTGCTCAGTGGTTAATGCTAAAAGTACCGCTGCGGTATCTGTTTTAGTCTCTGCAGGTGCATTTTTAGCTGGCTGTGTATTTACTGCTTGGGCAGGTTGCTTTTTGTCTGCTTCAGGTGCCTCTGCTTTATTTGTAACAGTAGGAGCCTCTACCACAGCAGGTACTTCTGTATTAGTCGTTGTTGTTTTAGCTTGCGCAGGTTCAGCCGGTAACGTGAGGGTTTTCACTTTATCATTTTGCTCAGCTATGGTTTTTTGTTTGCTTACTGCGGCTATGGTTGCCTGTGCTTTTGCGGCCTCATTTAATACTGGGCTTGATGGCTCAACGCCAGGAGAAATTAAGCTGGTCGAATTATCGGTAGTTGGGCGCTTTTTGCGGATAATTTTAATTTTTGGTTGCTCAACACTAATTTGCTCTTCGCTATATTGATCTTTTAGTTTTTCGAGCTGTGCTTTACGGTATTTTTCGCGCAGTATTTCAAACTCAGTTTGTTTAGTACGGTTATCGCGAATAGCATACGCCTGCTTACTTGTTGGGTAAGTTTGCAATATGGTGGCGGCAATTTTTTCTGCTTCTTCTATTCTGCCCATACGCTGTTTAATTAAATAACTAAGCAGTAAAGCACGAGGAGACACTCGTCCGGTGTCGTCATGACGTTTTAAAACGTCGCTGGCTTTATGTAAGTCACTTTTAGCATAAAAAAGGGCGGCTAAGCTTATTAGGGTCGATGTACGTTGCGAGCTGTGATTAAGTGCTTGGGTAAAGTAACTTTCTGCATTTTCAAAGTCGTTAAATTCTATGGCACATAAAGCAAGGTTTTCGTAGCTTTCGGCAACGCGAATATAGCTTGGGATATCAATAGCTTTTAAAAATTGATCGGTTGCGCGGTCATATTCTTCAATACTACATAAAAACACACCGTAGTTATTAAGCGTGTTTGGATCATCAGGCTTAATGGCGAGTGCTTTTTGATAAGCCTTGTCAGCACGCTCGTTTTCGCCAACTTGTTGATAATAGTAAGCAAGAGAGTAGTGAACTTCGGGTAAGTTTGGGGCAAATTCAATCGCTCGTTCAAGGTTATACTTTGCTTGCGAGTTATTGCCTGTTTCTAAGTATTGTAAAGCGAGGGCGATACGAGTGCGTGCAGCACCTGCATTGTTAATTTTGTTTTTGACGACGGGTTTGTCACTGCCGTTATAACTGCTTTCGCTCACACACCCTGTAAGGGCAAGTGTTGAAAGTGTTAAAGCAAGTAAAGATCGCATTACCTTGTCTCTATTTTTCTATCCATAGCGCCTATCTTACCTAAAACCCTTAGTGTTGCATCATTTATTTAAAAATAAACAACTTAACCGCCCTACGTCGGTAATATACGCAGGGCGGATCAAGGCTTAAGCTTGTTGGATATTTACGCTAATGGCGTTATCGTCGCGCATTTTCTTTTTCGCCATACGCTTAGTACGGTCAACAACATCGCCCGCTAACTGCCCACACGCTGCGTCAATATCGTCACCACGAGTACGGCGAACAATACATGTTATACCGGCCGCTTGAAGTACTTTAGAAAAACGATCAATACGGCTGTTGCTAGAGCGCGCATATTCATTACCCGGGAACGGGTTAAATGGAATAAGGTTAACTTTAGAAGGCGTGCCTTTAAGCGTTTTAACCAGCTCGTGAGCTTGATCGGTGCTGTCGTTTACGCCATTTAGCATAACGTATTCAATGGTTACATCTTTATTTGCCTTAGAGCCATCGATATAACGACGACACGCCGCTAAAAACTCTTCAATTGGGTACTTTTTATTAATTGGTACAAGTACGTCACGCAGTGCGTTATCGGGTGCGTGAAGTGAAATAGCAAGTGCGACGTCTATTTTTTCTTTTAATAAATCAAGCGCAGGTACAACCCCTGAGGTACTTAATGTTACGCGGCGCTTAGATAAGCCAAAGCCCCAGTCATCCATCATTAACTCCATTGCTGGCACGACGTTTTTAATATTAAGTAGTGGCTCGCCCATACCCATCATTACTACGTTGGTAACAGGGCGTTTCTCGCTGTTGCCATCAAGGCCTATGTCTTTAGCGACACGCCAAACTTGGCCAATAATTTCCGATACTTTGAGGTTACGGTTAAAGCCTTGTTGCGCAGTTGAGCAAAACGTACACTCAAGGGCACAGCCTACTTGTGAAGATACACATAAAGTGGCGCGGTCTTTTTCTGGGATCCATACCGCTTCCACTTCTTGGCCGCCATCAAGCACTAATGCGTATTTTATGGTGCCGTCGCTTGCTTGCTGGCGTACAGAGATTTCTGGCGCAACAATTTCGCATTCGTTTTTAAGCTTTTCTTTAAGCTTTTTATTAACGTTGCTCATATCATCAAAGTTATCTACGCCAAAATGATAAATCCATTTCATCACCTGGTCGCCACGGAACGGCTTTTCACCGAATGATACAAATAGCTCGCGCATTGCATCTCGGTTTAAATCTAATAAGTTAATCTTTTTTTGCTCGGTCATGAAACAACCTCAATCGGTGACGGTGGAGATAAAATTTACAAGGGCAAATTGTACACAATTCACCCACTTTAATCATTAAGTAAAATATCAAAAATGCACTTGTTGATGCTTTACGTAATGACTAAAAAAGGGCTCGAAAGCCCTTTTCATACTTTGCATTACAGCGTTAACTGTAAAACTCGAATTAACGAGTACGTGGGCAAAGCTCTTCGTCAGCGAAGAAGTACGCGATTTCGCGAGCAGCAGATTCAACAGCATCAGAACCGTGAACAGCGTTTTCGTCGATGCTATCAGCGTAGTCTGCACGTAAAGTACCTGCTAGTGCTTCAGCTGGGTTAGTAGCACCCATGATTTCGCGGTTTTTAAGAACAGCGTTTTCGCCTTCAAGAACAGTAACCATTACTGGGCCAGATGTCATGAAAGATACTAAAGCACCGAAGAAAGGACGCTCGCTGTGCTCTGCGTAGAAACCTTCAGCTTTCTCTTTAGAAAGGTGAACCATTTTAGCTGCAACGATTTTAAGGCCCGCTGTTTCGAAACGGTTGTAGATTGCGCCGATGTGGTTTTTAGCTACTGCATCAGGTTTTACGATTGAGAAAGTACGCTCTAAAGCCATCTTTATGCTCCAATAATTTTTTAAATAAAAGTGTGAATATTTACGGGCGCGGATTATACGCGTTTTAATTGAAAAAGCCTAATTTTATTAAAAACCAGTTTGGTTACCGTTTTGTGATCTTGATCAAAAGTCTATTATTTATTGCCTTTATAATGCCGCGCTTGCAATATTAACTAACCATGCAGCCGATGTGTACTCGGTTGAACTTATGGAGCGCGTATGTCAGCTGTTTCCCCTTTAGCCTCGTTTGTACCTGAATTATTATGCCCTGCAGGGAGTTTAAAAAATATGCGTTACGCCTTTGCGTATGGGGCCGACGCCGTTTATGCCGGCCAGCCCCGCTATAGCTTACGGGTACGTAATAATGAATTTGATTTAGAAACATTAAAAATAGGGATTAATGAAGCGCATTCGCAAAATAAAAAGTTTTATGTGGTGTCTAATATTGCCCCGCATAACACAAAGGTTAAATCGTATTTACGCGATATAGAACCTGTGATTGCGATGAAGCCCGATGCACTGATCATGTCAGATCCTGGGTTAATTATGCTGGTACGCGAAAAGTGGCCAGCTATGCCTATTCACCTGTCGGTGCAAGCAAATGCCGTTAACTATGCAAGTGTGCAATTTTGGGCAAAGCAAGGCATTGAACGGGTTATTTTGTCGCGCGAGCTATCGCTTGAAGAGATCAATGAAATACGTAATTTATGCCCAGATACCGAGCTGGAGGTATTTGTGCATGGTGCGTTATGTATGGCGTACTCTGGACGCTGTTTGCTTTCGGGGTATATTAATAAGCGTGATCCAAATCAGGGCACCTGCACCAATGCCTGTCGTTGGGATTACGATGTAAAGCCTGGGGTTGAAAACGAAACGGGCGACATGGTGCATAAAGTCGACCCTAACTCGGTTATTCCAACGCTAGGCGAAGGCGCGCCAACTAATAGTATTTACATGCTGGAAGAACAGGGGCGCCCTGGGGAGTATATGCCTGCCTTTGAAGATGAGCACGGTACATACATTATGAACTCAAAAGATTTACGTGCAGTACAGTATGTTGAACAGCTAACAAAAATGGGAGTTCATAGTTTAAAAATTGAAGGACGAACTAAATCGTTTTACTACGTAGCTCGCACCGCGCAAGTTTATCGTAAAGCCATAGATGATGCTGTCGCAGGTAAACCATTCGATCCCAATTTATTTAAAACACTCGAAAACTTAGCGCACAGAGGCTACACCGAAGGCTTTTAAAACGTCATGCTCATAACGAATATCAAAATTACGAATACGGCCACTCGGTATCTACCAAGCAGCAATTTGTAGGCGAAGTGCTAGGGCGTGATGAGAACGGATTTGTATACATAGACGTTAAAAACAAATTTTGTGTTGGCCATGTTTTAGAGCTAATGACGCCAAAAGGTAATATCACGTTTGAGCTTACACATATGCAAAACAGTAAAAATGAGCCCATTTATGATGCAAAAGGGTCTGGCCATCGCGTAAAAATACCATTAGATGAGAGCATTAACTTAGAGCACGCTATTTTGATGCGTAATTTGGAGGCACATCAAGATACGCGTGATCCGTATAAAAAGATTGTGTGTGAAGGGTGAGTCAAAGCAGTCGTTATAAGTAGAATATATATGAACGTCAATGGCGATAAGGTCCGGGTTAATAAAATAAGTAAGGAGCATTAATTAATGCTCCTTACTTTGCCGGTTTAAAATAACGCTTAATGATAGAAGCTGAGACTTGATACCCCGTTTTAAGCCCTGTATTTAGTAGTCGAGCAAGCATAGCGTCAGTGTAAATACGCGTACGGAAATCACTTTTTAAAAACGCTAGTTTTAATCGGCCTCAGTTATACTCTTTGGTTCCACGGCATCTGGGCTATAAGCCTAGCCAGTCCACAAAAACCTGTAGAGCCTGCAATAAACAACCCTGTTGCTATGAAAATTATGGGCCAAATAAACTTACTCGACACAGTTAAAGTAAACACAGAGAACACCAATAGCAGGGTGCTAATCGATAATTGTACTTGGCGGTCTAGCGGAAGAACCGATTTTTTTCCTTTAGTAATATCAAAGCCTTCCTCTTGCCAGCTTTCGATACCGCCACTGATGTTAAAAAGGCTCAAATTTGGGTTTTCAGAAAGTAGCTTTTCACAGGCGTTTTTACCTCTACCGCCATTTTGACAGTAAATTATATGGGCTTTTTTTTCTTGATTTATGACTGTTTCATTAATAGTGCCTAATGGGTGTAACTTAGAATTACTAATGTGAGCAGAAGCGTGCTCTGCCGGCTCTCGTACATCAATTAATCCAACATCCCCACTTTTCATAAGCTGAAAAGCTTCTGCTGCGGATATTTCTTTTATTGCCATATTTATTTCCTCACGATGAAGTAGAGAGTTATATTAGTAAGATCTAATATAAACTTTAATATTAGAGTTGTCTAATATAGTTGCCTTTTAACTCACAAGCCCCGTATTTAGGGAAACATAATAGGTGGGGAGTGCTTTTTAGCTCTTTGCAATACAAGCGCTTTTTGTAGGATTAAAACTTTTCGAAATTGGTACGCTATGGATTATAAACATGTGCCGCCTAGTTACGCAGGGTAATCTTCATTGATTGAAATCAACAACTCAGCAAAGAAAAATAGGCATAATGTGCGGTTATTGCTTACACCTAGAACTAAAATGATGTTAATGAAAAAGGCTACAAATGGCTTTATTTATAAATAACAAATGCATTAACTGTGATGTATGTGTAGATGAGTGCCCAAATAGCGCTATTTCTATGGGTGAAAAAATATATCAAATAGACCCAAGCAAATGCACCGAGTGCGTTGGCCATTATGATAAACCAACCTGCGTAATAGTGTGCCCTATCAATTGCATAAAAAACGATCCGCTCCATAAAGAGTCGCTTGAGCAGCTTGCACGAAAATACGTCAATCTAATCGAAAGTGAAGTCTGAGGATATAAAAACAAACATTTGTTTACAGCTGTACTGATAGTGAAGTGTTAATTACTTATTTATTATCGCGTTATCTATAAAACCTCCTATACTGGAATTAACTTGATTTAGTGTTGTTTGGTAGGGAAATTAATGTTTTTTTCGAAAAGTAAGCAAAACGAAATAGCCGCTTTAAAAGCTCAGTTGTACCCTTTAGAGCAAGTATGGGAGGGGCTGTATAAAGAAATGTTGGTATTAAACGTACTTTATGATGGGCGAATTTCGCATGCTAACGATAACTTTTTAAACGCATTAGGTTACAACGAAGACAGCCTAACAAATAATCAGCTAGGCGACTTTATAGCTGATCACTCCCGTTTATCTTCTGAATTTGAAGAGCTTGAAAAAGCACTCCAAAAGGAAGGGCACTGGAGTGGGGCTATTGAGTTTATTCGCCAAGATGGTAATACAGAATGGCTAAGATTAATTGTTCACCCTGTGGTGGGTGAGCAAAATCAGCTGTTGTATTTTTCTGTATTTGGCACTGTGCTTACTAAAACAATCGCGACCTCGCGTGAGCAAAGAGACACAATCAAAGCAATTTATCGCTCTATGGCGGTGATAGAATTTGATTTAGAGGGACATGTTTTAACCGCAAATGATCAATTTTTATCTGCTATGGGGTACGGTGAAGCTGAAATAATTGGCCAACATCACCGAATTTTTTGCGAAACTGAAGAAGCAAACTCCGCGGAATATCAGGCATTTTGGGATAAGTTAAGACAGGGCCAATTTATTGCCGATAGGTTCAAGCGTATAGATAAATATGGCAATGTTATTTGGCTTGAGGCTACTTATAACCCTATATCAAATGATGCTGACCAGCTTTATAAAGTAATGAAGTTTGCCACTGTTATTACTGAACAGGTAAACCGTGAAATGGCTATTTCACAAGCAGCTGAAATCGCGTACGGCACCTCAACAGAAACCGATAAAACAGCGGAGCGTGGTAGCCATGTATTACAAGAAACCGTTTCTGTTATGGATGAGTTAGCTGTCAATATGGAACAAGCAGCGAGTGAAATTTCGGCGTTGGATCAACAGTCTCAACAAATAGCCAACATAGTGCAAAGTATAAGTAGCATTGCTGAGCAAACCAACTTACTTGCACTTAATGCTGCCATTGAGGCTGCCCGTGCCGGAGAGCAAGGGCGTGGTTTTGCTGTAGTAGCTGACGAAGTAAGGCATTTAGCATCTAGAACATCAAAAGCAACAGAAGAGATTGTAGAGGTAGTGCAGCGTAATCAATCACAAACACAAAGTACTGTGGCCGTTATTGAACAAGGCAAAGAAAAAGCAGAGCAAGGGCTTGCGCTTTCTAAGGAGTCGGGAGAGGTTATGGCAGAAATCCAAGATGGCGCTCAAAAAGTGGTTAATGCAGTAGGGCAATTTACCAGCCAACTAAACTCTAATAACTGATAGAATAAATACGCTTAAACTACACGTGCAAATAAAACCGCGAAAGCGGTTTTTTACTCTAATAAGCGTGTGTAGCGTCACATATCAAGTAATTAGAGCGCTGAAAAATAAACCTATAAACCTACCTAGCTGTTGGCGCATAAACCCTAATAAGGCCAAATACTGAGATGCGAGTTATTTTCAAGCACAGTTGAGATTAAATTAAATCAGGCATTAACAATACATTAAGTTTCACCATGTAAACTTTGCAGCAATTTGCCGATACGTACCTCATTGCGTCAACGGAATCACTGATTTGCTTAACCTAAAGCAATGTAAATGGAATAGCTGTAAAAATGATTAATTGCCTACGTCATTACCCCTTATCTCATGTTTATAAATCTTTATTTTGTGTATCTATTGTTACTGCAAGTCCGTTCAGCTTAGCGGATGATGCTGCCTCACAAAACGCTAAAACTCTGCTTAAAAAAAATATGGAAGTTATTGAGGTGCGTGGAATTCGCTCAAGCATGGCTGAGAACTTAGATGTAAAACGTATGTCCGGCTCGGTAGTGGATGCCATTACAGCCGAAGATATTGGCAAATTTCCCGATAAAAATGTGGCCGATTCACTGCAACGTGTACCAGGCGTTGTAATTGAGCGCGATGGCGGAGAAGGGGCGGCGGTGAGTATTCGTGGCTTATCATCGGAACTTACATTTACACAACTAAATGGTAATTTTATTGCCTCGTCGCCGGGGGAGCCTTCTCGCTCGTTTGATTACACGTTACTGCCCGCTGCTATGATAGAAAGTGTTGAGGTATATAAATCGCCCGAAGCGCGCTTAGATGAAGGCGGCGTGGGTGGTACGGTATTAATGCATAGCCGCAAGCCTTTGAGCATGGAGGCAAACTCAGGTGTATTTAACGTTGAATCTACGTACGCTGACGTGGCTAAGGAGTACGAGCCGCAATTTAGTGGCTTATATTCGTGGAAAAATGACGATGACACCTTTGGTGTATTAGTAGGCTATACCTATCAAGAGCGAACAAATCGCACGCTAACAGGCGGTACAGATGCGAATGTGTGGCGCTATACGGGTGGCGGTCAACCTACTGATATTGATGGAAATGCCGTAGAAAATAATAATGGTTGGGATACGATAACGGACAACAATGGTAATAATTACGACGGTGTGTGGTTTCCGCAGGTGGTGCGCGGCTCGGTATTGAATGAAAAACGAGAGCGTGAAGGTATACAGTTTAGTGCGCAATGGCGCCCGACTAACCAATTAGAGCTGGGATTTAACTACTTTGGTTTTACACTTGGCCAAAACAGAACCGAATCAGTCATTGATATTCCCGAGTGGTCACTCAACCCTGATTTTTTAACCGCAGTAAACCTAGATGAAACAGGCACCATTGCAACAGATATGCAATATAATGCCAGTGCGAGCGGCGTTGAAAACGATATGCAATTTCCGTGGATGCGTGGCAGTTATGTACGAGAAGAGTCTACCTCCGACACGTTTGATTTTAATTTAACCTACGAAGGCGATAGCTTTAAAGCGCGGTTTATTATTGGCAGTACTCAATCTGAGGGTGGCCCAAAAGAAAGTTGGGAAGCGGCTTATAAAAGTTCAAACGCCGGCGAAAACCAAGCCGTTATACAAAACGCATCGCAAAGTGCCGCGTGGTCTTTAGATAACAATCATGTATCGCTGAGTATTGACCCCAACACATTGGCTAACTTGCAAAGTGGTATAGGAGGTGGCCGTGATGCAGGTTCGTCAAACTCTAGCTTTGTGCGCAGCGAGCTAGAAGAAGATTATTACCAAGCCGACATCGACTTTTATGTTGATTGGGGGTTTTTAAAAACGATTAGAACCGGGGCTAAATATCGCCATGCTAGCTTACATCGCGAGACTGGTAATACGTTTTTTTTAGATCCTAACTTTGATATTGCTGCAGGTGAAGCGAGCGAGCAAGGTATAACGCAATTTGATAGCTATCAATGGAATGGCGGCATGCCACTTGCGCAAGATGTGTTTATTCAGCAAACCAATATAGTAGGTGGGTTTAACATAAACCAAATGCCCAGTATAGATTGGGATACTTACCGAGATTTAGTAACCGACAACTATACCCCTTATACCCGTAAAGAAGATAACTTTGTATATGATATTGAAGAAAAAATATCCGCGTTTTACATTCAAGGCGATTTTGAATTTAGTGATGTAAGAGGTAATTTAGGTGTGCGCGTAGTACACACTAAAACATTAACTTCTTCTACCGATTTATATACTTATCAACTTGATCACACCAATGACGAAACAGGCGAGCCGGTTACTGGTGATGCGCGTTTTGTAGAAGACTATCAGTTGGTTACACAAAAAAACACCGACACACAAATTCTACCAAGCTTTAACATAGCATGGGATGCCACCGACGATTTAGTGATTAGAGGTGCGATTGCTAAAGTGATGGCACGACCCGATTATAGCGATTTAGGCTCGCAGCAGCGTATTACGTATGTATCCAATGAATGGGCAGAAGACAGAGCGGCATTCAACGAGCTTGCAGGCTTTAGTGGCAGTGGTGGTAATAAGAATTTGAAACCTTTTGAATCAGTACAGGCCGATTTATCTATTGAATATTACTACGCTGAGGGCTCAGCAGTAGGTTTAGCGCTGTTTCATAAAAAGGTTGATAACTTTGTTGTGCCATTGGTAATAGATATGCAGCAAGGTTTCGCTGGCAAAGAAAATATAGTAGAGAGTGGTGTAATTAGTGTTGCGCCATACAGCACAGTAGGTAATGGCACCGATGCCGTATCAAAAGGGGCAGAAGTATTTATTCAACATGTTTTTGCAGGTGGTTTTGGCTTTTATGCTAACTACACTTATAACAAAACAAATAAAGCCGATGTTAGTGTAAATGGTGAAGAATTTGGCCAATCGCCATTAATAGGCAGTGCTAAATATCAGTACAACACCTCTGCGTATTACGAGGGTGAGTATTTTACTCTTCGAGCGTCGTACAATAAACGTGGCGAAACAGTCCTTGGTCTAAACAGTGGTTTAAATGTTTACCAAGACCCTTACGATCAAGTTGATGTAAATGCAGCCATTAATATTTCAGATGACTTAAGCTTAACAGCCTCTGTTATTAATTTAACTAAATCAGAGTCTGTTACGCGTTTAGGTAATGATAGCGATGCGCGTTTATTAAGTTCAAGTTACTCAGGCAGACGCTACTACGCAGGGATTAATTATAGTTTTTAAAGTAAAACAGCATAAACGTTTTTCGTAGACTAGCCTTGTTAAACTGATACATGACTATTATGATGAAATTATTTTAAAAGGATGAAGAAAATAATTTAATGAGTTACCAACCGTTTATAGATGACTCCGCGTCGTTAATTGAGTTTACACGTGTGTATTTAGCGCTTTTTTATACGTTTGTGGCAGGGTTTTACACTGTTAGAATTATTTATAAAAACCGCTCAACCCCTGCGGGTGTTATCTTTCCGGGTGCTAAATTTTGTACGAGTTGGTGGAATCATATGGCATTCAAGTTTTTTAGAGCTGCTATATGGTTTGTATGCGTGCTGCGAGTATTTGTGCCCTCTACAGATAATTATTTAGGTATGTTCAATACCTTAAATGGTTGGCCAGGTGTGATGTTTGGCAATATTTTGTTAAGTGCCGGTTTTATACTTAGCATGGTTGTGCATTTTCATATGGCATCGCTTTGGCGCTCAGGGATTGACCCTAATGGCCCTAAAACCCTTAAAACCAATGGGCTATACGGTTTGTCACGTAACCCTATGTATGTTGGTGTGGCAACCGCTCAGCTGGGGTTCTTTTTAGCTTTACCTTGTGTATTTAGTTTAATTTGCTTAGCTGTTGGCTTGTACGCACTTTATAAGCAAATAGCCGTTGAAGAAGCGCATTTAATGGCGCGTTTTAATAATGACTATCTAAAATATAAGCAAACTGTGCCACGTTGGTTATAAGTTAATCGGTGGCTGCATTTATTTGTAGGTAGTTGTTTATAAAGTCCTGCTTTGCAAGTGGCTTAGAATACAAATAACCTTGTATATAGTTACAGCCAAGTGCGATTAAATGCGCTTGTTGAGTGGGCGTTTCTACTCCTTCTGCGACCACTTCTACCCCTAAGTTATGTGCCATTGTTATAATGGCTTTGATCAGGGCAAGGCTGTTGCTATTTGCTTCAATGTTTTGTACAAATGATTGATCTATTTTGATAATATCAATATCTAATTGCTGTAAGTATGCAAGCGATGAATACCCTACACCAAAGTCATCAATCGCAATATCTATATCAAGCGCGTTAAGTCGTTTTAAATGATGCTGTATAGCGTTATCTGGGTCCATTAGGCTGTTTTCAGTTATTTCTATTAAAATAGTGTGCGGTGGCAATTTGTAGAGTTTGCATGCCTCTATCCATTGGTTTGCCCAAATACCTTCATGGTCAATTTCTAAAGGCGAGGTATTTACACTAATTTGCACTGGTGTGTAACTTAGTTTATTAAACTCTACAGCATCGCGAACAGCTTGTGCCTTTACCCATTCTCCAAGCTCTTTAATTAACCCATTTTGCTCTGCAATATCAATAAACTCAATGGGGCTTATAATCCCCCGCTCTGGGTGATTCCAGCGGATCAACGCTTCGGCTTTTTTTAGCGTACGTGAATGCGGATCTAATATGGGTTGGTAGTAAAGTTCAAACTGATTTTTATTCAGACCTATGCGTATTTCTTCTATAAGGCGGCGCTTTTCAACAGCCAGCTCTTCCATTTCGTAAGAGAAAAACTCAAACCGGTTTCGGCCCTTATTTTTTGATAAATACATGGCTTGGTCAGCTCGTTTAATTAACGTTTCTACCGAATCTCCATCATGTGGGAAAAACGCAACCCCCATACTAGCCGTTACCTGCACATGTTCGTTTTTTATCGTTATTGTGCGAGTGAGGCTTTTCATCACATCGTGCGCAATATGTGATACGGCTGTTGTATCGCTTATTCCTTTGAGAATTAAGGTAAACTCATCACCCCCTAAGCGTGCCACAATGTCTTGCTTATTTAAGCAGCGGCGCAAGCGTTTGGCTACTTCGTGCAATAATAAATCACCAAAGTCGTGCCCTAAACTATCGTTTACTTCTTTAAAGCCATCTAAATCTATAAACACTAAAGAGAATTTTTCTTTTGGTGTGCTTACTAGTTGCTGCAAGTGCTCATAAAAATAACGGCGGTTAGGTAGATCGGTTAAGCCATCTTGGTAGGCATATTGGTGTAGTTGAGCGTTCGCATTTTCGAGCTCTTTTGTTCTTAACTTTACTTGGTTCTCTAGCAAGTTGTCTCGTTGCTCTATTGTGTGCAACATAGTATTAAAACAGGTGGTTAGTTTGCCTACTTCATCCTGCGAAAGTTCTTTAGCACGTAAACTATAGTCATTAGATGAAGTAATTTGCTCTGCCGTTTGTGCTAAATATAAAATAGGGTTTAAAAAACGTTTTCTGAGCATTAACGAGACAAGCAAGCTTAAAATAAAGCTAAAAATCATTAATACAATAATAAACCGGCCATAAAAATCGGCTCTGTCGTTTAGGTCACTGTCGTCAGCGCGTACGAGCAGCGTACCGTAGCGTTGAGCGTCAATTGTTAATGGTGTTTTTACTTCTATTGTATGCGGGACTGAGCTTTCTTGACTGTATTTAGGCGACGTTACGCTTGCAATCTGTTGGCTCAGATTGTTTATCACCTCTACCGATACAATATCTGAGCGCATTAATAGCGGCTCAATCAGCTCTTTTATGGCTGCCGTGTCGTAAAAAATTAAGGCAGTACTAATGTTTGGCGCTAATATTTGTGATAGAGATTTTAAGCTTTGTGTTTGCTCTTCTTTTGCGGTCCTCAGTTCATAAGCGCTAAATACTGCAGTTACTGCCGCCGTTGAGATAAGCGCAACGCTCATTAAAATAAAGAGTAGCTTTTTGCTCATCGAATTGAGCGAGAAGTAGTTTTTCATTTAATTACCCCTCAACCACACGAGCAAGTCGCAGCACTTTTGAGCTCATCGTTATGCCTGCTTTTTTAAGTTTTCCTGGCGCAACTTCAAAGCGAACTTTACTGCTTGAAAGAAAAAACCGAATATGCCCATGTGCGGCTATAAAGCCATCCGTTTCGCCCACAACCATTGTGTTTTCTAATTCGAGATCAGTGTAGGCGTTTAACCACAAATTGTAGGTTTTATCGGTAATAAAGATTATATCGCACTGTTTAAGCGCTGCTTTTTCAAGCGCGGTATGCTTATTGAGCAGATTACGGTTATGTACTTTTCTGTTATCAAGTGCTGCATTAGCTATCGCTATAAATTGGCTGTCGGGACTGCAAATTAAAAAATTTGATGTGTTTTCTGATGTCGCTTGCCATTGACCAAAAAGAGCAAAGTTATATAAAAACCCTGCTTTGAGGACATATTCTTTTTGCACAGCGTGTGCACTTGCGCTTGTTATAAGTGCAAGGCTAAAAATTATGTAAGGTAACAAGCTTAAGGGCTTAAACATTGAGTCTCTTAAAATGTTGCACTAACAGAAAACGTGACGCACTCGTCGATATAATTAGGAACCGTAAACGTTTCGCGCGTATTACCGTACTCTAAGTGTGAGCCTGCAAATAAATTTTTGCCCGATACGGCCGTGGCCCAGTTATTGTTTATTTTCCAGTTCCAAGTAAGGTCTAATGCTGTGTAGTTGTCTGTGTTATAGGTGTTTGAGTTTTCGGCTCTTAGCGTGGCATAAATAGAATGCTGCTCACTCAATTGGTAATTCAGTTTAGTAAATAATTGTCTGTTTACAGAGTCATAGCCAATAGTTGGTCGTGTTGCATTAGGTAGGTCGTAATCTATTTTTGAGTAGCTGTAACCTATTTCACTGCTTAAGTCGTCTATTAGTTGTATCGAGAATAATAAATCACCGCCGGTTGTGGTGGTTTCGCCTAGCGAAACAAAGTCGTAGTCTAAGCTTGTTGTTTGAAGCGCCGCGAATGCTTGAGGTATTTGTCCTGTAAGGTAAAAGTTTAATGCAGGTATAAATTGTTCTACGTGAGGGTTTAAACTAATTACGGCAACATCATCCGCTTGCGTATTAAATGCAGAAACATCTAAAGACCAGTCTGCTTTTGATATACGGTAGCCTAGCTCGTAAGAGATGTAATTTTCGGCTTTTACGTTATCGTTACCATTTAAAAATGTAGCTATATGGTATTGATCTATCTCGGCAATACCCGACTGCATGCCAATAACGTCTGAAATTTTTTGACCATTTACTCTAAAGTTATCATTATATTCAATAAGAGTAGGAATACGCACGCTTCGAGAAATTGAGCCCCAAGCTAGGTGGTCGTCATATGGCTGATAGGTAAAGCGGGCAAGAGGTTGGTTTTCCCAACCGGTTAAATCGTTATGCTCAACTTTGGTGCCTACAATGAGATTTAACGTATCAGGTATAACACTGTATTGTGCTTGCAGCATGGCGCCGTATTGATGAAGGTCATCAAGGTCTTTATCGCTATTAATAAAAATACTGTCTTGGAAAGAAATATCATTAAAACGATAATTAAGCCCCCAATCAACCTGGAGCGATCCAGTAATAAAGTTCATTTGATAATCAATATCAATCGATTCAAAATCTTCATTTATATAGGGTTGTTCACCATGTTGTTTAAGCCACGACATTTGCAGCATTTGGTTTGCATGCTCAGAAAGGCGATGCTCAACACGCCCCATTAATCGCGTATCGCGCCTGTCAGCAACCGTTGGAAACTGCTTACTGCGGTTCGAAGCATCTACAACGCCATTAAGGTTTTGACCGTGCTCTGTGTGAGTATGCTCTCCTTGAATAAGTATCGACCACTCGTCGCTTGGGGTAAAATCAGCTCTAAAACCGCCCGAACGTTGTTTAGTAAAGTCATTTGGCTTGATGCGAGTGCCTTTTTTAGAGGCTGCTGTATTTTTACTATTGTAGTAGGCCCTGTAACTACCAATATCAGAAATATCATTACCATGGCGTAGGCTTATATCGGCATTTATTTGGTTACCTGTAATTGCTTTGGCGTACGTGTTGCGAGTATCTAAACTATTTTTAGTTATGATATTAATAACGCCGTTATTTGCGTTATTACCCCATAACAAGCCGCCTTGGCCACGAATAACCTCAATGCGTTCAATATCGTACAAAGGCACATGCAGTGACTCCCAATACACAGCCGCAAATTTTGGCGTATATAAGCTTTGCCCATCTATCATTACTAATAATTTGCTTGAATACCGTGAAGCAACACCGCGTGCAGAAATCGCCCACTGATTGTTATCAAGTTGTCTTACTGCAAGGCCTGGCACCATTTTTAATGCTTCAGGAATAGAGGTGGCACCCGAGCTCATAATTTGCTCTTTACTGAGCACATAAATAGAAGAGGCGGTGCTAAAGGCCGATTGTGCTCGTTTCATTGCCGAGGTTGCTTGAACATCCATTTCCATTAACGCGTCAAGGTCTAAATCATCGTCGTTTAATGGGTCAGCGGCGAGCATTGGTGAAATAACAAGAATTGAGAACAACAACGTTTGAGGTACTTTCACCTAGATTTTCTCCACACGGTTCAAAAAATCAAAAACAAGGTATGCTTTTGTAAAACATTTTATTCTACAAAATATTAACATACTTTATAGTCATAAAAGTACATTTAGTTAGTAATAAAAATAAATTGCTTTTGATTGCTCGGACTTTTTTAAATAATTATAAAAAATTAAATTACGCTCTGTTTTTTTATGTATTGCTTTTGTGTTCAAAATGGTACTTATGTATGAGTGTAGCTAAGATCAATAAATATGAAACAACAGGAATACAGCTAATTGAGTTTATTTATATTTTTAAGCCTGCTGCTGTGTTTAAAACAAAATTTTGAACTGTGCATTACTACTAAAAGCAGCTGTATTACTGGTTCATAAAGGCAAAATAAATTACCCTAAGTCTATTAGTCACTTTTATATTATTTGTTTTTTATGAGCCTTCTTTTTTCTGTTGTATTAGCAAGCCTTCCTGCTTTACCCGAACCCGTTGCAAACAATGCCGTAGCTAAGGTTAGCGTACAAAACCAAAGCTACTTTTTAAGCTTTATGGGACTGGGTAAAAACAAACAACATACCGATGTACACAATAAGGTGTTTTCACTTAAATTAGGTGAAAACGAATGGCAGCAACAAACGAGTGTACCTTCAAGCTTACCCTTGAAAGGGCGTTTAGCGAGTACTGCTGTGGGCTTAGGTGAATACGCTTATATATTTGGTGGGTATACGGTAGATAGCGATCATACTGAAATTTCAAGCCCCGATGTTTACCGCTTTGATATAAAAAGCAACACGTATAAACACCTTGCAAGTATGCCTGTACCGGTTGATGACAGCGTAGCGCTAAGCTACAAAGAGCGTTACATATACCTTATTAGCGGCTGGCATAACGATGGCAACGTAAATTTAGTACAAGTATACGATACCCTAACCGACACATGGCAGCAGGCGTCGCCGTTTTTAGGCGAGCCAGTATTTGGTCAAGCGGCTGCCATTAGTGGTAATACTATTGTTATTTGCGATGGGGTTAAAACCCAAGCAAATCCCGATTCTCGCCGCTCGTTTGCAGGTGTTGCGCAATGTTTAAAGGGTACAATTGATGAAGGTAACCCTCTTAAAATAGACTGGCGTACTTTGCCCCACCCTACCGGGGAGTCACATTACCGTATGGCTGCTACTAGCTACAATAACAATATTTACATGATTGGCGGCTCTAATAACCCCTATAACTACAATGGTATTGGTTACAATAAAAAGCCAGCACCGGCGAGTAAACACGTGTGGCGTTTTAATATTGAGCAAAATACATGGCAAGTTTTGCCGCCTTTAGCCAAAGGCAGTATGGATCACCGTGGACTACTTGAGCACAACGGGTCTTTATACCGTATTGGCGGCATGAATAATCAACAGCAAGTAATAAGCGATGTAACAGGTTATGAGGTAACACAGTGAATACCCTTTATATTACCGGTGCAGGGGTAAGCGCGGCCAGTGGTATACCTACCTTTAGAGGCGAAGATGGTTTTTGGACCATAGGCAGTAAAAATTATACGCCCATGGAAATGGCCACGCGTGCTATGTATCAAAATAATCCACGCGAATTTTTAGCTTGGTATTACAACCGCTTTGCAACGTATCGTAACCATGGCCCTAACGACGTTCACCATTGGCTTAGCGATAAAAATTTAATTACCCAAAATATAGATGGCCTTGATGGCAAAGCCGGTAACAAAAATTACATTGCTATACATGGTAGGCTTGATCAAATGACGTTATTTCATGAACAAGGCGCAGCCGTTAAACCGCTTATGACTCCATGGGATAGCGTAGACGAAAGTCGCCTGCAAGAGTCTCTTTTTGAGCTATTTAACATTCAAAATCAAACACCAGAGCTTAATCATTCATACAAGCCCTTTGTTTTATTATTTGATGAGTATTACACCGAGCTTTACAGAATCACCGAAGCACAACAGCGTATGCTCAATGCCGATAAAATTGTATTTATGGGCACCTCATTTAGTGTCAATATCACTCAAATGGCATTAGAAATAGCCCGTAATTACAACATACCTGTGGAAGTGGTAGACCCAAACCCTGTTCACATAATGCACAGTAATGTAACATACAAAAAAATGAATGCATTAGAATACATCCAATCTAATTAGAAAGTGCTATATTTTAAAGAGATTGCTAATATTTTCTTAAATATTACAATCTTTTTATATAATATTAACGAGTCAACAATGTTATTATTATCCTGATTATAACAATACCAATGAGACTTGAATGAGCGACTTAACTGCAATAGCAAATTTGTCCATTTTACTTGTAGAGCCTTCAGAGGTTCAGCAAAAAATAATTATAAAATCACTAGTAGAAAGTGGCGTAAAACAGGTTGAAACCGCCTCTACTCAAGAACAAGTTCTATCTATGCTTGAAACCTACCACCCAGATTTAGTGATTAGTTCAATGTACTTATCTGACGGCACTGCCGACTCGCTATTGCAAAAAATAAGACTTAATCCTGCCACAGAGCATCAACCTTTTATGCTTATATCGAGCGAGCGTAATAAAAAATACCTTGAGCAATTACGCCAATCGGGTGTGCTGGCTATTTTACCTAAGCCTTTTAGCGCAAAAGCGATTACCCGCGCACTCAAAGCAACCCTCGATATAATAAGCGAAGAAGAAGTAGAGCTTGATCATTTTGATGTAACGCTACTTCGCGTACTTGTAGTAGACGACAGCCGCTTTGCGCGTAAACACATAATTCGCGTACTTGTTGGCATGGGTATTCCTGAGCCAGTAGAGGCCGAAAACGGTAAACAAGCCATAGTGCACCTCAGTGAGCAGTCGTTCGATTTAATAGTTACCGATTACAATATGCCAGAAATGGATGGGCGCGAACTAACCGAAACAGTACGTGGCTCTAATGCTTACTCGCATATTCCTATTTTAATGGTGAGCTCAGAGGCAAACGACACTCACCTAGCTAATATTGCGCAAGCAGGGGTTGACGCCATTTGTGATAAACCATTTGAACCGGCCACAGTGCGAGAGTTACTTTACAAAATAATGTCTTAGCCTTTTAAAATACGCTAACTCATAGCGGTAGTTACACACATAACTACCGCTTTTTATTTATTGGTTTGGTACGTTATATAACTGAAACGCCACAAAACATAAAATAACCGCAATACAGCTATCAAATACGCGCCACCTAAACGGGGAGCTTAAAACCTTTTTTAATTTTAGCGCAAACAACACTAAGCTACTAAACCAAATAACAGAGGCAACACAAGCACCAATAGCAAAATGCATAGGCGCAGGCTGAAGTGCGCCAATGCTGCCAAGTAGTAATACGGTGTCTAAATAAACATGCGGGTTGAGTAAGCTTATAGCAAAGGCCGCAAGGGCGGTTTTCCACCAGCTCACTTTTATTACTTGAGTTACTTTTAACCCCGATGTGCCTTTAATTGCGCTGCGCGCAGAGCCAAAAGCTAAGTAAAGTAACATAGCTATACCGCCCCAGGTTAGCCAAGGTAATAACCCCGGCAGCCATAGCTTTAACTCATTAGCGGCAAATACACCTACAATAATTAATGTGGCGTCGCAAAGTATACAAACTGCAGCTAAAACAAAACGGTTAGCGCCCGCCATACATTGGCTTAAAATCCAAATATTTTGCGCTCCTATGGCAATAATTAAACTCAGCCCTAACATCACACCCGACAAAAACGACATACTTTAAATCCACCCAAATAAAACCTGATACCCAATGCCTTGCAGGGTAGGGGGGATTCTGTTACAAATCCAATGAATATATTTTTTGTTATATGCGTAAAAATCATGATTGATTATCAGCTACTCAATGCGCTTAGTGCCGTTATAAGTGAAGGCGGATTTGAAAAGGCCTCTAAAAAGTTATTTATTACCCAATCGGCGGTGAGCAGGCGAATACATCAGCTTGAGGCCAAACTAGGCGAGCCCGTATTAATAAGAACCCAGCCGCCAACGCCCACTGCACTTGGTAGACGTTTACTTAATCATTTACAGCAAGTATTACAGCTAGAAGTGGCCCTAAATGTAGAGGCACTTAACGAGCACACCGATTTAAACACCCCGCTTAGCGTAAAGCTTGCCGCTAATGCGGATTCCCTTGCCACTTGGCTGCCCGAAGCACTCGCTGTGCTTGATAGTGAACTTACGTGCAAACTACGCTTTGAAGTCATTAGTGAGGATCAATCTATTGCGCATAAAAGAATGAAAGACGGCGAGGTTATGGTGTGTATTAGCTCATCCCCCGAGCCAGTTAATGGCGGGCTTGTAAGCCCGCTTGGCGCCATACGCTATAAAGCCATTGCCAGCCCCGAGTTTATAAAACAACATAAACTTACTGAGCTTTCGCAATTAGCGTATTTACCGTGCTTGGTATTTAGTGAGCATGACAAGCTACAACATCAGTTTTTAGCAGATATTAATGGCTCAACTCCATTGTTTACCCATATCTACCCTTCGTCAGAGGGATTTAAACAAGCCATGATCGCAGGCCTAGGCTATGGGCTATTGCCTACATTACAGCTAGGAGATTCAGTAATAAAAGGAGAGTTAGTCGATTTATTCCCTGAGTATTATATTGATACACCTTTGTACTGGCACTATTGGCAAACCGAAAGCCCGCAGCTTAAAACGTTGCGTAAATTTGCGCTGCAAGTAGCAGGCAAACGGTTAGAGCCTATTAAATAATCAAAGAGCTTATAGCTGCCCTAATCTGTATATAAGCAGCGCTGTTTTAGCGGTGTTTTTGTTTAGGCTGGTTAAATCGGCGGTTTCGTTTTTAGTGTGCGCGCCACTACCCATTAGGCCAAGGCCATCAAGTGCCATATCAACATGGTTTGCCGCAAACGAAATATCAGCCGCCCCGGCATTACGTGGGTTTGCAGCCACCACTTTGTTATAACCTAAGTCTTGGCTTGCTTGGCTATAAAGTGCAAGCAGTTTTTTATTACCCTTGGTAAGCCCCATTGGTGGGTAGCTGTCTTCAAAAGTAAGCTCAGCTTGGCTGCCATTTAAGCTTTTAGCCACTATTTGCTGCATCACTTTTTTAGCGCCTTCTACCTGCTTTGGCGAAAGCGCACGTAAATCACCCGCTACATGCACGGTTTGCGCAATTACGTTACTTTTACCAAACGCCGTGGCTGACGAGTTAGCACTGTCGTAATCGGCATTTGTACCGCCTACAATAATCCCCGGGTTAAAGGTTAAGTTAGGCTGCGTGGCTAGTTGCTCTCTAAAGTCATTTAAAATACGCGACGCCTCGTAAATAGCACCATAGCCCACACTGTCACTAAATATTTGCGACGAATGTGCAGCATTAGCCGTTACATTTAATTTCCAGCCGGTATAGCCACGGCGCGCCGCCATAGCAGTTTTAATATTGTTATCACCGTTCTCAAAACCAAGCGCTACGTCAGCCCAAATTGCCGCATCAACAATCGCCTTTTTAGATAAGCTAAGTGGGCGACCGCTGCTTTCTTCATCGCCGGTAAGCAGTACTTTAATGCTCACGTTTTCAAGTAAATTAAGGGCTTGCAGGCTTTTAAGTGCGGTAATTATAATGGTGTTGCCGCCTTTCATATCGGCGACACCTGGGCCACTGGCGGTGTGTTCATCAATTTGTTTATAGGTAGTAAAGTTATCGTGTTTGGCAAATACCGTATCAAGATGGCCGATCATCAGTATTTTTATTGCATCGGGGTTTTTACTCACATGAGTTGCTAACACATGCCCAGCTCGGTTAAACGCGCTGCCATCAAGCCACTCAACCTCAAAACTAATCGCTTCTAATTGCTCGCTTGCAAGCGCACCTACCTTTTTTACGCCTTCAATATTCAGTGAGCCGCTATTTATGTTTACCGCTTGTTCTATCTCTTTGAGTGCTTGCGGCATGTTCTGCTCAACTTGTTTTACTATTTCACGCTCGTTTTTATTAAGCGACGCATAGCTTGTAAGCGACAGGGTACTTGCAAGGATAAATATAAGTGCTTGGCTAAATTTTAAAAGTGACATAACAGCCTAATAATTGAAAAATAGTTCAGCTAATATGAAGTAAAAATACAAAGGGTTCAATAGAAGTAGATTGTGATTTTTAACTAATTTTATAAGCAACAATGAGTTACAAGGTTAAGGGTTAATGGGTGTATGCGTTATTGATTTAAACACAGGTGTTTAAAATAAAATCTCTTAATTAATAAGCAGCCTGTATAGCTAAACAACAGTTAGTCTAATATTACTGAACTCCACCATTTTGGGGTTTTGCTGTATTTAGAAAGGTAAGGCGAAGATAACTATTTGTTTACAGGTGTTTATTTTATAGCTAGGATGAAATTAGTATAAAATAGGGACATTTGATACTTTGTAAAATGACAAATGTCGTAGACTAAATTGTTAAAATCTAGGAGTAGTAATGGCAATTCCGAGAGTATTTATAAGCTCCACATGTTATGACCTAAAGCACATAAGGGAAAATCTTAAATATTTCGTGAGAACTATTGGGTACGAACCAGTTTTGTCAGATGAAGGAGATGTTTTTTATAACCCAAGCTCACATACACATGACTCCTGTCTCAAGGAAGTTGAAACATGCCAAATATTTATCTTAATTATTGGTGGAAGGCAGGGTGGAAACTATAAAGGCGAGACTTCATCTATTACTAATAATGAATACCGGGAGGCTGTTCGAAACAGCATACCCATTTTTGCTCTAGTCGAAACTTCAGTGCACTCTGACCACCATGTTTTCATAACTAATAAAAAGGAAAACCCCGATATAGTGGATAGCATATCGTATCCAAGCATAGACGACATTAGGATATTTGGTTTTATAGACGAGGTTAGGAAAAACACTAAAAATAATGCTATTTTCCCATTTCGAGATTTTTCGGATATGGAATCTTACTTAAAAAAGCAATGGGCAGGAATGATGTATGATTTTATTATCCAGCGCTCTAATGAAGAAAACGCAAAGATCACTAATAAGCTTCTAGATGACTTGGCATTGGCAACGAAAAAATCTGAAGAGTTAATTAAGGTTCTTCTTAAATCAAGCGGTAACGATGAAGTTGCAGAGCAAACAATTGTGGAAGTTTCAAATCGTGTTCAAGCGGAGAACTTTGCAAAGCTTGTGCTTTCTGGTTTCAAAATGGATAAGTTATGGAATACTAGCCTCGAAGATTTAGAGGCCATCCCCCTAACCGGAACTTGGATAGATTTTCTTGAAGCTACACCCGATTTCCATATTGACGAGGTTGATCAAGACGATGGTGAGGTTGATAATGTCCTATGGGGTTCTGCATCACACGGAATTATGATTGGCTCATATAAAAATGGTGAATACAGCCCAAGAAACATAAACGACTTTGAAATGTCGTATTCATCTCTAAAGTCCGTTGATGTTGATACGCGCAGAAAGATATATCTAAATATGGTAAAAGGATTTTAACAAAACATAGTAAACTAGATACCGCTTTTAAATTCTTCATTCTATCCAGCCAGTATTTATTAAAAAACCATCAGGTTTAACGCCATTGGCATTAAACCTGACAGCTCAAATTTAACCCAAATAACGTTAATTAGTCGGCATTAAATAAATCTCGCGGACGTTGTTGCGCTGGTTTGCTTCAATGGCAAACAATACGGCGTCGGCTACATCTTGTGGGTCGAGTTTGTCGGGCTTTGCTTCATCAAAAAATGGGGTGTTCACCATGCCAGGGGCTATGGTGGTACAGCGGCCATTCCACTCGCTCATTTCTTCAGCTAAGTTTTGGCCAAACCCGTAAGCAAACCATTTAGTTGCGCCATAAATAGAGCCTTTAATAGGCTTAAGGCCAGCAGCTGGGCTAATTAATATAGAGTGCCTTTGTTTTAGCCCGCATGTCTGTGCGCTTTATTAAGTAATTTACTACCGCAACAAAGTAATGCACAGTACCCTGTACATGTAATAGTTTTACAGCTAAACTTGTCTTATATAATGTACAAGTGAGGTGCAAAATGAGAATCGTCTCTTTTACCGAAGCCCGAAATAGTCTAAAAACCGTTCTGGATAATGTAATTAATGACGCGGATACGACAGTAATCACTCGTCGTGACACTGAAGATGCGGTTGTAATGTCATTAGATTACTACAACAGCCTTATGGAAACTGTTCATTTACTTCGCTCTCCAGCGAACGCTGAACATTTAAACCGTTCAATTGCGCAGTATAAAGCGGGCAAAACAACCCCACGAGAACTTATTGATGAGTAACAGGTTATTATCATGGACTGATGAAGCTTGGAGTAGTTACGTCTACTGGCAGACTCAAGATAAGAAAACCTTGAAACGTATAAATAAGCTAATTGTCGATGTTCAGCGTTCTCCATTTGATGGGATTGGAAAACCGGAACCCCTTAAAGAAAATCTTTCAGGCTTCTGGTCTCGCAGAATAGATGATACAAATCGTTTGGTATATGCCGTGGATGAAACAGCAATTACAGTTATCTCGTGTCGTTACCATTACTAAATAAACAAGACATCCATCTTAAATTATTCATACTATCCAGCCAGTATTTATCAAAAACAACCATCAGGTTTAACGCTATTGGCATTAAACCTGGCAGCTTAAATTTAACCAATCAGCGTTAATTAGTCGGCATTAAATATATCTCGCGCACGTTGTTGCGCTGGTTTGCTTCTATTGCAAATAGTACGGCGTCGGCCACATCTTGTGGGTCGAGTTTGTCGGGTTTAGCTTCATCAAAAAATGGGGTGTTTACCATGCCAGGGGCTATGGTGGTACAGCGGCCATTCCACTCGCTCATTTCTTCAGCTAAGTTTTGCCCAAACCCGTAAGCAAACCATTTAGTTGCACCGTAAATAGAGCCTTTAATTGGCTTACGGCCAGCGGCTGAGCTGGTTAATATAAAGTGCCCTTTGTTTTGGCGTAAATGGGGCAAGGTTGCTTTTGCCGTCCACAACAGGGCTTTAATGTTTATGTCTATCATGGTTGACCATTCATCGGGGTCGCCTTTTTCGGTGCCTGCGGTTGAAACGCCCATACCTGCGTTAGCAAATGCAGCATCTAGTCGGCCAAATTTTTTAAGCCCTTTTGTTACTACGTTTTCAAGTTCGGTAAAGTCAGTGGCATCCGCCGGTACACTCAGTGCGTTATCTTCACCTAATGACTCAACTAGTTCAGCTAATTTATCTTCACTTCTGGCGGTAAGAATGACTTTGTGACCGTTATTAACCAGTGTTTTGGCCGTTGCTTCACCAATGCCACTTGAGGCACCTGTAATGAGGACTATTTTTTCTTTCGCCATGATTATTTCTCCTATGTTTACATATTCAAAATGAGAAAAGTATTTACAGTAACTTTTGTACTAACACTAACAGTGTGCGATTAACCTAAATTGAATAAGAATATCAGAGAAACATAGCTTTTATTTAGTGCTTTAATTTAATACAAAAACAATAGGTATAACTGATTTATGGTTATATACTCGCGCGGTTTTTTAGCCATTAAGGCTAAATTATGGGTTTAGCGCATTTAGCTTAGCTCATTTTTAAATTGTGCTGAGTGTCAGCCATTTTTTGGAATATGTATGAAAGATAAACTTATTGTGTTTTGGCAAAGCCATTCAGAAACCATCATCACTTTGGGTTACAAAGTAGTGTTAGCCTTGGCTATTTTAGTCGCGAGTGCACTTATTGCGCGTTCGGTAAAAAAAGCGATTAAAAACTCTAAGTCGCCATTAAAAAAAGTAGACGAAACACTTCTGCCGCTGTTATCGAGCATTGCGGGGTATTTAGTTTACATAATTGCTGGGCTGTTTATTTTAGATATTTTTGGCGTTAATACGGCAAGCTTAATAGCGCTAATGGGCGCTGCGGGTTTAGCCATAGGTTTGGCGCTTAAAAACACATTAAGTAATATAGCCGCAGGCATTATGCTACTCATACTTAGGCCATTTAAAATAGGCGATTTTGTAGATGCAAGCGGCACGCTAGGCACAGTAAAAGAAATAAACCTATTTACGACCATTTTTAAAACCACCGATGGCCTTTATATCGCATCGCCTAACGGTAAAGTGTGGGGCGGCAACATTAAAAACTTTACCCGCAACGGTAAAAGGCGCATGGATATAGTGGTGGGGATTTCGTACGCCGACTCTATTGATGTAGGCTTAAATGTACTTAAAGAAATAGCCGAATCAGAAAGCCGATTACTTGCAGAGCCAGCACCTAAAGTAATGGTCACTTCAATAGGCGAAAGCGCGGTGAACTTACAATTACGTGCATGGGCTGTAAATGGCGATTACTGGCAAACCGTGTGGGATTTAAATAAATGCGTTAAAGAAGCCATAGAAGGTGCGGGGCTGAGCATTCCGTTTCCGCAGCGAACGCTGCATATATCTGAGTCGATGGCATCGGCAATAACGGTAAATAGCGGTAAATAAAAACTTTTAAACTCTATTAGCATAAGCAAAAATATAAATAGCGAGCCTTGGCTCGCTATTTTTGTATCAGCTTTTTGCTGACGAGTATTAACCTTCTAACTGAAAGTCGTACACTGAGCCTAAATTAAGCAGTTGGGTTAGTTCATCCAGTGCTTGGTAGCTTTCGGTAAGGAGGGCTGAGTCGGCAAAATCGCTTGCGCCTAATCTATCGCGGTAGTTGCGTTTTGCCCAGTCACAAAGCTGGGTGTATTTAGTATCAGTTAAAATAACTGCTGGATTTACTGCAGCTAGTTCTTGCTCGTTAAGGGCTACGCGTAAACGTAAGCAGGCAGGGCCGCCGCCATTTTGCATGCTTTGGCGCAGGTCAAAAAACTGCACTTGGTTTACAGGGTTATCGGCTAAAATCATTTCTTCAATATAGGCGTTTACTGCGCTATTACGATGGCATTCTTGTGGCGCTACTAATAGCATTGAGCCATCATCTAGGCTTACTAATTGGCTATTAAATAAGTAACTGCTTACTGCATCGCTAATACTTACTTTATCGGTAGGTACTTCAATTATGTATAGCTGTTTGTTGCCAGTGTAGGCATCGCGAATTTCTTGCAGGGCATCGTGCTGGTTTAAAAATGCTTGCTGGTGGCAAAGTAGTACGTTTTCGTTACCTACTGCAATTACATCGTTATGAAACACGCCTTGGTCTATTACATCTGGGTTTTGCTGCAGTAAAATTTGGCTCGATTCTTTTAAGTTATGTAATCGACAAATGGCTTCTGAGGCTTCAAGTGTTTGCCTTGCAGGAAACTTAGCCGGTTTAGGTAACTGGCTGTTAAAGGCACTTGCGCCAAATACAAACATTTCTAGGCCTTGCTCGCCGTGGCTGTCGCAAAGGCGGGTATGGTTAGCCGCGCCTTCGTCGCCAAAAAAGCCCTGATCAGGTAAATGCGTATGGTGTGCAAAATAGCTATCGTTATTAAACATGGCTTTTAGTAAGCGGGTAGTGGTAGCAGGCTCTAGCGAGCGATGAAACTTATTGTTTAAATTAGCTGAGGTAAAATGCACTTTGCCATCGAGGGTGTCTGGCGAAGGTGACACAGTAGCGGCATTGGCGGTCCACATTGCAGAGGCCGAATAGCACGCGCGCAATAAAATAGGGTCGGCTTTAAATGCTTTATGAATAACTTGCGAGTCGTTACCGGTAAACCCTAAGCGACGTAGTACGTTTAAATCGGGGCGTGCGTGGGGCGCGAACACACCTTGTGTTAAGCCTTTGTCGTGCATGGCTTTCATTTTTTCAAGGCCCTGTAACACAGCTTCTTGCGGGTTTGAAAAACTTGCCGCATTATTTAACGAGGCAACGTTACCATACGATAAACCCGCATAGTTGTGAGTAGGGCCAACTAAGCCATCAAAATTTACTTCTAAAGCGTGCATACACGTTCCAATTATATTGTTTTTAGTTACTTAACAATACAACGCATTGGCTGTGCTTGCAAAGCCTATCAATACGAAGTTTATCGGCTGTAAACTCGCTCTTTATCGCACGTAGTATGGGTATTGCTCGGGTCGTTTACCTGCCATACGCTAATGTCTAAACGCCATAGTAGGTAAAGGGTGTGGTATAGGTTAGCCATGGTATTTTCCTTAAAAGTTTTACTGAACACATTGGTACTGTGGAAGAATTATGCCAACTGTTAATTGAATATTTTATGAATACAAATCAGCTATTTATTAAAAACCTAAAAATAACTTTTAAACGCTTAGCACCACTTTGGGGCCCAAGGGCTTAAAAGTTGCACCAAAAAGCCACGCAGCAGGTGCGTGGCCCATGGTTTAAACGCTGTAATTAGCGCCCTACTTTACCTTTTACTAGTGGGTCGAACGACAGCACACTAAATTTGCCTTGGCTGGCATTTTTACCGTTATTTAATACTGGCGAGCGGTGTAACTCATCTACGGTAAAATATATTTTATGATCGGCGCCATAGCTAAAGCCATCGGGCCAGCTTAAGCGCTCGTCTTTAAATAATATTTGGTATTTACCGCTTGGTTTTACTACGCCAATTGCGCCGTTGGTAATGTCGGTTACATACACATTGCCGCCGCCATCAACAATAATACCGTCGGAAATTGGTTTAGTGCCGTAACGTATTACTTTACTTTTAAGGGCGCTTGCGCTCAGGCTCTTATTGTTAATATCGCTGGTGGCAATACGATAAACCGATGTGCCAGACATAGAGCCAAAGTAAAGCCACTGTTCGCTTGGGTCGAGGGTAATTGGGTTTACGCCTAAACGTGCTGGTTGGCCGCCTAGTTTCATAGTGCGCCCTTCAATGACCATATCGATGTTTTCGGCCGTGGTGTATGGGCTATTTTGTAATACTCTGCGCGCCTCACCAGTTTTTAAATTAACGATAATAATAGCGGCTTGGCTGCCTTGTGCGGTGTCGGCAATGTATACAACGCCGTGTTTATTATCGATGACTAAATCATTTAAAAACGAGGTGTCGGTAATGGTGGGTTTAGCTAAATAAATTATTTTATGCAGCTGCTCTTTATTGGTATCCCAACCAACTAAACGCCCAGCATGATCAGGGCCTGATGTATCAAGCATCCATAACACGCCATCGGCAGATACATTTATGCCAAGTACATCGTAAAAGCCTTTGCCGTTTTTATACGCGTATGCCCATTCTTCATTAGGGTAAGGCTTGGTGGTGCCATCGCTTAATAGCTCCATAACTTTTTGTTTTTGGCCGTAAAAGCCATGTACCGATAAAAACTTACGGCCCGATGGCGTAATAGCAATATTACCCGGTGGGTGTTGCGCGTCGAATGTGGCGACTGTTTTTAAATCAGCACTTTGATTAGCGGTATTAGCAAACACACTGCTGGTTAAAAATGCGGTGCTGCATGCTGCAACTAAAAGTATTTTTTTTATCTGGTTCATGCTTCAAACCCTTCTAAAACAAGTTTACCCCGAGAGGTATGCGATTCTAAAATTTGGTGCGCTTTATATAAATTAGCGGCGTTTATTGGGCCTAAATTTTGCCCAAGCGTGGTTTTAAGTGTACCTGAGTCTATCAGCTCACTAATTTCATTAAGTAAGGTGTGCTGCGCAGTTATATCGGCAGTAGTATATAGCGAGCGGGTAAACATAAACTCCCAATGCACCGATATACATTTACGTTTAAATTTTAAAATATCGAACGATGTAGGGTCGTCTATTAATGCAAATTTACCTTGGGGTTTAATACACTCTACTATTTGGTCTTGGTATTGGTCAGTATGGGTTAAGCTAATTACGTAATCAAACTCAGCTAAACCGAGCTCTTTGCGCTGCTCGTTTAAGTTTTTAGAATGATCGAGCACGTGATCGGCTCCTAACTCTTTAAGCCAAGTTACGCTTTGCTCGCGTGACGCAGTACCAACCACGTTTAGCCCAGTAAGTTGCTTGGCAAGCTGTACCAAAATAGAGCCAACGCCACCTGCGGCGCCGATAACTAACATAGATTGCTGAATATTTTGCTTATTTTTAGGCACTTGCAGGCGGTCAAACAGCATTTCGTAGGCGGTAATACTGGTTAGCGGCAATGCGGCGGCTTGTGCGTCGGTTAATGTTTTAGGCGCATGCCCTACAATGCGCTCATCAACTAATTGATATTGCGCATTACTGCCTTGGCGCGATAAATCGCCGGCATAAAATACGCGATCCCCGACATTAAATAACGATACCGACTCGCCAACGGCTTTTACAATGCCTACGCCGTCCCAACCGAGTACTTTGTAGCCATGTTCTGGCGCTACATTAGCACGTATTTTTGTATCTACTGGGTTTATTGAAATAGCATTTACTTCAATAAGTAGGTCGTGCCCGCTCGCGGTTGGGGTATCAAGCTCAATAGCTTGTATAGAGCTTGCTGTAAGTGTTTTAGAGTTTTTGGTATAGCCAAATGCTTTCATATGCGTTCCTGATGATTTTAACTAAGTACTTTTAATTTAATAAGCACTATAGCTCAGTTGAAAAATAGAAAAAGACATGAAAAACTAAAGCACTTTCAAATTTTAATTGAAAATATGCGATCATATAACGATATTCAAACTTTTATAGATGTTGCCAGTTGCGCCAGTATTTCTGAAGCGGCGCGGCAAAACGAACAAACGCCAGCGGCGGTCAGTGCGGCTATAAAACGCTTAGAAAATGACTTAGGTAATGTGCTGTTTATTCGCTCTACCCGCAGCTTACGCTTAAGTGTGGCTGGGGAGCAGTTTTTAAGTTATGCCAAAGATTCCCTTTCGCTTATTCAACAAGGAGTAGCTGCCGTACACACTGCAGTAGGCGAGGTAACCGGTACGCTACAGGTATCGGCTCCGTGTGACTTAGGGCGTAATAAACTCAGTGAATGGCTTAATGAGTTTTTAAAAAAGTACCCGCATGTAAAACTAAAGCTGCACTTAAGTGACGAAGTAAGCGACATTTACAGCCAGTCGATTGATATTGCGCTGCGCTTTGGTGTACCCAAAGATTCGCAGCTAATTGCAGCGCCACTTTTTTTAAATAATACGCGTATTTTAGTCGCTGCTCCTGAGTATATGGCAAAAAATGGCTTGCTTACACACCCACTTAACTTAACGAAGCACACCACCATTACGTTTATGCGTTTTGGCGAAGTGTTTAAAGAGTGGCGTTTTTATAAAAATGGCGCAGTACAAAAGGTGCAGCTAAATTGCCAGCACATAGTTAACGATGGCGAGATGGTGAGGCGCTGGGCGCTAGAAGGCAAGGGTATAGCGTACAAATCGTACCTAGATGTAATTGATGACTTAGCAAGCGGGCAGCTCGTTCATTTATGCCCTCAGTGGCAAAGCGATCCGCTACCGCTTTATATGATGTACGCTGATAGGCGCCAAATGACCCCAGTGATCACCGCGTTTAGGGCGTTTATTCAGCAAAAAATAACCGCGTTAGTTGGCTAACTCGTCGTCACTTTTAGTTGCTAAATCGCCTACCACTAAATCGAGCAGCTGCATAAGTTGCTTGGCTTGTGTGGGGTCTACGCTTTCAAACTTACATAATATATTTTTTGGAATATCAGCGGCGTCGTTTTTAAGGGCTTGTCCACTTTGGGTAAGTTGAATAAGGCGCTTACGCTTATCGTGCTCATCTTTAATAACAGCCAGCAAAGACTTTTCGGTCATTTTTTTGAGTATTTGGGTCATAGCGCCGCCATCAATAGCGGTTTTATCTATTAGCTGTGCGATGGTTATTTTGTCTTGCTCCCACAGCGCCATCATTACCACATACTGCGGGTACGTTAAGTTTAGTGCAGCTAAAGGCTCACGGTAAGCGCGTGCAATGCTATTTGATGCCATATATAGCCTATGACACAGCTGATTTTTTAATTTTAATTGCTCGAACGACATACCCAACTCCTAGTGCGTTAATACCTTAAACTCAAAAAATATTTTAATTTGCGTGCAAAGTATTTGCAATCTCTAATTACCTGCCTTATTATTTTGCATGCAAACTAAATTGATTGATAAACTTTGGAGTTCACTATGAATGTATTACAAAATGTTGCCTACACAGCAAAAGCAACTGCAACCGGTGGCCGTGAAGGTGTAGCTAAATCTGACGATGGCCGTTTAGATGTAAAACTATCAACCCCAAAAGGGCTAGGTGGCGACGACGGACAAGGCACAAACCCAGAGCAATTATTTGCAGCAGGGTATGCAGCGTGCTTTATTGGCGCACTAAAATTTGTAGCCGGTAGCGAAAAAATTGCCCTACCGAGTGATACACATATTAACTCTGAAGTTTCTATTGGGGCGATTGAAGGCGGTTTTGGTATTGCTGTAAAACTAGCTGTATCACTCGGTGATATGGATAAAACAGCAGCGCAAGAGCTGGTAAATAAAGCACACCAAGTATGCCCATACTCAAACGCGACGCGCGGCAACATTGAAGTAGAGCTTTCGGTTATTTAATTAACTGAACAATTAGTATTGTAACAGCCCAGTGGTTTTGCCACTGGGCTTTTTTGTGCGCTGCAATTTAGAAAAGTTTTCACGTTCACAAACAAATATACGAAAAATCATATATTCGCTATTCCATATATTATTATTTTGTTTTATTGTATGCACACTAACTAAACGAGGACGCTATGGAACAATTCAACCCACTTCAATTTTACAAATGCTTAGCCGACGATACGCGCTTAAAAGCCATGTTATTAATTAGCCATGAGCAAGAGCTATGTGTGTGTGAGCTTGTTGCTGCGCTTGAACTTAGCCAACCTAAAGTGTCGCGCCATTTAGCACAGCTTAGGCAATGTGGCCTATTGAGCGACCGAAAGCAAAATCAATGGGTGTACTACAGCATTAATAAAGCCCTGCCACAGTGGGCTATTAGCGTAATAACACAAACCAAAAACGAAAACTCTGCGTTTTATAACGACGATTTAAATCGACTCAATGCAATGGGTAATCGCCCAGAGCGTGCAGCAAGCTGCTGCTAATTAAGCAAATTGATATAACTTTACTAAAGGTATTTATTATGACAATTAAAGTAGGTATTAACGGCTTTGGCCGTATGGGACGTTTAACATTGCGCGCGGCATTAGAGTGGCCAGAAGTAGAATTTATTAAAGTAAACGATGTTGCAGGTGATGCCAAAACACATGCCCACTTATTAGAGTTTGACTCAGTGCACGGGCGCTTAGCCCAAAGTGTTACAGCAAACGAAAATAGCTTTAGTGTGGGCAAACACACTATTGCCGTTACCAATAACAAAACTATTAGCGATACCGATTGGTCTGATTGCGATGTAGTAATAGAAGCCAGCGGTAAAATGAAAACCACTGAGCTGTTAAATCAATACTTAGCACAAGGTGTTAAGCGCGTTGTGGTAACCGCTCCGGTAAAAGAAGACGGTATTTTAAATGTGGTTATGGGTGTTAACGATGATTTATATAACCCAGATGAGCACAAAATTGTGACTGCTGCTTCGTGTACGACTAACTGTTTAGCGCCTATTGTAAAAGTACTGCAAGAAAAAGTAGGCATTAAGCACGGCTCAATGACCACTATTCACGATATTACAAATACCCAAACTATTATCGATGCGCCACATAAAGACTTACGTCGTGCTCGTTCGTGCGGGACAAGTTTAATACCTACCACAACGGGTAGTGCAACAGCTATTACGCATATATTCCCTGAGCTAAAAGGAAAGTTAAATGGCCATGCCGTGCGCGTACCATTAACTAATGCATCAATTACCGACTGTGTATTTGAGCTTGAGCGTGGTGTAACTGCAACTGAGGTGAATGAATGGTTTGCTCAGGCGTCTAAAAACGAGCTTGCAGGTGTATTAGGTTACGAAGAAAAACCGCTTGTATCGATTGATTACAAAACCGACCCACGCAGTAGCATTATTGATGCGCTATCTACCATGGTTATAAATAATACCCAGCTTAAATTATACGCTTGGTACGATAACGAATGGGGCTACGCTAATCGTACTGCCGAGCTAATGCTTAAAGTTGCTAAAAGCGACTTAGTTTAACCATAAATTAAAGGTTTTAAGGGCGTTAACCATGTTTGAGCAACTTGCTAATTTACCTACATCAATAAAGCAGTACTTAATTATTACTGGTAATTACTGGGCATTTACCTTAACCGATGGCGCACTACGTATGTTAGTAGTGTTGCACTTTCATCAGTTAGGGTATGGTGCACTGGCCATTGCCATGCTGTTTTTGTTTTACGAAATTTTTGGTGTGATCACCAATTTAGTGGGCGGTTGGCTAGGGGCTCATTTAGGCCTTAATAAAACCATGAACTTTGGCTTGGCGCTGCAAATAATGGCGCTTGCCATGTTATGTGCGCCAAGTGAATGGCTCACCGTGGCTTATGTTATGGTGGCGCAAGCGCTTAGCGGCATAGCCAAAGATTTAAATAAAATGAGCGCCAAAAGCGCCATTAAACACTTAGTGCCCGAGGGAGAAAGCGGCCAAGGGCAGCTCTATAAATGGGTGGCTATTTTAACGGGATCAAAAAATGCGTTAAAAGGGGTTGGCTTCTTTTTAGGTGGTTTACTCCTTACGGTACTAGGTTTTGTTGGGGCTTTAAAAGCCTTAATTTTATTACTCACTATTGCGTGGATTATTAGCGTTGTATTTTTAAAAGGCGACATGGGCAAGGCTAAAAATAAGCCTAAGTTTAAAGAGCTATTTTCTAAATCCCGTGCAATAAACTTACTCAGTGCAGCGCGATTATGCTTGTTTGCCGCGCGTGATGTATGGTTTGTAGTGGCGTTACCTATTTATTTGGCTCAGCAATTTAACTGGAACTTTTGGTGGGTTAGTGGCTTTATGGCTCTTTGGGTAATTGGCTACGGCGGCGTGCAATCGCAAGCCCCGCGTATTACCGGCACCAGCAATACCGGTGTTGATACCGTTAAACAGGCCTATTTATGGGTATTGCTACTAAGTGTTGTAACAGCCGTTTTAGCACTTTTTATGCAACTTGATGTTGCTGTGCATGCCACCTTGATTATCGGTTTACTTATATTTGGCGGTGTATTTGCGGTTAACTCTTCTGTGCACAGCTACTTAATTGTCAGCTTTGCTAAAAGCGATGGTGTATCGCTTGATGTTGGCTTTTATTATATGGCCAATGCCATGGGGCGTTTACTGGGCACGGTGCTTTCTGGGTGGGTGTTTCAGGTTTATGGTTTTGTAGCGTGTTTGTGGGTGAGCGTAATTTTACTTGTTTTAGCGTCTATTGCGACAGCATTTTTGGCTAACAAGAAAAGCTAAACGTTTGTATTAGTTTTGTATTTATTTATTTTTTTAATAGCTTCATTTTTTAGATCTACTAAACTGTATGCGTAGTTTTAATTAAAGGGTCATTTAAGTGCAAGAAACCTCGTTAGCAAAAAAGTTATTATGGATAACCGTTGGTAGTACATTTTTAACGGTACTCGTTCTGTCTGGCGTATTATGGTGGCAAATGTCATCAAATAGCGAAGCGCTCGCAAAGGAATCAGAAGAGTATATAGTGGCTGAAGTTGAGTATAAACTTAACGCAAATGCGGCCGCTTATGGTGAAAAAATAGCTGGGTTTATTAACGAAGCTTACCGTGTACCTAACTCTTTGGCGGCATTACTAGGTGATGCGGCTAATACACAAACTTTAGACCGTGACACGGTAGTGAGCATTAACCGCTCTATTTTAGAAAAAAATCAGCTTTTGTCGTCTATTTACTCACAATTTGAGCCTAATGCTTTTGACGGCCAAGACACGCAATTTTCACAAGGCTATAAACATTCAGTTAATGGTGATGGCACGTTAGAGGTTTACATCACTCGAGATCAAAACGGTAGGTTAGAACAGCAAAAAGTAGCCAACGCAGCAGATAAATATTTAACCTCGTTAAATGAATTTGGTATTCGAGAAGCACATTGGTACTTATGTGCAAAAGATACATTAAAACCATGTATTATGGAGCCGTACCTTTACGAAATACCTTCTGGTGATTCGGTGATGCTAACGTCTTTAACTGTACCTATCACCAATAATTCGGGTCGTTTTATTGGCTTAGCGGGCGTTGATTTAACGCTTCCTACGTTTCAAGGGTTAACTGAAAAACTCTCTCGCGAGCTTTATAACGGCCAAGCAAAAGTAACACTTTTAAGTGACATAGGTTTAATTGTAGGCAGTAGCCATTATAAATCTAAATTAGGGCGCCCATTTAAAGAAGCCGTTAGTAGTAATACTTACAGTGAGCTGGTTAAATTTAAGGGGCAACACGGTCTTTTCAAAACTCCTAGCGAGTATTTAGTTAACTACCCCATTAATATTAAATTGGCTAACACTCAGTGGAGCTTACTTATTGAAGTGCCAAGTAATTTAGCCCTTGAAGGGCCTGATGCCCTAGCTAAACACATGAGTGACTCAGCTAATCAGCTTGGTTTAGTTATTTTAATAACGGGCGCCGTTATTGCTGTTATTGCCTTTATTATTATGAAAATAGTAGTAGGCACGGTGGTTGCACCGCTTGAACAAATTCAACAGCGTGTAGATAACCTTGCCAGCTCAGAAGGTGATTTAACGCATACACTCCATGTTGATACACACGCTGAACTTATTGCCCTTGCAGGTGGATTTAATGCCTTTTTAGCTAAGCTTCGTGGTTTAATTGCAGAGCTAAAAGATGTTTCATCGCAAACTAAGCAGCAAGGCGAAATTGCGCAGCATATTGCCATTGATACCAAGCATAATGTGCAATCGCAATTTCAAGAAATTGAAAGTGTAGTAACCGCCATGAACGAAATGAGCGCGACAGCACTTGAAGTGGCCAGAGCCTCTGAGCAATCAGCTCAACAAGCGGATGAGATAAACGGCTTAGTAGTAAGCAGTGAGTCGAGCTTATCCTCTGCGATGAGCCAAGTTAAAACCATGTCTGAAGAAATAAAAGAAGCTAACCAAGCCGTTGAAAAAGTGGCATCGCGCAGTAAAGATATTACACAAATTCTCGATGTGATCAGAACCATTTCGGAGCAAACAAACTTACTTGCACTTAATGCTGCTATTGAAGCTGCGCGTGCTGGTGAGCATGGACGAGGCTTTGCCGTAGTTGCTGATGAAGTACGAGCGCTTGCTTCTAAAACCCGTTCATCTACTGATGATATTAGCCAGCTGATTGATAGCCTCTTGTCGGAGGTAGGTAATGCATCAACCGTTATTGAAAATGGGGTTATACGCGCTGAAAGTGCAGTAGATGAAACCTCTGTGGCATTTGAAGCACTGCACAGCGTAGTTGTAAAAGTAGATGAAATTACCAATCAAATTACGCATATTGCCACCGCAGCTGAAGAGCAAAGCTCGGTTACGGAGGAGATAAACCGTAATCTAACTCTTATTTCCGATGCGGCATCGCAGCTTGCTGATTTATCTACCCAAGCGGGCGATAGTAGCGAAGCGCTTAATGCATTAGTCGCACAGCAAGATAGCGAGCTAAACAAGCTTAAAACGTGAGTTAAGCTTTACTCTAGCAAATGTAAAAAGCGGCTAATTCATGCGAATTAGCCGCTTTTTTGTTGAGACGGTTTAGTAGTGAGTAATGCGAAAGGTTATAGTTTTTTGATCAAGGCAAACATTTGATTGATCATTGGCTGAGCTAATTGCTCAACCCCTGGGCGGTTAAAATAGCCACGCAGCCCAGTAAATTGCACCTGAAAAAACTGCGCGTATTCAAGCGCGGTAAGGTTGCTGCTTAGCTCATTATTTTTAATGGCTTGAGCAAACAAGGTGGTTAAGTAGGCTTCAAACTTTGCCGATAGGTCTAAGCTTAGCTCGTATAACGAGGCATCTTTTTCTGCAAATTCACTGTTTGCTTTTACCAACATACAAATAGCGCTAGGGCTACAGTCTTTAGTTTTAATGATCACGTTTTCAACAAACGCACGTAAGCCACCTAAAACAGAATCTGAGCTTGCTAAAAAGCCATCAATTTGGCTCTTCATTTGTACTGTGTAGTCTTTTAAAGATTCGCTGTATAGCCCTTCTTTAGAGCCAAACGCCGCATAAATACTGCCTGGGCGCATGTTAATGGCTTCTTGTAAATCACGGGTTGAGGTGGCGTTAAACCCCTTCTCCCAAAACAATTGGCTTGCTACGCGAATCACGTTATCGCGTTCAAATTTAACTTTGTTAGCCATCTTGATCTCAACTATTTTGAACGTATGCTCAATTTTAACTTGAACAGTCGCTCAAAATCAAATAGTATGTGTCTTGAAGTTACTTAACCTGGCTCAGGTTACTCAAACACATTAATTTATTGGAGCAGAACATGGCAGAATTTACGTTATATACTCAAGACAACGCACCTGAAGAATCAAAATCGCTAATGGCTGATTCAGTAGCAGCGTTTGGCATGTTACCTAACCTTCACGCAGTAATGGCAGAAGCACCTACACTGCTTAAAGGCTACCAAGTACTACATGATTTATTTCAAAAAACATCGTTTAACGCAGAAGAGTTAACAGTTGTATGGCAAACAATTAATGTTGAGCATGAGTGTCATTACTGTGTACCAGCGCACAGCGCAATTGCTGTTTCAATGAAAGTTGACCAAGATATTGTTGATGCTCTAGTAAACAAAACACCACTTGCAGATGCAAAACTTGAAACACTACGCGAAACCACACTTGCAATGACACGCGATCGCGGCGTAATTAGCGATGAGCAAATTGAGAAGTTTTTTGCAGCAGGTTACGGTAAACAGCAACTACTCGAAATTATTGTTGGTTTATCGCAAAAGGTAATGAGCAACTATACTAACCACCTTGCTGATACACCTGTAGACGAACCATTTAAAAAATTTGCTAAATAATAGCAATTTTATAATTAACAAAGGCAGCCTAGGCTGCCTTTTTGTGTTGTAGGCGAATAGCTTTTACTTAAATTTAACGGCTTTAGTGCTGCGTGTATAAGTACGTTGCTCAGGCTTAGTCCATTCACCCTTCTTTAAATAAGACGTTGAGACGACAAATTTATCGTTTTTTAATTCGCTGGTTGAGCGTACTTTGGTAATACCTTCTTTACTGCCTGTTACTTCTTCATAGGCCACAAATTGGGTGGGGCTGAGTACTTTCATGGTCCCCTTTGTATAAAAACCCGCAGTTGTAAAATAGTAAAACACCAAAGAGTCTTTTTTACTGTCGTAAAAAATCATCGACTCACCTCCATACTCGCCCTCGTTTATAGAGTGTGTAGTGTGAATTGCTTTACCATTCAAAGCGCGCTCCCAGCGGGCAACATCTTGTAAAGGCTTTGCGCCTTCGGGAACGTCAAAATCCGCCTGCCACGTGCCTAAATAAGGCTTAAATACAGCTAGTTCTTTATCAAGGTTAGTGGGTGTATCTGCGGCATAGCTATTAAAGGTGTATAAGCATAATACTAAAAATAGCGCTTTAAAATATGTCATAATTTGGCTCTTATTATTTTGGTCAACAGCGTTTAGTATAGGCGAACATTAATTGATAAAGAAAACATTAATCATCTTCTCATTACTTTTTTTAGCTGTAATTTGGCTCGCGTACCTATCTCAGTACTTGCCTATTTACATACCTATTTATGCACCCGCTTATGTAAGTGCACTGAGCCTAATTACTTTCATAACGTACGCATGGGATAAACGACAAGCAAAACTATCAGCGCATAAAAAAGTAAATCGTACGAGTGAGCGTACATTACAATTACTATCATTATTTGGCGGATGGCCCGGCGCACTCATTGCACAGCAATGGCTGAGACATAAATCGCAAAAAAGGCGTTTTATAGTGGTGTTATGGCTGTGTATTTTTGGGAATGTGACTGTAATAGGGGCTATTACATTTTTTACAGAAAACGTGGGAGTTATGCCTTTAAATTAATGTGTATTTAAAGGCATAAATACAACTTTACATGGTGTTTAGTTAGCAGCTTCAGTTTTTGCTACTTCATCTAACGCTACTGTAAGTATGGTTTTTTTATCAACCACAACCCATTTGCGGTAAGTTTGGTAGCCTGGTTTGCTTACTTCAATATCGTATTCACCTTCTTTTAGTTCAATCGCGTCTTGATATACTGGTTTGATATTCATAATACGCACGCGGGCGTCATTAGGGGTCGTAATTACGGTAAGTGAGATTGGAGCAACCACTTCGGCTACTTCAGCTTGAACATCGGCAACATTGTCTTCAACTTTTTGCTCAGTTTCATTCTTATTTGAAGTGTTTGCACAGCCACTTAAGATGAGGAATGCTGCAAGTGCGGTTATTTTTTTCATTGGTACTCCATAAGTCATTATAGTAATTAAAATTGCGAAATATCATGAAGGAGTACAAGCTTTTGCTTAACTTGTCGTCCTTGACTTTCGTCTGTAAAACTAAGTGTTCATCAACTTTTAAATTGTATTGTAAAAGCAAAGCTACATTCGCTTTGCGTTACTGTAAGTAAATTACAACAAAACATTATCAAGTGATTGAGTAATGGCTTCACTTCGCTCTACAAGTTGTTCAGCAGTACGATACATTTTTCTTTTCATTAAAGTGCTCGCCATCGTGATGTATCGTTTAGATAATTCTTGCTTTAAAGAAACTAAAAGCGAAAAGTCTGACGGTAAATCCACCGACTCAACATTTATTTTCTCTTCAAATTCCAATAGCTCTTTGTATTGCTCTATGCTTTCCAACTGCTCTGAATAGCGATTAAAGCGTGGCTGATAAAATACAATAGCATCTGCAGTAGGGAATTGTGCTTGCTGACCATTATTTACTTTTTCTTGGTATAAGGTTAGCGCATCGATTGCAGATTCTCTTTTAAGTAATTCTGCGAATTGCAGCTCTTCTTTTTGAGTATTGGTAAAAATAGCCTTTCCTACATTTAGTAATGCTTTTTGTGCTATAACGTCGTCTTCCGCTATGGCTTTATCTAGCGCTAACTTGTAATTATCAAAGTGAATCTGTGAAGGTTCATAGACATAGGTGTCATCAACTTGTTGTAAATCGATAATTAACTGAGGAATGCTATTGTTATCAACTTCGTTATAACGAGATTGCTCTAAAAGTAAATTGATTCGCGATGTAATATCAAAAATAATTGATTGTCTTTCTCTTAAAATACTTTCAAGTTGCACAGAGAGCTTTTCTGAATCGGGGTAGTACTCAAGCGCTTGAGTGTATACATCTATTGTTTCATCGAAGTTCTTAAACTTATCACCACTATTGTTTAGCTGATTAGCCATGCCATCAAAGCTTTGCAAAACACTCTCTTGATTTACACGCAGTAAGCCTTGTTTTAAAACTTCATATTGCGGTGGGATTTCAGAAAGCTTACCGAGTATGCTTGGACCATTCCATGACATCCACGTTTTTACTTGCTGGTTTATAGCTTGGGCATTGTCTAGCTTGGCTTCGAGTTGTTTAATATTATGATCGTTAGAGAGGTAATATTGGCCGGCAAATACTGTAGCAATTACTAAGCTTGCCACTAGTGCGATAGCTGGTTTGTAATTACGGTTTAATTTAGTAGTAATGGGCTCTAGTGAGCTTAATCTATCAGAAGCGTTTAATGCAATTGCTTTATTTAAACTACCCCACAACCATAATGGGCAGTTACTAGGGCGTTTTGCCGATGTCTCTTTTGCAAGTTTATCAGCAGCTACGCGGTTAAACGGGTGTTTACTGCTTAATAGTTCAAGCGCTATACATGCGTAAGAAAACACATCATCTTTAACTGAAGCTTCAGCTCCTTTAAGTTGCTCTGGGCTTGCATAGGTGGGAGTGTAACCACCTACAACAGCGGTATTTTGCTCGTTTTGAACAGCATAAGCATCTTCAATGGTTTTATGTTTTGCAATACCAAAATCAAGTACTTTTAAGTTGCCGTTAGAATCAAAAATAATATTTGATGGCTTTAAATCATTATGGATAACACCGCGTGCATGCGCGTAAATCAGGGCATTCGCTAACTGTTCTAAAATCACCTTAGCTTTTTTAAACACCATACCTGTGGGTTTGTTTCTTTTTATTATTTGCTCAAGTGTTTCGCCTTCAACAAGCTCCATTGTTACATAGTGAAGATCGCCATCAGAACCTGCTGAATAAACTTTAACAATATTAGGGTGGGCTAGCTGTTGTGTTTTCGTGGTTTCATCTTTTAGGAGAGTAATGGCTTCTTCTGAGTGTGAAAACTCTTCGAGTAACACCTTTATCGCGACAAATACTTCAGGGCGACTTGGACTTTCTAAGAATAGATCCCTTGCGCGATAGATATAACACATACCACCTTGGCCAATTAATTCTTCAACCAAGTAACGAGCAGATATTTTTTTGCCAATTAGATTGAGCTTATTTTTAGCTTGGGGTTTTTTTAGATTTGAATCAAGCGACGCTATCTGAGTTTTATCGTTAGAGTTATTGATACCGCTCATTATAAATCCTTTTATTGTGTATATATAAATAATTGCAAAGGTGAATTTTTATCATTTTTATCAATTCTCCCTTTGATAACGTCAGTATTTTTACAAAAAAAGATTACTTTAGCAATCTTTCTGGCGTAGAAGTTTCATACAAAATTAATTATGTCGCCTGTTTTAACTCACTCAAAAAAATTTTTTATTTTTAAACTTAAAAAATAATGTGCTTAAAAGCGCTGTAAAAGGCGTAAAAGGTACATTTAGCGGTAATTTTTCACTTTATTTTGTTTGGGATTAAGTTTGTTGCAGTGTGCTGAAAAAGGAACATTCAAACAGTCATTTAATTATTGGATTTCATGTTTTTAAGTTTATTAGATTTATCATTGTCTTCAAATTTAAATATATGTGTATATTTTTATATATTAATTTCAATGTTGACAATAGTTTCTCTTCTACTTTATCCTAATGAAAATGTAGATTTATGGGACTAACTTATCAAATGGAACTGATACTAAATATAACTAGTTATCATAGACTCTCGCCTGAAATTGAAGCTTCTAAAACAACTAAACACTCTCTTATTTTTGGCCGCTCGGAAGCGTGTGATTGGCACTTGCCCGATCCTGAAAAAATAATTTCTAGCCGGCACGGCCGTATTGAAAAAGAAGGGGATTCGTTTTACTTATACGATACCTCGACTAACGGAACGTTTATTAATTTTGGCGTGTCAGCACTTGGTCAAGGTAATAAACACCGTTTAGCGCACAGTGATGTAATTACTGTCGGAGACTTTCAAATTGAAGTCGAATTAGCTGATTCTCAATCTACAACAGCATACACTGAAACACGCCCAAACACGGATGATTCTGCATTAAGTAACAGAACACCCGAACCCTCAATAGATAATTTTTCTTCAAGTGACTTATTTTTAAATGAATCTATTCTAGATGAGTCAATGCCTTCTGTATTAATGAAAGAAGAAGGTATGGCACAGCCTGATAACCAAATTCCAGAAAATTGGGATGAATTATCGCATTTAATGAACCCTGATGTGTCAACTTCAGCTCAAAGCCATTTTGATGATGTTGCAGTAGCAGAAAAACCCGTTCAAGTTGAACCTCAAAAAGCACCAGAACCAATTAAGCAGCCTACCAAACAAACGCAAACACACACTAGTACTACAAGCGCTAATTCCGCTTTATCTGAGGCGTTTTTAAAAGGTTTAGGAGTTAAAGCTGAGCTTCAAAATGCGCTCAATACACCAGAGTTGTGGTTTGAAATGGGGCAAAGTTTAAATTTATTATTAAACGAGTTGATGGAGTCATTAAGACAACGAGCAATGGTTAAAAATCAATTACGTTTAAATCAAACCATGTTTCAAACGAAGCAAAATAATCCTATAAAATTTTCTGCTGATATTGATGATGTTATTCAGAATTTATTCATAAGAAATAGTGCAAGCTTCCTGTCGTCTCGTGAATCGATCAAAGAAAGCTTTACTGATACACGCAGGCACGAACATGCTTTATTAGCAGGAGCTGATGGTGTACTTAAAGGGATTTTAGAACAAGTTTCTCCCCAGCAAATCACTCAGCAAGTAAATGAAAACTCTAATGTATTAAAGATTATTCCAGGCCAGTCAGAAGCAAAGTGTTGGAAAATATATCAAAGCCTTCATGAAGAACTCGCGCACGATGTAAATGCAAAAGGCGCTATGGCATTGTCTGACGATTTTTTAAAGGCTTACAATGATAAAACTCAAGAAACGTTTTAAAAAGGAAAGTAAATAATGTCTAAACTTAAGCTCTTTTTAATGAGCATTAGCCTACTCTTTTTAACGGTTGGGTGTACTACCGTAAATAAAATAGTGCCGCCTTCAACTGATTTAATTATTAATGTTTCTAAAGATGTAAATCCAGATACATCAGAGAGACCATCGCCAGTTGTTATGAAAATATTTGAGCTAAGTTCAAGAACTATTTTTGATACACAAGACTTTTTTAGTTTATACGAAACGCCTGAAAAACTACTGGGCCCAGATTTATTAAAAAAAGACGAGTTAGAATTACAACCAAATTCAGTGCAAAAATACAAAATGAGCCTTAACAGAAATACCCGTTACGTAGGCGTTGTTGTTGCCTATAGAGATATCGATCAAGCAAGGTGGAGAGCTGTTATTGAGGTTGACCCTACCGGTTATGATGATATAGATGTAAATGTTGAAGCAATTGCAACATACATGAGAGAGCGATAAAAAGGATTTGTAAAATGGGTGATAACACTCGTGTTGCGTGGACTGAAGGGATGTTCTTAAGGCCGCAACATTTTCAACAGTCAGATAAGCACTTTTCTAATTTAATTAATCAATTATGTAAAGGAAATTTATCTGATCCGTGGGGCATACTTGATATAAGTATAGACACACAATTACTGAGTTCAGGGCAGTTTGCTCTTGAGTCATTAAGCGCTATTATGCCTGATTTGCTCCCAATTGAAATGCCGCAATCAACCCCTTTACCTGAACCATTAGTGGTTAATAAAGATGTGTATGATGAAGTGGTATACCTTGCTATTCCTGCATTGAAAGGCAGTGGTATCAATATTTCAGCGCTGGATGAAAATATTGTCACGCGCTATAAGCTTGATGATTTAACGGTGAGTGATGACTCTTTAGGATCTCAATCCCAAGAGGTGATTCAAGTTGCCAAAATTTATAGCAAATTGGTGCTCTCATCTGATGATCATGCTGGGTACATTCTATTGCCTGTTGCACGCATTATTGAAGTTAGCAGCGAAGGAAGTATTAAGCTTGACACTAAATACATACCACCCTCTTTAAAAGTGGGTCAATGCAAGCCTTTGCTTGGTTTAGTAAGAGAAATTGGCTCTATGATCAAACAGCGTGCAGAGAGTATATCTGTGCGTTTATGCCAAGGTTATGCAGGTAGCACCTCAGTTGCTGACTTTATTATGTTGCAAACCCTGAATAAGTACGATGCTGTTTTTGATAACCTACTTAATATAAATAACCTCCACCCAAATGTACTTTATACTCGTCTTATCGAGCTTGCTGGCGAGTTATCTACTTTTAGTACTGCAAATAAAAGAGTACCGAAGCTGCCTAAGTACGACCATGATAATTTGGGCAAAGTATTTTCTGAAGTGGTTAATTTCTTATATCAATCTTTAAGTCATGTTATTGAGCAAACTGCGACAGAAATTAAGTTAGAACAAAGCAAGTTTGGTATTTCGTTTGGCGCATTAAAAGACAAGTCGGTGCTTAACTCAGCACAATTTGTTTTAGCAATTAAAGCAAGCGTACCGCACGAAGAGCTGCGTAAAATACTGCCCTCACAAATTAAGATTGGTAGCGTAGAAACCATACGAGACTTAGTTAATAACCAAATTCCAGGTATTACTATTAGTAACTTACCAACGGCACCACGCCAGATCCCATACCATGCAGGTTTTCATTACTTTGAATTAAACAAGCAGGGTGAACATTGGGAAAAACTTCGCTCAAGTGGAGGCATCGCTATCCACTTATCGGGTAATTACCCTGAGCTACAAATAAGCCTTTGGGCAATTAGAACCTAACTTTTAAAGGAAGAGTTTCAATGGATGAAACCATTATAAAACCTCGCCCTGGTAGACTAGGGCGTGATACTTCAAACACTCCTAACATTGATAACGATGCTGATAAAACAGTGATGTCTGTTGAGCCAGTTGCCAGCAGCGTTACCAATACGTCTAAAGTTTCCATTTTTAAAAATCCACTTTTAGAAGCTGCAACCGACTGCTTTTCGCTTGTAATTTCGATTAGCCAAGCTAAAGAAATGACTAATATTGCCGCTTTAAAGCACCGTTGTGTTGAGGCTGTGAAGCGCTTTGAAGTTGAAGTGCGTAATCAAGGGCTCTCTAAAGATGTAATTACTAATTCGCGCTACTGTTTGTGTGCGATTTTAGATGAATCAGTATTAAATTCTAAATGGAGCTCTATGGAGTGGGCAGATGAGAGCTTACTCTCTACATTTCATAAAGAAACGTTCGGTGGAGAATACTTTTATACCCTGCTTGACAATGCATTGGCACAACCTGAGCTACATAAGCATTTTATTGAGCTGCAGTATCACTGTTTAAACTTAGGGTTCAAAGGTAAGTATAGATTAGATAATGGCGGTGATACTAAAATTGAAGAGTATCGCTCTCAAATGTACCACCTTTTAAATCAATTAGATGGACCACTCAATAATAAGCTTTCGCCTAATTGGAAGCAGCGTGTTGCCGCTGGTGTAGAACTTAGAAATCAAGTGCCTCTTTGGGTGATTTTTTCAGTGTTGGGCTTGGTGCTGTTAATGGTTTATTTATTTATAAACATGAAACTGAATGATGGCGTTACTTCTCTTAACGATAAGCTAGCTGTTATTCATCCTATAGCGCAAAACGAATCTGTAGATAAAAAAGATAAGCAACTATTAGTTCTAGAGCAATTACTGCAAACAGAAATTCAAATGGGGATAGTTACAATAAAGAAGAACCTAGACCGTATAAGAATTTCAATAAATAGTGAAAGCTTATTTAATCAAGGTGATGCAAAACTATTACCGTCAATTCAACCTATTTTAGAAAAGCTAGCACGTAGCCTAGAAGGAACAAAAGGGCGCATTTTAATTACTGGACATACTGATGATACGCCTATCCGTACTGATAAATACCCATCAAATTGGCATCTTTCATTAGCCCGTGCAACGCAAGTTGCCAATTCTATGGCTAAAAGTACAAACCTAAGTGGCCGCTTATGGCCTGAAGGTAAAGGTGCTGCAGAGCCTATCGCCAGCAATTCAGATTCAGCTTCTCGGTCACTAAACCGACGAATTGAAATCGATTTATTATTTTAATGGGGCTGACATGAGTATTTCACACAAAATAAAAAAAATTACTTACGTACTTACTTCTAAAACAGCCATGTTAATCATCGGCTTTTTAGCATTATCTTTATTAATATGGTTTGGTGGCCCGCTTATTGCGGTTGCTGATTTTATACCATTAGAGAGTGTAGCAGCACGGCTTTTAACAATTCTGTTTGTTATTTTAGTGTTTGCCATCACCAAAATTTATAGCTTAACGCAACAAAGTAAACGTGATGAAAAAATGGCTGATGAGCTCATCGAAAGTGATGAGTCTAATAGCAACGAGGTGAATGAAGAAATCACCACGTTAAAAAATCGTATGAATGAAGCCATTAACCTACTAAAAGATGTAAAGCTATTTAAAGGTAAAAATATATACCAATTACCTTGGTATATCATGATCGGCCCTCCAGGGGCAGGTAAAACAACGGTTATTAATAATTCAGGCTTAGACTACCCGTTAAAAGATAAGTTAGGGGTGGATTTAGTCCACGGTGTAGGTGGTACACGAAACTGTGATTGGTGGTTCACTAATAAGGCCGTACTTATTGATACTGCAGGACGATACACTACACAAAGTAGCCACGCTAAACATGACTCGCGCGCCTGGGAAGGCTTTTTAGGACTTTTACGTAAGTACCGCCCGCTGCGCCCTATTAATGGTGTAATGATCAGCATGGGTATTTCTGAGCTCATGAGTCAAACTAAAACAGAGCGTAATTTACATGCTCGTGCTATTAAGCAACGCTTACAAGAGCTTCAAAATCAATTGGGCATGACTTTTCCGGTCTACGTTATTCTTTCTAAGGTAGATTTAATTGAAGGCTTTAGAGAGTTTTTTGGTGAGCTTACGGAGGAGGAGTGTGAGCAAGTTTGGGGTGTTACCTTTGAGTTAGACCTAGATAAGGACACTCAAGTTGAAGCATTCAATAAAGAGTTTCATGCATTAATCTCAAAACTAACAGAAATGCTTAATCGAAGATTGATTAACGAACGTAATGAAGAGATACGGGCCAAAATTTTCGAATTCCCTAGACAGCTTCGCGTACTGCAAGGTGTAGGCGATGCGTTTTTAAAAGAAATTTTTACCCCTAACGCTTATGAAGAATTGCCAATGTTTAGGGGGGTGTACCTTACAAGTGCGACGCAAGAGGGTAAGCCCGCCAGTTTTTTAAATGACGTAAACTCAGCAGATTCAAACTATATCAATCAATCTAAAAGCTTTTTTATCAAAAACGTTTTAGAAGGCGTGATTTTTCCTGAACAAAACTTAGCAAGCACTAATAAGCACCATGATAAGCAAAACAAATGGCTGAGAGTAGGTAGTATTTCTTTAGCAAGTATTGCGGTAATTGGTTTTTCTATTTCGTGGTACTTTAGTTTTGCATGGAATAATAATTTAATGGCTGCTACTGATGAAGCCATTGAAGCTTATCAGGAGCTAGATGCCGCTTCGTTTGATAGAAGCAACTTATTAGTATTAAACGACAGACTCAATGCGCTGCGAAACTTACCAGCTAACAATCCTGCGTTAGTTGATGACGATGAATCTCAGTCAATAGGGTTTAATAAGCTTAATGAGATCAAACAGTCATCGACACAAGCCTACAACAGGTCGCTGCAAACGTATTTAGAACCTTATATTGCCAATACGTTAATTAAAGAAATGGAAGCGCACCCAGAGCACCTTAGCTATTTGTACGAAACGCTAAAGAGCTATTTAATGCTATTCCAACCAGAGTACTTTGAAAGTGAAGATATTTCGGCTTGGTTTAATGCATACCTAGAAAGGAACCTACCGGGTGACAAAAATGCGTTGACTCGCGGCCAGTTGATGAACCACATTGCTGCCTTATTAGAGCTTGGGGTTAGTCAAACCAAAATAGATAATCAAGCAGTGCGTATAGCTAGAGCTGAGTTAACTAAGTTACCAATAGCAGAAAGAGCATACCAACGTCTGCAAGCTGATTTTCTTGATAGCAGTATTCCACCGTTTAGGTTAACAGACATTATTAGTTTTGAGAGTGCGCAGAAATTCACATTCAGAAATAACGGCGAGTTGACACGCAGTATTCCAGGCTTATACACCTTTAACGGTTTTCACGGCATTTTTAATGTTGAGAAAAGTAAAATGCTCGGTAACTTGATGGCAAGCAGTTGGGTATACGGCGAGGAGGCATCGGGCACTTATGATATTTCTAAAGAAGAAATTGAAAAGAAATTAGAGCAACGTTATTTTCAGGATTATATCTTCTTTTGGCAGTCATTTATCGACGATTTAAGCCTAAATCAATACAGTTCACCTGCTGAGGGTGTCAATATTACAGATGTACTTGCAGGTTCAGAAGCACCGATTAAAAACATTATTATGGCTGTGCAAAAAAATGTGCAGTTAACCAAATTACCGGTGTCAGAAAACCAAAAAGCAGCGGGTAAAGTTGCCGCTAATGCTGCTGAAATTGCAATGCAAACTAAAGCGAACAGAATTAAACGCTTTCTACCTGACGAAGCCCCTAAGTTTGATATTAAGTTGCCAGGTTATCAGGTTGAAGAAGCGTTTGAAGATGTAATAAATATTGATGCTCAGCAACTAGATAACATTCAGAAAAACCTCAGAGAGCTTAATGTATATCTCACTAAGCTTGATAGAGGAGATCAGTTAAAGTCATCGATTAAAGATCAAATCAGTGGGAAAAGTAAGCCAAGTTTTATTCGCCAACTTGAGTTTCAAAGCCGTGATCTACCTTACCCATTTAATAGCTGGTTATTAGATATAAGTAGAGATACTAGTAATATCACTAAAAATAGCGCTAACAGACACTTAAACGAGATTTGGAAAAGCCAAGTTTTACGTGAGTATAACGCAGCTATTGTGGGCCGATACCCTTTCTCTCCTTATGCGCAAAAAGAAGTTAATATGAAAGACTTTACACGCTTCTTTGGACCTGATGGCACTATTGATAGCTTCTTCACTAACTATGTAGCGCCAAGTGTGGATATGAGTTCAAGTCCGTGGAAGTTTGAAAAAGACATTGGCATAAGCGCAGATACGCTCGCCATGTTTGAACTAGCGCATCAAATTCAAACTGTGTTCTTTGATGGTGGGAGTGCAACACCTAGAATTGAGTTTGGCTTACGTCCGTTATCGTTGGATAAAACTACATCGAGCTTAATGATTGAAATTGATGGTCAATCAATGATTTACCGCCATGGACCCTTAAGAGTTACGAACTTTGTTTGGCCAGGCGCAAGTGGACAAAGTAAAACGCGAGTTGTATTCACGCCACCTAGTGGAGGGCGCTCTGTAAATACAACTTACCAAGGTGAGTGGTCGCTTTATCGCATGCTTGATGAGCTAAGCGCTAAAAGAGCAAAAACACGTGAGGATTTAGAGTTACATTTTTCTCTCATGGGTAACAACGCAAAAGTTGAGCTATTGCCAAAATCAATTAGGCATCCATTTTGGAATAAAAGTGTAGAGAAGTTTTCATGTCCGACCCGATTATAAATATAGGCTACCTTGGCAAAGTCCCAAGCTTAGGGGACTTTGTTCAAGACAGTGTTTCGAAAGAGTTTTCAGAGCACTGGGAACAATGGCTGCAAGCAGCGATTGCTGTAAGCAAAGAACAGCTAGGTGACAATTGGCAAGATAACTACCTAACAGGCCCTGTATGGCATTTTGCATTATCGCCAAATATTGTCGGCAATAAAGGCGTAATGGGAACCCTATTACCAAGCATGGATGCAGTAGGACGCCATTACCCATTTACTGTGGCTAGTACATTAGAAGTTGCGCCTATAGAAGTATTAAATTCGGGCGTGTTCTCCTTAGAGTATGAAGACACTGTACTTAAAGTGTTAGATAGCTCTGTCGACCTTTTTACATGGAGAAAAGAGGTTGCTAAATCAATAAGTACGTTGACAGAGCCTAAAAAACAGCTAAGTATTTCTCCCTCAAATGACAAAAATAAAGAAGGTGAAGCATTTGAGTTCTCTGGTGATGAGTTATCAAATGATGTTTTAAAAGACGCTCTTCATGCACTGTTGTATAAAAAGCATGGTGACTACAGTGTTTGGTGGACACACGGTTCATGCAATATAAAGCCTATGATGCTTGTTACTTCAGGGCTACCACCTGTCAATCAAGTTGCAGCTATGTTAGATGGCCGATGGAAACATTGGGAATGGAATTACACACAGGTAAAAAATAGTGATTAGCAATTTAAGTACGAGCTATGCAATAACTCATCGTGGTGCTGTTAGGCAATTAAATGAAGACTCCCATGTCGAAATTAATAGCCATAACTTGTGGGTAGTAGCTGATGGAATGGGCGGGCATGAAGCGGGCGAAGTGGCAAGCCAGCTTGTTGTGGATGTTATTAGAGCAAAAGTTGAAGAAAAGACATTAGCTACGCTTAGCGTTTCTCATATTGTTGCCGCTATTGAAGAGGCAAACCAACAATTAAATGAATACAGCGCTCAGTACTTAGGAAGTAAAACAGCGGGCAGTACAGTAACGGCCTTATTTATAAAAGATAATCAATATTACGTTTTGTGGGTAGGCGACAGCAGGGCGTATATGTTACGAAATGGCCAACTACACCAAGTGTCTAGGGATCATAGTCAGGTGAACGATCTTATAGATGAGGGCGTAATTTCAGTCGAAGAAGCAAAAACACATCCTCTTTCGAATGTGATTACTCGTGCAGTCGGTGTTACCGATAAAGTTAAGGTAGATATAGTTCAAGGTGAGGTGAAAACCAATGATATTTTCTTACTTTGCTCAGATGGATTAACAGGTGAATTGTCTGATGAAGAAATATGTTTGTCATTAGAACCTAATAGTATTATTGATTCAGGTATGGCGCTCATGCACTCTTCTTTAGTAAGAGGAGCACGGGATAACGTTACTTGTATTTTAATTAAGTATGGTCACGAAAATTTTAGTAGCAAATCGGAAACATACAAAATTCAAGATGAAGCTACAATTCCACTTTTTACTAAATAATTTTTTACTATTAATTATATAATTTTAAGTGTTAATATATTTATATTAGAGATTAATTGTTTATTTATTTGCAATTGTTTTGATTAAAATACAATTGTAACTAGGCTTGTATTTTAATATAAAAAATGTAATATGAAATCCGCTCCGCTTTATTGGAGTTTTATGGATAATTATTAGGACGACGGAATGTTTGTATTTGAAGAGTATATTTCCCCTATTTCTGAAACTGAAATCGCAGGCTTAGACCCTCGTTCTGATGTTTCTCCTACGTCGACTTATTACGCCTTAAAAGATTTAAGAAACCAACTTCGTGCCGCTGAAAGAAACGCGCTAGTAGACGAAGAAGGCATTTCCTCACTTGCTCGTGACTGGTTGCCTTTATTAGAACAATGCAGCAGCGCACTAAAATCTGAAAGTAAAGATATAGAGTATTTAGCGTGGTTTATTGAAGCTCTGTGTCGCACTCATGGTTTTAAAGGATTGGCGTTTGGTTTCAAGGTTTCTCATTATTTATTAAATAACTATTTTGATTCGCTGTATCCATCGCTCGATGAGGATGATGAGCTTTCCGATAAAGTATCAGCTATAGCGGGGCTAAGCGGAACTGCAGGCGAAGGTACGCTTATTATTCCAATTAAGAGTATCTACTTAACTGATAGTGTCAGCATAGATCCATTTACCTTTTGGGAATATCAGCAAGGCTACGATATCTCTAGGTTAAGTGATGATAAAAAAGAGAAAAAGCTGAGTCAGGGCGGCGTTGATTTTGAGTTGATTGAAAAAAGTGCCGCTGAAACCAGTACAGAGTTTTTCGTTAACTTAAAAAGTGATATTGAAAATGCCATTGAGGAATTTGCATTACTCAGTGATGCTCTAGATAACGCAACCGGTCAGCCACAACCAACATCTAATGTTAAGCAAACGCTCGAAACTAGTTTAGCAGCAATCAATCACTTAGCAGCCGACAAACTAGCGGCGGCAGAGCAAGCTCAAATTGCAATTGAAACTACTGATGATTCATCTCAAAACGATGAGGACGAACCTGATGTTGCTGCGCCTAAAAAAACAAGTAACCAAGAAATAAATTCTCGTGAAAATGCCATTAATAAACTCAAAGAAATAGCGGCGTTTTTTAGAAAGACCGAACCGCATTCTCCAATGTCATACACGATAGAACAAGTGATTCGATGGAGCGAATTATCGCTGCCTGAATTATTAAACGAATTGATAACAGATAGTGATGCTAGGACCGGGTACTTTAAGTTGTCTGGCATTAAGATCAGCGAAACTGAAACATAAGTAAAAGGAGTTCTCTATGAGTATCCATGATAAATTAAAACGAGTACGCAAGCCTCGCGTTCACATCACTTATGATGTTGAAACTGAAGGAACTGCGGTAAAAAAAGAACTACCATTTGTTGTAGGTGTAATGGGTGATTTTTCAGGTGATAACACTGAAGCATTAAAACCATTAAAAGACAGACGCTTTATTCAAATTGACCGTGAAAACTTTAACGATGTTTTAAAACGCATGAGTCCTTCATTAAAGCTTGTAGTAGAAAATACACTCAGCGATGATGACTCTGAATTTGAAGTTAACCTTAACTTTAATTCAATTGACGACTTTGAACCTGCAGCAGTTGTTAATCAAGTTGAACCATTGCGTAAATTAATGGAAACCCGTAATAAGTTACGTGATTTAATGACTAAGATTGACCGTTCAGAAGAGCTTGAAAATGTTTTAGAAGAAGTATTAAGCAATACTTCAAGCCTAGATTCGATTGCTAAGGAACTTAAGCTAGAGGAGACTGAAAAATGAGTGCAGAGCAATTAAGTACTGAATTAGAGTCAACAGCTGAGACAAGCTCATCGTTACTAGAGCAGGCAATTGGTGCTACTAAGCAAACGGATGCAAGCCGTGCAGAAGAGTTACTTAAAACGTTAACTGAAGAGGCATTAAAAGGTACAGTGCAATGGAATAAAAACATGACTGTGACGTTTAATGAAGCAATTCAGTTAATCGATCAAAAAATATCAAAACAACTTAGTGTTGTTATGCACAGCGACGAGTTTCAAAAATTAGAAGGCTCTTGGCGTGGTTTACACCACCTTGTAATGAATTCTGAAACGAGCTCTACGCTTAAAATTCGTGTTTTAAACATGAAGAAAAAAGAACTACATAAAGATTTAAGCAAAGCGGTTGAGTTTGATCAAAGCCAAACATTTAAAAAGATTTACGAGTCTGAATTTGGTACGCCAGGCGGCGAACCTTATGGCACTATCGTGGGTGACTTTGAATTTACTAACCACCCAGAAGATGTTGAAACATTAAGCTTAATGTCGAATGTGGCAGCGGCTGGTTTTTGTCCATTTATCGCGGCTTCTTCACCGTCTTTATTTGGGTTTGATAATTGGGAAGAATTAACTAAACCTCGTGATTTAGAAAAAGTGTTCGAGTCACTAGAGTACACAAAATGGCGCTCGTTCAGAGACAGCGATGATTCACGTTTTGTATCGTTAACTATGCCTCGCTTCTTATCACGTTTACCGTATGGTGCAGCTTCTAAACCTGTCGAAGAATTTAACTATGAAGAGTTTGAAGTTGAGCCAAAAGCAGGTCGCTCAGTAAGCACTGATAATAGCGACTACTGCTGGAGTAATGCAGCATACGCAATGGCTACTAATATGACCAAAGCGTTTTCACAATACGGCTTTTGTACTGCGATCCGTGGTGCAGAAGGCGGTGGTAAAGTTGAAGGCCTACCAACGCATATTTTCACAAGCGATGATGGTGATCCGGATCTTAAATGCCCAACGGAAATCGGCATAACAGACCGCCGTGAAGCTGAGCTTAGTAAACTTGGTTTCTTACCTCTGTGTCACTACAAAAATACTGATTATGCCGTTTTCTTTGGTGGCCAAAGCTGTCAAAAACCACAAGTATATTCAACGCCAGATGCAACAGCTAATGCTGCCATTTCAGCCCGCTTACCTTACTTAATGGCTACCTCTCGTTTTGCCCATTACTTAAAAGTGATGGCGCGAGATAAAATTGGTAGCTTTATGGAAGCAGAAGATGTTGAGTCATGGTTAAACCGTTGGATTCTATCGTATGTAAATGCGACAGAGGGCGGTGGTCAAGATATCAGGGCACGTTACCCATTAGCCGATGCGAAAGTATCAGTTAAAGAAATACCAGGTCAGCCGGGCGCTTATAACGCAGTGGCATGGTTACGACCTTGGCTACAAATGGAAGAACTTACTTCTTCATTACGTCTTGTAGCTAAAATTCCAGAGATTGGTTAATTAACTAGTCTTTAGCGTTAAGGATAATGCAGTAAAATGAATCACGAAGAGTTTTCATTTATAAATCAAGACTACGCTTTTCACCAAAAGTCGCAGTCTAGAATTAGCGATAATGATGCTTTGCTTGATAGGTTTTTGAACGAAAAAAACTTAGACAAGGCGCTGTTATTGTGGCTTGAAGGCTCTTCTGATTCTCCTATCTCTTGGACAAAAGAATCACTTGGTCCCTATTTACAACGAATTATTGTTGAACTTGATCAGTTAATTTCTCAGCAATTAAATATCATTATTCACCATACCCGCTTTCAAAAATTAGAAGCAAGCTGGCGTAACTTATGGTGGTTAACCCTCCAAACAGAGCAATACGACAAAGAAAATAAAGTAAAAATAAAAGTATTAAACTGTGATTGGGCAACCCTGTCTAAAGATGTAAATAAAGCGATAGATTTCGACCAAAGTTACTTTTTCCAGTTACTTTATCAAAGCGAATTTGATAGTGCCGGTGGCGAGCCTTTTGGTGCAGTAATTGGCGATTACGAAATTAGTAACATGTCATCTAATGGCACTATTTATAACGATATTGATACTATTAAAGAAATCTCGCGCACTGCAGCTGCAGCATTCTCACCATTTATATGTTCAGCGTCTCCAAACCTTTTTGGTGCAGATAACTTTTCGGACCTTGGGTATTACGCCGATCTATTTAATCAATTTGAGCAACCTGAATATGTAAAATGGCAAAGCTTTAGAGCAATGGAAGAGGCACGCTTTGTTGGTTTAACGTTACCGCACGTTTTAGTCAGAGCGCCCTACAGTAACGATGGTAAACGCCATCAAGACTTTTATTTTAAAGAACAAATAAAAAACCCTGAAACAGATATGTTATGGGGTAATGCTGCGTTTCAGTTTGTATCAACAATAATTAGGGCTTACTGTGATAGCGGGTGGTTTGGGCACATTAGAGGAATAGAGCCTGGTAAAGTGTCAAAAGGGCTGGTCACAGGGCTTGCAAAAGATAGCTTTGCAAACGATACCTACCAAAAAGAAGCTAAACCGCCATTGGATTTATTAGTAACAAGTAAATTTGAAAAACAGTTTTCTGAACTTGGATTTATTCCCACTTCCTCAGTGACTAATACTGAGCATATTGTTTTTTATAGTAACGCATCGGTACAAAAAGCAAAAAATTACGAATCCAGTGCAGCTAATATAAATGCACGCCTTTCATCTATGTTGCAGTACATTTTATGCGTATCTCGTTTTGCACATTATTTAAAAATACTTGCCCGCGATAGAGTTGGTTCATACATAAATGCGCATGCGTGTGAGCGTGATTTACAGGCGTGGATCAACAATTATACAACCGCATCAGACTCAGCATCTGAGCAAATCAGAAGTAAGTATCCACTGAGTAACGCGCGCATTAAAGTAAGTGAAAACAAAGCAAACCCAGGTCATTTTTTTTCTGTTTTGCAACTACAACCCCATTTTCAATTAGATCAAATGGTCTCGAGCATTAAATTAATAACAGAGCTCAGTCCTCATCACAAAAGAAAGGAATAACCATGAAGAAAATACACAGCTTAATTCGCGAGGGAAAACTAACTGAAGCACTCTCTCTGTGTGCTACAGAGCTTCAAGATGAGCCTTTAAATTTTGATATAAGAAGCGTCTATTCAGAGTTACTGTGCATAAATGGTGATCTTGAAAAAGCAGATAAACAGCTCGATTTTATGGTACAAAAAAATCCTGAGTTTGCTGTAGGTGCGGTCAATCTAAGGCATTTAATTCGTGCTCAGCAATCGCGAATAGACTTTTACCAAGGTAAAGGGATCCCTAAATTATTTCACGATGCTGATGAGATAGACACATTGTTTTTAAAAATGCATGTGGCATTGCTAGAGGGCGAGATAGATGAAGCAGCTGAGCTTTCTGCACAAATGGAAGCGTTAAGAGTAAGTTCGTTAAATGATGCAGAGTCTGTGGCACGCGACTTGGACGATACATTAAACCCTTATTTAGAAGTTCTAGGCACAAATGGTGAATTTTACTTGGCAAATTTTGATGAAATTGAGTCGTTAAAGGTAGAGCCTGTAAGCTCAGTATTAGAAAGCATTTGGCTACGCGTGGAAATAACAATTAAAGAAGGTCCTTCAGGCACAGCACACTTACCCCTTGTTTATGCCAATGCTGAATCGGATCTCGAAAAATTAGGTCAGGTTTCGGATTGGGTTGAACTCAAAGATGAATTCACTATTGGTAAAGGCATGAAAATGCTGTTTGTGAATGATGAGGCTATTACAATTCCTAATTTAAAAATTAATGCTGTAGAAGCAGCATAATTTATATTTGAGCAATAATGATAGAACATAAGCAGCAGCTTCAAGCATCTATTCTAGATAGGCTCATTGATGATGAGCCTATCT
>Ga0209452_1000052_pt1 | contig 61795 bp, 58 predicted proteins | sample WorMetimpBELIZE1_FD_187388 | JGI IMG/M metagenome (GOLD analysis project Ga0209452, IMG submission 187388) | Marine gutless worms symbiont microbial communities from Max Planck institute for Marine Microbiology, Germany - Olavius imperfectus... | ecosystem: Host-associated > Annelida > Digestive... | reverse complement strand
GCCAGAGTAGCAAGCTACTCTTCGTTTCCGCTCGACTTGCATGTGTTAGGCCTGCCGCCAGCGTTCAATCTGAGCCATGATCAAACTCTTCAATTAAAAGTTTTTATGTTCCTACTCAATAAAGAGTGAAGAACAGCTCAATGAATTCTGAATTATTTAATATCTTTCGATATTGAATTGACTGTGCTGCAATAAATAAATTTATTGCTGTTGGTCACTCAGTTTCAATTGAGACTCTAAATTTGTTTGCCTCACTACCTAAGTAGCTTGGCTGTTAGAACTCAACCTGTACGAGTGCCCACACAGATGATTGCTTTATATTGTTAAAGAACGTTACGATTAAAGCGCTTGCTTTATCTCGCTAGGGCTGCGCATCTTACGCTTTCCTATTTTTTTGTCAACACTTAATTTTGAGAAAGTTTAAATTTTTCTAAATTAAGTTTTACTCGACTCACTGAGTAGCTCGTGCCTCGCTATGCGTTGCTTGCTCTGCCGTCTCAGTGGGGTCGCATTATAGGGAGATTCTAGCGGGGGTCAATGTTTTATTTCAGCTTTTTGACAAATAAATGAATTTAGTATGAAACGCATACAAATAAAGGGCTACAGACTGATTTTAGATTAAAAAACGCGCATATTAAGTCGCTATTTTACAGCCTGTATTTGCGCGTTATAAAAAGCAGTACATTTAGTAATCGCTGTACTGCTTTGTTGGTTTTAATTTGCTGCAATTTGCCATACAGCTATAGAGCCTGAGATCTCATTACCTATTATAAGGAGTGGTTCGCCTGTCGCACTTTGTTCTGCCGTTACAAACACCATGCCTTCGGGTGCAAGGTCACCGGTTATATCAGCTCCCTCTATTACACCTCGGTTATAAAAGTAATCTTCAAATTGTACATCGTATGGATTAGTAATATCGTAAACCATAACCCCACCCATACGCTCAAGACCTATAAAAGCAAAGGTGCGTTCGCCAATTGTACCTATTGTTAGCGCTTCAGGTTCTGCGCCTTTGTCGTCTGAGCGTGTATCACCTTTGTTTTCATCTTCGTTATTATTAAATGCTTCGCCATGTACCGATGCAGTTATACGACCGATGTCGTCGCCTGAGTCAAACACCACCAGCCCATTGCTGTCCCAAATGGTAAACGAACGTGCCCCATAGGCATAAAGCGATTCGTACTGATCGTCGTCATTCGCATCCCCCTTAACAGTACTTACTTTCAAGCGGCCTATATCGTCATCGTCGTTATTTAAGTAATCAAAGTTAGCAGCAAGAGTTATATCTTCAACGCGGCTTTCATCTATATAGGCAAGACAGCCGTCATCTTCATCGTAATCTAGACCACCTTTTGCTATGCAATCTGCCTCGTCTGTTGTATCAAAGAAGTATTCACGTGCATCACCTTCATTAGCCGATACTATAAAGTTTGCACCTTTCCAGCTAAAGCTTGAAATTGTATCTGGCTGATACATACCATAAAGCCCTGGGTATGATTTAAAATTAACACCGCCGTCTTTATCTGATGCATCTATTTGTAAATTTGACCAATCTTTAAACCCTAACCCTTTTAGTTCAAGAGAGTTATCTTCTAAATTAACGATGGCTAGTGCGTTATTTTCTTGAATTGATACGTAGGCATATTTGTTATCTTTAGAAATGCTGACGTACTCAGGCTCCAAATCCATAGCTACTGTTGTATTTATTTCATTGCCATTAATTGTTCGCCCTGTGGGGTTGGCAAAAACTAGCCCTTCCTCTTCAAGCTCGGCTTGTTGGTTGTTATATGCAGTAAAGTCAATATTGGTGGCCGTATCGGCAATTATGCCATTTTCTATATTAATAACACTGATAGAGCCCTCAGGGTCGATACTGTAATCGCCATTTGGCTCGCCTTCATTGGCTACAACCACTTTTGTACCGTCGTGGTTAAAAGTCACCATGTCTGGTAAAAAGCCCGCTGGTACATTTTTTATGAATGCGGGCGCATCGTCGCTTATATCATAAAAAGCAATTTGACCCACTTCACCCACATTTTTAGCCGCCATAGCAACAGCCAGTAATTGATTGTTATCATCTAATGCGATGCTGTTGGCATCGCCTGGGGTATTGTCGTTTAAGGTAAGGGTAATTGCTGATTCAAGGTTAGTTGCACTCACTATCCCTTCGTTATCTTGAACGAGTGCGGCAGTATCAAACGTATCGGCGGGTATAATGTTCACTACTGCGTCATCACCCGAGCTATTAATGGCGTATATCCATTTTTTAGATGCTTGATAAGCCACTATTTCAGCCGCCCCCTCAGGGCTTTGAGCATTGAGTACGGCTCTGCCGACTAAGCTTATATTTAACGCAGAATTAGCATTGGTACCGTTAGTACCATTTTGACCCGCTGTACCTTGTTCTCCTTGAATACCTTGCGTACCGTCTTGGCCGTCATCTCCATCTAGTGAGCAACCCGTTAATATTGATATGAGTGAAAGTGCTATAAGTGACCTTTTTAACATTGTTATTTTCCTTAGTGTGGTATTGAACAAAATAACAACACACAGGTATGACAAAGCTATGGCACTTTTATTTTGATTAGCTTTCGGCAATAAAAAAGCGAGTATGTAACTCGCTTGAAGCTAAGGAGTAGCTTTGTAGCTAAAATCTATTAATTTCGAGTTTCTTTTATAAACTCTTTTAGCTCATCAACAGAAGGCTCAATACCTTGCTGGTTTTTTTGCTCGAACCAATCGGCTATATCACTGATTATAACAGAGCCATCTTGTAAGCATAACTCTTCGTTTTTTAGCCAAACATCTGGAGCACGGAATGATGGTGCTGTATACCAACTACAATAACTATAGCCACGTTTTTTTAAACTTGATTCCACATAGTTATTAAATGGTATGACTCCAAAAGCCAAAAACAAACAACCGTAAATACCGCTTTGGAAGGCTCGTTTTATAGATAACTTAAAACTAAATTTAAATAAAAATTGAATTGCTGCCATAGCAAAATAAAACCAAAATGGAATTAAAGATATTAGCAAAACTTTACCGCTGCTTTCTTTAAAGTAAAACGGGTCTTCTCGACTTATAAAAAGTAATTTATATTCATAATAAAAATTAATACCTATTAGGCAAATAATTACTAAAATAATAAACAACAATAGAATTTTAGAAAAAACTTCATTCTTACGAGCCTCTTCGTATTGGGGTTCCAATTCTCTCCAAATTAATAACTTCACTTACGAGGAACCTTATTTAAAGTAGGTATGGCAAAAATTTTCTTCATAAAATCAACAGGACTTTCTTTATAAGATTCCTCTAATTGCTGTATTTGATTATTAATTATAGTTTTTTTATCTATAATATTTTTCTCGGCGACTCGAAGGCTTTTAGCAACATAATTCACGTACGCCGTAGTATCTGAAAAAATCCAAGCAAATAGAAACCCTACGGATACAACGATAATTAAAGGAGCTATAGCAATACCTGCAATTAAAGTCCCACCCATGGCGATTATAGCAGAGCTTGTAGCAATAGCGGCACCAACTACTGCCATGTCGACCGCAATTCCAGCAACTAAGTCATGCCATGTTTTTTGGTCATTTAAAGCTTGGTCGATTGCATGAAATGTCACTGAAATAATTAAACTAATAACGAAGCCGGTTTTCATCGCTTTTGCTGCTTCGAGCTTACCCACACCTATAGTGAATAGCTTAGGATTACTCGCCAAATAACGGGTACCTGTAAGGTGAGCACGTATTCCAGGATAAGAACTGATAATAATAGCAGGAGAGCCATTGTAAATTTTTATTTTAAACTTACCAAAAGCATTACCTTGGCGCTGCATTGCAGCCGCTATAATGGCTAATGCCTTCATATCATCAAATAGAGGATATAGACCAGCCCCAGCTTTCAAAGGATCTTTAATTCGTTCCCATTGACTTGATAGTGAATTATGCTCTTCCAGTAACTCATCAAGCCAATCAACCACTTCTGAACGAGATTTACCTTGCTTCATCTTTACAGAAATAATGTAGTCTACAAACTCTGCTGAGTTCATTTGGATAAGCGTGTGATTATTACCTGATAGTATGTTTTTGATTTTGGCGCTGCCTTTCGGCAACAGCACGACGAGCATATGCAGACATAAGACTTCCTTAAGTGTAATTTTTAATCCGTTAACTATAAGTTTAAATAATAGTCAAAATATAAGCAATAAAAAAGCGAGTATGTAACTCGCTTTAGTTATTTAATGAGGAATGGTCATCCTATTTTTTAACTGGGCGTTTCCAACCCGTTAAATTACGCTGTTTAGAGCGTGCTATTGCGAGCTGCTCATCTTCAACGGTACTGGTGATCACAGAGCCTGCACCTACCGTTGCTGTTGTACCAATGTGTACTGGGGCAACAAGCGATGAGTTAGAGCCAATAAAGGCGTTATCACCAATAATGGTTTTTGCTTTATTAACACCATCGTAGTTACAGGTAATAGTACCTGCGCCTATATTCACTTTTTCACCGATTTCAGCATCGCCTAAGTAACTTAAGTGGTTTGCTTTAGAACCCTTGCCTAGTCGGGTTTTTTTCATCTCTACAAAGTTACCAATGTGCGAGTCTTCTTCCATTACCGCACCTGGGCGTAAGCGGGCGTAGGGGCCTAGCGTACATTGAGCCGCTACGCTTGCATCTTCAATTAGGGTATTTGCTTTTATAACTACGTTATCGCCAATAGTACAGTTTTTAAGTACACAGTTAGGGCCAATTTGTACATTGTTACCAAGGGTTACATTGCCTTCAAAAATAACGTTTATATCAATTAATACGTCTTCGCCTGTTTTAACGTTGCCACGTACATCGATACGAGCAGGGTCGGCTAGGGTGGCACCATTTAACATTAATTCTTCTGCTTGCCATGCTTGATAAGCACGCTCTAGGCCTGCAAGTTGTACGCGGTTGTTTGCGCCTTCAACTTCCATTGCATGATTTGGCTGCGCTGAGGTGATTTCTACCCCTTCACTGTGTGCCATAGCAACAATATCTGTAAGGTAGTATTCCCCTTGTGCATTATTATTAGATAAGTTGCCTAACCATGTTTTTAAAAGCTTGCCGTTAACCGCCATAATGCCTGTGTTTACTTCGCTAATAAGCAGCTGTTCAGCGTTTGCATCTTTTTGCTCAATAATACCTACAAGCTTGCCATCTTCTCGTAGCATACGGCCATAGCCATTAGGGTTAGCCAAATTAACGGTTAGTACTGCTAATCCATTTTCAGGGGTTGCTGCTAATAAGCGCTCAAGGGTTGATTGCTTTGTAAGTGGTACATCACCATACAACACAAGTACAGTGTCGTCATCATTAATATGAGGGCTTGCTTGTGCTACTGCGTGGCCAGTGCCAAGTTGCTCTGCTTGCAGTACCCAGTTTACGTTGTTATCGGCGAGTTGTTGTTGTAATAGTTCGCCGCCGTGCCCGTAAACTAAGTTTGTTGTGCTTGCACCTAGTGCTTTTGCGTTATCTATAACATGTTGCACCATAGGTTTACCTGCCACTTTATGCAGTACTTTTGGTAGAGAAGAGCGCATACGAGTACCTTTACCCGCAGCAAGAATTACTGTTGTTAGAGCCATTAAAACAAGTTCCTTTTTCCGTTGTTTTATTGAGTGGTTAATGAAAGTAGGTTAATTAGATTACGCATGTCACTCCCTGTGTACACACTCAGCCATACTATAAAAAATAATGACTGAATCTATGATAAACACACTGTTCATAATAATTACACTTATTGTAACCAGCTTTGCAGGTTGATATAAGTGTAAAGCCAAATTACAGGCACAAAAAAGCCCACATAATGTGGGCTTTTTAAAACCGGATAGGCTTACTTTTTACGTAATTGCTGAATTACGCGAAGTTGTGCAATAGCTTCCGCTAGTTGCATCGCTGCTTGTTGATAATCAAACTCAGCAGCTGACGCATTAGCCATTTGGCTTTCTGCGTCACGTTTAGCTTGCTCTGCCGCTTGTTCGTCAAGGTCTTCACCACGAACAGCTGTATCAGCAAGTACGGTTACTATGTTCGGTTGAACTTCTAGTGTACCGCCAGCAATATAGATCAGTTCTTCTTCACCATGTTGCTTAACTAAACGTACCATACCAGGTTTAAGGGCAGTTAGTAGTGGGGCGTGACCGGCATTAACACCAAGCTCACCTTCACTACCAGATACTTGAATCGATTCAACTAGACCAGAGAACAAGCTCTGCTCTGCGCTTACTACGTCAAGATGTACAGTCATAGCTGCCATACTACCCTCCTAATTACATGCTTTTAGCTTTTTCTTGAGCTTCTTCGATAGAGCCAACCATGTAGAACGCTTGCTCTGGAAGGTCATCAAATTCACCGCTTAGAATGCCTTTAAAGCCAGCAATTGTGTCTTTTAGTGAAACGTATTTACCTGGCGCACCTGTAAATACCTCTGCCACGAAGAATGGCTGAGATAGGAAACGCTGGATTTTACGAGCACGAGATACAAGTTGCTTATCTTCGTCAGAAAGCTCGTCCATACCTAGAATCGCAATGATGTCTTTAAGTTCTTTGTAACGCTGAAGAACTGTTTGAACACCACGTGCTGTATCGTAGTGGTCTTGACCAATTACTAATGGGTCAAGTTGACGTGAAGATGAATCAAGTGGGTCTACCGCTGGGTAAATACCAAGTGATGCGATATCACGTGAAAGTACTACTGTTGCATCTAAGTGAGCAAAGGTAGTTGCTGGAGATGGATCCGTTAAATCATCCGCAGGTACGTATACCGCTTGGATTGATGTAATTGAACCCGTCTTCGTTGAAGCGATACGCTCTTGAAGTACACCCATCTCTTCAGCTAGTGTAGGCTGGTAACCTACCGCTGATGGCATACGACCAAGTAGTGCAGATACTTCTGTACCAGCTAGTGTGTAACGGTAGATGTTATCTACGAAGAAAAGTACATCGCGACCTTCGTCACGGAACTTTTCAGCCATAGTAAGACCTGTTAACGCTACGCGTAAACGGTTACCAGGAGGCTCGTTCATCTGACCGTATACAAGCGATACTTTATCAAGTACGTTTGAATCGTTCATCTCATGGTAGAAATCGTTACCCTCACGAGTACGCTCACCAACACCTGCGAATACTGAGTAGCCGCTGTGCTCGATTGCGATGTTACGGATAAGTTCCATCATGTTTACGGTTTTACCTACACCGGCACCACCGAATAAACCAACTTTACCACCTTTAGCAAACGGACATACAAGGTCGATTACCTTGATACCTGTTTCTAAAAGTTCTACTGAACTTGATTGCTCTTCGTATGAAGGCGCTGCACGGTGAATAGACATACGGTCTTCTTCGCCGATTGGGCCAGCTTCATCAATTGGCTCACCAAGTACGTTCATGATACGACCAAGCGTTGCTTTACCAACTGGAACTTGAATCGCTTCACCTGTATTTTCTACCGCTGCGCCACGACGTAAACCGTCAGTAGTACCTAGTGCGATAGTACGAACAACACCGCCACCTAGCTGTTGTTGAACTTCTAAAGTCAAACCAGCTAAATCGCCATCTGTTACTTTTAGTGCGTCATATACGGCTGGCACGTTGTCTTGAGAAAACTCAATATCTACAACGGCACCGATAATTTGGACGACCTTACCTAAACTCATGTCTATTCCTCTCGTTAATCTTTGCCTGAAGCATTAAACTGCGGCTGAACCAGAAACAATCTCACTGATTTCTTGTGTGATTGCCGCTTGGCGGGCCTTGTTATAAACAAGCTGTAACTCATCCATAAGGTCGCCGGCATTATCTGTTGCAGCTTTCATCGCAACCATACGGGCAGCCTGTTCAGAGGCAGCGTTCTCAACCACACCTTGGTATACCTGAGACTCAACAAAGCGTACAAGCAAAGACTCTAATATAGCGTCTGGGCCTGGCTCGTATAAGTAGTCCCATGTGTGGGCAGATACTTCTTCTTCAGCTTTTGGCAAAGGGAGTAACTGATCTATTTTTGGCTCTTGCTTCATGGTATTAACAAAGTTGTTGTATACCAGGAATAAACGGTCAATTTTACCTTCAGAGAATGCATCTAGCATAATTTTTACAGGACCAATTACGTCTTGTACTGAAGGCTTATCTCCAAGGCTTGACTTTTTAGCAAGCACTTGACCGCCAAAACGTTGAAAGAAGCTAGCTGCTTTGCTACCAATAGTTGCAAAGTCAGCGTCAACGCCTTTTTCTTTCCACGCTTTAATGTCTAATGCAACTTTTTTAAACTCGTTTGAGTTTAAGCCGCCACATAGACCACGGTCTGTAGAGATAACAATATAACCAACTCGTTTTACTTCACGTTCTTCTAAGAATGGGTGAGTAAAATCAAGATTTGCTTGAGCAACACGACCAATTACTTTGCGTAATTTGTTAGCGTATGGACGGCTTGAAGCCACTCGTTCTTGCGCCTTTTTCATTTTAGACGCAGCAACCATTTCCATTGCGCTGGTGATCTTTTGAGTATTTTTAATACTCCCGATCTTGCTTTTAATCTCTTTTCCGCTGGCCATGACTCTCTCTCCGAATCAAGGTGTGCTTTAGTAAACTAAAGCGCACCATTAATAACTAAATTACCAAGTTTGCGTAGACTTGAACTTCTCTAGAAGTTCTTTAAGCTGCGCTTCGATCTCAGCGTTGTAGTTACCAGTTTCATTGATTTGAGCCACAAGCTCTGCGTATGTGCTACTTGCGTAAGAAAGTAAAGCTGCTTCGAAATCCATAATTTTAGAGATTTCGATGTCTTTAAGGTAACCTTTCTCAGCTGCAAATAACGACAAAGACATTTCAGCAACAGACATTGGTGCGTACTGTTTCTGCTTCATTAGCTCTGTTACACGCTCACCATGCTCAAGTTGAGCACGAGTAGCATCATCAAGGTCAGACGCGAACTGCGAGAACGCAGCTAATTCACGGTACTGAGCTAGGGCTAGACGAATACCGCCACCTAGTTTCTTAACGATTTTAGTTTGTGCAGCACCACCAACACGCGATACCGAGATACCAGCATTTACTGCCGGACGGATACCTGAGTTGAATAAGTCAGTTTCTAAGAAGATCTGACCATCGGTGATAGAGATAACGTTTGTCGGTACGAACGCAGAAACGTCGCCGCCTTGAGTTTCAATGATTGGCAATGCCGTCAATGAACCTGTTTGTCCTTTCACTTCACCGTTTGTGAACTTTTCAACGTAATCAGCGTTTACACGCGATGCACGCTCTAAAAGACGCGAGTGAAGGTAGAATACGTCACCTGGGTATGCTTCACGACCTGGTGGACGCTTAAGTAGTAATGAGATTTGACGGTAAGCAACAGCTTGCTTAGATAAATCATCATATACGATTAATGCGTTTTCACCACGGTCACGGAAGTATTCACCCATAGTACAGCCCGAGAACGGTGCTAAGTACTGAAGTGCCGCAGACTCAGAAGCAGATGCTACAACTACGATTGTATTTTCAAGTGCACCGTGCTCTTCTAATTTACGTACTACGTTAGCAATAGTAGACGCTTTTTGACCAACCGCTACGTACACACACTTAACGCCTGTGTTCTTTTGGTTGATGATTGCATCGATTGCTAGTGCAGTTTTACCTGTTTGGCGGTCACCGATTACAAGCTCACGCTGACCACGACCAACTGGAATCATCGCATCAATAGATTTGTAACCAGTTTGAACTGGCTCATCTACAGATTGACGCTCGATTACACCTGGTGCAATTTTTTCTACAGGGTCAAAACCGTCGTTATCTAAAGCACCTTTACCGTCGATAGGCGCACCTAGTGTGTTTACAACACGACCAAGTAAGCCTGCACCAACAGGAACCTCAAGGATACGACCAGTTGTGTATACTTTTACGCCTTCAGTAAGGTCAGCGTAAGGACCCATAACTACTGCACCAATTGAGTCACGCTCAAGGTTTAGTGCGATAGCATAACGGTTGCCTGGAAGCTCAATCATCTCACCTTGCATACAGTCAGCTAGACCGTGGATGCGGATGATACCGTCAGTAACAGATACGATAGTACCTTCGTTACGAGCTTCACTTACAACTTCGAACTGCTCAATACGTTGTTTGATCAGATCTGAAATTTCAGTGGAATTAAGTTGCATGCTCTTTTTCCCAATTACGATTGTAGTGTTGTGGCTAAGCGGTTTAATTTACCGCGTACTGAGCCGTCGATTACAGTGTCACCCGCCTTGATAATAAGGCCGCCAACAACTGCAGCGTCTTCACTACAATTCAGCTTAACTTTGCGTGCGAAACGTTTTTCAAGTGTCGCTACCAATGACTCTTGCTGCGCTGCAGCAAGAGGGGTTGCCGAAATCACATCTACGTCGATTTCTTTGTCATACTCTGCTTTAAACGCAGCGAATAACTGAGCAACCTCAGGCAGTGCAATCAAACGTCCATTTTCAGCCATCACCTTCACTAGGTTCTGACCTTGTTCGTTGAGCTGCTCAGCACATAAGTTAATAAATAACTCAGCTTGTGCTGTAGCAGTAGGCAATCCAGCTAGAACGGCTGATGCTTGTTCATTGCTGGCAACTTCGCCTGCAAAAAACAACATGTCATTCCAGCTTTCAACCGTGCCTTTTTCAACGGCAAGTTCAAAAGCCGCTTTAGCGTATGGGCGAGCGATAGTAGTCAATTCAGACATGCTCATACCCTCCTAATTACAGCTCAGCGACAAGTTTTTCAACGATGTCACTATGTGCGGCTTGATTGATTTCACGCTCTAAAATTCTTTCTGCGCCAACCACTGCCAGAGTTGCTACTTGCTTACGTAGCTCTTCTGTTACACGGTTACGCTCTGATTCAATTTCAGAGTGCCCTTGAGCAATAATTTTTTCACGCTCTTCTTGTCCACGAACAGTTTCTTCGTCAACAATAAGCACGGCACGCTTTTTAGCTTGTTCAATGATATCAGCCGCTTGAGCTTTTGCATCTTTAAGCTGCTCTGCAGCTTTTTGTTGCGCAAGTTCTAAGTCTTTTTCGGCTCTATCAGAGGCAGCTAAACCATCTTCAATTTTCTTCTGGCGAGACTCAATTGCATCATTAAGTGGTGGCCATACATATTTCATACAAAATAGTACAAACACCGTAAACGCAATTAATTCACCGATAAGAGTGGCTGTTATGTTCACGACCGCTCCTCCTTAAAATAGTAAGCTGTTCAAAAAATAAAATTAAAGTACGAACAGGATTACCATTGCGATACCAACACCGATCATTGCTACCGCATCGATTAGACCAGCTAGGATGAACATCTTAACTTGTAATGAAGGTGCAAGCTCAGGCTGACGCGCACATGCTTCTAGGAATTTACCACCCATGTTACCGAAGCCGATAGCAGTACCGATTGCACCGAAGCCGATAAGTAAAGCAACTGCGATGTACTTAAGACCTAATACTAGTTCCATTTTTTTCTCCAAAGTTTCAATTGTTAAAGTTAAATTAAAAAGTGTATAAATTAGTGATTGTCAGAACTTGCCATGCTTAGGTAAACAATGGTTAGCATCATAAATACGAATGCTTGTAACACGATTACTAAGATATGGAATACAGCCCAAACAAAGTGCAACGGAAGTTGCATTAAACCAACTGCGCCGATAAGTATGAATATCAATTCACCAGCGTATAAGTTACCGAATAAACGCAGTGCTAACGAGAAAGGCTTAGACACTAAAGCGATTGTTTCTAGTAATAAATTACAAGGAATTAAGAAAATCATAGCCACTTTGCTATTAGAGCTAAACGGGTGAAGTGTAAGCTCTTTAATGAAGCCACCAACCCCTTTAATTTTAATAGAGTAACCAATCATCAGAATAAACACACCCAGTGCTAATGCAGCAGTTAAGTTTATGTCTGTGGTAGGTACAATTTTCATATAAACGTCGTGTGAGTCCATACCAAAGGCTTGCTCACCAACAAAACCAGCGAAAGCAGGTAAGAAATCAACAGGGATTAAGTCCATTAAGTTCATTAAGAACACCCAAACAAAAATTGTTAAGGCTAATGGAGCAATTAACTTGCTTTTACCGTGGTAAGTGTCACGTACGTTGTCGCCAACGAACTCAACAATCATTTCAATAAAACATTGAAGTTTACCAGGTACTCCTGTGTGTGCTTTTTTAGCGGCGCTACGGAAGATCCATAAAAATATTAGACCTAGTCCGATTGACCATGCGAGGGTATCTATATTCCATGTCCAGAAACCACTGTCTGCACACGCTTTGTTGAAGGCAAGACCAGAGTCGGTCATACACATCTTAGCGTTTGTTAAGTGATGCTGGATATGGCTTGATATAGTAACTTCTTCTGCAGCCATGTTATATCCCAAAGTTAATGTTTAAAAAAAACGGGCGCGAACAATCCAGTAAAAAGCACCAATACATAAACACAAAAAAACGGCACTAAAACGACCGTGGTTGACTTGAGTATCAGTGCAAACAATACGATTGTTAGCATAAATTTTAATCCGTTACCGCGCTTTAACGAGGTATACGCTTGATTTGCCATACTTGCACCCATATATCTGAATGCATAAAGCGCAAATACTAGGTGAGGAAGTATTGCAACGCTACTACCAGCAAGTGCTGATACGCTGGCGTTTACTCCCCAACCAACAAAAATAATTACTGCAGCTATAAGTGCTACGAACCCCTGAAGACAAATTAATTTAAATGCGGCAAGCCTATAAGGTCTTGCTAACTTATTAGTCACGTTTAGTTAACCTTTATGGCGTTCTAATTGTTAGGGTGTGAAAACTGGCGAAATTATACTTAATCCTACCAGTTTTGCAACTTGAGTAGACGCTTTGTAACACAAAATAGCTACAAATGTCTCTTATTGGACATGTAAAATTTTAATGGTCGGTATTGCTATGATTTATACGATTTAAAATGCCGTCAAGCTCGTCTAGGTTGGTATAAGAAATCACCAATTTACCTTTGCCTTTCGCATTGTAATTTATTTCTACTTTAGCCCCTAGGTTGTCGGCTAACTTTTGTTCTAAGCGCTTAACGTCAGGGTCTTTTTCTGGCGTTTGTTTAGCTGCAACAGGCTCTAAAATTGAGCGTACTAATTTTTCGGTTTCGCGAACAGTCAAAGCTTTAGCAACAGCTAATCTTGCCGCGTCAGATTGCGCTTCACCTTCAAGTGCTAATAAACAGCGAGCGTGGCCCATTTCAATGTCGCCATGCTCTAACAAAATTTTAACATCGCTATTTAAATTGTTTAATCGTAGTAAATTAGTCACGGTAGTGCGGGATTTACCCACCGCATCGGCAACTTGCTGGTGTGTTAATTCAAATTCATTTAATAATCTGTTTAACGCAATCGCTTCTTCCATTGCGTTTAAGTCTTCACGCTGAATATTTTCTATCAGTGCAATAGCAACGGCGGCTTCGTCAGGCACATTTTTTACAATACAAGGTACGCTTTCAAGCTTAGCTATTTGCGCAGCACGCCAACGGCGTTCACCAGCAATTATTTCAAAGCTATTTTCAGCAATAGGGCGGACAACGATTGGTTGAATAATACCTTGTGAACGAATAGAGCTTGCTAGTTCTTCAAGCGCTTCTTCAGACATGTCTTTACGAGGTTGGTATTTACCCGAGTGTAAAAACTCAATAGGCAATGATTGCAACTCGCTATCTACAAACTCTGTTGCAGTAGTATGTTCAACATCAGTTTCTTTTACTGTGTCTTGTTCCTTGCTTGGGCTCGGCGCTGGTTTTGATGAACTTAAAAGGGCATCGAGTCCTCGGCCTAAACCTCGTTTTTTAGCAGACATGTTATTTTTTTACCTTAAAGTTAGGCGACTACCGGCGCTGTTTTTTCTTTTCTGCGTAGCATTTCGCCCGCAAGTGCTAAATAGGCTTTTGCGCCACTTGATGCGCGGTCATAGTACATTGCTGGCGCACCAAAACTCGGTGCTTCTGCAAGGCGCACATTACGTGGGATCACGGTGCGGTATACTTTATCGCCAAAATGTTGTTTTAATTGTTCTGATACATCATTTGCTAATCGATTGCGTGGATCGTACATAGTACGAAGAATGCCTTCAATTTGTAAGTTAGGGTTAACTAACTTTGCAAGTTGGGTAATAGTGTCCATTAATGCGGTTAATCCTTCAAGCGCATAATATTCACATTGCATGGGGACTAAAACAGAGTCAGCCGCTGCCATAGCATTAACTGTTAACATATTTAGTGAAGGCGGACAGTCGATAAAAATAAATTCGTATTTATCTTGGATTTTTTCAAGCGCATTACGAAGACGTACTTCGCGTGCAAACAACTCCATGAGCTTTACTTCAGCTGCGGTTACATCACCGTTGGCCGCAATCATATGATACTCACCTGAGGTTTCAGTAATTATGACCTCATCCATTGGTGTTTCTTCTATGAGTAAATCATAAATGGTGGCGACATCGCCATATTTGTCTACACCACTACCCATAGTAGCGTTGCCTTGCGGGTCGAGATCAATTAACAACACTTTACGTTTCGTTGCAGCCATAGATGCAGCGAGATTAACAGCCGTTGTTGTTTTACCAACGCCGCCTTTTTGATTTGCTAATGCGATGACTTTTGCCACTATGTCTCTGATCCCTAGTCTTTAGAAAGAATAATTAAATGTCGTTGTGCATCAAGCTCAGGCACTACTAGCGAGATTTTTTCTTCAAATTTTACGCCTTCTGGAAGTGACTCTAGCTCTTCACTAGGGAACACACCTTTTAACGCTATAAATTTGCCTGAGTGATCAATTAGGTGCGTACACCATTCAACCATATCTTGCAATGAAGCAAACGCACGACTTAGTACGCCATCTAATTTAACACTTGGTTGATATTCTTCAACTCTTGACTGTACCGGGGTGACATTATTTAGACCTAGCTCGTGTTTAACTTGCATTAAAAAACGCACGCGCTTGCCTAAGCTATCTAGCAATACAAATTGCGTGTCAGGTAATGCAATAGCTAACACAATTCCTGGTAAACCTGGACCAGTACCTACATCTATATAATGATGACCGGATAAATGAGGAGCAACAACTAAACTATCCATAATGTGTTTAATCATCATTTCTTCTGGTAAGCGTACAGAGGTTAAATTATACGCTTTGTTCCATTTGTTTAATAACTCAACGTATTTAACTAATTGCTGCTGTTGTTTTTCAGTTAGCGCAATATCAGTTTGCGCTAACAATGTTGTTAATTGTTGCTGTAACACAGTTTACCTTTACCGTTACGCTGTTTTGCGTAATAAGCCTTGCTTCTTCAGATACACTAATAATAGCGAAATCGCCGCAGGGGTGATACCAGAAATACGCGAAGCTTGGCCAATAGTATCTGGACGCGAATCAGTAAGCTTTGCAATCACTTCGTTTGATAAACCCGATACCGTTGAGTAATCGAACTCTTTAGGCAAAATGGTTTCTTCATGACGAAGCTGTTTGTTGATCTCATCTTGTTGGCGTGCAATATAGCCTGCATACTTAGTATGGATCTCAACTTGCTCAAGTGCAGCTTGGTTAGTAAATTCAGATCCTAATCCATCAATAGCCATTAAGTCGTTATAACGAATTTCTGGACGACGAAGAAGATCCTCTAAACTAGCTTCACGCGTAAGAGGCGTTTTTAGTAACGCATTTACTTGATCAACCACGGCATGATCTTTATGGATCCAAGTCTCTTTAATACGCTGCTTTTCTTTTTCGATCACTTCCATTTTTTCGTTAAACGCCTGCCAACGCTCGTCGTTAACTAAACCAAGTTCACGGCCTTTTTCAGTTAATCGAATATCAGCGTTATCCTCGCGCAATAATAAACGGTATTCTGCGCGGCTAGTAAACATACGGTACGGTTCTTTTGTACCGAGTGTTGCTAAATCATCGATTAGTACACCTGTATATGCTTCATCACGACGTGGTGTCCACGCATCTTTGCCTTGTACCTGTAAAGCTGCGTTCATACCAGCAATTAAACCTTGTGCGCCGGCTTCTTCGTAACCGGTAGTACCATTAATTTGGCCTGCAAAAAATAGTCCGTCTATAAACTTGGTTTCTAGTGACTGTTTTAAATCACGTGGGTCAAAAAAGTCATATTCAATAGCATAACCAGGACGACAAATATGCGCGTTTTCAAAACCATCTATCGATTGCACTATTTGTAACTGCACATCGAAAGGTAAACTGGTTGAAATACCATTAGGGTAAAGCTCATAAGAAGTTAAGCCTTCAGGCTCTACAAATATTTGGTGTTTGTCTTTATCAGCAAAGCGCACAATTTTATCTTCTATTGAAGGACAGTAACGTGGCCCTATACCTTCAATTACACCTGAGTACATAGGTGAGCGATGTAAATTGTTACGAATAACCTCATGGGTTTTTTCGTTAGTGTAAGTGATATAACAAGGAATTTGCTGAGGATGATCGCTTTGTTTACCAATAAATGAAAATACCGGTGTAGGCGCATCACCTGGTTGCTCTTGCATCTTGCTAAAATCAACTGTACGGGCATCAATACGTGGTGGAGTACCGGTTTTTAAACGGTCTACTCTAAAAGGTAATTCACGTAAACGATCAGCCAATGCAATTGAAGGGGGATCGCCTGCACGACCACCTTTAAAATTCTCTAAACCAATGTGTATTTGACCACCTAAGAAAGTACCAACAGTTAACACAACACTTGGCGCGCTAAAACGTAATCCCATTTGGGTAACTACACCGATAACTTTATCGTTTTCAACGATAAGATCATCACATGATTGTTGAAATATTTTTAGATTTTCTTGGTTTTGTAAAGTGTTTTGGATTGCAGCTTTATACAAAGCGCGATCTGCTTGTGCACGTGTTGCACGAACAGCTGGCCCTTTTGAAGAGTTTAAGGTGCGAAATTGAATGCCGCCTTTATCAATAGCTTGTGCCATAGCACCGCCTAACGCATCAATTTCTTTAACCAAATGGCCTTTGCCTATGCCACCAATTGCTGGGTTGCAAGACATTTGACCAAGTGTATCCATATTATGAGTCAGCAGCAGGGTATTCATCCCCATACGTGCAGCAGCCAATGAGGCTTCAGTGCCTGCATGTCCACCACCTACTACGATAACGTCAAACTTTTCGTGAAAAATCATTAATGGGATCCTACTTAATCAAACCAGTAAACTTCAAAAGGGAGCGTATTCTACCTAGAAATTATCAGAAGATAAATGATTAAACAGTGGGCAAGATCTAAGTCACTGATCACTTATAATATAAAGGATCTTTTAAAGAGATCTTTTAATGCTATTACTACTAGTGATCGGCTTTTCTGTTGATAAGCTCTATTTTTTCATTTAAAACATAAAATTAGATCAGATCTAAAGGTGTTAATATGATCGGATCATCAGGCAAATAAGCTTTGATCAAAAAGGGAGTTTATACACAGCTCGGTATCGATTGGATCTTATCCAATGGATAAGCAGGCATAAAAACGCAGTTTGATCAGCTGTTATCCACAAAAGCTATTAAATTATTAGTAAATTGTGAGTAACTTTGTTTATGCTATTTTTGATGATCGCATTACTTTAATTGTGTTTTTTCTATCCAAGAGTTTAGCCATTCTAAAGCTGTATCCTCAGGTAATGCCTCATCGAGAATGTTAAGTTCTAACCTTGGGGCTATACATACAGCGTGCTTACTGGCCATTAAGGTATTTATGTTACGTGCTGCTAAGTTGTAAGTATCGTAACTGGTATCACCTAAGCCAATAACCGAATATTTAATAGCAGATAGATCACTTTGCTGATTTAGCTGCTCAATAAAAGGTAAAAGATTATCGGGATAATCGCCGGCCCCGTAGGTCGATGTGCATATAAGCCATATGGTATTGTGTTGATCAATATCAGATAAATTTGGTTGATCATGTAGTTTGGTGCTAATACCTTGATTATTTAATTCATCACATAGTTGCTCTGCTACATACTCAGCAGATCCCATTTGACTACCCACGATAATATTTACAGCACTCATACTTTATCTGATCACACATTACTTATTTGCCCGCTATGATAACTGAGTTAGCTTTGCAGTAAAGAAATCCTTTGTAATTTTGTATAACTATTTTTGTTCCGTTTTTAAACGTGATGATTATTTGCTTTTTAACTTATTGAAAAATATAGGTTTAACATAAATTATTTAAATGTAATCTTCTGATCAAGTTGTTGATAAGGCTGGGGAAAGCTTTGTCTAACTCAGGTTTTGAATTGATCTAATTAAAGCTAAGTGATTGATTTTTTATTATAAGCATGTCCACCAGCATTAGATTTTACACAGCTTAAGTGTTGTTGATCATAATGTGGATAGTAATCCTGTTGATAACTCAAAAAGCGATCAAAAAAACTTTTTGAGAAACGATCTAATTAGCCAGATCTAAGTAAAAAAAGCGAAAATAAGTTTAAAAACCTGCGTGATTTTATAGATCGTTATTGCTTAACACATAAATAGGGGATAAATAGAGGCGCATTTTAGGATCTGTTAGCTAAAAAGTAGACTATTGTGGATAACCTTTTTTAATAACATCATCGTTTTTTAAGTTCAGCGAGTATTATTGCTGGTGGATCATTAAAAAACAGTTACGTTAACCATAGTGTTATCGTTTACTTTGACTTATAAATGCACAAACTATAGTTAAAATGATCTTATCAAGTGTCGTGTTTAGCATAATGTTAGTACTTTTTTTAAACTAAATAGAATACAAGTGACGTGCTGAGGCGGTGTGTTTTTATACTACAAGGGCTCAAATAGCTGGGCTGTCCAGGCTTTTACCAGGCGCGTTTTATCTTACTTTTGCTTTCAAATTTTTATACCGAGCATAAAAAAGGGCACCAATGTACCCTAAATCATGTGTTTTTTGCTGCTTTAGCGAGTTATTTACCAATACAGAACGAGCTAAATATTTTGCCTAGTAGGTCGTCTGAGGTAAATTCACCGGTTATTTCGTTTAAGTATTGCTGCGTTAGGCGCAGCTCTTCAGCTAATATTTCACCGGCTACGTGCATTTCTAACTGTGTTTTACCCGTGTCTAAATGGTAGGCTGCATGTTCTAGCGCATCTAAGTGACGGCGGCGCGCCATAAAGCCACCTTCTGTTGCGCCATCAAAGCCAATACAGGCCTTTAAATGCTCGCGTACCAGCTCAATTCCTTGCGCATTTTTAGCGCTTAAACTAATTACCGGGTATTGCTGGTTTTCATCCATACCGACTGCATCGCCCGATAAATCAGCTTTATTTCTGATAACGGTCACACCCATACCTTGCGGTAATTTTGCCATAAATTCAGGCCAAATTGCGTGTGGGTCGGTGGCGGTGGTGTCGGTGCCATCAAGCATAAATAGCACACGGTCAGCTTGGTTTATTTCATCCCATGCGCGCTCTATACCTATTTGTTCCACGCGATCAGGGCTTTCGCGTAGGCCTGCGGTATCAATAATATGAAGTGGCATACCATCAATATGAATGTGCTCCCGTAGTACGTCGCGAGTAGTACCTGCTATTTCGGTGACAATGGCAGCTTCGCGTCCTGCTAGGGCGTTGAGTAAGCTTGATTTACCCGCATTAGGGCGTCCAGCTATAACAACACGCATCCCCTCGCGCATGATGCTGCCTTGCTTGGCTTGATTAGTCACAGTGTTTAACTGGTCAATAATTGCGTCTAAATCACCCGATACTTTACCATCGGATAAAAAGTCGATTTCTTCATCAGGAAAGTCAATCGCGGCTTCTACGTACATACGTAAATGAATCACTTTTTCTACTAGGGTTTCTATATGTTTAGAAAACTCACCTTGTAGTGATTGTAGGGCGCTTTTAGCTGCTTGCTCAGAGGTGGCATTAATTAAATCGCTAATAGCCTCTGCTTGGGTTAAATCAAGCTTATCGTTCATAAATGCACGTTCTGAGAATTCACCGGGTTTGGCTAAACGCACACCTTCTATTTGGCTGATTTCTTTTAATAACATATCAAGCACTACAGGGCCGCCATGACCTTGTAACTCGAGCACATCTTCACCAGTAAATGAGTTTGGTCCTTGAAAGTAAATTGCAATACCTTGATCAAGCTGTTCGCCCGTTAAGCTTTTAAATGGCACGTAGTCAGCGTAGCGTGTTTTTGGGCATCGACCAAGGATACGCTCTGCTACGGTTTTAGCTAAACTGCCAGAGACGCGAATAATACCAACCCCACCACGTCCAGGTGCGGTTGCTTGTGCTGCAATTGTGTCTTGATTAATCATGGGATGAATATTGCCAATAAAAGAATGAATGCTGGTGCTATTGTAACCTATGGCAATCTCGCATGCGAATAATGGTAATTAAAAGTAGTTTAGAAATAATGGTTTTTAGATATAACTTAATTCAGTATTAATAAATAATAAACCGTTATTGTAAATGATAATCATATCCATTAAAGTGTCGCTCCTTGTTTCTTTCTGATAAGTTAATATGCGTTATTCTCCTCTATTTTTAGCCTTAGTGGCGGGCTTTACCGGTTTGGTAAGTGCTCAAGAACAATTGACGAATTCACAACAAGCGACTGACAAAGACATCGAAAAAATAGATGTGATTGGTAGGGCGTTTTCTTTATACCGACCAACAGAATCCAGTTTTGCGACTCGTACCAATACACCGCTTGAGAAAATTCCTCAATCAATTCAAATATTGCCGCAAGAGTTGATAAGTGATCAGGCTGCGCGTCAAATTACCGACTTATATAGCAACATTGCAGGTGTTAATGGATTTAGCTATTCAGGTGTAACATTTCGAGGTTTCCGCCAAGATGAAATTTTATACGATGGTGTAAAAGGTGACCCTTTCAATGGCTTTGCGGTTCCACAATTGTTTAATATAGAGCAAGTTGCGGTATTAAAAGGCCCTGCAGGTGCAATTTATGGCAGTGGTAACCCTGGTGGTATTATTAATTATGTAACCAAAAAGCCTAAGTTCACCAGTGAGCACAGTATCGAAGTTGAGGTGGGTAATGATGATTTCTTTAGTGGCGCATTAGAGAGTACAGGAACGCTAAGTGAATCACTTGATAACCATGCTTACCGTGTTGGTCTGTATCGTGATTCAGAAGAGCCATTTCGTGCTAATACCAGTAGTGATAACACTATTGTTGATTTGGGGTATACCTGGCTAATAAGTGAGGCAACGGAATTAACTACTCAGTATACATACATAGAGCAGGAACTAGGAGGAGCTCGCCTTCGTGGTGTGCCTGCCGATGATAATGGCAATTTCCTTACAGATATCAGTTGGAATCACAACGAAGCGAGCGACTTTCAAAATGTTGAAGCACATGTTTACCAAGCTACCTTAAAACATGAGATTAATGACATTTGGCGTACAGATATCACAGCTCGGTATTTTGATAACAAAGAAGTGCAAAACTATCATGAGCCAAGGGGCTTAGTAGATACAGATGATGATGGTGTGGTTGACTGGAGTCATCGCGAGTTTCGTGATCAGCAACGTGAGAATGAAGGCTTTAGTTTAACAGCCAATGCAGTTGCGGAATTTGCTTTTGCAGATATGCAGCATCAAGTGCTGTTTGGCAGTGATTGGTATGAACATGATTTTGAGAGTGTTTACCGTACTGCAACGCAGCAAAGTAAAGGTGGGCCTGTTCCTGGTTTAGACCTTCATAATCCTCAGTATGGTTTAACGTCGCGTGATAACTATGATCTTGACAGTATTACACCGAGACTAGGTCAAACAAATAGCACACGTTTTGGTTCTTATGTACAAGATCAGCTTGATGTAACAGCAAATTGGAGTATTACCGCTGGTTTAAGGTATGACCGCTTTAAAGATAAAGATCTGTTAAACCAAACCGAGTTTTCTGATAGTGATTTAACCTATCGTGTTGGCACTAGTTATAACATTAATGACACTTTCTTCCCGTATGCACTACACGGCACTGGGTTTGTTCCACAAAGTGCCAGTAATCAAGAAACGGCCAAAGGTGGCCCTTTTGCTCCAGAGACAAGCCGAATCAACGAGCTAGGCTTACGCAGCAAGCTTTTGGATGATACCCTTGCTGTAAACATGGCAGTATACGATATTGTTCGTGAAAACATTCTACAACCGAGTTTACTTGGCGATGTAGCTGGTGATGGTGTTGATGACTTAGTTGCTGTGGGAGAAGTGCAAAGTAAAGGCTTTGAAGTTGAGGTGGTGGGTGACATCACTGAAAGCTGGGTAGTAACAGCAAGCTATGCTTATAATGATACCCGGATCACACAAGCTAACGATAGCATTACTAACCAAATTCCCGACAGTGATCGATTTGCCAATGCGCCGCAAAACACCTTAGGTATTTGGACTCGCTATGAATTACCTAGCTTATATTCATCGATATCAGCGGGATTAGATTACGTAGATGAGCAATTAAGTTTAGGGGGGCAGCATGTTAAGCCTTACACGATTTATAATATGGCTTGGCAGACAACGCTTGATAACTGGCAATGGCAAGTATCGATTAAAAACTTGTTTGATAAAGAGTATGCTTCAAGCGGTTTTATCGAGCGTACTGGTCACTTTCCAGGTGAACCGCGCCGAATATACTTAAGTGCTAAATACAGCTTTTAATGGTGCTGTGTGAACGCAAAAAAGTGGTTTAATTTACACTCATGGGCAGGACTCTTCGTTGGGGTCCTGCTTTTTGTTATTTGTGTTTCAGGTACCTTAGCAACGCTCAGTCATGAGATTGAGTACCTAAGTGATAGCAAATACCGAGCATTAACTGCCTCTGTAGAAACCAATTATCAGGCTATAGAAAACGCCCTCAGCCAACATTACCCAAGTGCGCAGGTGCTTTATATTCAACGTCACAAGCAGGATTATCTTGCTACAGAGGTCGCGCTGAAAATCAACGATACATTTCGTTTTGTATACCTAGATGCAGCAACCGGCAGCTTACTTGGGGAAGGTGAATGGGCGCGAGTTTCTCGGTTTTTGCGCAACTGGCATATGAATCTGTCTATGGGGTGGGGCGGTAAACTGATCGTGACCAGCTTGAGTATTCTATTGTGTATTTTATTGGTATCGAGTTTTTACGTTTATCGACGTTGGTGGCAAGGCTTTTTTAAAAAGCCAGCACCGCTTTGCGGTGATAAACGCAGTGGTTGGTCTGATTGGCATAAGTTATTAGGGATTTGGAGCTTTTGGTTTATTACGGTAATGGCTGTGACAGGGTTATGGTATTTATTTGAGCACGGTTTACAAACAGCTAAAATACCACATTATGTAGCGCAACCAGCCGCTGTAAGCGAGTTTAAAAAGCAGCCGGCTAATGCTCAAAAAGACGCTATCAGCTTAACGGAGGCAGCCATAGCGGCCCAGCAAGCATTTCCTAGTCTTGATATTCGTTATATCCGTTATGGCAACTTTGCGAATCAAGCAATTGAAGTACGAGGTTACAACAACGATATTCTGCTTCGTTTACGTGCTAATCGCGTGTATTTAGCACCAAGTACAGGACGCGTATTAGGAGTACAAAAGGGCGAAGATTTACCTGTTTTCTCTCGCATTAAAGATACGGCTGATCCTTTGCACTTTGGTAACTTTGCAGGCATTGGCACAAAACTTATTTGGGGGCTGTTTGGTGCTTTGATGAGCTTTGTGAGCGCTGCTGGCATTTATATGAGCTGGCTTAGAGTTAAGCGTAAAACAACGGCAGGAAAGTGGCTTGGTTTATCTGGGGTGATTGCAATTGGTTTAGTAGTTGCTTCGCTACTAACAACAAGTTTGAGCTTTACTGAGCGCAGTGTGCCCAATCAGGTTTATTCTCCTATTCTCTGTTAGCTATTTTCAGGCATTAAAAAAGGCGCAATTAGCGCCTTTTTTATTGGGTTAAGAGTTTAGCCTCTTACTTTTATACCTTGCTTTTCCATGCCACGGTAGATGATAAGCATCTGGACAATCGAAATAAGGTTAGATACTAACCAGTAAAGTACTAAACCAGATGGGAACCATAAGAAGAATACAGAGAAGATAACCGGCATAAAGGTCATCATTTTTTGCTGCATTGGATCGGTAACCGTCATTGGTTGTAGCTTCTGCGTTACAAACATACTTGCACCAAATAAAATTGGTAATACGTAGTATGGGTCTTTTGTAGAAAGGTCAGTTAGCCAAAGCACAAATTCAGCATGGCGTAGCTCTGTCGATTCTAAGAATACGTAAAATAGCGCTAAGAAAATAGGCATTTGTAACAAAATAGGGAAACAGCCACCCATTGGGTTCACTTTTTCTTTGCGGTACATTTCCATAGTGGCTTGGCCGAACTTTTGACGGTCATCACCATATTTTTCTTTGAGGGCAGCCATTTTAGGCTGAAGGGCACGCATTTTAGCCATTGACGTGTATTGCGCTTTAGTTAGTGGGTACATTAACGTTTTAACGATAATCGTGATGGCAATAATAGCAACACCCCAGTTACCTAAAATGCCGTGTAACCATTTAAGTAGTACAAATAATGGCTGCGAAATAAACCATAACCAACCGTAATCTACAGTAAGGTCTAAATCTGGGTGAAGCGCTTCTAATAAATCAGACTCTTTAGGACCCATGTAGTAAGTCGCATTAAGTGTTTGCTCACTGCCGGCTTGTACATTTACAGGCGCTGCTTTTGTACCAATAATCGCAGCATTACTTTTAGTAATTAAGCTGTAAAGTGTGTGTGTTTCGTCTTGCTTAGGTACCCATGCACTTACAAAGTAATGCTGAATAAATGCAACGTAACCGCCTTGCGTATTTTTATTTAGGTTTTTGTCAGCCATATCTGAAAAGCTGTATTTTTCGTACGACTCTTCATCAGTACCGTAAGCTGCACCTAAGTAATTTTGATCTACTAAACTGCCTTTTTCTTGTACGGTACGTTTAATTTGCGTGTACAACTGTACTTGAACTGGCGCGCTAGTCGTGTTGTTTACTGTGTACTCTAGATCTACATCGTACTGACCTTTTTTGAATACATATGTTTTAGTAAAGCTAACGCCATTATTATCAACATAGGTCAGGGGTACACGTAACTCATCACCGTTTAGTGTGTAAGCTTGTTGCGTTGCTTGGTAAGTAGGGCGACCATTTGCTGATGCATCTGGGCCATTTAAACCAATTAGACCGCTTTGTGAAAAGTATTGTTTGCCCTCAAACTCACCAAGTAGCATATAAGGTATATCGCTGCCTTTGGTATCTTCATACTGGAGTAAGTCTGTTTCAACAATGTCACCGCCTTTGGTGTCGATTTTTACTGTGAAAACGTCAGTTGTTATTTCAATAACTGAGCGCTTAGCAGCAGTAGCCGAAGCAGGTAAACCTGAATCTGACGATGACGGTATATAATCATCTGACTCTGATGACGTTGCGTTTAGTGTTTGTGTAGTGGCACTGGGATCGGCTTTAGGCGTGTTGTAATCGTTATTCCATTCTTGAAATAATAAAAACGACACTAACATTAAACCGATTAATAAAAACGTGCGTTGCGATTCCATAACAGCTCTTATTTCTCGTGTTGGTGGTTAATACGGGTTAATTTTTCAGGGACGGGGTCTTCTCCGCCTGAATGTAAAGGATGGCATTTTAATATGCGTTTAAGTGCTAACCAACTCCCTTTTACAAATCCATGCAAATTAATTGCTTGAATAGCATAATGAGAGCAGCTTGGATTAAAACGACAATGCGGACCTAACAGTGGGCTTATCCACAATTGATAAGCGCGGATTAATAACACTAAACATCGCTTTGGAATTGCAACAAGTGGTTTAAGTAACCTCATGATGTTAATGCCCCTGCGTATATTTAGTGAATAGATACCATGTATTTAAAAGCTCAGTTCAAGATTTTAAACGCATGATTAAAAGGTGAGCTAAAGATACCCTAATTAACCCTGCAATTCTATTGCTATCGGGTTTGTTTATTCGATTTAGCTGATTTGTTAGGGCGTTTTTTAAATGGTGGTGGTTTAGGTGCACCTGGTTTGCAGCGTTCATTAATTTTACGCCACAATTTTGTAAGTTGTTTGGTTATTTCTTCGTTAGACTGCTCATCGATACCATTTTTTACCATAAGCACAATATCAATATTATCGATGGTGTGTTGATTTAAACGAAAACTTTCGCGAGCGAGTCGTTTAATACGGTTACGTTGGCATGCTTTTTTTACACGTTTTTTAGCTACAGTAAGTCCTAACCTAGGTTTATCTTGGTCATTAGGTTTAGCTAAAAGAGTAAATAAAGGAGTTGCAGCCCGAGCGGGTTCATTAAATATGCGAGAGTAATGCGAGGGAGTTAACAGACGTAACTCCCTGCCAAAGCTAAAGTCTTCCACTTATATATTAAGCAGAAAGTACTTTGCGGCCTTTAGCGCGGCGACGTGCTAATACTTTACGGCCATTTACAGTTGCCATGCGAGCACGGAAGCCGTGTGCACGTTTGCGTTTTAAAACGCTAGGTTGAAAAGTTCTTTTCATAACAATCTCATCCGATCGGTTAAAGTTAAAACATCCTATGCAGGTCGCGATCCTGGCACAGGTGCCATTGCGAGCGCGAGATATTATAGATTAAGCGCTTTAAAGTCAATCATAATTGCGCTGCAAACGGCGTGTTTATTACATATTTTGCACTTTAGATTGATATTTATAGACTAATTTTAAAGCAAAGCGGTCCTCTTTTACACAAAATGGCTATTAACTAAGCTATGTGACGCGTTACTAAATTGGATCATAATAAAGTAGGGTGATCAACTAGGATCATCATAATTAAGAAGTTTTCCACAGCAAGCGTTCAAAAAGTGAATAAAAGCATGGGAAAACTGATCTGGATCGTAAATTTGGTTCGCGATCTTAGTGTGTTTTTGTTATGATCTGTTATCTGGCTTTAAAATAAAAGTCACTATAAATCAGTCTGTTAAGATATTTATACACTGATATCAACAATTTTATAAAAATCAATCTTTTACTTGTGGATAAAGTGCCTTCATAATACTCGGTCTTAGGCCGAATAGTCGGCCGATTAAACGCAATAAATGCATGATTTTTAATCATTATTGATGTGCGGGAATAAAAATATACCTCTGGGAGTTTTACTGTGTATCTGTCGGTTTGGCAAAGTTGTTTATATGTATTGCAAGATGAGTTGCCTTCGCAACAATTCAGTATGTGGGTAAGACCACTACAAGCAGAAAGTACCGAAGATACCTTAACTATTTATGCACCGAATCGCTTTGTGCTTGATTGGGTAAGAGAAAAGTATTTAAACCGTATTAATGAGTTACTGGTAGAAATTTGTGGTGATGAAGCGCCCGAGTTACGTTTTGATGTTGGTAGTAAACCACTACTCAATACTCAAGCGGCGGCGCCAAGTGTTGAAGCCCCTGCATCGCCAAGTTCTCAAGCGCCTGCCAAACAGCAGCCTGTAGAACAAAAAGCAGCAGTAGAGCCTGCGCCTAAATCGGGCTATAAATCTAATATAAAAGATAACTATACCTTTGATAGTTTTGTTGAGGGTAAATCTAACCAGCTAGCAAAAGCGGCTGCAACACAAGTTGCAGATAACCCAGGCTCAGCCTTTAATCCTGTATTTATTTACGGTGGTACAGGTTTAGGTAAAACTCACTTATTACATGCAGTAGGCAATGGCATTATGGCAAATAAGCCCGATGCCAAAATTGTTTACATGCATTCTGAGCGTTTTGTGCAAGATATGGTAAAAGCACTACAGAATAACGCGATTGAAGAGTTTAAGCGTTATTATCGAAGTGTGGATGCGCTGATGATTGATGACATTCAATTTTTTGCTAATAAAGAACGCTCACAGGAAGAGTTTTTTCATACCTTTAATGCTCTATTAGAAGGTAACCAGCAAATTATTTTAACCTCTGACCGCTACCCAAAAGAAATTGAGGGTGTTGAAGACAGGCTTAAATCGCGTTTTGGCTGGGGTTTAACAATTGCCATCGAGCCGCCTGAACTTGAAACGCGCGTTGCCATTTTGATGAAAAAAGCACAGCAAAGTAAAATTAATTTGCCGCACGAAGTTGCCTTTTTTATCGCTAAAAAATTACGATCAAATGTGCGTGAGTTAGAAGGTGCGCTTAACCGAGTAATAGCTAATGCTAATTTTACTGGGCGTCCAATTTCTATCGACTTTGTAAAAGAAGCTCTGCGCGATTTATTGGCACTACAAGATAAGCTGGTCACTATAGATAACATCCAGCGCACGGTCGCTGAATATTACAGAATACGTGTCTCTGATCTACTCTCAAAGCGTCGTAGCCGCTCTATCGCTAGGCCTCGCCAAGTAGCCATGGCGTTGTCAAAAGAACTAACTAATCACAGCTTACCTGAGATTGGTGACGCATTTGGCGGACGAGATCACACCACGGTACTCCATGCGTGTCGTAAGGTTAAATCACTTCGTGATGAAAGCCACGAAATAAAAGAAGATTATCAAAATTTAATAAGAACGTTGTCATCTTAGGGCTGACTTTATTATGCAAATAACCATATCAAGAGAACAATTTTTAAAGCCACTAGTACAAGTATCGGGTGCAATTGAGCGCAAACATACGTTACCTATATTATCTAATGTATTGCTAGTGGTCGAAAACGGGCAACTTTCAATGACAGGTACTGACCTGGAAATTGAGTTAGTTGCTGGTGTTTTTGTTGGTGATGACGTTGCCAATACAAAGTTAACGCTACCAGCTAAAAAATTACTCGATATTTGTAAAAGCTTGCCGGATGGCTCTGAGCTAACACTAAGCTTACAAGAGCATCAACTCCTTCTAACCAGTGGTAAAAGTCGCTTTTCACTTACGACACTTGCTGCTGAGGATTTCCCTAACCTAGAGCAGTGGGATGGAGAGGTTGAGTTTCAACTTACACGCTTAGAGCTTCGTAAGCTGCTTGAAAGCACGCATTTTTCTATGGCTAACCAAGACGTTCGTTACTACTTAAATGGAATGTCGTTTGAAGTAGATAATACTGATATTAAAACCGTTGCTACTGATGGCCACCGTTTAGCTATTGCTCAAAAAGAATTAAGCCAATCGTTAAATACACAGCGGCAATTAATTATACCGCGTAAAGGGGTGCAAGAGATTATGCGCCTTATGGTAGCCGATGAAGAATTAGTAACGATTCAATTTGGCGCTAACCATATCCGTATTATTGATGTTGAGTTTACGTTCACAAGTAAATTGGTAGATGGCCGATTCCCTGATTACCGCCGTGTTTTACCACGTGGTGGCGATAAAGTAATTACCGCTAACCGTGAATGGTTACGTAATGCATTTCAGCGTGTGTCTATTTTATCTAACGAAAAATTTAGAGGTGTGCGTTTAAACCTTGCCAGTGGTCTACTTAAAATTACGGCTAATAATCCAGAGCAAGAAGAGGCCGAGGAAATAGTAGAAGTAATGTATGAAGGCGACGAACTGGAAATTGGTTTTAACGTTTCTTATGTACTGGATGTATTAAACACATTAAAAACAGAAGATGTGCTATTTACATTAGCTGATTCAAATAGCAGTGCACTTATTGAAGGTGCAGGTGATGAAGAAGCGATGTACGTGGTAATGCCGATGCGATTATAAGATACCCATTTTAAATGAGTTTAAGTCACTTGAGCCTCAAGTATTTTCGTAATATTGAGGCACTGACGCTAGAACCAGTTAATGGCGTTAATATTATTTATGGTGAAAACGGCAGTGGAAAAACCAGCCTTTTAGAGGCTATTTATTACCTTTCTCATGGCAAATCTTTTCGAACACCTAAACATAAAAGTATTATTCAACACCAGCAAGACCAGTTTGTAATACATGGTCGCAAAGCAGTACACGACTTATCAATTCCTATTGGTATAAGTAAAACACGCGGTGGTGAAACTAGTTTAAAAATCCAGGGAAAGGCCAGCAAAAAAATATCTGAACTTGCTCAATTAATGCCTGTACAAGTTATTACACCAGAAAGCTACTCCTTATTTTTTGGTGGGCCTAAAGAGCGACGTAAATTTTTAGATTTGGGTTTGTTCCACGTGGAACATGAGTTTTTTTATTTGTGGCAATCATTTAATAAAGTACTTAAACAGCGTAATGCGTTACTTAAAAGTAAGCCCTCGAATTATTTTGACCAAATTAGGTTTTGGGACAAAGAATTTGTTAGACTGGCAGAACAAATAAATAAATTAAGAATGGCGTATATAAGTAGGTTTAAGCAGCAGTTTTTTGATAAAATGTGTGCAGAATTAACGCTTATACGCGATTTAGAGATTAACTTTAATGCGGGTTGGAAAGAGAGTGAGTCTCTTAGCAGCGCGTTAGAGCAAAACTTTGAGCGAGATGCTCGCCAAGGTTTTACAAGTAAAGGGCCACATAAGGCTGACTTTAGTTTTAGTGTCGCTGGCAACAGTGTAGAAAATACGTTTTCTCGCGGTCAATTGAAATTATTGCTCTATGCGTTAAAAGTAACGCAAAATAGTTTAATTGAGTCAGAGACAGATAAGCAATCAATATTGCTAATAGATGATTTACCTTCAGAACTAAGCGAAGATACAAAAGAGAAGGTGGGACAATTACTGACCCATTGCAGTTCTCAAATATTTATTTCTTCAATTTTATCTGAAAGTATTTCTGCTGTGGTGGAACCCATGAAACGAGAACTACAAATGTTCCACGTGAAACATGGCAACCTAATAACAAGATAAGTGGGATTAACCATGTCTGAGAATTACGATTCGTCGAGTATTAAAGTACTAAAAGGATTAGACGCAGTAAGAAAGCGTCCTGGAATGTATATAGGGGACACCGATGATGGCACAGGCTTACACCACATGGTGTTTGAGGTCGTTGATAACTCTATCGATGAAGCCTTAGCGGGTCATTGTGATGATATTTATGTAACGATTCACTTAGACGGTTCAGTCTCTGTAAGAGATAACGGCCGTGGTATCCCAACTTCTATTCATGAAGAAGAAGGGGTGTCTGCTGCAGAAGTTATCATGACGGTACTGCATGCTGGTGGTAAGTTTGATGATAACTCTTATAAAGTATCTGGCGGCTTACACGGTGTGGGCGTATCGGTAGTAAATGCACTTTCTGAAAAGCTAACACTTACGATTCGTCGTGATGGCAAATTGCATGAACAAACATATAGCATGGGTGTTCCAAATGCTCCATTAGCTATTATCGGCGATGCAGATACGACAGGTACTGAATTACGCTTTTGGCCAAGTGGCGAGACATTTTCGAATTTAAATTTTCATTACGATATTTTAGCCAAACGTTTACGTGAACTATCGTTCTTAAATTCAGGCGTGAGCATCATTTTAACGGATGAGCGCGAAGAAAATAAAACTGACCATTTCAAATACGATGGTGGCATTCAAGCGTTTGTTGAATACTTAAACCGTAATAAAACACCGGTACATAAAGGTGTGTTCCACTTTACTCACGCACGTGAGGAAGATGGTATTAGCGTTGAAGTATCAATGCAGTGGAACGATGGTTTCCAAGAAAACATTTTCTGTTTCACTAATAATATTCCACAACGTGACGGCGGTACTCACTTAGCCGGTTTTAGATCTGCGCTGACACGTACGCTTAACAACTACATGGAAAAAGAAGGCTTTAATAAAAAGGCTAAAACAACCAGTAACGCAACGGGCGATGATGCACGTGAAGGCTTAACTGCAGTGGTTAGTGTTAAAGTACCTGATCCTAAGTTTTCATCACAAACTAAAGACAAGCTAGTATCAAGCGAAGTTAAGTCTGCGGTTGAACAAGCAATGGCAGAAAAATTCTCTGATTTCTTGTTAGAAAACCCAATGGATGCTAAAACGGTTGTTGGTAAGATTATTGATGCAGCACGTGCACGTGAAGCTGCGCGTAAAGCGCGTGAAATGACACGTCGTAAAGGTGCTATGGATTTAGCCGGTTTACCTGGTAAATTAGCAGACTGCCAAGAGAAAGACCCATCATTATCTGAACTATACATAGTGGAGGGTGACTCAGCTGGCGGTTCAGCCAAGCAGGGTCGTAACCGTAAAAACCAAGCTATTTTGCCACTTAAAGGTAAAATCTTAAACGTTGAAAAAGCTCGCTTTGATAAAATGCTTTCTTCACAAGAAGTTGCAACGCTAATTACAGCGCTTGGTTGTGGAATTGGTCGTGATGAATATGATCCAGAAAAACTACGTTACCATAGCATCATTATCATGACCGATGCGGACGTGGATGGTTCTCACATTCGTACCTTGCTACTAACATTCTTTTACCGCCAAATGCCAGAAATTGTTGAGCGTGGATATATTTACATTGCACAACCGCCGCTTTATAAGGTGAAAAAAGGTAAGCAAGAGCGTTACATTAAAGATGATCCTGCACTTGTTGATTATCTAACATCGCTTGCACTTAACAATGCTGCGCTTTACACCAGTGAAGATGCTGCAGCAATCGAAGGTGAAGCGCTTGAAGAAATCGTACAAGACTACCAAAATACCGTTAAGGTAATTGAGCGCTTAAAACGTAAATACCCTAACACGGTAATGGAGCGCTTAATTTACCAAAGCGAGTTAAAAGTAGAAGACTTATCTAACGAAGCTAAAGTAATTGAGTGGACTAAAGAGCTTGTGGATGACTTAGTAGCACGTGATGAAGATGCAACAATTTTCCATGCAGGTACTGAGCACGATGCAGAGCGTAACTTGTACTTCCCGGTTGTGAATATTCGTCAGCACGGTGTGGATAAAGCCCATGTATTACACTATGACTTTATTGCGTCACGTGATTACCAACGTATTGCTGCAACTGGTACAAAGATCGCTAACATCTTAAAAGAAGGCGCATATGTTCAACGTGGTGAGAAAACAAAACCTGTTGATAACTTTGTGGATGCTTTGGAATGGTTGATCGCAGAATCTAAGCGCGGGATCTATATTCAGCGTTATAAAGGACTAGGTGAGATGAACCCAGATCAACTTTGGGAAACCACCATGGATCCAGATGCTCGTCGTATGTTACAGGTAACAATTGAAGATGCTGTTGCAGCAGATCAATTGTTTGCAACCTTAATGGGCGATCAAGTTGAGCCACGTCGAGACTTTATAGAAACGAACGCTCTTCGCGTAGTTAACTTAGACGTGTAAAAAATTATACATATATCTTAAAAGGAGCCTAATGGCTCCTTTTTTATTTTAACAACCGCACAAACTGCTTAAAACATGAGTGTGCACAAGGTATACTGAGGGTAATTTTCACGCTACTTTCAGATAGTAAAAAGCCAAATATGCAAAAATATGACGTTAAAACCTTTCAAGGTTTGATCCTGGCTTTACAGGATTATTGGGCGCAGCAAGGCTGTGTCATTATTCAACCACTTGATATGGAAGTGGGCGCAGGGACATTTCACCCGCAAACATTCTTAAAATCTATTGGCCCAGAGCCAATGTCGAGCGCATACGTGCAACCGTGCCGTCGTCCTACCGATGGACGCTACGGTGAAAACCCAAACCGCTTACAACATTACTACCAATTTCAGGTAGTTTTAAAGCCATCACCAGATAACATCCAAGAGCTTTACTTAGGTTCTTTAGAAGCAATGGGTATTGATACCTTAACTCACGAAGTGCGCTTTGTAGAAGATAACTGGGAATCGCCAACACTAGGTGCATGGGGCTTAGGTTGGGAGATTTGGTTAAACGGCATGGAAGTAACCCAGTTTACTTATTTTCAGCAAGTAGGGGGCTTAGAATGCTCACCTGTAACTGGCGAGATTACTTACGGCCTAGAGCGTTTAGCAATGTACATTCAAGGCGTAGACAGCATTTACGACCTAGTATGGGCAGATGGTCCATTAGGGCGTGTTACTTACGGTGATGTATTCCACCAAAATGAAGTTGAGCAATCTACTTACAACTTTGAACACGCAAATGTTGAAGATTTATTTGCACAGTTTGATAAGTGCGAAGCTGAGAGTCAAAAGCTGATTGAAGCAAACTTACCGCTGCCTGCCTATGAGCAAGTAATGAAAGCATCGCATGCATTTAACTTATTAGATGCACGTCATGCAATTTCAGTTACTGAACGTCAGCGTTATATTTTACGCGTTAGAGCGTTATCAAAAGCATGTGCACAAAGTTATTATGATGCACGTGAGGCACTTGGTTTCCCGCTGTGTAAGGATAAGTAAGCATGTCAGCAGAAAATTTATTAGTAGAAATTGGTACCGAAGAGTTACCACCAAAAGCACTGCGCAAACTAGCAGAGGCCTTTGCAGCAAACTTAACAGCAGAGCTTGAAACGCTTGAACTTGGGCACGAAGGCGTAAGCTGGTATGCATCGCCGCGCCGTTTAGGTTTACAAGTAAAATCGCTTGAAGCAAAGCAGCAGGATAAAGAAGTAGAAAAACGTGGTCCTGCAACTAAAGCAGCGTTTGACAGCGATGGCAACCCAACAAAAGCGGCAATGGGTTGGGCACGTGGTTGTGGTATTGACGTAAGCGAAGCACAAACGCTCGAAACCGACAAAGGCGCATGGCTATTACATATTGCTAAAGTGGCAGGGCAAGACACTAAAACGCTGATGAGCGATGCTATTGCAAAGTCGTTAGCTAAATTGCCAATTCCTAAACCTATGCGTTGGGGAGCAAGTAAAACACAGTTTATACGCCCAGTGCATACGGTAACCATTTTATTTGGTGGTGAGCTGATTGAAGGTGAGATTTTAGGTAAGCCCGTAACAAATGAACTGCAAGGCCATCGTTTTCATCACCCAGAAAAAATCACCATTAACCATGCTAATGACGTGTTCGACGTATTAAAGTCTGCTTACGTTATTGCTGATTACGAACAGCGTAAAGCACAGATTCGTGCACAAATCGAAGACGCCGCAAGTGCGGTTAATGCTGTAGTTGCAATGGATGAAGATTTACTAGAAGAAGTAACCTCGCTAGTAGAGTGGCCAGTAACGCTAACAGCAACATTTGAAGAAGCATTTTTAGATGTTCCTGCCGAAGCGCTTATTTACACTATGAAGGACGATCAAAAATACTTCCCGCTATTAGATCAAAACGGCAAACTTTTAAATAAGTTTTTGTTTGTATCGAACATCGAAAGTAAAGATCCAAGTGTTGTTATATCAGGTAACGAAAAAGTCGTGCGCCCACGTTTAGCCGATGCGCAGTTCTTCTTTGAAACCGATAAAAAGAAAACCCTAGAAAGCCGCTTAGAGTCACTAGATACCGTTTTATTCCAAAAGCAGTTAGGCACGCTTAAAGATAAGTCGGTACGTATTAGCGAACTAGCAGGTTACATAGCAGAGCAACTAGGCGCCGATAAAGACCTTGCAAAACGCGCTGGTTTATTAAGTAAAACTGACTTAATGACCGAAATGGTAATGGAGTTTACCGACGTGCAAGGTGTGATGGGCATGCATTACGCTCGTCACGATGGTGAAGCCGAAGATGTAGCCATAGCGCAAAACGAGCAATACATGCCACGCTTTGCAGGTGATAACCTACCTACAAACTTAATTAGCTGTGCAGTCGCTATTGCTGATAAGTTTGATACGCTAGTAGGTATTTTTGGCATAGGCCAAGCACCAAAAGGTGACAAAGACCCATTTGCACTTCGCCGTGCAGCCATTGGTGCATTGCGTATTATGGTAGAAAAAGAGCTACCGCTTGATATTTTAGACCTAGTAGCAAAAGCGCAAACACTGTTTGGCGAGAAATTAACTAACCTAAATGTATCAACCGACGTATTTGATTTTATGCTAGGGCGTTTCCGCGCATGGTATCAAGATGAAGGTATCGAGGTAGACGTTATTCAAGCTGTGCTTGCACGCCGCCCGACTAAACCTGTTGACTTTGACCGCCGTGTTAAAGCCGTAAGCCACTTCCGTACATTAGACGCCGCAGAAGCGCTTGCAGCGGCTAATAAACGCGTAAGTAACATACTGGCTAAAAATAACATTACCACCCAAGGTGATGTTGATGAGAGCCTATTAAGCGACGACGCTGAAAAAGTATTAGCTTCACAAGTAGCAAAATTTGCTACTGAGCTTGCACCACTTTACGCAGACGGAAATTACCAAGAGGCATTAAGCCAATTAGCGGGTATTCGTCAAAGTGTTGATAACTTTTTTGACAACGTAATGGTTATGGCCGACGATGAAGCAGTAAAGCAAAATCGCCTTGCGCTATTAAGCCAGTTAAGCCGCTTATTTTTAGATATTGCAGATATCTCTGTACTACAAAAATAACACTGCTTGAACTAATAAAAAGCCAGCGTTTTGCTGGCTTTTTAGTTTTAACACAATGAAGGACACTCATTAATGATGCCAATGAAACGAATTTTAACCCTTGCCATTGCCGGCTTACTCACCGCGTGTACTAGCCAAGTATCTATTAACGATGTACTCCCACAGCAAGAGCTGGATAAAACAGTTTACCTAAGAGGCGACTTTACACTGTGGGATGCCGAACCTCAGTATCAGTTTATGCCAGTAGGCGGTGCGCTTTATCAAGCCGAAGTTAAATTTAGTACGCCAGGTAAAGTATACGAATTTAAAATAGCCGACGCCGATTTTAGTGAAGGCTACAACTGCGGTTACAGCGATGCACAACCAGCAGGGCAAAAACTAGCACTTGGCCAACCTGTACTTGCCGATTGTAATACTATTTATAATTACTTTAGCTACTCGCCCGCAATAAAAGGCACGTACATAGTAAGCATTGATTACAGTGATTATGATGAGCCAAAAGTGACGATAACGAAGAAATAGCTATTAGTTGAGAGCTGTCAGCTTTTAGCTGCCCGAGTGGGCTTATAGATTTGTGACAAGGACGTTGTAGGTTGGGTAGAGTGAAACGAAACCCAACATATGCTGCGAATAAAACTGTGCTGGTGGGTTATCAACTACGTTCGGTTTCGTAAAGTTAAACCAACCCGCGCTAGAAATACGCTTTGTGGTTGCTTCAATATGCAACAATATAGTGGATAAGCTTGGCTTAAACTTGTCTTGATTACAATTAATAAAACTATTCTATACTCTTATTTATCTGTTTACTTTATGGATAAAAAATATGCGTTATAAACGTATGTTAGAGGCGGGAGCATGTTATTTTTTTACGGTAAATTTAGAAGATAGATCTCAGCTTTTGCTTGTAGAAAATATAGAGTTATTACGCCGTGTATATTCAAAGGTGGCAAAAAAGCATCCAATAAAGACGATTGCAATTGTTATCATGCCCGATCATCTTCATGCTATTTGGCAATTACCAAAAGGTGATAGTAATTACGCAATGCGTTGGCGACTTATAAAATCAGGCTTTTCTCGAGAGCTGCCAGCAACAGAGTTTTGTAATAAAAGTCGAATAGCGAAAGGAGAGCGTGGGATTTGGCAGCGTCGCTATTGGGAACATAAAATTAGAGATGAAGAAGATTTAAATAATCATATTAATTATATTCACTACAATCCGGTGAAACATAATCATGTTATTAAAGTGAGTGATTGGCCATTTTCAAGCTTTCATCAATACGTTAAAAATTCAAAACTAAGCCAATATTGGGATTGCAATAGTGATTCATGCACTTTGTATGATGAATAAAATTTCGGTGTTATAAAACAAGTTGGGTTTCGTAAAACTCAACCCAACCTACATTTGGTTTAAGTTCTTAACGATGCGTTAAATATACAAAATAACCCAACTTACTAAACCGACTTTCAAACCTATAACCCTTTCTTCACCACATACCTATACGGTGCCTCATCGGCATCTACAGCCACCAGCGTATGATCCATGAACGTACAAAAGCTTGGGATATCGCGGGTGGTTGATGGGTCGTCGGCGGTAATTAATAACGTTTCGCCATCGTTCATCTTACGAATTGTTGCGCGTATCATCATTACAGGTTCTGGGCAGCGTAGGCCCATGGCATCTAATTGGTGATCGGGATTATCAAAGCTCATATAAAATTACCTGTAAAAATAGTCGCGGCTTAGTTAGGTCGGGTAGTTTAGCGCAAATAAACCTGTGGGTTAACTGTTTTGCATATAACGGGTAAGCGTAATACAGTAAAAAATAATCTGGTTTAAATTTAATACACCCGATCACATTATTCATATCAGCAATAAGCTGGTGGCATAAAAAAGGCGAACTAACTTGCGCTAGTTCGCCTTTTTAATCACCAAGATGGTTTACATGTTTAAGCTAATAATTAGTCTTGAACACGTTCAAATACAGTCGCGATGCCTTGGCCTAAACCAATACACATAGTTGCTAAACCGTATTTTGCATTTTTGTCTTCCATTAAGTGAATAAGCGAGGTGCTAATACGCGAACCCGAACAACCTAGAGGGTGACCCAGTGCGATTGCGCCGCCGTTTAAATTCACTTTTTCGTCAACTACATCTGCTAAACCTAAGTCTTTAAGTACAGGTAGTGATTGTGCTGCAAATGCTTCGTTAAGCTCTGCTACGTCAATGTCATCAATAGTAAGGCCAGCTTGTGCTAATGCTTTTTTACTCGCTGGTACTGGGCCGTAACCCATGATTGATGGATCGCAACCGGCAACCGCCATTGCTTTAACACGTGCACGAATTGGTAAACCTAGCTCTTTTGCTTTTTCTTCGCTCATTACTAACATCGCTGATGCACCATCAGAAAGTGCAGAAGATGTACCCGCTGTAACCGAGCCAGAGGCTGGGTTAAATACTGGGCGAAGCTGAGATAAACCTTCAACGGTTGTTTCAGGACGAATTACTTCATCATCTTCAACTAGGATAAGTGAACCATCTGCTGCGTGACCTTCCATTGCTAAAATTTCGCGGCGGAAACGTCCTTCAACTGTTGCGGCATGTGCACGTTGATGTGAGCGATAAGCAAACTCGTCTTGCTGCTGACGGCTAATGCCGTGAATAGTAGCAAGGTATTCTGCTGTTAAACCCATAGAGCCAGAAGCTTGTGCAATTGATGTAGCTAGGCCTGGGTGAAAGTCGTTACCGTGAGTCATAGGAACGTGACCCATATGCTCAACACCACCAATTAGGTAAGTGTCGCCAGCGCCTGTCATAATAGCGCGAGCAGCGTCATGCAATGCTTGCATTGACGAGCCACATAAACGGTTAACGGTTGTAGCAGGTACTGAGTGTGGAATACCTGCAAGTAGTGATGCGTTACGTGCAACGTTAAAGCCTTGCTCTAATGTTTGCTGTACACAGCCCCAATAAATATCGTCAATTGATGCAGGATCAACTGCTGGGTTGCGCTCTAATAACCCTTTCATAAGGTGAGCACTTAAATCTTCCGCACGCTTATTTTTAAATACGCCACCCTTTGAGCGACCCATTGGTGTGCGGATACAATCTACAATTACTGGATTATTCATGATATTAACCTTCCACCTTATAGAAAACATGACCTTCTTCGGCCCATTTGCGAGTTTGCTCTGATACTTGGTAAATCGCGCCTAAATGAGCATATTTGTCTGCTGCTGCAACAAAGTTAGCTAAACCAGTTTGATCTAAGTAACGGAACGCGCCGCCTCTAAATGGAGGGAAACCAACACCGTATACAAGGGCCATATCAGCTTCTTGAGGAGAAGCAACAATGCCTTCTTGTAAACAAAGTAGCACTTCGTTGATCATAGGGATCATACAACGGTCAATGATTTCTTGTTTATCAAATTCTTTCGGTGCATCAGTAATTGGCGCTAGTAGCTCAACTGCTGTTGCATCGGCTGATTTTTTAAGACGACCACGACGGTCTGTTTCGTACTTGTAAAAACCTGCTTTGTTCTTTTGGCCAAAACGTTTTTCGTTAGCAAAAACAGTGACCGGATCTTTTTCTGCGCGTGCCATACGTTCAGGGAATCCGTCAGCCATTACGCCAGTACAATGATAAGCCGTATCAATACCTACAACATCAAGTAAGTAAGCCGGGCCCATTGGCCAACCAAATACGTTTTCCATCACTTTATCTACTTTTGTAAAATCAGCGCCTTCAACCACTAATTTGCTAAAGCCTGCAAAGTAAGGGAATAAAACACGGTTTACAAAAAAGCCTGGGCAATCATTTACAACAATGGGTGACTTGCCAAGTTTAAGGGCGTAATCAACTACGGCGTTGATTGTTTTATCAGAGGTTTTTGCACCACGGATAATTTCTACTAATGGCATTTTTGGCACTGGGTTGAAAAAGTGCATACCACAGAAGTTCTCTGGCTTATCTAGCGCTTCTGCCAGCAAGTCGATACAAATAGTTGAGGTGTTTGATGTAAGTACTGTGCCTTCAGGCATGTTCTTTTCAAGATCGGCTAGTACTGCTTGCTTAACTTTAGGGTTTTCTACAACCGCTTCAACAATAATGTTGGCGTTTTGTAGGTCGGCATCGTTAAGCGTTGGCTTAATTTTGCTAAGTGTTGCCAGCATTTTTTCCATTGGCATGTGGCCGCGTTTAACTTTTGCACCAAGGAGTTTAGACGCTTCACCCATACCTAAATCTAGCGCATCCTGTTGGATGTCTTTCATTACAATTGGGGTACCTTTATAAGCTGATTGGTATGCAATACCGCCGCCCATAATACCAGCGCCTAATACAGCCGCTTGTTTAATTTCTACATCGCTGTGCTTAGCAAATTTACGTGCTTTGCCTTTAATAAACTGGTCATTTAAGAAAATACCCGTTTGCGCAGCTGCTTCGTTTGTACGCGCAAGTTTTGCAAAGTTAGCATTTTCGATTGCCATGGCTTCAGCGCGGTCGCAGTTTGCCGCAGCTTTAATTGTACGAACTGCCATAACCGGTGCAGGATAGTGGCCTTTGGTTTTACCCATTACCATACCTTCTGCCATCGCAAAGCTCATACCTTGCTCAACACGGTTTAATTTTAGTGGTTGCAGTTTTACATTACGTTTTGCTTGCCAATCTAGTTTTCCGGCAATTGCCAATTCAAGTGTTGCTAGGCCTGAATCTAAAAGTTTGTCAGCACTAACTACCGCGTCAAACGCACCTACTTTTAGCGCATCAGCGGCACGGTTTTCTTTGCCAGAGGTAATCCAAAGCATGGCGTTATCTGCGCCAATAATACGTGGTAAGCGCACTGTACCACCAAAACCTGGCATTATGCCTAGTTTAACTTCTGGTAGACCCATTTTAGCGGTTTCGCTTGCAACACGGTAATCGGTAGCAAGTGCCCACTCACAGCCACCGCCAAGTGCTAAGCCATTTATAGCGCTAAGAGTTGGGAATGGTAAGTCTTCGATTGCGTCAAAAACGTCGGTTGCGTTTTTGATCCACGTTACTAATTCTTCTTCTGGTTTAGTAAATGTTGGTAAAAATTCGAAGATATCTGCGCCAATAATAAAGTGATCTTTATCACTGGTAAAAATCATGCCTTTAATATCAGAATTAGACGCTAATTCTTTTAATGCTGCTGCACAATCTGAAAGAGTTTGCTGAGAAAGTGTGTTTACAGAACCTGCAACACAAAACTTAAACTCGGCGATGTTTTCCTTTAGGAAGCTAACTTCAAAGGAATCGCTTTTATATAACATTATTATTCTCCCTAGTTGACGAACTAAGACTGGTACGATGAGTTTGCATTTCGACCAGTGTGCTTGCTTTAAAATAAAAATGCAACGAAAAATTTAACTCGGTTACAAACGGTTGGTTAAAATATAGCTGGTTTGGTGCTAAGGTGTATTGGAATGCGCTAAAGGTACTCATTAATTATCATGAGTGCGTAAATTAATTGGTGTTCATACTTTATTAAAGGCGCTCTCATTATTGTTTTAGTGTCTCAAACTGGAAATTATTAACCCTGACAGGTCGTTAAACCTAAAGGATATTATGAAAAAAATTTTATTAAGCGCTGTGGCAGCTGCCTTTATTCTTCCTTTTAGTTCTGCCCAAGCGAGTAACGATAATGACGTATTTTTAGATGCCGAAAAAAAAGTGCGTAATGGAAGCTATCAAGATTTTAAAGAGGCAATAAACGGGTTAGACCATCCATTAAAGCCGTATGTCGAAAAAACATATTGGCAACGCCATCCCAATTTTAAATACCAAAGTGAAATAGAAGACTATTTAACTATTTACGAGCATACTCCGCTTGAGTGGCCGGTACGCAAAGCATGGCTAGAGTATCTTGAAAAAAACAATAAAAAAGCGGCCTATATTCGTAATTATCGCGAAACCTCAAATGCTGAGCTTACCTGTACTTATTTAGACTTTCAGCTTGATTTAGGGGCGCCAGAAAAAGCCATTTTTAATCAGGTTACCAACCTATGGACTGTGGGGAAGTCGCAACCAAATGAATGCGACGCTTTATTTTCGCTTTGGCGCAAAAAAGGCTATTTAAATAATGAGCTTGTATGGAAACGTATAACCCTTGCTGCTCAAGGCGGGTCTCAGAGTTTACTGCCTTATTTAAAAACCTTGCTACCTAAAAATGAGCGTTACTTAGCTGACTTATATTTAAAAGTACGCCGCGACCCAAGTGCAGCGGCTGGTTTATACCGTTATAAAAATAAATCATTAAAAGAGGGCGAAATAGCGATTTATGGCGTTAAGCGTTTAATTTGGCGTGATAAAAATTTGGCTTTAAGGGCCTGGCAAAAGCTAGAAAAAATGTTTAATTACAGCGATGAAGAAAAAGCAGATTTATATTACTCGTTTGCTTTATCGCTTGCTTCAAGTGGGCATAAACAGGCCAGTTTTTGGCTTAATAAAGTGCCAAAAGTACGCCAAGATAAAAAGTTAATTCAGTGGCAACTTGCTAATATGTTAAAAACCCAAGATTGGGAAGGCATTGCAGCATTTTTTACAGGTAAAGATAACTTAAGCTTAGGTCAGCAGTATTGGCTTGCTTATAGTTATGCTAAGCGAGGGGATCAACAAAAAGCAGACGAAATTTGGGCTAAAGTGGCCACTAATCGCGATTATTATGGGTTTTTAGCTGCTGCGCGACTAGGACTGCCTGTTGATTTAAGTAGTCAACCTTTAGAGATTGATCAAAAGCTAGTAGATAAAGTAGTTAATGCGCCGGGCTTTAAACGCGCAAAAGCCTTTTACGAACTTGAACGTTTTACTTCTGCACGTAGAGAGTGGAATTACTTAACCAATACCTCTTCTGACGAAGAGAAGCTTGCCGCTGCAAAAGTTGCCGCACAAAACGACTGGCACGATAATGTGATATTCACATTAGCTAAAATAAAAGCGTGGGATTATGTTGAGCTGCGTTTTCCGTTCGCGTTTAAAGACATATTTGAACGTTATAGCAAACGCAGCAAAATAGACCCTGCATGGAGTATTGCCATCGCGAGGCGTGAAAGCTCGTTTGCACCCGATGCGCGTTCGCATGCAAATGCGCGTGGCTTAATGCAGTTGCTACCTAGCACGGCAGAATATGTGAACAAAGCAAGAGTATCGAGTGCACGCTTATATCAGCCAAAAACTAATATACGCTTAGGAACGAGCTACTTAAAATACTTAAAAAAGAAAAACAACGGAAATGAAATTCTTGCTACGGCATCATATAACGCAGGCTATCATCGCATTAAGCGTTGGTTACCAGATGAAGCGATTCCTGCAGAGCTTTGGGTTGAGCTGATCCCGTATAGAGAAACACGTGATTACGTAAAAAATGTGTTTGCTTACAGACAGGTTTATCACACCCGGATGGGCCGAGATGGGAATGTGCTTGCACCGTTACTCAAAATGAAGATGGGCGGGTAATTATATGATACCGATCATGTAAATCGTTTAATGGTACAAACATGGCTGATAAAACATTGTTGGTATTATAGATAACGATAGATATAAGTATTAAGAAGGGGGATATTTACATGTTAAATATCCCCCTTTTTTGAGCGCTTTACGTTTAAGTGGTAGACTCAAAGCAAGTTAAATTTAACAGATGGATTAACAATGGATAAATTAGCCGTTTTATATGCAGAGCATATTGCCACATTACAGCAACGTACACGTACAATTTGTGACCGTGAAGGGCTCGAGGGTTTAGTTATTCACTCAGGCCAAGCAAAGCGCCAATTTTTAGACGACATGTATTATCCGTTTAAAGTTAATCCTCACTTTAAAGCGTGGTTACCAGTGATTGACAATCCGCATTGTTGGATTGTGGTCAATGGCAGCGACAAACCTAAGCTTATTTTTTATCGTCCGGTAGATTTTTGGCACAAAGTACCTGATGAGCCGCGCGATTTTTGGGCTGAGTACTTTGATATAGAGCTATTGCTTCAACCGGATCAAGTCGAAAAGCTTTTACCTTACGATAAAGCAAAATACGCTTACATGGGCGAATACTTAGAGGTAGCACAAGCGCTGGGCTTTAGTATTATGAACCCAGAGCCAGTACTTAATTATTTTCACTATAACCGCGCTTATAAAACACAGTACGAGCTAGAATGTTTACGCCAAGCTAACCGTATTGCAGTAGATGGCCACAAGGCTGCACGCGATACGTTTTACAACGGTGGTAGCGAATTTGATATTCAGCAAGCTTACCTTATGGCTACACGCCAAAGCGAAAACGAAATGCCATATGGCAACATAGTCGCGCTTAACGAAAACTGTGCTATTTTGCATTATACGCACTTTGAGCCAAAAGCACCGCTTACCCATAATTCGTTTTTGATCGATGCAGGTGCAAACTTTAATGGGTATGCCGCAGACATAACCCGCACCTACGATTTTAAAAAGCAGGGTGAATTTGCAGAGCTTGTACAAACAATGACGCAAATACAAATTGAGCTAGGTAACGCATTAAAGCCAGGTATGTTGTATGGTGATTTACACGTTGAGTGTCATAACCGTATTGCGCAAATTCTTAGCGACTTCAATATTGTTAACTTACCCGCAACAGAAATTGTTGAACGTAAAATTACCTCTACGTTTTTCCCTCATGGTTTGGGCCATCACCTTGGTTTACAAGTGCACGATATGGGCGGCTTTATGCGTGATGATAAAGGCACGCACCAGCCATCGCCAGAAGGGCACCCATTTTTACGCTGCACGCGCTTAATAGAGAAAAACCAAGTGTTTACTATTGAGCCTGGGCTTTACTTTATTGACTCATTATTAGGTGATTTAGCACAAACCGACAGTAAGCAGTTTATTAACTGGGAAAAAATCGAGTCGTTAAAACCTTACGGCGGTATTCGTATTGAAGATAATATTATTGTTCACGAAGACAGCCTAGAAAATATGACTCGCGATTTAGCGCTCGACTAAGCGAGTAAAGACGCGCTTGCTTTTACGCGCTAAAATAAGCAAATACAGCGGGGCCTTTTGGCCCCATTTTTAATTGAGCTTTAATTATGTCTGAATACAAATACCCCGCCGAAGATGTGTTTCATCAAGAAGAAATTAAAAAAAGCACCTTCATAGTTCATATCGCGCATACACCAGACCTAGAGGCAGCTAAAGCCTTTATTAAAAGCATTGAAGAAAAGTACCCCGATGCACGTCATAATTGTTGGGCGCACGTAGCGGGTAACCCTGGCGGTAGCCATGTTTATGGCTTTTCTGATGACGGTGAGCCAAATGGTACCGCAGGAAAACCCATGCTTAATGTGCTGGTGGGCTCTGGGCTTGGCGAAATTACCGCGGTTGTTACTCGTTACTTTGGCGGTATAAAACTAGGTACCGGTGGCTTAGTAAGGGCTTATGGAGGATCGCTTAATAATGCGCTAGCGCAGCTAAAAACGGTGACTAAAGTACCGAGTATCGAGATGGTTGGTCAAAGTGAATACAGCATGCAGGGCGCTATAGAGCAGTTGTTAAAAACCAATTATCAAGTACTTAAAATAGAAAAACAATTTACTGCTAATATTGAATGGGTTATTACTATTGATAGCCGCCAAGCAAAACAGGCTATTAAAGATATTTTTGATTTGAGCCACGGGGCAGTTGAGTTAACGATCAAAGAGTAAGACAATAACTTACACTCTTATATTCACTAATAATAAAAGCGATAAGCTACATGCAATTTCGTACCATCATAAAAATCCTTGGCCAACTTGTTGCGCTCTTTAGTATTACCATGGTGCCACCTGCGGTGGTGTCTTTAATCTATAAAGATGGTGGTGGTGTGCCGTTTGTTTTGGCATTTATTTTTAGTGTGATTATAGGGTTAACTGCCTATTATCCGAATAGGCATGAAAACGGCGATTTAAAGGCACGCGAAGGCTTTTTAATTGTTGTACTGTTTTGGCTGGTATTAGGGGCGTTTGCATCATTACCCTTAATATTTTTACAAGAACCTAATTTGTCTATGGCCGATGCGGTGTTTGAGGCCTTTTCGGGCCTTACAACCACTGGGGCCACTGTACTTACCGGCATTGAATATCTGCCTAAGTCAGTTTTATTTTATCGCCAGCAATTACAGTGGTTTGGCGGTATGGGGATCATTGTACTTGCTGTTGCTATACTGCCCATGCTTGGGGTCGGTGGCATGCAGTTATACCGAGCTGAGATCCCAGGTCCGGTTAAAGATTCAAAAATGACCCCCCGTATAGCCGATACCGCAAAGCACCTTTGGTATATATATGTATCGTTAACGGTGACATGTATGCTGGCCTATTGGGCGGCTGGTATGGAGTGGTTTGATGCAATATGCCATGCGTTTTCTACCGTGGCGATTGGCGGTTTTTCTACTTACGATGCATCAATAGGGCACTTTGATAGCCCTGTCATAAACTTTATATGTGTATTCTTTTTAATTATTGCGGCGGTAAATTTTTCGTTGCACTACGCGGCAGTGGCCAGTCGCAATATTCAGGTATATATTCGCGACCCTGAATTTAAAGTATTTTTACTTATACAGTTAGCCTTGGTGGTTATTTGTTTTACGGTGCTTTCCTCTAACGAGATATTTGCCGATGGTGATGAAACCCTCGATCAGGCTTTATTTCAGGCTGTGTCTATGAGTACCACAGCCGGATTTGCGACCGATAACTTTTCGGCGTGGCCATTGTTTTTACCTATTTTACTTATATTCTCAAGCTTTATAGGTGGCTGTGCAGGCTCTACAGGCGGTGGTATGAAAGTTGTGCGGGTGTTTTTACTGTATTTACAAGGCATACGCGAGCTTAACCGCTTGGTGCACCCACGTGCGATATATTCAATTAAACTGGGCCGAAAAGCGCTACCAGATAAAGTTGTAGAAGCTGTGTGGGGATTTTTCTCAGCGTATGCACTGGTATTTATTATAATTATGCTTGCCCTCATGGGAACCGGTATGGATAACATTACGGCGTTTTCAGCCACGGCTGCATGTTTAAATAACTTAGGCCCAGGCTTAGGTGATGTTGCCTCGCATTATGGAGCGGTGAGCGATGGCGCTAAATGGCTACTAACTATCGCCATGGTATTTGGCCGCTTAGAAATCTTTACCTTATTAGTGTTATTTACACCGACTTTTTGGCGTGGCTAACACGATAAATAAATTGCTTAGGAACAGGGCATGCCACACTCAAATTTAAGTAAATTGCATCAGTTAACAACAGGGCGGTTAGTTGACTTAGAGATTGTTACACCGACCAGCAGCAAACGCGTAAAAACGGAATTTATTGGCTTGTTAGAGAATAAGTTTATTATTTTAAACTATCCAAGCTCAAAGCGTTTACCTGCTGCAAGTGATTATCTGCGTGATGGTGTAATGGTCGTTGTAAGAGCGGTGATAGAGGGTAGTGGTGGGCAAGTTATAGCATTTCGACAGCAGCTTATGTCGATTGCTTCACATCCTACTAGACTCATTTTTATTCATTACCCTAAACAAGTTCAGTTATTTTCCTTACGTGCTCAAACACGCATACCGACGTTATTACCCGCTAAGCTAACACTAAACGACGATAAAGTTGTTGAGGGCGTTATTAAAGATATTTCGCTTACCGGCGTGATGTTTGACATAAGAGGTGAGCAAAGCGAAGAAAACATTAAAGATATGCAGTGTACGGTAACGGTTGATACAAATAACAAAGCATTTACTGGCGAGATATGCAGTGTAAAAGCACATGATGCTGGTGTTAATTGTGGTATTAAATTGTTAGCCAGTGAAGATGAAATGAAGGCGTTTATGAAAGAGCATTTTATCGATCCGACCATACTGGAGCTACCATTAGAGTAAGCACTTTCGCTTAATGGCAACAAATGATCATTTTTTAGCTTGATATCAGTAATATTTTTTAAAATACTGATAAATAAATTAAATTATCCTTTAAAAACAAGGGTATAAATTTTTAATGTAATGGCTTTTTTTTAAGTAAAAGATATAACCTCTAGCTAAACCTCAGTTATTTTTCCTCAAAATATACACGCTTTTAACTTATAGCAAAATTTGTAGCTATTTTTATATTTGTAAGTGATTGTTTATATTGAATTTATTAATTCAATGTTTTTCAAAGTTGCTAATTTGCAACAAAAAATCCCGCCAAAATTATCAAAAATCGCTAATAAAACCTATAACCAACTGAAATTATTAACTTTTTAAAATCTGGCATTCAAGTTGTAATACTCTGGCTGTACTGAACAAAAACGTGATTTAAAGTAAGTCACTTAATCGCACACATATACTTGAAGGAATTATATTATGAAAAGCATTAATAAAACTTTAGCACTTATCGCACTTGCTTCGTCATCAGCTGCATTTGCAGCCACTGATTTTGATACGTTAGATGTAGATGGCAGCGGCACGATTAGCAAATCAGAAGCATCAATTGATGCAAAACTGATGAGCATGTTCTCAGAATTAGATACTGACCAAGATGGTGAGTTATCAAAAGAAGAGTTTTCAGAAGCTTAATATGCGGTAACTATCCTGAGTTGCCAATGACAACCTAAGTAGGCAAGGGAGCTTACGAAAAAGGATAACAAGGATTGTGTATACCACTTAGTTAACTTAACTAATTTGTTTATATTGAAGGATTAAATTATGAAACATTTAAATAAAGCACTCGCATTTATGGCTATTGCCTCTTCTTCTGCTGCATTTGCAGGGACTGACTTTGATACGCTAGATGTAGATGGTAATGGCGCCATCAGCCAAGCAGAAGCATCGGTTGATGCGGATTTAATGGCTGAGTTTGCAAAGCTTGATACTGATGGAAATGGTGAGCTTTCTAAGCAAGAATTCTCTAAATTTTAAGCGCTAGCTCGTATCTACAGTTAATTTTTGAACCCATGGATCTCAGAAAAGGACTTCCTCTTAATAGGACACAACTATGAAAACATTAAATACAGCACTTGCCGTTATCGTATTAGCTTCATCATCAGCAGCGTATGCTGCGGTTGACTTTGCCTCATTTGATGCCGATGGTGATGGTGCAATCTCAAAACAAGAAGCCCAAGTAAACTCACAGCTAGTGAAAATTTTTGACCAGCTAGACACTGACGGTAATGGTGAGATTTCTGAGCAAGAATTTTCAAAAGTACAATAAGTCTTAGTTGCTGAGCAAGGAAGCTTAGTAAGCAAAAAAACATACTCCACTAAAGCCGCCTTAGTCAGCGGCTTTTTTGTGTTTAACTATAAAAATATAGCACTCACTTGGAATAGCTTTTCGACTACATTGATGTGCTTTTTATCAATTAAAAACATAATAACGTGGTCACCGGACATAATTATGGTATCGTCATGGGCAATGAGTACGTCATCGTTACGCACAATGGCGCCAATGGTGGTACCCGCAGGTAACTTTATATCGGCGATAGCGCGGCCAACTACTTTTGATGTATTTTCATCGCCATGGGCAACGGCTTCAATTGCTTCTGCTGCGCCTTTACGCAACGAGTACACATTAACAATATCGCCACGGCGCACGTGTGTAAGCAAAGCAGAAATAGTTGCTTGTTGTGGCGATATAGCAATATCAATTTCACCCCCTTGCACTAAATCTACATACGCCCCGCGCTGAATAAGCACCATGGTTTTTTGTGCGCCCATGCGTTTAGCTAGCATGGCCGACATTATATTTGCTTCATCATCGTTAGTTACTGCAATAAACACATCAACTTGTTCTATGTGCTCTTCAGATAGCAGCTCTTGGTCTGAGGCGTCGCCGCAAAATACCACCGTGTTATCTAGCATTTCAGACAATTGCTCTGCACGCTGTTTGCTTCGCTCTAATAGTTTAACACTGTGATTTTTTTCGAGTGAACGAGCAAGGCCTGCACCAATGTTACCGCCGCCGGCGATCATAATTTTTTTGTAGGAACGTTCAAGCTTTTGCAGCTCATTCATAACGGCGCGAATATGTTTAGTGGCAGCAATGAAAAATACCTCATCGTCCGCTTCGATTACTGTGGTCCCTTGTGGTTTTATGGCTTTACCTTGGCGGTAAATCGCTGCTACGCGAGTCTCTACATTCGGAATATGTTCTTTTAAAGCAGAAAGCGCATAACCGACTAATAAGCCGCCATAGTAGGCTTTTACAGCTACAAGTGAGAGCATACCATCGGCAAATTGCAGTACTTGCAGTGCGCCAGGGTAATCTATTAAACGGCGAATATATTTGGTAACAAGCGCTTCGGGGGCAATATAATGATCAACCGGAAGGTCGTCGTTATGAAATAGTTTTTCGCGGTATTTTAAATATTGCTCTGATCGGATACGGGCAATTTTAGTGGGCGTATTAAAAATACTATATGCAACTTGGCATGCCACCATATTTACTTCGTCTGAGCTGGTTACCGCAATAATCATGTCGGCATCTTCAGCACCTGCACGTCTGAGTACATCAGGGTGCGCACTGTGACCCGTTACCCCTTGCAAGTCGTACTTATCTTGTAGCTCTCGTAAGCGGTTACCATCTATATCAACAACGGTGATTTCGTTTTGTTCGCCAACTAAGTTTTCAGCAAGCGTGCCACCGACTTGTCCGGCACCGAGTATGATTATTTTCATTATTTACCCGAATTACTGTTTAATTAAAAAATAGCCATTTACTGTTTAATAAATGGCTATTGAGTGTACGGCTATTAGGCTTTTTTAACTAGCTTGGCGTAATAAAATCCGTCGCTTTCACCTGGTAGTAATTGCAAGCCAGGATTGCTAACTGTGTCGTTGTCGTGCAGTGGAATATGCTCAACATCGCTATTATTAGCTAAAAACTTTGCAACTTGCTGTTGGTTTTCTTGTGGGAGTACCGAACAAGTAGCGTATATCATAGTGCCGCCAGGTTTTAGTAGCGGCCATATGCTATTGAGTATGTCGCTTTGTAATTTAGCTAAATCTTCAATGTCGGATGCGCGGCGAAGCCATTTTATATCTGGGTGGCGGCGTATAACACCGGTTGCCGAGCAAGGAACGTCTAATAAAATGCGGTCAAATTGCTGCTCATCCCACCATGTATGTGGCTGCGATGCATCTGCACATTGTAAATCTGCACCTAAACCAATACGGGTTAAGTTTTGTTTCACACGTTCTAGGCGAGTGGCATCACTATCAAGCGCTAGTACCTCGGCATCGGCAAGCTCCAATATATGACATGTTTTACCGCCAGGTGCTGCGCAGGCATCTAAAATGTATTCATCATCTTTAGGTGCTAAAAAGCGTGCAGCTAATTGCGCTGCGGCATCTTGTACCGAGCAGGCGCCCACATCAAACTCTGGCAGCGAAAATACGTCACGCGGCTTAGTAAGCTTAATACCGTCAACAAATTGTGGATTTAACGTGTGCTCAATATCGTTAGCCGTTAACATGTCGCTGTATTCTTGCGTGCTGTATTGGGCTTGATTAACACGTAACCACATAGGGGCTTGTTGTTGGTTTTCTTCAAGCAGTGCTTCCCAGTTGTCTGGGTAGGCAGCTTGCACTTGCTTAATAAACCAATTTGGGTGGTTATATAAACACACAGGTATTTGCTTGGCTTTTTCTTCTAGCTCACTCTGTTGGCGCTGAAAGCTGCGCAAAATAGCATTTATTAATCCTTTTAAGCCTAAAGCACGCATTTGACCCAAAGCATTAACAGTTTCAGAAATAGCTGCATGAGGCGGTACGCGCATATGTTGTAGTTGGTAAATACCCACATACAATAAAAATTGAAAAATTCGACGCTTACCTTTAAGGGGTTGCTCTACTAAATGCTGACAATAGTTTTCAAGACTAGGTAGGTAGCGCAACACGCCATAACAAATTTGCTGTAATAACGCTTTGTCTTTAGGAGGCAGCCCTTGATTGGCAAATGGCAGTTCTTGATTTAGCGAAGCGCCTTTATCAACTACGTTATATAGAGTTTCAGCGGCAAGCGCACGTACATTTTGAACTTTACTCATTGTTTTCACCTAATAGGGTGCCAGGCGTTACCCAGTCACTACGGCCATTTAAAAAATCACTAATAGCCATTGGTTTTTTGCCTTGAGGTTGCAACTGTGTGATACATAAAGCCTGTTTGCCACATGCCACAACAATACCGCTTTTATCGCTTGATAAAACTTCACCCGCTTGGCCTGACTGTTCAACAACAGATGCTTGATACACTTTTACGCTGTGCTCACCCATTTGCGTAAAGCACACAGGCCATGGATTAAACGCACGAATATTACGCTCAATTTGTACAGCATCCATGGTCCAATCAATATTTGCTTCTTCTTTTGAAAGCTTTTTAGCGTAATTTGCCAACTCATCGTTTTGAGGTTCAGCACGAAGATCGCCATGGGCTAACTTATTAATAGTTTCAATAAGCGCTCCAGGGCCAAGGTCAGCTAGCTTAGCGTACAAGCTGGCACTGGTTTCATCCGCATCAATAGGGCAGCGGCTAATGTGTAGCATGTCGCCGGTATCAAGCCCTTCATCCATTTGCATTATGGTTACGCCGGTTTCTTCATCGCCAGCCCAAATTGCCCGCTGTATTGGCGCAGCACCGCGCCAGCGCGGTAAAATAGAGCCATGCACATTTAAACAGCCTAAGCGTGGCGCCTCTAAAATGGCTTTTGGTAAAATTAGGCCATAAGCGACCACAATCATGATGTCGGCATTTAAGCTTTTAAGCTCTGTTAGTGCGTCTTCATTTTTGAGTGATTGCGGCTGAAAAACAGGTAGATCATGTTCAAGCGCAAGCGCTTTTACTTCACTGGCTTTTAATTTTTTACCTCGCCCTGCTGGGCGGTCGGGTTGGCTGTAAACACCAACAATTTGGTGTTCACTTTGAATTAACGCTTGTAGGTGACGAGCGGCAAAGTCCGGCGTACCGGCAAATATAATGCGTAATGGTTTTGTCACGGATTTTTCCTAAGGTGCTTATTGCTTTGCTGCAAATTTAGCTTCTTTCTCAAGCTTTTTGCGAATACGTTGACGCTTTAATGGTGATAGGTAATCAATGAAAAGTTTACCTTGTAAGTGATCAAGCTCATGTTGAATACAAATAGCTAATAGCTCGTCTGCATCAAGTACAAACTCTTCACCATTTTCGTTAAGTGCAGCAACGGTTACGGTTTCAGCACGGTCTACTTTTGCGTAAGAGTTAGGCACTGATAAACAACCTTCTTCGCTAATTGTTGAACCATCTTTTTTAATAATTTGCGGGTTAATTAAAACCAGTGGCTCGTCGCGTTCTTCTGATACGTCGATCACTACAATACGTTGATGGATATCAACCTGCGTAGCAGCAAGTCCAATGCCGTTTTCATCGTACATTGTCTCTAGCATGTCTTTTACAATTTGGCGAACGTTGTCATCAACCTGTGCGACTTCTTTTGCTACTGTACGTAAACGTTCATCTGGGAATCTTAAAACTTCTAACCTAGCCATAGTTACCTTTTACACTTGTGCTTAATTTAGGGTATTGTATGCTCTTATTTTAGCCATTCGCGTTCCCCTTTAACAGGTTTTGGTCAATAATAATGAAAAAACAATACAAGGAAGCCCAATGAAATCTCAATTGGCTGCAATTATGTTTGCATTAAGTACTGCTTTCCCTGCAGTCGCTGATGTTTTACAAATAAAAAAAGATGCTCCAAAACAGTATGTTGTAAAAAAAGGCGATACCCTTTGGGATATTTCCGGCATTTATTTAGACGAACCCTGGCTGTGGCCCGAATTGTGGCAAATGAACCCACAAATAGATAACCCGCATTTAATTTACCCCGGCGATGCACTTGCATTAGTGTATGACGCCAACGGTAACCCACGTTTAGTGATCAACAAAGCGTACAGAAAGTTATCACCGCAAGGGCGTATTACGCCAAAAGGTAACAACGCCATTACCACTTTGCCACTTGAAATAATTAAACCTTATTTAAGTTATGAGCAAGCGATTAACAGCGATGAAATTGATGATAAACCTTACATTTTAGGGGCAAACGAAAATACTAAAACGCAAACTCTCGGACATATTTTATACGCTAAAGGCGATTTAAAAGTACATGGAGCGTATGCGATTTATCATAAGGGCGAACCTTACATAGACACACAGACCGGTGAAGAGCTGGCTACTCGCGCGACTTATGTAGGTATGGCTCGTGCATTTAGAGCAGGTGATGAAAGTAATGGTGTGCCTTCGTCTTTACGTGTTGAGTCAGTTAAGCAGGAAATACAACAGGGCGACTTTTTACTACCGGCCATGCAAGGACAAATGTTACCCGCGTACTTTAATATGCATCGCCCGAAGCAAAGTGTATCAGGCAGTGTCATTGCATCTCCGCGCCAAGTAAGAGAGTTCAGCACAATGGATGTAGTGGTGCTAAACTTAGGTGCTGAGCAACAAATTGAAGTTGGTCATATCCTCGATTTAGAACGCCAATCACCCACCGTTATTGATGGCCCACGAGGACCGCGTTATCCAGAGGATTCGAGCAAATTTGAAAAGCTTTTATCTGATGCCGGTGAACTATTTGGCAGCGAGCCAGATGAAGACACCACTACGTGGACAATGCCACACGAAAAAGTGGGTGAGTTAATTGTATTTAAAGTGTATGACAAAGTGAGTTATGCATTAATAACAAAAAATCAGCACCCAATTCGCGTTGGAGATAGTGTAGTAATTCATTAAGTTGTAGCGAGTCGGTGCTCTAGGAGAGAGCATGGATCAGTCATCTGGCAAGCTAACCCACTGGCTTGCCTTTTATATGTGTAAAGGCTTAGGTATTAAAACACTGTTAGCCTTATCAGATACTCACCCCCTCGAATCATTATTTGATTTAAACCAAAGTGAATTACAACAGCTTGGGCTTACCCAAAACCAAGCCTGTAATTTACTCAATACCAATTGGCAGCAAGTAAGCTATTACGAGCAACAAATACAGCAAAATAATATAACCGTTATATGTATATTTGATGCGCTTTACCCCGCCGAGCTAAAACACATAGCCAGCGCCCCTTTACTGTTATTTTGTAAAGGCGATATATCATTGTTATCTAGCCCGCAAGTGGCCATTGTCGGTAGTAGAAACGCGACTCCTACGGGGCTCGAAATAGCCTCAGAGCTTGCTTATCAACTCACTTTAGCTGGTATTACTGTTACCTCGGGTATGGCGAGAGGTATTGATGGCGCCGCCCATAAAGGTGCCTTAGCAAATAATGGTAAAACAATAGGGGTATTGGGAACAGGGGTTGATATTTACTACCCCAAACGCCATAAATTATTAACAGATCAAGTATTAGAACATGGTTTGTTAATTAGCGAGTTTTTACCCGGAACCGCCGCTAACGCGCATAATTTTCCACGCAGAAACCGTATTATATCTGGGTTGTCTTTAGGCGTGGTTATTGTAGAGGCTGAAATTAAAAGTGGCTCATTAATCACGGTACGCTACGCTATTGAACAAAATAAAGAAGTGTTTGCAGTACCTGGCTCTATTAAAAACCCATTATCGCAAGCGAGTCATTTTTTAATAAAGCAGGGTGCTAAGTTAGTCGAAAATGTGACAGATATTTTAGATGAGGTGAGCTTTTCTTATCAAAGCGGTCTATATAATAAAGAGGAGCCTGTAAACAAACAGTCACAATGTGAGGTGCTAAGTAGTATAGGGTATGAGGTTACCAGCGTTGATGAAATTGTACGCCGCTCTCAGTGGCCAATTGATAAAGTGCTGGCAAGGTTGCTCGATTTAGAGTTAGATGACGAAATAGAGCGCGTATTAGACGGGTACATAAAGCTAAGCACAGGAAGGTAATATGTTTGATATTCTCATGTATCTTTTTGAAAACTATATTCACAGTGAAGCCGATATCTACATTGAAGAGAATGAGCTCACCGATGAATTACTTCGCGCGGGCTTTAATAAGACCGAAATTTTTAAAGCGTTAAATTGGCTGGAGCAATTAGCCGACTTACAACGCAGTGATGAATCACCTTACTTAATTACAAAGCCTCAGCAAGCAATGCGCATTTTTACTGATAGCGAATGCAAAATGTTAAACGTTGAATGCCGTGGTTTTTTAATGTTTTTAGAACAAATAAGGGTGGTTAACAGTGTAACCCGTGAAATGGTCATGGACCGGCTTGCCGCATTAGATAAACTTTATATTTCGCTTGATGACTTAAAGTGGGTGGTACTTATGGTGTTATTTAACGTACCAGGCTCAGAAGAGGCCTACGAGCAAATGGAAGACCTCATATTTGACGAACCCACCGAATTGCTGCATTAAAATTGTATGCCAAACCACTTAAACATATATGCACAGCTTGTATCTTTAAGTGGTTTGGGTATATTAGGCGAAAATTCAGCAACCCATTAGGAACCTCATGAGTAAAATCGACCATTCGCTTTTCTCGGCGGATAAGCACGCCTTAGAAAAAGAATACGAAGTCTGCCCGCAGTGTGGTTCTGAATTAGTGATCCGTAACTCTAAAACAGGCCCATTTTTGGGTTGTGCGAGTTACCCTAAATGCGATTTTATTCGCCCATTAGCTCATCACGATAGCAACGAAATCAAAGTCCTTGAAGATTCAGCCTGCCCACAGTGCACAAAACCGCTGGTGGTTAAAAACGGCCGTTATGGCATGTTTATTGGTTGCACAGGGTACCCACAATGCCATTACATTGCCCACGATGACGAACCTAATAATAATGATGATGTATTACCAAGCTGCCCTAAATGTAAAAAAGGGCAGCTAGTTGCACGCAGCAATAAATTTGGTAAAACGTTTTACTCATGCGATTGTTACCCAAGCTGTAAATATACTCTAAATAACAAACCCATAGCCAAGCCATGCCCTAAGTGCGATTGGCCGCTTGTTATTGAGAAGAAAATGGCTAACGGCACTGTATTACAGTGCCCACAAAAAAGTTGCCTGCATAAACTTACCACTACTGATTAATATAAATTTCTGGAGCATATTTTGTCAGACCTTTCTACATTGCCTACGGCGATATCTTGCTTAGAGCAAGGTGGCGTTATTCTATACCCTACTGAAGCAGTTTATGGCTTAGGGTGTGATCCAGATAATCAGCAAGCTGTTGAGAAGTTGCTAGCAATAAAACAGCGTCCTGTTGAAAAGGGCCTTATTTTAATTGCCGATAATTACGGCCAGTTATTAAAGTATGTTGACGATATAAAGCTGCCAATGGATAAACGTGCTGATATTTTTTCTAGTTGGCCCGGTGCTATTACTTGGGTTATGCCGGCAGCTAAAAATACGCCTAAATGGTTAATTGGCCAATTTGATACTATTGCCGTAAGGGTTACTGATCACCCAAGTGTTAAGCGCTTATGCCAGCAATTGGGTAAGCCGCTTGTCTCTACTAGTGCTAACTTAACGGGGCAACCTACGGTAACAAGTATTGAGCAAGCCAAGCAGCAATTTGAAGATAAGGTAGGCTGTTACATTGATGAGCCTTTAGGGGGCAACATGCAGCCAAGCACAATTAAAGACGCCATGACCGGCAAAGTATTTAGAGGTTAATATGCAAAGCGAATTATTAGAACAAGTAAAAGCGTATTTTATGGCTTTGCAAGACACCATTTGCCAAGGTTTAGAGCAGGCCGATGGCAGTGCAAAATTTGTAGAAGATAGCTGGCAACGTGCCGAAGGCGGTGGCGGGCGCACGCGTGTTACCACTAACGGCAATGTAATAGAGCAAGGTGGCGTTAACTACTCACACGTGTTTGGTGCCTCTATGCCGGGCTCAGCTACAGCCCATAGGCCAGAACTTGCAGGGCGAAGCTTCCATGCATGTGGCGTATCATTAGTTATTCATCCAAAAAACCCACATGTTCCTACAAGTCATGCCAATGTACGTTTTTTTATAGCTGAAAAAGAAGGTGAAGAACCTATTTGGTGGTTTGGCGGAGGGTTTGACTTAACGCCTTTTTATCCTGTTTTTGAAGACGTGAAGCATTGGCATCAAGTCGCACACGATATTTGTGCGCCATTTGGTGACCAAGTGTACCCAAAGTATAAAACCTGGTGTGATGAATACTTTTACCTAAAACATCGCGACGAAACACGCGGTGTAGGCGGCTTATTCTTTGATGACTTAAATGAGCTCGGGTTTGAGCAGAGCTTTGCATTTATGCAATCGGTTGGTAATGGCTTTTTAGATGCGTACTTACCTATTATCGAACGTCGCAAAAATGATGAATTCACAGAGCAGCAGCGCGACTTTCAACTATATCGTCGTGGGCGTTACGTAGAGTTTAACCTTGTATGGGATAGAGGCACTTTATTTGGCTTGCAAAGCGGTGGGCGCACAGAGTCTATATTAATGTCGATGCCGCCACTGGCGCGCTGGGAATACAACTATAAGCCCGCGCCCGACAGCGCAGAGGCTAATTTGTATCAATACTATTTACGTCCACAAGAGTGGTTAACCACGACTCCCGCTGACTTGATAGCCAGAGAGTGGCAGTTATAACGATTAAATTAAGGTAGGGTGACAGTAGGCCCTAAAAAAGGCGCGTAACAGCGCCTTTTTGCTGAGCAGTAGCAATTAATGCTCATTTATCATGTGTGTAGCAAGTTGCCCAAAAGATTGCTTCAACCCTTCGCGTAATAAGGGGTTGTCTACTTCTATGTCGAGCGTCTTATTCATACAGTACATCCATTGATCGCGCAGGTCTTTATTTATAGCAAAAGGCATGTGGCGTTTGCGAAGCATAGGTTGACCATGTTTTTCGGTAAACAAGCTTGGCCCACCTAACCATCCCGATAAAAATTCAAAAAACACTTGGCGAATTCTATCTAATGGCAGAGGATGCATATCATATAATGGTTTGGCGTATTCATCGCTGGCCATTATGTCGTAGAATCGATTAGCTATAGCACGAGTGCCTGCTTCTCCACCAATTATTTCATACGGTGTTTTTTCAGGAGTAGGGGCTGGTTGTTCAGGAGCTGGTTTAGATTTTGAAAAAAGTCGTTTAATCATAATACTTATCATCGTTAATAGGCAGTGTGTAGCTGCAAAGAGGTTGCTTTAAAATGGACAAATATGCGGTTTTTGGAAATCCAATCAAACATTCAAAATCCCCCGCGATACATAAACAATTTGCTGTATCTTTGGGTGAGCAAATCGACTATCGCGCAATATTAGCACCTATCGAACAGTTTGAAAAAACAGTAACCACCTTTTTTCAGCAAGGTGGAATAGGCGCTAATGTAACTATGCCATTTAAAGAGCAAGCGTATGCCATGGCTGATGAACTCACACCGCTTGCTAAAGTTGTTGGTGCAGTAAACACACTTAAAAAACGCGATGATGGTACGTTGCTTGGCGATAACACCGATGGAGTGGGTTTTGTGAGCGACTTATTAGCTAATGAAGTCGCAATCGCCAATAAACGTATTTTAATTATTGGTGCGGGTGGCGCTGCAAGAGGAGTAATATTACCGCTTCTTGAACATAAACCAGCAGAAATAGTTATTGTTAACCGCACTGCTAAAAAAGCACAAGATCTAGCGCAGCTATTTGCTGATTATGGAAACGTTTCTGGCTATGGATTTGATACATTACCTGTAAGCAACTACTCACTTGTAGTCAACTCCACGTCAAGTAGTATGAATAACGAACTTCCAGCGCTTGATAAAAAGCACCTAAAAAACTGTGATGTTGCTTACGATATGTTTTACTCATTAGAAAATACTGTTTTTATGAACTGGGTTGCACAGCATAATACAAATACTAAGTTGTTAGATGGGAGCGGCATGTTGGTAGGCCAAGCCGCGCAGGCTTATTTTGTATGGCGTAATAAAATGCCTGCCATACTTCCTGTTGTTAAAGCACTAAAACAAGGCACGCTGAAATGAATCAAGCTATACAGTTTATAGATAGACTCGAATTTAGAGAGTCTTCCCACCAATTAGTCTTTTTTGCACAAGTATCAGGTATGCTGGTGGAGTGTGTTATTGAACTACGTAACTTAGATTTAAAAGATGAAAGTCACGCAACAGAATACTTTGATAAGTACCGATTTGATTATGAAGAATGTGCCGAGCAACTCATAGAAGATGAAAGCTATAACTCGGCAGGGCAGATAGAAGTGAATCTAGCTAATCTCGGCTAAATACTCATCTTTTAATTGCACATAGTTATCTGCAGATACTTTTAAAAAGGCAAGCTCTTGCTCTGTCAATGGGCGAGCTTGCTTGGCTGGGCTACCAACATATAAATAACCAGACTTTAATCGCTTATTCGGCGGCACTAATGACCCCCCACCAATAATAACGTCGTCCTCTACTATTACATTATCCATTACAATAGCGCCCATACCGACAAGTATACGGTTTCCAAGCGTACATCCATGCAGCATCACTTTGTGACCTACTGTCACATCATCACCAATAATAAGTGGGTACCCATCTGGGTTACTTTGAGTCGCGCGTGATAAATGAAGAACACTACCATCTTGTATATTTGTACGCTCACCAATACGTATATAATTAACGTCTCCACGTGCTGCCACTAATGGCCATACACTACAGTTGTCGCCAATAGTAATATCTCCTACCAAAACAGACGATTCATCAACATAAACAGACGAATTAAAAGAGGGAGTTATACCTTTATAAGAACGGATAGCCATATATATACCTTTTAAATACTAATTATAGTCGCTTGAGTGTAACAGCAACACTCAAATAGTGGCCAGAAAAGGCCTGTTTTGATTATAAAACTATCAGTTATAGAGGGTTTAGTTCACATATTGACCGAACGGTGCTTTTTTTTAGTTTTTCTTTAAAAAAGTGCTTGCGTAAAAATTTGTTCTCCCTATAATGCGACCCCACTGAGACGGCATAGCGCAACGCATAGCGAGACACAAGCTACTCAGAGAGTTAAGTTAAACTTCGGTTTTAAATCATCGCAAGAAAGTTTGAAATTAAGTGTTGACTCGAAAGATAAAGGATGTATTATACGCATCCCTAGCGACAACGTCGCAACGTTCTTTAACAATATAAAGCAATCATCTGTGTGGGCACTCGTACAGATTGAGTTCTAACAGCCAAGCTACTTAGGTAGTGAGGCAAGCAAATTTAGAGTCTCAATTGAAACTGAGTGACCAACAGAATAATTACTTAGGTAGTTATTCAGCACAGTCAATTCAATATCGAAAGATATTAAATAATTCAGAATTCATTGAGCTGTTCTTAACTCTTTATTGAGTAGGAACATAAAAACTTTTAATTGAAGAGTTTGATCATGGCTCAGATTGAACGCTGGCGGCAGGCCTAACACATGCAAGTCGAGCGGAAACGAAGAGTAGCTTGCTACTCTGGC